>Ga0099822_1002061_pt1 | contig 24591 bp, 18 predicted proteins | sample CowpeawhiteBW_FD_76839 | JGI IMG/M metagenome (GOLD analysis project Ga0099822, IMG submission 76839) | Root nodule microbial communities of legume samples collected from California USA - Cow pea white BW | ecosystem: Host-associated > Plants > Roots > Nodule | place: USA: California | collected... | reverse complement strand
TTTTTTAAAAAAAAATTATATAAAAATATAATAAATATATTATATAAAAAAAAAAAAAAAAAAAAAAAAAAAAAATTTGTTAAAAAAAAAAAAAAAAAAATATATATATATATATATATATATATATATATATATATATATATATAAAGTTATGATATTATTAATGATCTCTCTAAGAAAATTTTATTAAAAAAAAATCAATTCCAATATATGAATTTATATAATAGTCAGAGCATTACAAGTGCCATCTTCCTAAACCTCTCCATGAAAAGTCTTAGAGACTCACCCTATACTTGATGAATGTTTACAAGGGCAATGGATGTCATGTGGTGCCATCTTCTAGATGTTCAATGCCATCTTCCCAAATCTTTTCATGCAAAGTCTCAAACACTCACCTTTTTCTTCATGTATGTTTTTACAAGGGCAATATATATCATGTTGTGTGATCTACTAGTTGCAACCTATTTACCAAATTTGACAACAAGTCTATTGAAGTAATCAATAGATAGGGGCAACAATAGTGTGAACTAACTCAATGCCACCCCTTTTAGGAAAGTAGGATAAATGTGGCATAGCATTGCATCTTATATGGTGTACATGTTGACTTGGGTAACATATACATTGATATGTTTATCGAAATCCATGGTTCCATCATATCGATCAATTGAAAGGCTTTTCCAATCATCGGGAAGTGTGGGCTCTCCATCATTCCATAGGTAAATGGATGTCATCAAATTCTCTATTATCACAAAGGTGTGTTGAGGTGTTGAGATGAGATTATGTCTTGTGACTTGTTGTGATGAACTAGGTACATCTTTTCCTGATTACCCCTAGTGTTCATTACTATAGGATACTAGGGTCGTGTGTGTTCCTTCTCCTATCTTCTTTTCCATTGTTTCATGCTTTTGTTTTATAGTGTCGATGTCCTCCATATTTTGTTGTTTGAACTAGGCCAACTCTTTTTGTAACTCTATTAGCATGGTCGTTCCAATTCTTTTGATTAACAATGTACCAATTGATCTATATTGGTCTTTTTTTTGTTCTGTCCTTTGTTGATACCATGTAGCTATCTAAAGGATTCTTTTCGATCCCACGATGGGTGTCAATTGTTCTTACTCAAGGCAAAAAGGACTCTTATTCCATTATGTTGAGTTCCTAAAGTAATGTTTGCTTTCTCAAGTGAAGATATTCCTACCAAAACTTTGATGCTTAAATAAGCTTATATAAATTTATGAGTGCTAGTTTTTATTCGATACACTCGTGATAAATGTTAACCTATTTATAAAATTATAATGAGTCATTCATATGGACTTTGATTAGCATAACCGATTAATTTTAATGAACAATTATATTTAATTTATTTGATTAAGTATATAATCATATATAAAATTGTTTGTCATTGATCTAGATTTTTGGCATTTATTCGAATTTGTCTCTAGGACTCGATTCAGATTCTACTTAACGATGATTTATATTTGAATCACTAAGACTATATAAAACATTTATTTAAAATTATTTTAATTATTATTAATAATTTATTGTAAACATATTTCTATTTTATTTCAATTACTAAATTTAACAATCAGTAATTTATTCACAAATAACAATTAAAATTTAACTATTTACACAAAATTACAATTCATTTAATTTATCTTAAATTCTAACTTAATTATTAAAAAATTAACAATTAGTTAAATTATTTATCTTGTCTTAAATTTTACTTTTATCCTAGATTAATTTAAAAAGTAAATAATGATTTCATTTTTTAATAATAAATTATTCATTCTTTCAAATTCACTCAATTATTTCAAATTGGTTTTATTAATTATAAAGCTTCTAACATGGTTTAAAGCTCCTAACCATTATTTTAATATTTGATTTATTAATTAATATTTTCAAGTAATTTATTGTAATCATACTACAATACTCATGTTTTTAAAATTGCAATTTTTTTTCATTTTTAAAAATTTTAATCATACTACAATAATTTATTTTATTTGTGTAAGTAATTTATTAGGGTTCAAAAAAACATTGGTATTCAAAAGAAAGTCGAAAATTTGTGCCACCTATTCCGCTGCTTCAGTCTATTATTCTGAGGATAAGATGCTTTTGGATGGGGCTTTTTGTTTAGGTGCCTGAAATTGGGTCCAAGGGAGAGACAATCGTTTGGCTTTGTAGTGTTCACTGTGTGTTTGTGAAATTGCTGAAGTGACGCTTGTTAATCCGTTTCCCTTGTGGGTTATGCTTCTCAGCAATTCTAGTCTGTTATTCTCTCTGCCCTATATGCACCTCAAATGTAACTTCTTTTTTGAGAGAGAGTAATCATTTTCAATGGCTTCAGGAATCACTATGAATATAACTATGTCAGTTCCTAGTGCCAAGGGAATAACTACGGCAGCTCCAAGAGATTCTCATTTTCTCAAGGCTAACCCTTTATCTTCCCTTAGTTCACTCCATTCTCTCCAGGTATGTGTTATCTGAAGCTTTATTTATTCCTCCTCATTCTCCGTTCAATTGGTACTGTCTTCTATAACAAGAGAACCATTAATTGCCTTTGGGAAATTTTAAATTTTTGGATCAAATTCTGGCATGAGGTATCTGAATTTTGTGAAATAATGCTTCTTGTTTTGTACCCTGGTTTTTAGTTTTACCGTTGAATGTCCTATACACACACTCTCATACTTTATGCTTGTTGTAATAGCCATGATTTTTACTTCATTCTGACTTTCTTGAACAGTATGGTAGCAGTATGATTAGAGTTCCTGTGATGATTAGAATGCGACCAGAGAGGTTTTGTCAATATGTGCTTACTGTCAGGAATGAAGTGCCGCAAAATGCTGATTTTCCACGGCAGTATTCGAGAAGAGAGAAGAAACCTTTTCCAGTTCCCATTTTAGAGCTACGACGAGCAGCTAGGGAGAGGATGAAGAAGATGAAAGATGAGCCTAGAAAACCTATGTCGGCACCTAAGAATGGGTTGCTAGTGAAGAACCTTATACCGACTGCGTATAATGTGTATAATGCTAGGATCACTTTGATTAACAATCTGAAGAAGCTGCTCAAAGTAGTTCCTGTGCATGCTTGTGGGTAATTTATCTGTCTTCATATTCTCTACCATACTTTTGGTTAATGTGGAACTAATTTTAATGCTAGTTAACAAATAGAAGTTTCATGTTCTGATTGAGCAAATGCACTAATACAGAGATCAATGTTGCCTCGGGCCTCAGAAGATATTCCAGAATTGACACTTTGTTTAAAATGATGCTTATATAATTGTAAACCTCATATGTTGCTTCCCATTCCTGCTTTTAACTGTGGTGTATCTAGAACCTGAATCAGATATTACCAATACATCCTATAATTTTTCATCATGGTGGGTGATTGATAGTTTCTTATCCTGCTTCTTCAAGAAAGCAAAGTTTGTATACTTAGACCTTTGTGAGTCTTGTACCCGTCATGAAAATGGATGATATGTGGACTACTGGTTTCACTTGCTGCCTTTTTTTGTCCTTACTAATCTTATCTACTGCATGGACATTTTCATGGTAATCATGCTTGCCGGAACTTCAAGATTGAGGGGTTCATTGAGGTTGAAGCATAGTCACTATATAGGTCATTTGAAAAGCTGTCTTCATATTCGCAAAAATTGAGTTTGAATTTTGATTTTAGAGTAATGATTTATCCTTCTAATAAGTATTAAATGAAAATGTGAATACAGTCAATCCTTTTTTCATTTTGCAAGTACAAGGATTTGTTGGAAGGTCTTGTAAGAGGATGTAGTATAGTATTATTCTTTCTTTTATATTTTGAGCCCAAAGAATCCATTGATGTGCGTTTTCAACTGGGCACATAAAAAAATATTTAGCAGCAATTATAGCTACCTTCCCAACATATCATTTGTGGTTACCAGCCTTATTGAACATGGTGACCAAACCTGAGTGATTTTTATTTACTAGCATATTTTAATGCACGAGACAAAAAAATACATCCATCTCATTCTCATTCACCACCTCCCCCTCCCTCCCCTGGTATATTGATTTTACAAATACAGAACATCTGTTGCTATTCAAATGTGTCTATTACCAACTTGCTACTCTTGTTTAATTAGCGTTATGAAAAAGTTAATCATTAGTTTGATTAATAATTAATAAAGAAAATGGTGCTCTAATTTAATGTCTTGTACTGAAGATAGAAAGAAAGAAGTGATGAAATATTCTGAAGTGTCTTAATACTGGAATACTATGCAGGTGGTGCAGTGAAATCCATGTAGGACCTGTTGGACATCCATTCAAGTCATGTAAAGGTGCACAGGCCAACATCCGCAAGGGGCTCCACGAATGGTCAAATGCATACGTTGAAGACATATTAACACCAATCGAAGCCTATCACCTCTTTGATCGCCTTGGAAGGAGGATTACTCATGATGAGAGATTCCAAATCCCTCGAATTCCAGCAGTGGTTGAGCTCTGCATTCAAGCTGGTGTTGAAATTCCAGAGTTTCCAACAAAAAGGAGAAGAAAGCCTATCATCCGTATTGGGAGGAAGGAATTCATCGATGCTGATGAAAGTGAACTACCGGATGAAGTCCCTGAGGGCCCTTTAAAACCATTACTGGCTGAAATACCTGATGAAGAAACAGTTGCTCCATTGGACAATGAACTAGTCGCTCTTGCCGAGGAAACACTCCAAGCATGGGAAAGGATGAGAGTAGGTGCAAAGAGATTGATGAGGATGTACAAGGTAAGGGTATGTGGATATTGCCCAGAAGTTCATGTGGGTGCCCAGGGTCACAAAGCTCAAAACTGTGGAGCCCATAAACACCAACAACGTAATGGGCAGCATGGTTGGCAATCTGCAGTTCTGGATGATTTGATCCCACCTAGATTTGTGTGGCATGTTCCTGATGTAAACGTGCCACTAGATCGAGAGCTTCGGAATTTTTATGGGCAGGCACCTGCTATAGTAGAAATTTGCATTCAGGCTGGTGCTGCCTTGCCAGAACAATATAAATCAACCATGCGGCTGGATGTGGGGATCCCATCAACTTCGAAAGAAGCTGACATGGTGGTTTGAGAAGAACTGCTATTATGTACAAACCCAGCTTTTGAAAATACTGTAATTTATAACAAACTGAATGCAATTATTTAACTGATATAGCATCATCTTGGTTAGTTCTTCCGAGGTATCTTTTCCATTTAGACAAACTTCACGGTATTTTCTATATTCAGCATACAAGCATATGGTGTATAAAATTGTCTGTGTATATCTACAAAAAAGTTCTTAATAAATCTCTGCAATTTCTCTCAATAACCACTATTGTAGGAGCAACTATCACTACTAAGACAGAATATTTTTACATAATTTTGTTAAAGTTTGCAAAATGTTATGAATGGTGCGGGTAATGAGCAGATGAAGGACATGGGATCCATGGGACACATGACAAAGTGGGAGGAAAGCAAAGGCAAACACAAAAGTGGAAGGAAAAGAATAGTCAATTCTGCACCGAAGGATTTCGTGTGGAGTATTTTGCTACAGGAGAAGGAGAGGATGTAAATTGTCTCTTTCTCTCTCTTAGCCCTTTTGGAATATTCCTCTGCCAATCTTGTTATTTTCTTCTGTCATGAATGTTGTACTGTTGTGACAGTTTGTTAATTCATCATTTTCTCATTATACGACATTTTCATACTAGAATTCACACCAATATAGATCATTCTGCTTTCACTATTTCTATATTGTTTCGATTAATAACTAAGCTCATTATATTTTGGTGCTTTCATCGACACCATGGCCAAAAACACACGCCTCAAGGACCTTGACGCCAATGTGAAGAAAATCCTTGACCTCATGGAGAAGCGTGATCTCAGTTATACAGAACATTTTGAGAAGCTCGAGTTAGCCATCCATAACGTTCCCAAACAACATGCCCCTGGTGGTTTGAACTTAACATCCAACTCATCGTTTCAAGTTCGAAATATTAAGATTGATTTTCCTAAGTTTGGTGGTACTAATGTTTTACAGTGGATCTTTAAAGCTGATCAATTTTTTGAGTATTATAATACTCTTGAGCCCCAACGTTTCACTATTGTTGCTATCTATTTGGAGAAAGATGTGGTGCCTTGGTTTTAATTGATGCAAAAGAACAACCCCTTCCAGTCATGGGACGGTTTTACTAAGGCATTAACCCTGGAATTCAGCCCTTCACCCTATGAATGCCCACGATCTACTCTCTTCAAACTCTCACAGTTGGGATTTGTCAATGATTATTATGTCGAATTCAAGGGTTTGGCTAATCGCATTACGGGAGTTACCGCTGACACCATCCTCGATTGTTTTTAAGTGGCCTTAAACTTGAAATTAGATGAGACGTGTTGGCTCAATCACCAAATTCCCTTCTCAAAGTTGTATCCTTAGCTAAACTTTTTGAAGACAAATACAACCCTAATCCCAAACCTCACTTTTCCTCTAGCTACCTCAAAACTTGTTACACCAAACCCAACACCAGCCCACACCAGAACCCAAATACCTTACCACCCCTGTTACCCCCACCAAACATGAAACCATTTAGCCAACCTTTCAAACCATCCACTGTCAAACACATCACCCCTGCTGAAATGCAAATTCGGAGAGAGAAAGGATTATGTTATACTTGTGATGCCAAATTCACCCCAACCCATAAATGTCCTAATAAACAGTACCTATTACTCCAATACAAAGAAGCTGAGGACCCTTGCGATGCAACACAACTGGCTCCAACCCTTACTCAAACCAACACCGACCCTAAATTGGATCATCATCTCTCCCTCAATGCCATTACAAGATCTCACAGAGTGGGTACAATGCGATTCCAAGGCTCCATTCGGGGTGATCCTATTCAGATTTTGTTAGACAGTGGTAGTTTTGATAGTTTTCTCCAACCTTGACTTGCAACTCACTTACTCTTTGAAGGTTGAAGGCCTAATAAAGGAACTCACAGTGGCTGTAACATCCCGACCGAATATTATGAATTTAAATAATGGAACAAAGAAATATAATTAACATCATTTAATAAAACATCGTTTCCCAAAACGTGGGAAAATTTAAAACTTGAATCTCTTTTAAAAGTATCACAAATACGATATAAACTCATAAATATATCCAAAAATCAATGTTCATAACCAATGTTTACAATCTGAAAAATCCATAATAAAACATCATAATAAAAATCCCACAGTTATCCCACGCTCCGAGCCTATGCCTCACCAGAACCACCTGCAATATCATCTGCTCACGTGTAACGCGTACACGGTCATCATCAAACACAAGCAGATAGGGTGAGCTAAAAAGATAACACATAACTGAAAATCAATCATATAAATACAATAAAATACATCAAAAGGAAATCCCTTCTTTTAATCTGCATGGCCACAACCATGTATGATATCATTTTACCATAAAGGAACCTCCTCCCTTTCCAACACATGGCCACAACCATGTAATATCAATGCACATCAAGGAAACTCGTTCCTTTCCTTCCACATGGCCACAACCATGCTAGCAGTGTTTTACATCTTCTAGTGAGTATCTCAAGGCGCCTTGCTGCCACACCTATCGCCCATAACTGATAGAACACGTGCGGGAACCATGCTACGGATCACACACCGTAACGCCAGGTGGAGTTTCCAAATACGAACATAGTCCATAACGTCCCAGGACTACCAAACTCGTCAGCAATTCACTGAGGAGGGCAATCCATCTGGACCCATCTGTACTGGTCACAACCAGCACACTCATACCGGCAACACTCGCCAACTCGAGCCACAACTCAAGAGTTCCTCGTGTTCATCCGCTATCCCGAGCCACAACTTAAGGGAAGTCATTTCGGGCCACAACCCATAGAATGCCACGTGTTTAACCCCTATCCCGAGCCACAACTCAAGGATACGTTCCGAGCCACAATCCAAGGAACACCAGCAAGCTCACCATTGAGATATCCTAGAAGTCTTGTAGACCACACCTCACAAATTCCATCTCATCCCATTAATACAGCAGTAACACTTGCCTTGAACCCACAACAACACCCTCGATCACTTAGGCTAAAAGTCTTTGTTCAAACAGTCCAGCCTATCTCGCTTAAGCTAGACCCACTAGCTTGAGCGAGCCCCTAGAATAGCTGCAGCCCGCGAAGTCTCGCTTGGGCGAGACCATCCATCACCCAGAACTAAAAGTACCTCGCCCAAGCGGCGAGTCACTCAACACATCACATCAGCCTCGAAATCTCGCTTAGGCGAGAAGCTCTCGCTTGAGCGAGATACCTCTTCACCCAAAATGGCATTTACCGCCTGAGCGAGAGACCCCCAACCACAACCCCTAACATACACGGACTCTCGCCAGAGTGAGGCACACTCGCCTAAGCGAGATGGTCTGTCGCCTAGCACCAGTTTCCCTCGTATGAGCGAGAAACTCGAGTAGAACCAATGATCGCGTCTCTGCAAATCTCGCCTAGGCGAGTCTGGCTCGCTTGAGCGAGAATTGCAGAATTGCTCACTGTTTACACACACAACCCGCAACAACCATGCCAAAAACTCATACCAATTCATGCCATTCATTTGGAAAATAGTGCACACACATATGAACACAATTTTGACATAATAGAGGCCCCAAAAATCCAAGTTTTGCGCAATTACAACTGATACATTGGATAATCCCATTATAATCATATCATTAGGTATGAATTCCTAGAAAATAGTTCCTAAACACCCCAAATCCCAATTCACCTCAGATACAGTGCAGAATCCATAGCATATACTCATAAAAATCATGCAATATGACCAAAAGCATACAATTACGAGTTCAGCTCCCCTAACCTGAAATTTTATGCACTTATAATTTGAATCACGTGTCTTCCCTGCAGTACCAATGCTTTCTCTTTGATCCTCTCCCAAACCAGCCCCCAATTGCCTAATACCCTTTCAAATTCGCTCTCCTCTAGAGGTAAAAATAATCACACTGCAAAAACCTTTTACCCAAATTCAGCCTTTTATAGGTGTCTTAAATGTTGGTTTAAGTGCCAAAACGAATTTTAACTTAATGATGGTTTAATTGTTATTCAAGGCCCATGATTTAATGGTTTTTCAGTCCCCTCATAGTTGCCCCTCTACTAGGGTTTTCTATGCCCTTTCAAATTCAAGACACACCAATTGTTAGCAAAAAGAGAGTTAATTTTGGGTCACTAAGGTTCAAACCCATGACCATGCCTATTTTCAACTAATTGCACAACCACTCAACCAATTTATGTTCAATGATAATTCCTATAAATATAGAGTTATATTATCACTCCTCACGCTCAACATATTATTGAAATTAATAATAAAACAAACAACACATACATGGCATACATAGGACTCGAACCAAAGTCCTCTCACACAATTAAGTACTCTCAACCACTTGAACTAGTACTTTTCCACATCATAACAATCAATATTTAATTAATTGATTGATTATTTATTAATTGATTGATTATTTAATAAATTAATTTTCACGGGTCTTACAGTGGCAATACAAGGTCATACCCTTACTCTTCCCATGTATTTATTACCAGTTTCTAGCGCAGATTTGGTGTTGGGTGCCTCGTGGCTGGCTACTTTAGGCCCTCATATTTCATATTATAGTACCTTGACTCTAAAATTTTACTTGAATGGTGAATTTATTACTCTCCATGATGATAACTCTAAGCTTCCCACCCTAGTACAATTTCATCATATTCAGCGAATGTCTCACACCCATGCTATTGCTGAATGCTTTACATTACAACTTCAATTTCCCGAGGAGCCAAAGGATAACTGGGTTGACTTCCAAGTTGACTTAAACCTAGAGTTAGCTCTTCTCCTACATCAATATCGCTATGTTTTTGCCGAACCTTCGAGTTTAGCACCAGATCGGTCTCATAATCACCAGATCCCATTGTTGCCTGGTACTCAACCGGTTAAAGTTCGACCTTATAGATATCCTCATAGCCATAAGGAGCATATCGAAACCATGATTGCTGCAATGTTAAAGGAACGCATTATTTCTCCTAGCAACAACCCATTCTCTTCATCAATACTCTTAGTCAGGAAAAAAGATGGTACATGGCGGTTTTGTACCGATTACAGGGCTCTAAACACCATCACAGTTAAGGATAGCTTCCCCATCCCTACGGTTGATGAATTACTGGACGAACTATGTGGCGCTCAATACTTCTCCAAACTAGATCTTCGTTTCGGTTATCACCAAATTTTGGTGGCACCAGAGGATCGATTTAAAACAGCCTTCCGAACTCATCAAGGTCATTATGAATGGCTCGTTATGCCCTTTGGGCTTACAAATGCCCCGCTACTTTCCAAAGCTTGATGAATTCTATTTTTCAAGGGTTGTTAAGAAAATCAGTGTGTCATACAAAAAACTAATAACTGATTTTCTTAACAAATTGTTTATTTTGGAAATGGATGCATCAAGGACCGGCATTGGAGCGGTTCTTAGCCAATCGCAACATCCAATTGCCTTCTTTTCAAAGAAATTATCACCACAAATGCAGAAATAGTCTGCCTATACCAGGGAATTCCATGCAATCACTGAGATTATTGCGAAATTTTGGCACTACTTGGCCATAAATTCACCATCCGAACCGACCAAAAAAGTTTAAAATGTCTCATGGAACAAGCTATTCATACTCCGGAGCAACAACCTTGGCTGCACAAGTTTTTGGGGTATGATTTTACCATCGAGTATAAGTCCGACAAGGAGAACCAAGCTATAGATGCCTTGTCTCGATCCTATTTTATAGCTTTGTCTCAGCCTACCTGGGATCTCATTATACACTTACGTGATGCGGTTGCTGTTGATTCCAAACTCTCAGATATTGTCAAACTCTGCAATGTCAGCACTCCCCTAAGTCTGCATTATACTATTCAAAACAAGTTGTTATTCTGGAAGCAACGACTCGTGGTACCAACCCAACATCCCTTGATTCAAACTATTTTGCAGAAGTTGCATAGTTCTCCAATTGGTGGCCACTCATGTATTGCGTACACTTTGGCAAGAGTTTCGTCCCAGTTTTATTGGTCGGGTATGAACCAAGATGTTAAAGCTTATGTCCAACACTGCTTGATATGCCAACAAGCCAAATCATCCACTACTTCACCAGTGGGACTATTACAACCCCTCCCTATCCCATAACAAATTTGGGAAGACTTGGCCATGGATTTTATTGTTGCCCTTCCACCATCATATGGTTTTTCCGTGATTATAGTTGTCATTGATCGCCTCTCAAAGTATGCGCACTTTTGCACCCTTAAGGCAGATTATTCAAGCAAGCACATGGCTGAGGTGTTCATGCAATCTATTGTGAAGTTATATGGGATATAACTTTGTAAGTTATTCAATCAATCGTTTCAGATCGTGATCGTGTCTTTACAAGTAATTTTTGGCAACAACTTTGTAAGCTAAGTGGCACTACCTTAGCTATGAGTACTGCCTACCACCCTCAATCTGATGGTCAGTTGAAAGCTCTTAATCGATGCTTAGAAATGTATTTACGATGCTTCACAATGGATGAACCGAAAGGCTGGAGTAAGATGTTACCTTGGGCTGAATACTGTTATAATACTTCCTTCCGAACCAACCATTATTGGCATGACACCATTCAAGGCAGTTTATGGAAGAGACCCCCCACTCTTCCGAAATATGTGAAAAAGGCCATTGAGCCCCTTTCTTTACAAGAAATGATGTTGCACCATGATCAGACCCTGTTATGTCTTAAATAGAATTTGAATAAAAGCCCAGAATCTGATGAAGAAATATGCATATCAGAAGCAAGTCCATGTGAAGTTCTAAATGGGAGATTTGGTGTTTGTGAAACTCCAACCATATATGCAACATTCGGTGGCTCTTCGAAAAAATCAAAAGCTTGGCCTTCGTTATTTTGGTCCATTCCCAGTGATAAAACGCATTGGCCTTATTGCTTATAAATTATCATTGCCCCTTACAACAAAGATTCACCTAGTTTTCCATGTTTCTTTATTGAAACAGTGCAAAGGAGAACATCAACAACCAAATTTGCCTCTGCCTTTGCTCACGCATGAACTTGGCTATGTTATTCAACTGCTCAAGGTGTTACAATACAGAGTCATCTTACGAGCGGATAAACATATTCCTCAAGTACTTGTCCAATGGGAAGTGTTGGATATCTCTGAAGCTACTTGGGAATATGTGAGTACTTTGCAACAGGAGTATCCTCACTTCAACCTTGAGGACAAGGTTGACTTCCATGGGGGAAGAAATGTTATGAATGGTGTGGGTAATGAGCAGATGAAGGACATGGGACCCATGGGACACATGGCAAAGTGAGAGGAAAGCAAAGGCAAACGCAAAAGTGGAAGGAAGAGAATAGCCAATTCTGCACTAAAGGATTTTGTGTGGAGTACTACGTGATTATAAAAACGGTTTTTTCTACAAGAGAAAGGGAGGATGTGAATTGTCTCTTTCTCTTTCTTGGCCCTTTTGGGATATTCCTCTGCCAATTCTGTTATTTTCTTCTATCATGAATGTTGTACTTTTGTGACAGCTTGCTAATTCATCATTTTCTCATTATATGACATTTTCATACTCGAATTCACACCAATACATATTATTCTGCTTTCACTATTTTTATATTGTTTCGATTAATAACTGAGTTCATTACACACAAGTTTAACAATTAATTTACTTATATATGCAGTTGTAAAATTATAACTTTAAAGTTAACTCGGCTATCACAAAACTATATAGTATACATGTTTTAAATTAGTTTTCATTATAATTAATGAAAAATTATTTTTTACATTAACATTCTGTAGAAATAATTTAATAGCTGATTTAATTAAAAAAAATGGCGAAAAAAATTATAAAAATTGAAAATCGTCATTTCACCTCCAAAAATGTTATAAAACTAATTTGTTATCTTACTAAATTTTGGAGAATAAGTTTCAATTTTGGTGTTTCTATCTAATTGATTTCTTTATTATTGTGTATGGGGTTCTACAGTTCTATATACTTATTGTTTGTCTCTGAATATTATAACTTTATAAATATTTTTTATCACATTATTCTTCACCATCAAAATGTCAGTAGATTATATTTATATCCAATCGTGAAAGTAATTTTTTTTAACAAGGAAACAAATTATGCTTCTTAAAAGAAATCTAAAAGAAAAGTTATGAAAATAGGTTATGAAACTAATGGGGAAAGAAACGTTTGGCATAAGTTTTTTAAATTACCTAATAAATTAAGTAATTTAAGACGGAGAAAAATATGAAAACAGGAATGTGTGTTGGAACAGATATAGAAACGATATAATGGTTCTCATATTCAACTTAAAAAATTGAGTATTACTTATATGTGTGGCGGTATTTAATCAATGTGAAAGTAAGATAAAATGGTTCATTTGTTATTGGTACTCTAATTATGAGGTGGATTGATGATGATAAAATGCATTCCAAAACAACTTGTGAGTAGACATGAATAAATCTAGAATTGCCTTTGCACCTTTGTACATAGACGCCAATACAATGACCGCTTGATGATCTAAAGGGTGAATCTTTGATAATCATTATGACTGCATGTTTTTGAAGTGTTTCGGGGAAAATTGAATTTAAAATAAATTAGACTAAAATTTGTTGATTGAATTTTATATTAAATTAAATTTCAAATGTAAAATTTTTAACACAGAAAATGAATTAATTTCTTCTAAAATTCAAGAATTCCAAAAGATCACACTTTATATAAGAAATAGAAAAGGTTAGATATATTATTGTTCTTTAAAATATAATCATATTTTTGTTTTCTTTTCTCCTAAAATTCCCTTGTTCAACTTCTGACTTGTATTTTTAACAGTTTGTTATTTTGTTTAAACCTTCTAAAATATATATTTTTAGTCCCTATTTATATATATAAATATAACGTAGATCATTTGCTTTAAATTCTTATCAAATGTTTTGCAAATAAACTAACTAAAAATGAAAGATAAACATTTAAACACCGAAAAACACCAAATGAATACTTTATAAATTACCCATGGAAACAGGATACATAAGAAACGGGATTTATATCCTGCCGGCAGTTTAAAGAATTCAAAATTCGAAACACAGAAACTGAACTTGTGCATCAAGAGAGCATCTTTCACTCATTCTGCCGTGTGTGTAAATAAATTTGACCAGCTATTCCAAGCCTCATAATTTACATATTTCTAAAAATGGTAACTCTAACCCTCAAAATGGAAAATTTACTTCGAAGGACCTTCATAACTACTACATAACTCTTATGGAGAGATATTTTGTAAGGTCAATTAGATTGAAATACAAAATAACTACTGAGGGGTCTCACTGGATGGTTCCTCCGCACTGCTGCTGTGAACCAACTGATCAAAACAAAATAGTCATGCAGATAATAAGCTATATGTTTAAAAGAGAGAGATGAGAAGAAGGTTGAAGAGACAACACTGATAGAACATATGTTTACCAAGGATCCTAGTTGCTCGTATGCTCCCATAACCTTTGGATCTTCCTCATCTTCATAACCGATTTGTACTATTCTAGGTCCATTTACAGACCAAAAGGCTCTCCGACCTGCATCCTACAAAACAAGGGAAGTTCACAGCAAAATTTGATGCATAGAGAACAAATATATCTCTCATCTAATCATGAAAACACATGAAAACTGAACCAGGTGACAAGTCCAAGCCATGCATTACATTACAGGGTAAATAGCCCTTAGGAAAAACGGATTAATAAAGTTCAGTGGTAAATTACTGCAGTATAACATATTGCACGATTTTCAGCAACATTCTTAATAAGTTGACGCTCACTGGTAAATAGTGCAATACTTCTTTGTGAATCTCCACTCTTTGAATATGGTACATCAACATAACGAATAGGAATGTTAAGGCTATAGCTCGCTCCTAAATGAACTACTGAGGAGATCATGGCGGAGAAGTCAGGGACCTAACAAAAGAAGTAGACCTGAAGTGCTGTGAAGACTAAAATGGGATACAAAACAGAATGTTCTGGATTTCTAGCACGTGCAACCATCAATCCAGAGACCAAAACAAGAAGTATCATTGCATTGAGAAGAAAATCTTCCCTCCTCCAGACAGACTGAACCCCCGCCAAGCCTGTCAGACTAGTGTTTTGACTATATAGAGATGTGGTTTGGTTGTGACAGACAGAAAGAGAACATGGCGGCATAAATAGTATATCTCAGAGAATCCCCCTCAGAATATAAGTACAAGTTCAAAAAAAATATAAAGATTTTAACTGTTAAACGTATTATTACATTGGTCAAAAGACTCAAAACTAGCAGCATAAGTGCTTACTACGCCACGATTTAAGATCAAATCTTTGCTCATAATTCAAACTCAAATCAATAATAGTGTACAGTGGAAATAAATAAATTCCTACCAATTGTGCCAAAACCCTAAGGCATAGATCAGTCATCATATAAACTAATTGCAGGTGCAACCATTTAATGAAGCCACCATCTTGCTAACTAAGGATATATAAGCAATCGTCTACAACACTCATCCCAGGGGGAAAGAGAAAGTTCTTACGGTAGACCTATAATATGATTATAAATTACATATGACAGAATTCTGGATGTGTAATCGATTCGTAAACCATTCAATATACCAAAAGTCGGAAAAAGGTAACTTTTCTGCTAGCATTGCAAGAGATGCTGAGTCATAATGTGTTTAGTGTCGATAATGCACGAGCAACATTCCAAAACACATTTCTCTCCAAACCTAGTCTGTTCTAATATGTAACACCGAATGAGAAATAGAAAAATTAAGGGACCAACAAACAAGTCCAAATTTACCTGCAATATGATCAAGTATATAGCTTCCAAGGCCTGAATACGAATTTCTGGATCATTAACAGGTTCACGATCAATTGAGAGTGCAGTCCCAAGTTCAAGTGGCATTTTCGATCTGTCTTGTTCGCTGTAAATCTGCTTAGAAATTAATTAATCAATGCAATTGACACAAAAACAAAGTTCAATACTCAAGAAGATTACACTCTAAAGCTTAAAGGATATAATATTAAAATGATCCCATTATTGTATGTCCCAAGCACAATAAAACGAATAAAGAAATTTAAGAAATTGAGCTTATATTTCCCTCTCATAATGAGAAGGACCAACTCATAGTGACATGTAGACATCAAGGTTCATTAGGATCAGTGGAAAAGGAAATAAATGAAGAAAAAGAGGGTGAAGTGAGGTTGATTGGATTAAGAGAAGTGAGTGGCATGAGAACAGAAAGTTTTTAAGAGACTCCATTGATGTGATAAAATAAACTTTTTATATATGTTTAAAAAAAACTTGTTCAATTAATTTTTGAACATATTTTTATTTTAATTAATTATTAATATAAATATATATTAACGAAATATTATAATTATTTTATTAATTATTTTAATCATTCATTTTATTATAATAATACAATATATTTATAAATATTTAATTATTATATATTACATATTAATTTAAGAGTATATAATATAATTAATTGATTAAATATAATAAAATATTAATACATAATCAATGTAACTCGCATACGATAATCGATTATGCTTGCTTTTACTAAACTTTCTCAATTTTTGTATTTTTTTCATTTGGTTTTTTGTGCTTTCTTCGCAAATCAGAGTCCCCTTGTTTACGTCCTGGGAAACAAACAGGAAATTCTTCATGATGCAATTATAGACATCAGGTAAACTACAGCTTACTTGATTGAAAATAGTTTATCTTCCCTTTGTTGGTAGTTAAAAGTAAATTGGGTAAGTTGGGAGGAAATCTATTCCTTAATATGCAGAACAATACTTTGAGGTAAGAAAAGGTAAAGCATGAAACCTTGTTGCCAGCTACAGGAAGAAGTAACGCAGGCCAGAGAAACTCTGATACCAAAAGCAAATTTTGAAGCTGACTCTCAGCCTCAAAGCAACAGTTGCGAATAGTTCCAGAGACCTGCAAATATTCCAACAAGTGTCAGAAGAACAAAGTTATGTGCAATAAAATTTGACTCGCATAGAGGCACCCATGTTGGCTAAGCCTTTAGAAATAGTAACTGAAAATAAACACAATCAATGATACAATTACCAAAATCACATAAGCAATTCCAATAAGTGGAAAATTACCAAGAACCAAACGATAGCAAGGATTAATTTAAAGAACACTGTTTTATGGCTAAATAGTTTTATTTATTAACTAATACTACTGTGAAATCAAACACAATCTAACTGGAACGAATTCAGAAAACAAAAGCATGTTTAGAACACCATATATAGAAAACAGAGGCTTCAAGAAAAATTGAGCACTTAAAAGGGATTTAATGTGGTTCAGTTAGAGTATTAACAAACATGTCACTACAAGATAACTTTCTCTCCCATATAGAGTTACATACAAAACTTCTGAGATTACAATCACTCACATATAAAGAACGAATGGTTTCTCTTTCACACTCAGATGAATTCTCTCTCACCAACACGTTTTAACATAAGATGTCTATTTATCCATCTATCTACATATTCATATGTATCCTACATAAAATAGTTGGAATAAACTCTGAATCACAACCACTCCAACGAATTTTGTGACTAGAGACACGCACTTCCCACACTAACTAACTAACAAGGGGGCTATCAGACAACACAAGCTGCAAGTCAACACAGCGAAAGTACATCAGACACTTACCACAAGACAATCCACTGAGTACATGATACACACCTATAGATTTAATTTCTAAGCCGTATAAGCAAATACCAAGTTCAAAAGTAACACGAGTCCATGTGCCAGTAATGTACGCCCCATCACTAAAGAACCCATGGGGAAGCAACTAAATCATCCACTGAGGCATTGAACACTTCTTTCAAAAGTCGTTTAAAAATCAGAATATTACAATATCAAGTACTTCCTAATTTAATTAAATATAAAATTATTCAAACGGTACCCAATACCCAAGGCTGGGAAACAATAATCATTTTGAGTGCATTTATTGAGCATACCCCTTTCTTTCTCAATGAACTGTTTGAATCAAACTGTCTGATTATCTGCTTAAAGAGACCCCGTTTTGGATCAAGTAGAAGCCTCCTCCCTTCCTGCTGCTTTGAGACGTTAACAAGAATTGAACCAACATGTTCAAAAGCATCGTCTGGTATAAAAAACACTTTCACTGTATCAGAATTACAATTACTGAAGAATTACCAACAATCACAACAGCCATCTAAAAGGTGCAGAAAAAATTTCAAAATGAATGTACAAAAAGAGAGCCAAGTTTTCTAGTTTCACTTTTCTCAAGCTGCTTAACAGCCAAATTTTGTATCCCTATACTTGTTATCTAGTTTTTTAAAAAAGTCAACTTAAGTTTAATTTAACCTTACAAAACCGACTTGGTGTTGTGAGATTATGTCCACCTACATCTTACAATTTTGGTCATAACTCTAGTCAATATGACACATTTCCTCACATTGAGAACTAGACATTCTGAGTGTGGCAGAAACCCAATAGTAGGTGACACATTAAGCCCAACGAATTTAATTATGATAGACTCTGTGAATACCTCTAAAATCATTATAACAAAGCAGACTTTATGTCTAACTCAAACTCATGAAACCAACTTGGTAAGGTGAGATTTGCTTGCATTTATATATTATAATTTGGTCATACTTTTAGTTGATGTGAGATCTCCAACATAATTATTTGAAAAGAAACCGCATCTTTGAAGCTTAAGTTCTAATATAGGTGCCTCACCTCAGCCTACAAGGATACTTCAGAACTCAATAACACATCACAGGATCCAATGAGCTTAAGATTAACTATCTATAGACACACATGGCATGAAAAAACTTCTCACAGAAAATATTAAGCATAATAATTATCCTAAGTAGAGAGGGACTCACCATCACTCTCATGGGTGGTTCTACAAAACGATCTAACAAGCTTCATAACATACAATCCACGAACTTTGTCATCTTCAGTCTGTTAATCACAAGAAAATCACTGATTAACAGCAAAATACAACGGATCAAATCTTGTTTTGATCAACTTCATCATAAATATTTTATTGGAGAAAGGAAGAAAAGGTGAAATAAATTGAACTCCTCCCATTAGCTAAAATCAACCTATGTCTTCCAAATTTCTGAGAAGTCAGACGAGACAACCTCTATAACAGTTAAAATGTATAATTGGTTGTCACTCACGGGAGAAGTAGAAGTAGAATTCATTTTTCTCCTCTTTTTTTTTTCTACCGTAAAATCAGAGTAAGTTATCCAAAAACCACCTAACTTAAAAAAAGAACTACAATTTCCTTTATCGTATCCTAACGTGACTCGCTCCTTTCCAGAGTTCAAATGCTCATAGCTTTTACGCTGATCGTATGTATTTAGCATACCAACAAAACTAATGATAAAAAGTATGAAACATAAAGATTTTTTCCCATTTGAAAATTGTGTTCAGATAAATAAAAGCACGCACCTGAAGCACGGCAGCGGCACCAGCATCGAGTTGAGTGAGGTTGACTAAAAGCATGACAAGCAATTGCGTAATACCGCACTCGGGCTTGTACAAAACATCCATCGTCGTTTTCACCAATCCCAATCGAACCATCGCTTCGGCGAGACTCGAATCCTGCGACAAATTCACCAGGGCCTCCGCCGCAGCCTCCGAAACCTCCTGAAACGGCACGTCGTATATAAGTTACTAGAAACAAACCGAGCTAGCACAGGTAGCATAGTGCACGCGCTCGCGAGTTACCTTGGGAAGCGTTATGAGGCGAGACAACGCGGGTAGGAGGGAGTTTGAGTAATTTGCGAGGGACTGCAAGCCTTCGACGGAACCGGTTAAGCCGCGAACTATGTCGACGGCGGCTTTGGTGATCTGAAAGGAGAAACCATAACGCCGCCACGCATGAGAAACCGTAACTAGGAGTTTGGGAAGGAAGAGTGAAATCAAAGACAAGTGTAAGAGGGTTTACCTGCGGCGAAGGAGAAGATAGAAAGGAGACGAGTTCTTCCATCTCCGTCGCCATTGTTCGCCGCTCTGCTTCTCTGTCGCCGCCGCCGCCGCCTTTGTTACAACAAGGGCATTCACTTCTAGTTGCTTTATGTGTTTTTTTCACGTAAATTTCAGAGAAATCTTCAATCAAATATCCTCGTCTAAGAGTGAACTCTATAACATAACTGTTAACAACAAGGTTTTTCTTTAAATTATTTTTTTCGCTTATACATTTTACTTTTAAATTACTGTTAATAATTTCGTGTATATATTATTTCTGTTTATAAAACAAAAAACTATCCAACTATCTACAATAAAACTGTGATAACTACTTTCTTTAGTATATACATTTTATTATTATTTATATTTTTATTATTTCAATAAAAAATTTAGTAATATATTATATCTTTTAAATAATTTTTTTTAAATTAATAATTATTTAATTAATTATATTTTTTAGATTGAATTATATTTTTTACTTAATTATTTATATTTTTCAAACTTAATTATTTTTTAATTAAAAGATTACCTATAAAATAAATACAAATATTTATAAATAATTTATATTTACTTTTATAATTATAATAATAATAATTTTAATATTGTTTATCTATAACAATATATAAAAAGGATTCACTCATTTGTGTCCATATTTTAAAATTCTAATTTTACCCTTTAAAATATAATTATTTATTAAATTTTTGAAAATTAACCGTTAATTTTACAAATTTTTTATAAAATCGTTTATTTTTATTTCTTCTCTTTTTCCATATTTATCAACTGTTATTCTCTCATCTTTTTTGATATATTTCATTTTATTTTTAATAAATATAATTTTATTTTATATATTAACTTAATAACATTACAATATCATCACCTACCAATATAATATCATGCATATGTAAAAAATGTGTACACACAAGCGCAACTGTGTCTGTGTTTACGCTAGTTATTGTAAAGAAAAATAAATATACATAAGATAATAAGCATGTACAGTATACATTCGTTTAAATCTGTATTCTGATGCGAAGAGTTTGATATTAAAACTTAATTGGGATACTTATTTATAAAATTTTAATAGTTATATAACTACACTATGAAATTATATGGAAGAACTTATAATTTTATTTTATTTATTTATATATATATATATATATATATATATATATATAACAAAATGTAACAGAATATAAAACATTTATGATATATCAATCTTAATTTGATAATTTTAAATAACTAATTTCTAAATCTGAAAGATATTTTTAAAAACAGAAATATTTCCTAAAGACTAATTTAAATAAAAAGATATTAAGTAAATATTCTCGATAATGGGTCATATAATAAACCTTTTTATTTTGTAAAAAAGTAACAGAAAAAGCAATTTGCCTTATTGTAAAAGATGAGTAGTTAGAGAGACACGAGACGCAAAGACTAAGGTCTACGTCTTAATGATTGTCAGCCTTAGAGATTATTGTTTTGTTGGAGCAATTCAAACCATAGTCCTTACAAAGTATTACTCGAAAGTACAGAGTTGATGAGAAAGTCATTCAAAGACACTTTTATATAAGAGATCGAGCAAGTCATGAATGGGATCGTCTTACAATAGTAGCATGCTCTTGAATCCGATGATAATGAATTTAAAATTGGTATGGACGAAGTTGAAGTTGACCAATGCAATATTTTCTTCAAATCATTAGAAATTGTTATCAACCTTGATGTCAATATTAGCGAGTTGAAAGATTCTCCTTATTTATCATCGAACCAATTAAATCAAGCTAAGGGTGCACTCTTCATCCTTGGTCACATTATCATTAATCACACGTGAACGAATAAAAAATCGTCGTCACACGTAATTTTTCTAAAAATAAAGTCATAAAATTATTGATCCGAGAAATTTTCCTTTACAAATGCTGATTTAGGCGGGATGTGGACTTAAATGAGTATGAAGTTAAGCGAATTGATTATCTATGATGTTCAAACATTTTTTATGAATTACAAAAAATTTAATGAATTTGAGCATAATATTTTTTAAACTTATATTTAAAGTAAAGATAAAATAACAAATATAATTATTTAAAAATACAGATGTTACAAATTATGTAATCATTATTGTACCATTGACTTATGTTTAGTAAGTTATACTTGAATCCCTCAACATAAAACACATTCTTAATAGAAATAACGAGAGAAATACATGCAATGTCCATAATCTTACAATTGTCCAATGCCTTTGAATGATACCTTGCTTTTGTGATGTTGTTTTAGATATAAAAACATATACATTTTCTTGTTATGTGTGACACTAACATTTACTCTCCAATAACAAGTTTGACCCCTTACCTCTTTTGTTAAAGCATAGCTCATCTTCTACAGGTGCCATGAGACATATTTGCATGTTTTGCATCTCACTTAGAGTTTGAGTCTTATCAATCATCATCAAAAACTTTTTTTTTTCCGATCTTGGCTTTTATTTAAGCTTTAGGCACTCTATATTTCTTTTCTTTTATCGGGAAACGTTATGTCTTCCTATGTTTTTCATTTCAACATTTGCTTGAACTTTCTAAACATCGGAGATATTTTCTTATAAGTTAAGTTTTCCGACTTAACCTCAAAGGTATCATTTTCCTTCTATAGAGCTTTCATAGTTCTAGTTTCCTTACCTCTAAGTTGGGTTTGCTTTGAGGCATATCTTAGAAATGTACCTCATTCTTTATCTAGATTCCTTGGAGTTTATTTAATGTGAACTTCTTCATATCACTTGCCTCCTAATAATGGTGGTTTTGGGCTCCCAAGCTTTTAACGTGTTGCCTAACAACTTTAGGTCAATGTAAGCTTTATAAAAGCTTTATCTTAAAGCTTATAACTCGTTTAAAAGAACATGCATTCTTCCAAACATATCATTTATAGTCTAACCATCCTTCATGATTAACGAGTGAGGTGTTGATTCAAGGTGACTCTAGAAGAGGGAGACGAATAAAGTCTGTAGACATTTTATAATCATTTTATGCATACATACTAAGAAAACAATATAGAGAGAGTAAGGTAAAGAAGAATGCACACAAGGATTTATACTGGTTCAGCCTCACCTGAGGCTACATCCAATCTCCTAACCCACCTGCTTAAGAAATTCACTAATCAAATCCTTTGATTAGCACGAGTGTCAACCTTCCCATGTATCATTTCTAAACCTCCCCCTAATATAGAGAACTAAAATCACAATGATCAAAATAGTCTCTCACGCAGGAGAGTATAATCATGCTTACAAGGTATACTTCATTATGTGAAGGATATTACAATGTTTACCACTCAACCCAATATCACTCTATACAAAAATGAATTTGACTATAATGATCTTAGAGTATTCTCTATTTTTCTTTACTTCAAGAATTGATATGATAGTATTTCAAAACTTTTGTACTTTCTCTCTTTTTCTTCATCTTCATCATTATCATCTAGGTCTCAGTACTTATAGTCGCGTTGTGCCTTTTGACTGTTGATGCATATTCAATTGACAATGTCTTTAATATCGTTTTCTTTCATCATTTGGATGTTCTTGATATTGCCTTCATAGTATATTGCTTCCTATGAATTATTTCTTCTTTCCTTTTTTATCCATTCAACAATTTGAATTTTAAATATAACATGTTGTGACTTTAATCATCTTAAGATTCTCTTGTAGTCTTTGATATGTAGAGTCTTTCTCTCTCTCTCTCTCTCTCTCTCTCTCTCTCTCTCGTGATTGATCAATAATTATATGACATCATTAGTAATATTCAATCAAAGAATATTTTCTTTTATATCTGATCAGTCATCTTTGATATTCTTCAAATTAAATCTTCAATAAAAAATGTTCAATCAGAATATCTTCAAATAACTTTGGGACTTGCTACACAATTCTCTTTCTTTACTTGATCAACAATTTCAACATTTAGATTTCTTTGATCAATTTAGACTTGATTATCATATCACATTGTGATTTAGTATTTCTATTTCATGCCATCTGAACTTGATTCATCTAATGTTTGTCATCATTTAACTCATCTAGTCACTCTTCCATTGGAGTCTTCTAATAGAAGTACTCGTCTAATACGGATACTCAAGATTCAACTTCATGAGTTGACTCTGACTTGTCTAACACTAATACTCATTTGGTGCATTTGAGTGCTTGTGTTGACTCGTCTTACACTTTTCTTTGACTCATTTACTACTTGTAGGAGTCTAATGCCTTGTTTTATCACATTGACTTGTTTGGTCAATGATCTTGTCAATTGAGTTCAATTGATTTTGTACTATTGAATGCATCTGATGACCTTTATCATCTATCAACTTGTCTAAGTTTCACTTTCTTTCGTGTTTGCTTCAAACTTCAAGCTTCATCTTTCTTTGTGCTACATGTGCTTTTTTTATGCTTTTACTTTCACTCATTACACAAACATTAGTCCAATAAACATATATATATATATATATATATATATATATATATATATATATTCAAAATAAAAAATATATTTGTTTAATATTTATTTATATATATATAAAAACGTTTTTGATTTATTT
>Ga0099822_1002056_pt1 | contig 24613 bp, 7 predicted proteins | sample CowpeawhiteBW_FD_76839 | JGI IMG/M metagenome (GOLD analysis project Ga0099822, IMG submission 76839) | Root nodule microbial communities of legume samples collected from California USA - Cow pea white BW | ecosystem: Host-associated > Plants > Roots > Nodule | place: USA: California | collected... | reverse complement strand
TGCTGGCGCACCTCCAGCCCAATTTTATTTTTATTTTCAACGACAAAACCCCATTCCATAATTTATTTTATTATAATCAAAACACTTATTTTAGCATTTACCCTTTTTTTTTTTTTTTTTTGTTGAAGTTTTTCCTATTGTGAACTTCAATCAATGAACACCAAGTACCGTCCAATCGTCGGAAGTATGACTACAAGATTTGAATCCAATCTAGAACATGGAGAATGTTCGAAGACCAATGTAAACTTAACTTAAGAAGGCGATAAAATAAGTTATAAGTAATCTTGGACTCGGGAATTGGACACAAGTCTTTAATAAGAGATTTTGTTGATTAAGAGGTTTTGATTTATTAATTCCTGTAACTTAAGAGATATTTTAGCAAAAGATAAAGAAGATTGTATTTTTAATTATTTTATCTTTAGAGGGTTAGAGATATATGATTTGAAGTTTTTGGAACAATAAGTAGAAAGGTAATCCATAGGTCTAGGAACTTGAATTCTCTAACTCAAAAAAACATTAACTTTGAATTACATTATTCATTTATTCGTAATTCTTTGGTTTAAAACCAATTTTATGCTCGAACAACTATTCAGTGTTGTAAAAAAATATATAAGGTGACCCTGATACGTGTTTTATATAAACATGGAGATAAATATAACCATGTTTTTCTTAAAGATGTATAAAGGATATGAAAAAAGCCCAATTATTAAATTTTCAGATTTTAGATTTAAATTATTCAACCCAATTGGAACGCTGTCCAGCCCTGGTTAAATTTGTGTGAAATAGGTTAACTGCTTTTTTGGTTGAAAAAAAATCTTTAATGCCACATCACATAATTGCAAAACCTTGACACGTCAAGGTGTAGGTTGCGGTGGTGTCCGTTTATCATTTTCCCCGAAAACAAATCTTTTACGTATTTTTTTTTATTACCTCCTTTATTTCCCACTTTTCATATTCGTCTAAATATAATTTTAACTACCATAAAATAATCATTTATCCCGATTTTGATTCTCATAAAAAAAATTCATCCTATAAAGTTTTAATTTCTTGATTTTAGTTTGTTTAATTGTAGTCTTTGTATATTCAATAAATGTTTTGTGTAAATATGGGGGCATGATCTTTTGCGTGTCGATATTTATACGTGATTGTGGTTAAAAATGGCACCATTAGTTTTACAATAAAAATTCAATGAATCAAGCTTTTGAAGATATAAATGTGAAGTCATAGAGGAAATACTGAGAAGACTGATCAGCTTTGAACTAATACTTAACTTGACTAAATTGATACATAATCTATTCATTTAAGGTTTGATTAAAAGTATTTAATTAATTAAAATGTGAAGAAATGTAAACGTAAACATAATTAACAAAGAGAAAGGACATGTTTTTCAAAATTACGAATTAAAAGAATAAAAAGTGTCTTTAATCTCATTTAAAATGAAGAAAGGTTGCAGAGTTAGAAATAAGAATGAATTAGAAAAAGGCAATGGGAAATTAGAATTAAACGTAAACAACAAAATTTAGTGGTTTGTGAAACCTGAAACGGCGTCGCAGAGTATGGTCTTATCTGGTGAAGGAGGGGGAGTCTTGAGTTGGGAGGAAGTGGCGATCGAAATCTGGTAAGAGGCTGTCATCAATCAATCAATCAAACCAAACCATGTCGTGGTTTGCAAGGACAATCGCAAACTCACTCAGACTCGACGACGACGACGATATCGACGACGACAATGGCGGTAACCTAAAATCCCCTCCGCAGAAACCCGAATCAGAACCCGTTCAACCCGATTCCGCATCCACTCCAAGTCCCACTGCGCGCGGGGTCAAAGAGGATTTCGACGAGCTCACCAAATCCTTTTCCCGCCAGATATGGGGCGTCGCCTCCTTCCTCGCCCCACCGCCTGATCCCCAACCCCGTAGTCCCGACGCCGATCTGAACTCCTCCGACGAAGATATTATCGCCGGAATCCGTAATGATTTCGCCGAGATTGGTGGCAAGTTCAAGAGCGGGATCTCCAAAATTTCTGGCAATAAGACGGTATCTGAATTCACCAAGATTGCTTCGAGCTTCCTTCAGCTTGGATCCGAAGAGGAATACGATCTGGATGGCGATGTCGGAGTTACCGAGGACGTGGTTGCCTTTGCCAGAAGCGTAGCGCTGCATCCAGAAACTTGGCTCGATTTCCCTCTTCCTGACGATTCCGATTCTGATGGTATATCGACTTTTTCACTCTTGGTTATGCAAATTATGCTTACCGTTCCAATCGAAATTTCGAGATGATTTATTTTTACTTCTAGACATATATATAATAGTTGTGGCTATCCTCGCAGTTTGCCCTAATGGGCTTCTTAAGATGTTCATGTGTGTATTTTAGATGATATTTGATCGTGGCTGATGTTTCACTATATCTGGAATTTTGTTGCTTAGATTTTGATTTGTCCGATGCGCAACATGAGCACGCTTTAGCTGTTGAACATATGGCACCAAGCTTAGCTGCTCTTAGAATGGAACTGTGCCCCGGATACATGAGTGATGGTAACTTTTGGAAGATTTATTTTGTACTCCTGCATCCTAGACTCAGCAAAAGCGATGCTGATATTTTATCCACCCCCCAAGTGAGTTAAATTTTATTGGCGTTGGTTTTCTATATTCGTTGCATTTGTATAGTTTTTGTCGGACAAATGTGAGTTGATGCCTCTTAAGTAAAATGATTGTGTTGTTTTGGTTTCTTTGTCTGATGCTCTTAATTGCTTTAACTTTCCTCGGGTGCTACTAATTATTGAAGCAGAGAAAATTAAGGTATTTCATTGTTCAGGGTAAATATGGCATTGGAATCTTACAACGTAATCTTAAATCTTGTTATGAAAGTCCTTCATGATTCATGAAGTTATAAGTTATGTGTGATCCCTTTTTATCACTGCAGAAGTGTCCAGCATGCTCCAAAATAAACAGTGTCATGCTTGTCACATTTGATGTTAGCTATGTGGTAATTGTGGTATTACTTGTATCGTGCTTGCCTTTGTTACTACCAATTGTTTTATGTGTGCAGATAGTGGAAGCCAGAGCAATGTTAACTCAGGCCTTAGACAAAAGAGGTAAGGAAAAGAAAGAATCGGACTTATCTGCGGGAGGCGATATTCCTCCAAAAGAGGAAGAACAACATCTCCTTGTGCCAAACAATCCTCCAATTGAATCTCCACCTCTTCAGGCATCTGTTGTTGAAGCAGTCCCGTCCGAGGTTGAAATGGAGAAAAATGCCACTCAAAGTGATGCTCCACAAATTATTGTCAAGTCCGTGGTTAAAGAGGAACCGGTAAAGCCATCTGCAGAACAACCAGCATCTGGTTCAACCAATAGGTTTTTGGATGAAACCTATGAGGACGATGCCGATGATTGGTTGAAAGAAGAGGATAGTTCTGAGATGGTTGGTCCCAGTGGAACTTATATTGAAACTGGTAATGATGAGGATGTGTCATTCAGTGATCTTGAGGAGGACGATATTGATGTACATGAAAGTCATAAGAAAACTAGATCAGGCTCTGACTCTTCAACAAAAGACTCCCGAGATTGGGTTCAGTTAGGTAGAAGTTCTCCTAGCTCTGATAAGGATAGGTTCTCTGTTGAAAGCAAACATGCTGGTTCTGAGCATTCAAGTTCTCGTAATTCTGTGACCAAGGAGTCCAGTGATTGGCTTAACGTTGATGACATTGATGTAATATGACAATGCCTTGGAATATGTCCCAGAGGTAAGTTTTTTATGTGATTCCCTTATATTTTGTGAATATCTGCATATAGTATGTGTACTCTTCTGAAAGACTGTCTGTAAATAAAACCAGTCTCCACTGGGCATTCTGCTGTGTATGGTTATTTATTGCACCGTACATAAACTAAATCTTCTATTTGATATCCGAATTTCTGGTAAATGGTCGTGATGAATATTTATTTAAAAGATGAGAACAACGACACTTTATCAACATATACCGCAGGTGTTATCTGTAGCAAAGTTTCTAAGCGTCCAATGCCATAGTCTTACTAGGGCTATTTGGTTCTGAGCTACCTAGAATCCTAGATGCTTCTTTTGAGGACTAAGTACCAAATTAGAGAACCTTTCAACACTATTCTTACAGACATTAAACATGTAGCTGTTATGCTTAAACGTCAGATATCTGAAGTAGTTTCTGCTCACTACTTGTATTTGGGCTTTGGTGTTTCTCTTGACTTTACGAAGATTCGTCTTTCTCTTTTAACTTTCATGCTCTTTACACATTTCTCGATGTTATTTTCTTTTTGAATTTTAATTACAAAATATTAATTGGTTCTGTTCTATTGTATGGGGTGGTGTAAATTACAGGATTAGCTATGTTGACAGGTTACAGCCTAAAAGATAGTTGCATATTGTATTGATAAATAATCTTACCTCTTCAATATTAATAGAAGACATGGAAACAAAACTAAGATTGTAAGATTAATTGTTATTGGACAACTTATAATATAGATGCTGACAGGATTGTTTGTTAGTAAATAATTAATTTGGTCCTTGCAGTATCATTCTCTCTTTTATTTGAAATTTTTAAAGTTTCGTACCACCTACCGTGTTAGTTTCTCTGTTTCTGAAACTGTTCTCGTGTTTTTTAAGTGTAGGCTGACTTAGGATTTCTTTCATTTCCCTTCTCCAGTGGGGTATCTATTTGATCTTTTCTCTAAAAAAAAACATAAATATGATTCCTCGGGATTATATGCTACACATAGTACTCAATTAGTGTCCTAAACTTGTAGCATTTTGTCTGCGATGCTTTGTTTAGGAATTTATTTTGCTTAAGTATATACATTTTTTGTTTCTTATATTTTTTTTCATTATTAATGGTTAGACACGAGATACTAGTGAATATTTTGAAAGAAAATTGGTTTTAATGACCAATAATAATAGTCCAATTTTTTGTTGTTAAAGGTCATAAAACCTTATGGTACTTATTATGCTTAAATATTTTTAGAACTAAGTAAGAGAGGGAATGAGAGCTCGATGCACAAATTAATGGTTTATTAGATTGTTTTTTTTTTTTTTATCAAAGTTAACTTTACTTTTAGTTAAGGAGAGCTATTTGATTTATAAAATGTTTTCCACTTTTGTTAATTTTTTTATTACAAAATATGATGTATTGTTTTATTTTGTCCTTTATTTTTATGAATATGTGCAACAAACAAAAGTAATGAAAATAATTGTATTGTTTGTGTTTTTATTTTCTATTTTCACTGTTTTGCATATGACATTTGAAAACAATAAGTAAAATAAAATAAAATAAAGTGACATTTTTTGTAACAAATGAATACATGTTTTAGAACTAAATGGTTCCAAATTGTTACCAAGTTTAGTTATCTAGATGAAAGTGACAATTGTTGAACGTGGTATCAATTTTCATTGGTTTATTGTATTGACGATAATTTGAGTCCATTGTTAGTTGTGTTGTAGTGTTGCAAATTTACTAGCAATTAGTTTTAGTTTAGTGATTGTTACACGAGTTTTTGTAAGTAGCAGAACATGCTCATGACATTCCTCTCTGTAAAAAGGAATTTAGATGTTGTAAATATGTAAAAAATATCATGTGTCTTGTTTCTTTTCCTACTTTGAACATTCCAATCTGTGGCTATTTCTCTATCCATACATGCAAGTAGAAATTTGAATTAGATTTTATTTTCGTAGCAAGCGTCAATATGAGTTGGAGGATGATAGCCAGAGCCAGTACGTTTTAACGAACTATTGAAAAAAAAAAGGCTTGTGTTTTATTTTCTTCATTAGCCAAAAGAAAATTATTAGGGACTAGAAATCACGTGGGATTTTATTAGCACCTGTCTTGTTAAAACAGAAGGGAAGGGAAACTGTTCATGTCGACAAAAGGAGAGGCTGGTTTTGTTGTCTGCTTCGCCCCTCTCTTAAAGGTGGGCAGGCCTAATCCTTAAGATACTAATTATAAGTTGGAAGCTTTTCGTTTGGAAAATTATATCTTGAAAGTGAAAGTTATTTTTTTTAATAAAAGAAAATACACGAGAATTAGTTGTGCTAGAAAGAAAGTATCGAAGTGCCCTTTTGAATTAAAAAATATAATTATACAAATAGTTTTCAACATCAATGTATCATTTTCCTTAATAAAATCACCGGATCAAACAAAAATCAATGACCAGAAATTGGAACCAGAATATCAATAAAACTTTCTATGTGGGTAAATGCTCATCATGCACAAATTAATTTGTAAAAAGTGATTTCTGATCGTGTAACGGCCTTGGATATTGATGTGAGAAGAATGTGTACAATGATCATCAAATCAAAACGCAAGCTTACAATGTAGCCAGCTGCTCACTATTTCAGAGTAAAATTAAAAAGGTAAATTAAAAAAAAACTATGTACAGAGCTATTTAGGAGCGACATTGATAAAAGTAGAGGAAATAATTGAGGGGGGTTAAGATTGTGACGATCTAATTAACGGGGCCGAAACCGCCGGAAAGGCGTTCTAATCGAGACCACAACAAGCTTCCGAGTGATAATTTTGGCTTGGCTTCCACTGTGTCGTTGGTTTGGTGTATAACCGAAGAGGAGGAAGAGGATGAGGATGAAGATGATTGATGTAGCCTATGGGGCGACTTGTGATCAATAACCACGGATCCACCCGTCTCTCGTCTCACCAATTCCACGATATTTGGGTTCACTTCTTCTCCTGAACAATCTGTCACAAAGAATGATCCTACCGCTTTTCCTCCCTCCGTTCCGATCTCAACCCTCGATACGGATAACCCATTTTCACGAAACACCCGCGTCACATTCGACAGTAGCCCCACCCTGTTTTCAGTTACAATATCCACTCTCAATCCCTGCACCAGTGCACCACCAGTCATATATTTATATACATTCAAAATCCAACATCTCGATGTTTAAAAATACATACATGCGACACTCTGCGCTCCACTGCAGCGATTAAGCACAAGGCCAGTTTTTGCTTCTCGCTTTCGCTGGGAATAACTGAACTACCCATCTGCCTTATGTAGTACTCCTATGCATCACAATATAGCACGTGTTAGAACAACAGACCCACCAATGATTACAGTAAATTGAGATAGATAAATTATTATGTACCTGATGAGCCATGGATCTCTTGGAACTGATGGCGGCGTGGAACACCACATACTGCATGTCCGTTAACACGCACACGGTGTCGAACAACAGCTTAGGCCGGTCCCTGCTCCTCACGTTAACCACCAAGTACCCTTTGTCCTCGCATTTCCCGACAGACACGTGGGTCCCATCACAGCCTTTCTTGTGTTCCCCGCTGCTGTCTCCGTCACACGCGCGGCAACTCTCGTAATCCCTGTCCGCGTACATCAGCTGGTGGAGCCTCCGCTCCCTGTGGGTGTGCCCCGCCCCCAACCTCGTCACCCTCACCCTCTTCCTCTCTCCCCTATGGGCCGCCACCACATTCTCCAGCTGCTCCTCCACTAGGCCCAACCGTTTTGGGTCGCTTATGGGCCCAGCTTTCAACGCGTCTTCCACCAATATTATACAGGCCACCCTGTCGTTGTGGGTCCATGCAGTTGCAGCGGTAACGACGCAGCCCAGCTCAACCAACACCCCTGCTAGCTCTGATAGTAGGCCCGCTCGGTCCATCCCACTCATCTCCATCGCTGTTATCTCCCTTCCCACCACTTCTTCCTCTTCTCCTTTCTCACTACCCCCTTCTCTATCCTTTAAAATCTTTCCTTTACTTCTTGTCACGCACAGTTCCTGCACCATTATTATCTTTATTTCAAATCCTTCAAATCTCTTATTTCTTTCCAATCTTACTCTTAATCTTTTTATTTCAATTTTGTTTCTCAACTTTAACAAATTCGCTCTTTTTAGTCATAATAAGACAAAAAATTGTCTCATCAGGTATGCATTTATGTAGAGAAATCTCAGTGTGATATCGTTAAAACGTAATTTAACTAACTCTTCAATCCAAAAGTTAAATTACAATATAATTATAACATTCAGAGATTCATTTATGATGATAAAACATCAAGTACAACAATGTATTTGTATACTAACGATTTGAAGTGTGACGGCTTTATTTTTCAGTGCGAATAATATTTGTAGAAATAGACAGAATGTGACCTGCTGGATGTGGAGCATGAGCGTTTCGTCTGTGAGCTTCTTGCCAGCTTCATCAGTCACGTGGAACACTGAATTTTGCAATAAAGAAAAAGACCCACACGGCATGGATCAGAACCCGACTATTGACGTACGTTTGCAGATAATGAGAGTGTCCTACCAAGTTATGGGGCTTGGTGTTATATGACGCATGCATGTTATAAAAAGTGATAAGGTATTTATTTAATAATTATACATATCTGGGTGGATTCCGGAAAATGCAGAAAGCTGAGGAATAAAAGGGACTCGTGAGGGAGACACTGACCGTCCATAAACCATCCACCATCAGAGGAAATGTATGATTTGGAAATGATGAGATCAAGATCTGTCAGCACTTGCACCATCTCCAGTAATATCCCCTTCCTGTTTGCACTATCTACCTGCTTTTACACAACACACATTTTATTTAATTAGTGCTTCATTTTTCTTAAACAAAATGATCAAGTCTAGCTCTTAATTAATTACCAGTTCCTTTACACCACTGTTTTAACCATTTGATTCTTTTTGGTGATTACATACTTCATGCAAAAAATCTTATATACTTTCTGTAAAATTAGTCTTTTTCTCTCTATCGCTAATCATCTTATCCCTATAACCCGTGACACTCTTTCCTAACGGATTACGTCATTTTGATTGAATACAATCAAATTTAGTTTTCTTAAAGAAGAAGAGCTTTTTCTTCTTATATGATGACAAAAAGCAGACTCCTTTTATGCTTTGTCATTCATATCCTCTTTTAATGGTTAAAAAATCAAGCACGTATCACAATTTGCATTGGCTTTTGGTAGCAAGTGTTAAGAGTGACAACTCAGTGTCTTTGCATCTATCTAATATAATAACATAATTTAACAATGATTAGTTATCATACTTAAGCGCCAAGTGGTAATGTGCAGAATGGACATTAATCTAAGCCAAAGAAGTAGTATTAGTACATACTATAGCTGTGGGTGATGAGGTGATCATTGAAAGCCACAAATGACGAATTAGGAACACACAACGTACACAACCATGATTAAATAGTCAATTACAAAATGATAATTTAAGATATATGCAACTTGAACATAGAGAATTAAATCTAACCTTCACCACAGTGCAGTCTCGGCAAGAATCATTATCGATGCAGACCCTGCCAACACATGATCAAATACGTGTAATTCATTAACGAATCAATCCACCACGATGCGGCTAAGCCAGAAAAACAATGATGTCTGTCAAATTGAACAAGAATAACAAGAAGACGACAAGAAATTGCCAGAGAGGTTGTGCAGCAGTACCTGGGAGGATGTATTCTTTCTATGAGCGATTCTATCTCGCGATCGATGTGAGCGTGGTAACATATATCCATTCTTTCTAATCAACTATTTGAATTTGGAGGCTATTGGGCAATAACCCCAGAACCTGAACTGCTATCAGTATAACAAAGATTCACAGGCTGTTAACGTAACATGTTAATTATCTATCAAAAAAGAAATAAAACCTCTCATGTTTCGAAACTTTAGGATAGAGAAATCATTTTTCCAAAGAACGTGAAAAATCAAAACAAGCAAGCTAATAACATATATAGATTAGAAGCGTTCAAAGGGAATGAACAGAAGCGCGTATAATGAAGCGCCGTATATCTCGTTTCCGAAGCGATAATTGTTGCGACATGTATCATAACAATTATCTGTTAAAACGGAAAAGAAAGTTGTGTGGAAATTGAGAGGGGTTTCCATTGATCGTAGCAGCGAAGGTTTGAAAAGAATTGGTGCATGAAATTGTTGCATTATGAGGAATTTGAGAAGAAAAGAGGTAAAAGATTAATGAGAAATAATGTGATAGGCGATTACCTGGTGTTGAGGAAGGGATAGCAGCAGGTGAAATACATTGAGTGGAGGTTTCTGTTTGAGAAAGAATTGGAGAGAGAAGAGGATGAAAGAACGGGCCAAATCTTGATATTTTCTATCTTTGGCACTGCGGCCTCTATTAGGAAAACCCAAACACAACCAAAATGCAAAATTTCTGGGTTCTCTTCTCTTTCTTATATGTTGTTGTACTTGTTGGGAGCTGCGTTTGTTCGTGGCATATAGAGATACGACACAAGAGTGCTGGTAATAATAAGAGAGTTGGTTCTTGGTTCTGGCTTGGGAAATGGGAACAAAGAGTAAAATAGAAAAGAGAACGTGTTGTGACAGGGTGAATCTAGTAACTGGGGCACAGGTAGAGTGTGAACTATTATTATGGTAATGCCATGTGTCCTTTGTTTTGTAGGTGTGCAGTTGTTGGAAGATGATGCAGTCAAATATTACTACTGATATTAATGACGTTGTTGCGGCATCATGATGATTATTTCCCTGTCCAAGGGGAATCCACGTGTTCGCTTGAAGCACTTACTGGGTTCCCTTCTGGAATCGTATCATACCTTGTTTCCAATTTCTACCCTTCTCTTGCACGTGAAGTCACACACCACAACTTCTAATCAGATCAGTGTGTAGACATACGTTTTAATTTTTAAAGCAACTACAGATACCTATGACTTCTTTTATGTTCTTAGAAGTAATTTAGAATGTCTTATAAAATCACTTTTTTCCTATTTAATATATATAAAGTAGAATATATTTTCATCTTATAATTTTTGTAATTTTTAATATTAAATAGTTTTTATTATAAATAATTATTTAAATTAAAAAAGAAGTTATTTGAAGATAAATAATAAAAGTAATTTTACTTTATAAAATAATTAATTTTACATTAAAACAGTCATTTAAATGATAAAAATGGAAATGTAATTATTTTAATGTATTTAAAAGATGGAATTAAAAAAAATATGTGTCGAAAAAATAATCCCTTTATATATAAATATGATAAATAAAATAACTTTTAGAAAAGTCAAATATACGATAAAAAATAATGACTAAATATATTATTGATTACCAAATCTTCAAATAAAACCTTAAGTTATACATGAAGAAGAAATTTCTAATTTAGTACTATGATATATGTAGAAACTATACAATTTTTTTAATTATCTAATTAATGTTTCATTTAAAACTGCATTTAGACTCTTTATTTTTGTTTGAATCAATCATGATATACACAAATCATTTAAATATATTCTCATCATAAAACAATTAAAATACTAATATTTAATTTTATAAAATAAAATATTTATATTAAATTATAATTATATTTTTATAAACTCAAACTAATATAATAAAAATATTAGAATCTCTAAAAAATAAATACTACTTTTACAACTTGCGACATAAATTGTTAATACAATGGAAGTAATACTCAAATATTGTATTAGGATTTGTATAATACGTTATTATATCACTTTTAGCAATAATTATTATGCAAGGATATATATATAATCGAAGGAAAGAAATGAGTGGATCGAAGTAGAGAAATAGAAGGACGTAAAGAAATAAAAGAAGATAAAGAAATCGAAGAAAAAGATTAATCAAGAGTTGATTATATATAATATAGAAAAATGGTCAGGGAAGAATTTAGGGATGATATTGAAAGAACAATAGAGAGGGGGCACTCGTAAGACAAGATTGAAGGAGAAGTTAGGGATATTAAGTAAGAACTGTTGGAAACAGGAAATATGGTTTAATAGGCATAATTTATGCAACGTCAATGATTTTTAGAAAATTATTCTCATTATTATATATTTTATTTTATTTTATTTTGGCATGATTATAGAAAAAAGGGTAAAAAATGTAAGTAGGTTATTTGTGTCTAAAAAAAATTGTAACAAATGATATTTACAACAAAAATACTATGAGAATGCATCCAACACGATAAAGATAAACCCACTAATGATGATTGTAACAAATTTGAGTCATTGTTTTAGTTGATTTTTTTTTACTAATTTTTATTTTATTCTTTCTTATTTATTTTCTAGCCTTTTTACGTTTTTTGCATTTACCGTTTTAGTTTATTTGTTTCCATGCCAATTTACACTTTTAGTTTTCAAATAACACGGTTGTTGAAAGTAAATTCTTATTTCAAGTTTAAATCTTTCTAAAAATCTAATCATTGAAAAAAAAATCTTAATTAATGTTCACGTATTCATAAAATTAGTTCAAGATATAAATGGTTTACAAATAAACTCTTTGTTAATCATTGAATCCTGAATTAAAATATTATAATTTAGATTGAAAAACAATTTATTTACTAACCCTACTACAAAAATTCACATCAAATTTATTTGATTCATTTAAAAATAAAAAATTAAACAAGCATCAAACCAAATTCTAGATAAACAATTACACAACTTATATACAGTATGATATTTATTTTTCTTATATTTTACACTAAGAATAATTTGTTAAACATATTTGACTACTGTTGTCTATATATCCCAATGATAAGAAAAACCAGAAGACTTATAAACAATAGGGAATTTGAGAATTGTCTACATATTGCAAAGAGTAATTTTGTAAACAAATACTAAAACAAATATAATGCTAAATTTACCTTAATCTTAAAGCATAATGAATTGATCTCATAAAAAATCAGAGTGAGAATTAAATTAAATTTTAAAATTTCTGTACCACAGGTAAAATTAGAAAATGTAACTTATTAATATCTTCATTCTCTAATTTTCATTTTATTTTTTATATCACAATTGTGTTACTAGTAATTCCATTCTGTTTAACCCTTTTTTTTATTTCTCTCTTTTCCATTTTCACTTTTTAGATTTTAACAAGTCAGCAGCCCTAGGCCAACCTTGAATGTTAAATCTTCTACATATATCTGCTATTTTTTTTTCCTTTTTTTTGTTGCAGATAGTTTGCATATTAGTATCGTTATCTGTAATGACACTCGGGCTATATCCAAAACAGAGAAGCGTCCACAAAGACCAGCCCATAAGAGAATATATCTCCAAAAAAAAAAAATGAAAAAAATTAGTGGTGGTTGTGATTTGCTTGTGGCGTGACGGCTGAATTGAAGATGACGGTTGGGGCTATTGCTTCCACCAAAAACAAGTAATAGCAAACAGCTTAAACTCCAGCGCAAACCCTCAATTTTTGACCTCACAACCTTCTCCAAGGTCTGTCTCTCTTTTTTTCTCTATCTATTTAACATCGTTTGGTTTGGGTCAGCAACGAATCGTAATAATAAATTGGCGAGTTTAAATATCCGTAAGTGGGATTAATGGAAGTGCAGTTAGTTGGTCAGGGTTTTGGTTTTGATTACGTCCGTAGAAGAAAGAAATGGATTTTCATTCTGTGTGCTGTTGGGTTGGGTGGGTTCAGCGCTTACAAGTTCTATCATGCGCCTTCTGTGGTTCGTAAGAGACAGAGGCTTTCCAAGCTTGTGGGTGCATTGGTTTCCGTAGCGGAAGCCGTGTCCGAATCTGCAGATACCATCGGAATCGTATCCAGAGACGTCAAAGATTTTCTGCAGTCCGATTCAGATCAAATCCCCAATAGCTTGAAGCAACTTTCCAAGATTGGTCGCTCTCAACAATTGTCGGAGTCCTTGGTTAGCGTCACCAGTGCTGTCACCGTCGGAGTCCTGCGCGGTTATCAATCTATGGACCGGACTGGTGGTGAGCAATCCGGTTCAACGGCCGTGGACCGGGTGCTTGACAAAATGCTTACACCGGCTGGGTCTGGTTTTGCTTCTGTAGTTCTTGGAAGTTTTGCTAGGAACCTGGTTCTTGGGTTTTATTCGGATCAACGTGACCACTTAGGTGGAGAATCGAACTCCGGCGATGAGACTAGTGGTGTCACACATGTTGGATCCAATTCGGATCCTGTTCTTGCTTGGGTGGATGTAGTTTGTGGTGATAGGTGTGGGGAACTGATTGGGAATTGTGTGCAATTGTTTGTGAGCACCGCGGTTGCGGTTTATCTTGATAAGACCATGCATATCAACACCTACGACGATTTCTTTGCTGGCTTAACTAACCCGAAGCATGAGACCAATGTGAGGGAAATCTTGGTTTCTGTTTGTAATGGTGCCGTGGAGACTCTCATCAAGACGTCTCACAAAGTGTTAACAAGTCCAAATGCAGATGTTGGTTCAGCAGCTTCAGGTTCATATTTGGCTATTGGAGAAACTCTGATAAATGAGGACTTGGGTGGAGAAATGTCGTCCATTGAATCGAAGGTTGAATCTAAGGTTGATGATGTTTATGATGAAGAAAATAAGAGTGGGTGGGTGAGCAAAATTTCGTCAACATTGGCGGTTCCCAGTAATAGGAGGCTTGTTCTTGACCTGACTGGAAGGGTGACGTTTGAGACTGTTAGGTCTTTCATGGAGTTTGTTTTGCAGACATTTTGTGCTTCTGTGAGGAGATGTGCTCATGTTGCTCAAGAGTCAGTGCTTGAGATTGTGAGATATCTTGCAGCGAAGTCTTCCGTCATTGTGACTATATGTCTCTCGTTGTATCTGCACATAATGGGTGGAGGCTGGGCTCTGGTGGCTGCTTAAGTAATTGTTCTTATTACTTTTCATTCACCAAATAGATGTGATTGGTAACTAAACTATAAATTTTTCTGGAAATGCTGCTTCTTTGGGCTTGCAGCGGTATCATAATCTCTATATACCATACATGGATTAACTCTGTAAATCTTTAATATTATAAATGTACAGTGATCATACAAGGTACGTTTTCTCTTACAGCTCTCTCATAGAAAGCATTCATCAACCGGCAGTACTATTTGTTTAGGGTGTATCAATCATGATTAGATGTATTCTTGACTTGGAACCTTGTTCTAAATACATCCTTCTGTATACTATGGTGATATGATATTTTGTATAAGCCAGGGTGCATCCTCGGGGTCATTTGAACTCTGCCACCCGCTCCCTTTTTGGATATGACAACTCTGTTTCATGTTCTCTTTTGGATATAACCACTTTCTTCTAATGCCTTGTTAACTTAGTGTGGTTGGATAATGTTTTTAATCTGCTGTTGGAGGAGCAGAGCCAAAGCTGATGGCATTTCGTATTCTGCAATTGCTATTAGTTATTACTGTTACACTTCTTAATCTGCCCAACTGTGTTTATAGAAATTTTGGCATTGGTTGTGCTTAAAGTGCATTTCCAACTGATATACCCTACATGTACTCGTAAATTCTTTGAACGTCCTTCGTTTTTGAATTATTCATTTCATCATCAATGGAAGTGGATTTTTGATATCTGGCTGGCAATGTCAGAGGCAATTGCACTTATACACGTTTAATATTCAGTTTGCTAGTTTCACACTAGTCAGCATTTCAAACAGATAAAACTAACTTTTATTGACGAGTCATGCAACACATTATGATAGGAATTGTAAAGATGTGGTAGTTAGTTATACAATCAGAAAAGCTATATCAGAAGTTGTAATCGAGATTATACAAAGGATTTCGGTATGTGAAGTGTAAAATCAACACGTTAGTTAGTTATTACTTTATTTTGTTTATATGAATCAGCTGAACTAGGGTTATCAGATAAATTTTTCTTTTAAGAACGGGGGATTCCGGGTGCTTTGTTCTTTTAGATCTAACTTTAGCATGATGAATGGAAGATTGAAGGACAACGTTACTGGGATATCAGTATTCATACTCAAATGCTAGTGATAGAACACAGTGTGATTTACCCAAGTTCAGACCATCTCATTGGTTCTCAGAGCTCTTTGCATTCCAAAATCAATGAATTAAATTTTAGGAGGTCTAAAATAAATTTAAAAATAAATCATTTTACAAATAAAACTATTTATTGTAAAAATTAATAATCATTCATAATAATTGAATTAAATTTTATTTTCACAATTTTATAATTAATTTAATAAGATTTTTATTTTTTAAAAGGCCTACAGCTAAGATTTTACGAAGTTATATATGTGTACAAAAGTGATATCATTTGACATCGTTTAGGTTTTACCTATACAAATATAACTAATTTTTATTTTTTCATATTAAATCAATTACAAAATTTCCAATTGTTTTTTATATTTAAACAATTTTATTTTGTAGCCCTTTTCTTCTTCCCTTCTCATAGCATCTCAATCCAAACAAAAACTGCTGATCCCAACACACCGGTCCTCGCCGACAATGGTAACGTGATAGCGGTGCAAAATTGCCCCAACCCTTCAAAATCAGATATTTTTTTGGATTGAGATGGTTGGGCCTAATGTTTGGGCCTAATGGTTACAAACCATTCTCGTTGGTTACTACCACCCTTCTCTCACTGCTTTAAATATCTTATGGGATGTCAACGTGGGAAAATAGATTTATTAAGGATTAAAAGAAAAAATGTAACACTTTTTAGGGATTAAACGCAAAGAAAAGAAGAATACACAGTTTTACTCTGCCACTTATTCGTTAATTAAGGGACAAATTATCACTTAAGGGATATCAATAAACCAGATATACAAATTTTATTGTTAATCAAAACAAAAATCAGGATATACGTAAAATTTCCAAATGTATGAGGAAAGTGAAATTTATACATGAAACTAAATTCATTAAGACAAGTATGATGATAAAATTTAAAAGTATTTTTTCTTTATGTTCGCCCTTCTTAATTTTTCTTTTGCTTTTAGCGCTTATCATTATCTCTAGAAGTGATTATGTCCTCACATACAGTATATATAATCAGAATTGTTAACTTAGTTGTATTGACATTATCAAACATTAAAATAAAAAAGAATATTTACTAAAAATGAAAATTAAAGGAAAATAAAATAAATTATTTGATTAAAAAATTATTATGTACTTAGTTTGTGAGTCAGGGAATGGATTCTCGAGTAGATTTATTTAGAGTAGTTGAGAAGACGACTGAATAAGTATTGAAGAATAATGGGAAGTTAATGCCTGCAACATACATAAAGGCTACTTTAAATATCAATTTATTTCTTCGATGCCAGTTTTAAATACCATATGCACTATCACTCTCTTCAACAATGAACAGACACACTATCACAAAAGATTAATAACTTCCATTAAATTCAAACTTATGCTTATTCCTACACTCAAGTCAACAACTACGTCACTTTCTATTTCTTCGCATCTTCAGTCAATTCATTTATCAAAGTTCTCAACTGGGTTCATGCATTAAACAAAACTATCATATCCACACTCATCATTTCAATATAGAATTAACCACCTAATTAGCTTTTGCATCTGAATAATTTAATACAGATTTAATAAACTATGAAAGAGAAAATCAGTTACCAAATATACAAAAAATCTAGACTAAATTTTCTTAGAGTAAACTGCTATGCAAAAATCCCCCTAATAAATTATTCATTCATAAACATCACACTTAGATGATAGTGCAAGTCCAAATAGTAGCATATAGCAAAATAACATGATATATGTAAAACATTAAATGAAAGAAAGCAAACGGTTATCAACATCTAATATATATAATACCAAACAATTAACATTAATTATTATCGTCTTGGGTATAAATATAATCTAGGTTTGCCGCAAGTGCTCTCCTCTTCAAACATTCATCCTCGTCAATGCCGTAACAACTATCTTCTCCCAGAAAATCCTACGCGTGCGAGAAATATATGAATCAGAACCTTACAAAATATCTACTGAGAATAAAAGAAAAAACTAATGTAAAAGCCAACAAGAACATCATTAAACGCAACGAACCGGATTCAGTGAGCCTCCCCTGCGAAAAAATGATTTAGGGCGTGCCGCAGCATGGGTGACGATGAAGCTGAGTAACAGAGTGATGAACAACAGGGCTGTGATCTTTCTCATATTTGGTTTGTGTTAGAGAAGAAAACTGAAAAATGAAAGAGAAAGAAGGGAGAGAGTGTTTTTGTGTGTGTTGAATTTATGGTGGGTGTGATTTTATAGGGATAAGAGGTGTCAAAGGAAGGTGTGAACTTTGAAAGGTGAAGACAGAATTTATTTAATGGGGTGGCAAAAAAATTCTCTAGGACCAAAAAGAATCCAAAAAAAGTATTCTTCTTTTTCGTTGTTTAAGAAAAAAAAATAAACGGTCATATCATAGTGGGGAAATTTTGAGCAGAACCAAAAGACAGGCACAACCACAGATAATGAACCAAAAAAGCAAAACAAGAAAAGAAAGATTCGAATACTTGGAAATTCTGCACTTGATAACTAAAAGCAGGATTTTTTGTTATTTATAGGATTACTTCTTTGTCTCTGTGTTTTAGATTTAGAGGGAAAGGGTGGCAGAAACAAAGGAACATTGTGAACTATTTTACATTTTCTTCTGTATAACTTGTTTGTTATTACTTACTACCTCATTTTGCATAACTGTGGGTTGAGGATGTAAATAATATTTTCAACGAAAAAATAATATTATTAATGTGAATTGAGTTTAACCTAACTTATTTGATCCAAGAATTAAGAAGGTCCAAACTAGACTGAAGATGGTTTGACTTAAACTGTACTGATGGTAATACTTTTTTATTTACATTTTATTATAATGTTTTCTAATTATGTATTTTAATAATAGAATTAAATATGTTTTTGGTCTCTTAACTTTCAGTAAATTTTGAAATTAGTCCATTTCAAAATTTTAGACCAATTTAATCTTTCATTTTTTAAAATACATGAATTTATTCATTTTAATCAAATTTTGTTCAGTTTATTTGACATTTCAAACGCGTTTCATAATAATATTTGACTTAACATTAAAGAAAAAAATGTCAAACAGTATAAATAACTCAAATACAAATCTGAAATGCATACGAAACAACAAATAAACCTAACAAAATTTGAATAAAATGACTAAATCTACGTATTTCAAAAAATAAAATACTAAATTGGTTTAAAGTTTCGAAATACATTAATTCCAAAATTCACCTGAAAATTAAAAGACCAAAAACATATTTAACTCTTAATAATATAATATTTTTTAATAATATTTAAATAATTTAAAGGTTTAACTCATTTATTTATTTACTCGTATAATTATACATGTTGATTATTTGATCTTCACTTGTTATTTTTATCATATTACTTTCTAGTTGTGATTAAGAAATAAAATAGGTAACATTTTATGTAAATCGTAATTTTATATGAATCGGATTAACTTATGTTCGGAAGATCTACATGTGTCCTATGTTATTCTTTTAACAATGTTATAAATTAGAATAAATATACTTTTTCCATAATGTTATAAGCTTTATTCAATTTCATGCATAGCAAATGTGTTAGACATTTAAATAATTATTTCAACATCTAAAAACTATTTTGACCAACCACGTGTAGAATGTATCCACAGGTACATGTATGCTAAGTTATATTAAAAATATTGCTTGAACTCATAATTGGCAAATAAGAAATTGTCTGTAATTTTTAATTTGTATTTTCAGATGATGAACATTTTACTACAAAAAAAAAAAAATATTTTTTATCAATTTTATTTTGAAATTTTGTTTTTAAGAAATATTTATAAATTTTGTTATAAAAAAATGTAGAAAATTATTGTCAATTTTTTTGTAAAATATTTTATATAAAACACTTTTCACAACAAATTTTGTAAAAAATATCTACGAATTTTATAATTTTGTAGAAAATAATTATCTATAGATGAATTATCTGTCAATTAAAATTTAAAAAACAAAACAGCAGAAAAACGAAATTCTCATATAATACGAGAATTTTTAATAGTGTTATTTTATAAATAATCATCTTATAGGCTTAAAAATAGGATTTATATAAAAGAAAATACTATAATGTAAAAGTTACTTAAATCACGTTAGTTGCAGCATTAATCTTTACCACACTAAATCCAAGAGTATTTCCATCTCTATTAGTTATGCAACTTATTTCATACACTTTATTGAAAATAAAATATTAAGGTAAATGACATTATACATGAATAAAAAGGATTAAATTGTTATATAATAAAATTGAATGAATTCAAGATATAATAATTTAAAATGTCCTATATGTTATAATTTGCTAAAATTTTACAATCTGAAAAGGTAAATTAATTTATGATAGCTTTCAAAATAATATATATTTGCAAAAAGTTATAAATTATAAGTCTTTATTGTAAAATTACTTTCAAATATCCAATTTTTATAAGCTAAAATTTTTGATATAATTTTAATTTTAAAATAATAATTATAACGCCCTGAAAATGTCATTACTTTTAAAATTGCATTTTTTTATTGGAATATAGTTTTCTTTCCGTTGGATTTATTGTAGTTTTGTGAATAAGCAATTATAGCATCTAAAATTTTAATTGTAGATTTGGTCCTCCAAATTTTAAAATTAAGTCACTTTAATGCCCCATTACTTATTAATATAGTAAGTGAGATTATAATCAGATAGAAATATACAGCAGTTCTTTTTTTTTAAAGTTATATATTAATAAAATACTTTAATTTTAAAAAATAGAATTAACTTTACTACTAACAGTTATGGCTAAATATATTTTTGGATCTTTATATTTTAGTGAAGATTGACAATAGTATTTTTTTGAAATTTTGAATTAAATTTTATTAAACTTATTATTTAACAAAAAATTAAATCTACACGTTTCGAAAGTTAAAATATTAACTTAAATCATAATTTCGAGAAGAAAACAATTTTAATTTTTATTAAAGAATTAAGAAAAAAAATATTTAATATAATTTAAGAAGAATTAAAATTATATATTCATAAAACTCCAAATGTCAAAAAGTAGATTTAAATTTTAAGTTTAAAAATAATAAATGTAGTGAAAACTGTTAAATGAATGATTATATTGTTCACAACCCTGATAATATCATTTTCAATTAGATAAAATCTATAATAACCTTATTTTAAAAATTTAAAAATAAAATGAACTTTTTTTAATCGACAGCAAATTGAAGTAAATAATGGAAAAATCAAAAATGACATTTAGACAATATTTTTTTTAATGCACATTTATCTAGAGTGTTTAATAAGCGAGTTAAAAAGTATGTTAGTTTAATCAAATTTATAGTCAATTTGATTAAGGTGATATTTTATTCTTCTAATTTATTTTGTTGCAGTACAATTAAAATGGGTCGATTTATACATTTATAGTACTATAATTATTTTACCATACATTATTATAAAAAAATTATAGTTGAAAATTAAAATATTAATCTGTATATAATAATACAAATACATAACTTAAACATCTAACCTAGTCAAATAATATTGAATAATGTTATAATATTTAAAAATATCAAACTCGAACTCATTGAATATAAGAATTAAGTAAAATATGGTAAGCTTAACCTATATTTAAAAAACTAACTTTTTTTCAACTCAAATATATAAACCAGTTTCACTTATGGGTTTAACACATTTTACCACCTCTAATATTATCATAATTTAATTTTCATAAGTATCCTTTGTTGTATTATTTAGACAAATATATTTTCAGAAGAAAAAAATTATCTAATGAGTAGACGAACTTACAAAACTAGGTAACCTTTGTTGTATTATACATAACATGTGTCCCCGTGTGACGATGAGTTGTCAAGCCTAGGATTTCTAATTCATGAATCTTGACAAACTAGACAGGATTACTGAAAGTGGAATATGATCCCTAACACTCCATCAACAACAAAATCATGTACATAAATCATCTCCAAAGGACAATTAATCTATGTCTATATCACAAATGTTGTCTTTATGCATCTCTTCAAGCTCAATTTTAGCCACTTTTTCCTTCCTAAAACTGAGCTTCTTAATTGGTTTAATCAATAATTGCAAATTCTTTCATGCATATATAACAAAATTTTCTGTCGCCATTAGTAAAAATGAATAATTCATTTAAGAAATTATGTCAAAATATATTTGTACCAAAAACAAGAAAGAGAAAAAAAAAAAAAACAAGAATCTATTCCAGCGGCGTGAGGATCTAAAACTCGAAATCCACATTCAGTGTCAGTGTTATATCTTATGTCAAATTAAGGATGCAGCTTTCGGCAAAGTTTAATTAAAGCTGTATGTAATCTACAAAACAAACTCTTCAACAGAGAGTCAAACATGCTAAACCTCTTTTCACACAAGATCGCACTGTTATCTTATCTACTAGGTTTTGTTGGTTTTTCCTCTTTCTTTCTTTAGTGTGTTTTGGTTAGTTATAATATTTGTATTGCTAGTCAACGTTAGCTGGGTCAAGTACTATGTGGTTACATAGAAAGAGTTTTTTGTTTAGCCTGGTTTACAAAGGCGACGGAAAAAAAGACAAAAATGGAGGCCCAACTTAAGTTTAAAGATGGAAACAAAAATGGAGGCCCAAGTTGGATGAATTCGAAAGAAAATGAAGCGGTTGGGTTTTTAATTTTGGCTTATAAAGTAAAGAAAGTGACACTGGGTATGATTCGTATCTAAATGAATTAGGCGATGGTTACGTAATTGAGTGTGTGTTAAAGGAAACCCATGTCCATCCACGTGAATAAGGCGATTTCAATAATAAACTCGTGCTTCATGTTTCCTTCAACATAATAGGACCAGACTACCTAGCCAAAAGCAAAATAGAGGTACCTAAAGTAACCCCTTGCAAATCTCTTTCTTCACAATTTTACTTTTTTGCATCCAAATATCTTGTTGCTTTTTTCTCTCTTCCTCACTTTTTATCTCCTTCCTGTTCACATGGTTTTGCTTACCGCGTTCCTCCTTTTACCATAATTTTCACCAATCATTGTACTTCTACCCTCAAAATAAAGCCACCCACATGTGACCCAAGACTCTTCAACCTTGCTTCATTTTCTTTAACAACCATGGTGCCTGGTTCTTTCAATTCTAATGCTTTGTAATAATCATTTCAGAACATTCCTCAAAATTGTTACACTGTATATTTAAAGTCTTTAACTCACCACAATCTCAACAACGCTCTGTTTCCTTTCCTCGTTCCGCATGAAACAGTTTTATATATACGATGTTTCACATTGACGCGCAAATACATTTTTCATATTTTCTAGACCTTTTTGTGGGAATTTTTTTTGGACCTATACAAAATCCACATATAAATCACTAGAAAGTCGATCAAATATGAAAAATTCCATTAATGATAGTGAAAAATAGAAGGAAGAGGAAATTGATCAATAGATCAAATTTTGACTCCGTATATGTTGTGTTTCTTTATGTACATAGAGAAGAATTTAGATTTGTAAAAATAGAATTTATCAAAAAGATAACATCAATTGAAGCAAAGCTTAATCTTACATAATTAAAGGTGTCTGAAAAAAAAAAAAAGAGGTTTATGTAAGATAAACAAAAGTATATCAGCTTTTATGCACAAAAAGTGGAGTAAGTGCATCTTACAATAATAAATAAAAAGATAATGGTATATTAGGTATCCTTGTTTTTCCTTTGGAACGACAAAAAACTTAGTTGAACTCGTATTACTAAAAACAAAAACTTTAAATTCAACTGAGGTTTTACCTGAAAAAGAAATATGTCTTAGTAATATGCAAAATAATAATATTTAAGGTAATAACATAAATTGGTTAAGGGGAGTTTAGCAAATTATACTCTCCTATGTTTCTAATGTTTGATTTAAAGTTGAGGAACGAAAGTTTGAGTTAAAAGTATGATGAGAACTTAATCTTGTCCAGAAAAAAGTTAGTAGAACACAGTTTATATTTGGATATTTCTTGTCCAAAAGTATGTTTAATGAAATGAAAATTGTTCGGATAAAGCTAATCAAGAATACTTTAATTGTGTAGTGGCTCAAAAGGGTCTCAAATTTATTAAAGGGATAACATTGACTGCATATACAAATTTGTAAAAGAGTAATATAGATGGTTAATTATTAAAATCCAAACTTTTATAAAAAAAAAATGTAAAATGAGTCAATCTCTGCTTCCAAAATAAACTCTATTTAGGGAATAATGTTAACGATAAAATGGTTCCTTGAGACAACCAAACATATAAAAACATGTGTAAGGCACAATATCTTGATGTTCCAAAGTGAAGTTTAAAGTCACCAAACATAATCACACAGGATAGTGGCATCCTTAAGTAGCCTGGTCTAAGAGAGGCCTATTGGACTTAACTGTAACAAAGGTTAATTTGAATCATATAGATTCACAGGTCTGTTTCCCTTTATTATATTGATTTAATCAGTTTATAAAAAAAATAAACAAAAAAATATATAATTAATAAGCTATAATCTCATTATGTTACAAAAATTTTAAAAAGCTATTTAAATAGCAATTGAAGGTGACTTTTTAACTTTTAACTACGTTAATTATTTATATATCTCTTTCAAAATATATTTAGTTTCCAACTCCTATTTTGATTCTAGCAACCTAGAGATTCTCCTACCTCAGACTTTAACTGCCATTATATATATATATATATATATATATATATATATATATATATATATATATTATATATATTCCAGACAATAAACATACATTTATGTATTTTAATATATATATATTTTTTTTATAAAGGGATGAGTATATATATATGTGTATTTTTTCTTTAATATATATAATATATATATATATATATATATATATATATATATATATATATATATATAATG
>Ga0099822_1002045_pt1 | contig 24650 bp, 21 predicted proteins | sample CowpeawhiteBW_FD_76839 | JGI IMG/M metagenome (GOLD analysis project Ga0099822, IMG submission 76839) | Root nodule microbial communities of legume samples collected from California USA - Cow pea white BW | ecosystem: Host-associated > Plants > Roots > Nodule | place: USA: California | collected... | reverse complement strand
TTTCTACAAACATACCTTTATCACCACACATATGATTAGAACACCCTGAATCCAGAAACCATGCGCCATTCCTTTTGGACCCCTTTTCAACCGTAGCCATCAAAAGAAGCTCTTCCGTTTCATTTAACTCCGCATAATTTGCTTCTTCTTTGTTCCATTGGGGACATTCATATTGGAAATGTCCCAAGTTGTGGATCTTGAAGCATTCCACAGTGGCCTTTGAAAATTATTGTCTTCCTCTTCCCCATCCACGACCTCGATATGTGCCTCTTCCTCTTCCTCTGCCTCTTCCCTCCAATGTAAGTACTTGCCCATTATCTCGACAGACCTTTTTAAACTTCTGCTCATGGACCACCAAAGAGCTTTGAAGTTCGTCAATAGACATTGACTCTGTGTCTTTTAACTCTTCAATCGAAACCACGACATATGTGAATTATGTTGTCAAAGTTCGAAGGATTTTTTCAACGACCTTTGCATCGGGCATAAGCTCTCCATTGCTTCTCATTTTATTTGCCACTATCATGACTCTAGCAAAATACTCTGTGATGGTTTCTGTTTTTGTCATTTCAAGCACCTCAAACTCCCTTCTCAATGCATTAAGCATTGATTTCTTCACACGATCATTTCCCCCAAATTTCTTTCTCAGGGATTCCCAAACAATTTGAGATGTGCTCCTATCCAGAATTTGTTCGAAAACTGATCTATCAATGGCCCTAAAAAGGTAATGTTTGACTTTGTGATATTCAGTTCTGGATTTCTCCAACTGCTCTAATTGTGCAGCAGTCAAAACAATACCTTCTATAGGCTCCTCAACACCATTTTGAATTAAATTCCATAGACCCTTGACACGTAGAAGATTCTCCATCAATTCACTCCAATGGTCATAATGTTAGCCATCAAAGTAAGGAATTTTTGAAGAGAGTTTGTTGTTTTTCATTGTCGTAAGTTTCTTCTCTCACAGGTAAGTTGCAACTTATGTATCAGGCCCAGTGGGGGCTCTCTCGGTTTGGATTTGGAGTTGTTTTCTTTTGTGATGGGATCTTGCACAAGGTCTTGTTTTGTTATATCAAAAGCATTCAGGTTCATTGAAGTTTACAACAATCATGACATAATAGTGGTTTTTCTTTCTCACTTTCAAGAAGATCTTATGCCACATTTGCAGGATTCATGTACTATTTTTGAGCCAGTTGCAGAGAAGGAACTTGTCTATACTTTTAGAGAAAATGCTGAGTTTAAGGTCTTTAAATGTTGATATGAATAATAATGAGTATTATTTTTTGGGGCTTCTCCCTATACCCCAAAACATTCTCTAGTGTCTCTAAAACTCTTTTAAATTTTGTCTTTGTCCCTAGTAAAATTAAAAGAAGAAATAGTAAAATAATTCACCCACTTCCTGCACCCCCAACCTCGTGCACCCCTAAAGAATATCCACCCACCTCCTGCACCCTAAATTAATACCCAGACCTTACACCTTTTGAGTTGCAGATGTCAACAGTTTCCTTTTTTTCTTAACATTGCAGATGTCGACATCCGCTTTGCAAATTTGAGTTATGGATGTCGACATCCATTTCGTTTATTTTTTATTTTTGGTCATTGCAGATGTTGACATTCGCTTCACAAATTTGAATTGCAGATATTGACATTTGTTTCGTTATTTTTTTTGCCATTGCATATGTTGACATCCACTTCAGAGATTCAAATTGCGGATGTAGACATTTGTTTCCTATTTTTTTTTTCATGAATGTTTGCTTGCGAATAGTTTGGCCACGTGGATCAATCCTTGTCGAGCACAAGAGAAGTTTCTTTATAATGGAGAAGTAGTAGTCTCTAGTGGTGGTTTATCTAAGATGATTACATGAGTTAGTGCTACTTCCCCCAAAAAGAAAGAGCCGGCTTTCTCTTGTCAAACCTTGTAAACATTAGTTTCAGTTATCACGATTCTTTTGAATATCATATAAAAGAAGAGAACCAAATTCTGCATAGTCTTAATCTTAATACCCTAATTCATGCTCAATATTTTTGTGTAGAAAAAAAAAATAAAAAAACAAAAGTTACAAAATGGATGTCGATATCTGAAATAAAAAAACAAAAAAAAATTACGAAACGGATGTTGACATCCGTAACACAATTTTCTGAAACGAATGTTGACATTTGTAATACAAAAAAAAATAAAAATAAAGTTATGAAACAGATATCGACATCTGCTACACAATTTTCTGAAACGGATGTCGACATCCATAATACAAAAAAACAAAAAAAATTACAAAATAGATGTCGATATCTACAACATAATTATTTGAGAGACAAAAATATAATTATTGGAGGTACAGGAAAAAAAAAAGGTTGGTGGTGCAGCGAGAAACCCCTTTCGATTTGTGGTTTGGACTCTAATAAATCCATTTATGCGAAGACGAGAGAATCTTGGGTTTTCTTTTTTATGTAGCAATGTTACTATTTGAATGATGATTATTGGCCCCACTTTCTATTGAAATTAATGGTTGACGCACCACAATTGTTAGCCGACTTTATTTATTTTGATAGGTTGAAAATTTTAGCTTCATGAGTATGGTAAGGGCTACATGTGCGATTTCTGGATTCAATTATATGATCTTTACGTTATAAGTTTAAATTCTATTTATAAAATTTATTGGCTAAAATAAATTTTGGATATCTTGTATGGCTCTGCATTATAATTAATGTATGTATGGAGCAATGGATTTAAGGCTGATGCTTATTACACACCATCGAATTTATTTTCCACCCCCCACATTAGAAGTTTCCGGCAAGTATTTTTTGCATTAGATGGGATGATTTCTTTCTTGAATTATTTATTATAATCCGGAAAATAAATTCCGGTAGTTCTAAGGTGCCAGAAGAATTTTGTTAGGAAGCTGGAAGTAATTCCCTGGATTTAATTGCATTAAGAGTTAAGCCTATTTTAATTTCAGGCCCAAGGGCCTGGTTATGAATAATCGCAGTTTATTATAAGTACACTTTTTAATTACAATAAGGTTTCTTTTCTTGATTTTGTGCCTAGCTTGGATCTCTTACAACGAAGTGTTTATTTGTTGCAGTTTTGATATTGTAACTCCTTTTAACCAAATAAAATTAGTTTCATATATTTTAAAATAAATTCTAGATATATGTACAATCACACATATCATTTGGTATTCGACCCTTATTTCGAAAAATTAAAAGATGAAAATTTAAATTCACTTTTAAAAAGTACAAAGTATTCGTGTGATCATGTGTGTCATTCTAATATTTAATACTTTTTCTTTTCTTAAATCATTAAACAATTCGTTTTTCGTTGTACGATTATTCATATCAATTGAAATTTTTATAATAAAGACATGAATATTTGTGTGATTTTTTTATCGTCCTAGTACTTTAAACCTTTTTTTTTTCAATAAGATTAAAAGATAAATTTTCACGTTCTTTTTGAATGTTTGTATGGTTGTCTGGCATTTTTAAATAAAGATATGAATAGTAATGTAATTGTTTATGTCAACCTAGTACTTAATATACATTTTTTAAAGGTCTAAGTACTCGTGTGATTGTCTGTATCTTTTCGATACTCGGTACTTTTTCTTTTCTTAAAAAGTCTAAAAAATATATAATATTTTCAAAATCAAATATCAACATCTTCACTCAAACTTTTTTCAAAAAAAGAATTATATAACTCTGATCTTCCATTTTCAATGAAGATATGTAGAAGCGGAGTTGTTGGACCCACAAAACCAAAAAATGACCCACAAAACCAAAAAATGTTTTTGTCCATTCTTTATTATCATTCTCGGGAAAATTTAAAAATTTTGAATCCACATCATTTTACATATTTAGTGAAAGGTACTATGTCTTCGAGCGAACACGGTGGGGTGCTAACAATTTCTATATGCATAACTGATCCCTAAACTTAAAGTCCAATTTTCGCAGACTTTATTTTATTTTTATTTTATGATCTTTTTTATAGTTTTTATGAAAATAAATTATGCTGGCGACTCCTAAAAAATTTATTTTTAAATATCTTTTTCTTGGTTCACCATCCTATCGCAACCTAGGTTGCGACAGTTGGTAATTTTTATTATCTTCATACATAATTACATAAAGGAAAACCTTTGTTTATATATGTTTAGAAAGGAAAACAAAAAACAAAAGGGTTGTTACTTGTATGGTGCATACCCTTTTGGTCAATAAGTCAGACTAAGTGGCAAGTCGACCAATACATTCTTAGGTCGATCACCTTGACTAACTAGTTAGCTGACCAGTACACCCTTAGGTCGATCACTTTGATCGACTGGCAAGCCGACTAGTACACCCTTAGTTGATCACCATGACCGACTAGCAAGCTGACCAACACACCTTTAGGTCGAACAACTGATTGCAGAATTAACTAACTAATATTGATTCAGGTATGATTGGGCCATGATTAAGCCAAAAAAAAAGGCAAAAGCACATATCAATTACTATAAATAAAGGTCTAAGGTATTGTTGTTCATAGACATGCATTGTAGCATGTAATACTCCTTTACTCGGACTTGAGCGTCGACAAGACATGAAACTTGAAAACTAGTTGGAGCAAGGGACGTCCAATGAGCCTTTGAGGACTAGTAAAGTGGAGACCACCCGACCTTACAAAAATATTTTCACGTCTACCAGATAGAGATGACAAATAAACTCGCCCCATTGGTATTGCCCGAACACGTCCCCATTTTGACAAAAAAATCCCCGCATTGACTAGGTATAGGTATGGTGAGTACGTGACTTTTTAAATTGGGTATGGGGATGGGAATGAGGATGTACACATCCACCTTGTTCCCACCCTCATGCCCATCATTCCCCACCATATCCTCGTCCTTGTTTAAACAATTAAAATATTCATTGTCTATTAAGTAACCTTATATCCATTTATATATATATATATATATATATATATATATATATATATATATATATATATACACACAGACACACTTTCTATTTTTTATTTTATCTTATTATTTGGTTTGTCATGAAATTCATTCTTATCTCTAATATATTTCTTGTCTTATCCCAACTTTTATACAATTATGTTCAAATGATATATGTCAATTAAATATTTTTTATTTCTCATATTTGAATATTTTTACTTTTTTTTTAATATTTTTATTTTTTGTATATTTTCTTTTCACATGAGAATGTTTAACACTAAAAACCATTTTCTTTATATATCAATCATCAACTAAGTTGATATTTAAACACTTTTCTTAGATCTCTAATGTATTTTTCATTTTATCATAACCCTTAATTATACATTTGTTTTCCTTTGTGTTATTTCATTCAATAGTCTCTAAAATTGTTTCTAAGACACACATTTAATAATTTTTTTAATATTTTTATTTGTTTTTTATTTTTATAATGTAGAATACTATTTTTATTTTCAAACTCATTATCTTATGTCTAATTTTATCACTATAATTTTATAAATAAATTTTGTTTACTATAATATAATAATTTGATGTAATCATCATGAATCTTTTTATCACCATCCAACATATATTGAAGTTCCAAAGGTGAAAGATCTATGTTAAAATTTTAGTATTATTACTCTATAATAAAAGAGATATCATTAGTATATAATAAAAGAGATCATTAATTTGAAATAAAGAGACATTTAAAATAATTTTTAAATTTGAATATTTAATTTTCTTTTATATATATATATATATATTTTAAATATTTTTAAAATTTATCATCTAGGTTTCATAAAAGTTTGAAAATTTAATCAATATTTTGGTTCTCATGAAATTTTATTTGGTATTCTAATTTAAAAAATATATAATTATAATAAAATTTATTTCCAAATATTTGATATTAAGGAAACAACACTCCTTTTAATATTTTTTATTATTTTATAAAAATTAATTAAGTGATATTAAAACAATAAGAAAGCGGGTACGAGTATGGTTATGAGTATATACTCGTTACTTGGTGGAAATGAGGATGAGACAAAAACTTCATACCCGTTGAGTTTGGGTATGAGGATGTGGATGTGGATGAATTTTTTCCTGTGGATGGGTATGGGATAGCAAAATTCGTCCCCGTTTGCCTTGTGTTCATCCCTACTACCAGTCGGCCTCTACATGTCAACCTTGACCTTATCGACTTCGACCTTTTCGGCCTCAAACTCTCGACCTTTATTGATTGACCTTTACTAATTTAGTGACCAATTCCTTTGATAGCAAAAATCTTGGTAGCTCATCTTTAGTGACTAATTTTCTATAATATATAAAGCATAACATTCCAATTTTAACAACTTAAAACTAATAAAATAGGATCCACCTTAGTGTTCAAAACAGATAAATAAATGTATAAAGTTTATTAATACAGTCTTACAAATGACACTAGTACAAAAATTATGTTCTACATTGGTTTTTTATGCCTATTACATCGATTTTAGACTCGACGTAATAATTAGCGATGTAATAAATTTGGTACCCTTTACATCAATTATGGAACAACCGATGTAACACACGGTATTAGAAAGAAAAAAAAATACAAATATTCCCCAATGATCGAGCTAGCAATCTTTACTAGAAAAGAATGAAAACTTATGCAATATCCATTTCTTACAAAAGAATTACACATAATAGCAATCCAGCAAGCCTTGAGCCAATCAATATGAAAGCATTTATAGAGGGTAGTCTTTAGCAGAAGATAATCAAATCAAATTTCAAAGCAACAACAACTTTCACTCGAAGTATTTTAACATGAACAACAATCACTATGGCAAACTAACACTTATGATTAAAAAAGCAGCAATGACGTTCAACAGAGTAGCAGCAGCGTCGAACGGAACAACAACGACATCGAACTGAGCAGTGATGACAGGCGGAGCAGGGATGACGACTAGAGCAGATCCAACAATGGTGATGACAAACAAGCAAATCGAGTGACGACGATGACGAAAGGATAAGATCTAGCAGCGATGGCGACAGGCATAGCGAATCCAACAACGGTGACGACGAGCATAGTAGATCCAACAGTGTCAGCGATGAGTGAAGCAAAACCAGCAGCGACGACGACGAACATAGCATATATAACAACGAAGCAATGAGAAAAATAGATCTAGCATAAGTAGGGTCGAGTAAAGCAGATCCAACAATGCCAAGGATAAGCGGAGTACAGCGGAGCACCACCGACACCGAGCAAACCACTGTTGGCTTGAGGAGCAACAAGGGTGAGTAGACCAACAATGCCGAACAAAGATTTGAGAGAAACGAAAATCTAAAGATGAATATGAAGAGGAAGGAAGTTGCATTGCGGGAGAAGATTTCAGGCTTCGATGGGAGAGAAAAGATTTGAAGAATAAGAAAGAAATGAGTATTGCATTGCTGTGAGGGAGTCTTTGAGATTTAATAAAAATTTGGTGGCAATTGTGTAATTAAAGAAACACATATTACATCGGTTGTAATTAAAACCGATGTAATATATTGTTGTTAAAAGGTAATTTTGTACTAGTGTGATCAGACTATATAAATATATCAATTATACATACCAAACATTTCTAACTCTAAACACTAGCTAACCATTTATAACAACTTCCCACTGAAACCTCCTTTTGACCTAAAAGATGGCTTCTCAACCACTAGAGGTGCCTCTGAAACTGCAACCACCAATGCTCCCACCGAATAGCTGATCATCGCAAAAGGAAAACATACAACACAAGACAAAAACACATAAGAAGGGTAAACTAATGACTTTTAAAGAATTTTCTTAAACCATATAATATTGATATATCTAACAACTACAAAAAAGCAGATATTCACATACATATATTTATAAACTACGACTCAACTAACCCGGATACATGCATTGAGGTCAGATCCAATCAGTTCTGCACTTGTAGTGGCATCTCATGCTCTATAGATCGACAAATTAAGAGTGAAAACTCTACCACATACAAGGTAAGTCTGTTAACACCTATTGTCAAGGAAAACCCCTAGGCTAGGACTTCCTGCTCCTCTGACCACATACCCCATTCCTCTCTACTTAAGAATTTGAATGGTTATTAGAGCGTCTGGATAACTGCCAAGATAATCCCTACCATAATGCATACACTACCACAACCACTGTTATTCCTCCTTGGGGTAGCATCAACCAATCTCAACTCAATCTCATATAAACAAGCTTATATCATATACTCATCATTCATAATAAGCTTCTATGATAACTAAAATACCACTCAATTTAACTCAAAAATACAAGTTTCATGCTCTAACTCACTCGCCCAGCTAGAAGCACTCGCCCCGTCACTACCCATGCTTACCCAGCTAGTATCACTCGCCCAACCACTGATCCAGGTCTGGAAGTTCCTAACTTGGAAATTCGCCAAGCTAGTAGCACTCACCCCGCCATTGGCCCATGCTCGCCCAGCGAGTAGCACCCGCTTAATGAATTTGCATAATTCTGCAGATTAGTGTTCTACATAATTCTGCATATTAGCTCAATCGCCTAACGAGTGTGCAACTCTGTAGAATTATACAAAAACTGATCTAACATGTTTTATGCATCTTCAACCAACCCATACCACTCTAAAACCAGTGTAAAGATAATTCAATTATCAAACATCAATTCTATCTAATTATTCATACCAATTGAATGTAAATACATATAAACCACCAATTATTCTCAATTAACCAAGAAAAACACACATCTTCATAGGTTTCAAAATCACAAGCAATTCCACATATCAGATATATCAATCAATCACAAATTAAACACACAATATGCATTCTTAACAGGTTTATGAATTAAGACAGAGAAATTAGCTTCCCTTACTTGGTATCCTGCTTAAACAACTCTATAAACGTTAGACATCTCTAACTCCACCGGATGTTCTATCTACACATAGAAACATCACAAGAACGATTAGGACATACCATTATGATCACTGATCAGTAGAGACTCATACTGATAAATAAAATAACGCATGCAAGCATAAGAGGGCTTACATACAAAAGAAAACAGAAAAAAAATCAAAAAGACAGCGAAAACTTAACTTACGCGAACGAAGAAACTGATCGGTCCAAATTGAAGAGCTCCCTACGGTCTCAATTCTTCAATCAGACAACTAGAAAGACAAAAAATTTAGAGAGAAGCCAGAGAGCTCTAGAAAAGTGGTTTCTACAGAGATTGTGTGTTTTAAAATAATGAAACTCGTTTATAACAATTCTATTTATACTAAAACCTTTTTAATATTAAAATAATCGAGTCTCACTATTTTTAAACCACTATCACTTCTAAAATATCATTTTCTAGGATTTCACATAAAGCTTTTGTTGCAAAATTTTAGAAACCAATTTAGAGATTAATTATAATTTTTTATTCATATTAGTGAATATTTTAGTAATCAATAATTTTTTATTTTGTAAATTAGTATTTAAATTGGTTCCTACTGTGATTAACAACTTTTTGTTACTAAAATTATTTGTTAATGAGACATTTTCTTATAGTGATTATTTATATAATAAATCTTAAAAGAATTTAAAGTTTTAAAATTTTAAAAAATAACTAAATTACTTAAAATGATATAATTCTAAGATTTTGAGTCAACTAGAATTTTATTGGGTTATATCTATTAAGATGATTTTATAAGTGATATCAATTGAAAAGTTGGCCAAAAAAAAAGGCTTAGCTAAGAATGTCGTAAATAACTTCTATTTAAAAACTTAATTAATTGTGACTTTCATCAAATAAAGAGAATTTTGATCGACGTTAATTAAGAGAAACCTTTGTCAATATAAATTAGTTTTTTTTTTTACTTAAAAATAATATCAATTAAGATTAATTAAAACAAATAAAAATAAAAATATTATTTTTATTAAATTTTTATATTTAATTGTTCAAAATATTTATTCAAATAAAAAAAATTAAAATTCAATAAACTTAAATTATTTTGTCAAAAAATATTTAAAATAGTACTTTTAACTCAATAACATCAACTTTTTCATACATGTTAAATGATGTTTTATGCTAATATTTGAATTGGAACAAGTCAAATGGTGTAAACAGTTAATGCTAGTCTAAAACAACATTACATAAAAGAAAATTAATAGTTAGATTAAAATAATTATATTTATTTATTTCAAAATTTCAGGAAAAAAAATGTATCAAAGTTTGTGATTGAGGCAAATTTTAATTTCACTTAAGAACTTAAAAGATATTTAACCATAATTTTATCTTGATTCTCATTATTCTTTTTTATTATTTAAATAAAATTTCAAATTTCTTCTTTTGAATCATGGTGATTCCATAATAATATATGATCTTATACTTTTATTATTCGATGACAATAATATAATCTGGAATTGATTTCTATAATAAATAAAAATTTAATTTTGGAATCAGATTATCCGTCACTGAAAAATATTATGATAGAAAATTAATTACAAAGTATGAGAGAAAATTGATAGCAATCCAACAAGTTTCCATATCAATTCCTTTTTTTTTTTTTAAGAAATGCAAAAATCAACATACTCTTACAGTATTAGTATATGTTAGGATGTAAAAAAATATCTGTACCAGAATGTATCCGTAGATAAAACCCACGGCGGATAGGAAATGAATATTGTAAATGGATACTTGTGAATAACAGACATATATGTATTTTTTATTACCTGCATATTAACGAGATAAGTACGAGTATCATAATATCCATATCCATGGATACTCGTACATGCTATACCTTAATTTAAATTAAAAAATAAATAAAAAAATATGATTAAATTATTAACATATTGATTTTGAATTAATTATTTTTTTATCAATTAGTTTTTTTTAAAAACTACATTTATTTGTAAATTGTATTCAATACTATTTAAATAATATTTAAATAAATTATTTGAACTTTGTTTGAAAATTATGAATGTTATGGATTGTATTTTATTTGAATTCATGATTAAAATACGTTGTTAAATATATTTTTTTAAATACTCACGAGTACCCTGGATATTAAAAAATTATGTGAGTACCCGTATAACAGGTACTCGCGCGGATATTGATACAAATACGGGACAAATATTTTTCCAATAAGTAAGGTACGAAGGATCTACTGTCCGTATCCTACCCACTCATTGACATCCCTAGTACATATGAACCTAAAGATAAAAAAAAAACACAAAAAAAAAACGGTGAATAATATCACAATGGTGTTAAAAGATGTATTTTTATTTGTAAGATTTAAGTTCCTTAGCATTTAACAATCATAAACAATATTATGTTATTTTACAATCTAATAAACTCCACATCAATTTCTAGAATAATTTCTTATTAAAACAAATCCAAAAATCAACATCTCAAACTGTACGTTTACACTACAAGTGAAAATAAAAAATAAAAACAAATGGTGAAAAATACCTATAATGGTGTTAAAATACCTTTTTTCACATGTAGGATTCAATATAAGCAATGGTATATTGTCGTAGAATATTCTAACAATCTAATATTTCTATTAAAGTTCATCATGGAGCTCTTCATCATGGAGCATTGCATCATGGACCATTGCAACATCGAGCACTGCATTATGGAGCACTGTATTGTTGGTGGACAAAGATTCTTCAGTTCTGAACAATCCATGTAAATTTTGTTAGTAAATTTAACTGTCTTAATTTGTCATTAATTATATATATATATATATATATATATATATATATATATATATTATAATTTTATAAAAAAATAATTTTAATAAAATAAAGAAAACAATTTCTAGTTCCAATTCATATATAGTTTATATTTAAGTTATGAGCCACTTACTTTTGCACTTCAACATTAGAATTGACTTCAAGATTGGAATTGATGGACACGTCTCTCTCGATTTGAATTGGTGGTGGAAATGGAGGTATGGGAAGACCACTGAGAATCCTGTTAAAAAAATTCGTAATTATACACACACATCCACACACACATATATATATATATATATATATATATATATATATAATAGATAACTTATGTTTGAGATTATTCGTAACATACTTTCGTCTTGGGATATTGGTATTCTCGGTCACATTGGCATCCTCGGTCTGAGTTGGTGGTATAGGTGGACGATCGTGAGGATCATCATTTTGAGTCCTATTAAAAAAGAATAAGTAATTATTTTATAAAAAAATATTTTAATTATTAGTAACATATTTTTACTTTGAGATTAAAATTACTAGACACCATTGTCTCCATAAGTTAGTGAAAAAGACGGTGAAGTGTGAGATCACTTTAAATTTGTAAAAGAGTTAGTCTTTTTTTTTTCATTTATAATTGATATTTGAGTTATGAGGATGTTTCTTTTGCACTTCAAGTTTGATATATATAATTTATATATAATTAATATTTAAATTACTAAGAAATACTTTTGCACTCGAAGATCGAAGTTGTTTGACATATCTTTGAAAGTTTGAATTTGAGTTATTAGAAAACATTTTTGTACTTCGAGATTGAAGTTGTTTTACACATTTGTTTTTAGATTAAATTGGTTGATGGAGTAGAAAGAGTGTGAGAATAACTTTGAATCTATTTTAAAAAATTAGTAAGTTGTTTTAGTATATTATTGATATTGATGTTATGAGCAACATACTTTTTCTACTTCGAGACTCAAATTGTTTGACACATTCTTTTATATTTGAGTTGGTGGTGAAGGTGGAGGAGTGTGAGGATCTATTAAAAAAAATTAGTGACTTTTTTATATATAATTTATATTAGAAAGATCCTTTTTTATATATAATTTCTATGAAAAAACAATTATTACTTTTTTATACATAATTGGTATATAACATATATTTGAATTATTAACAAAATACTTTTACCCTTTGTGGTCGAAACTTAATGACATAGAGTTTGAATTCTTTGTATAGATAAAGGAAAGAGGGAATCACTTTGAGTTTTATCAAAAAAAATTGTAATACATAATTGGTAAGTGAGTTATTGAAAAAATGTATTTGCACTTTAGAAATTGAAGTTGCTTGACATATTCTTGTGAGTTTGAATTGGTGGTGAAGATGAAGAAGTATAAGGATCACTTTTAAGTCTTATTAAAAGAAGTCTTTAATTTTTCTATATATAATTCATATATATATGTAGTTAATATTTGAGCTATTAGTGACATACTTTTTCTCTTGGAGATCAGAATTGCTTGACACATTCTTCTGATTTTTCGTTGGTGATGAAGGTGGAGGAACACGAGCATCATTTTGAGTCCTATTAAAAAAAAGTCACCAATTTTTAATACATATAATTGATGTTTGTGTTGTTTGCAACATACCTGTTGACGTTGATACTTGAATTGTTAGACACATTTTTCTGAGTCTGAGTTGGTGGTGGCAATAGAGAAGTTTGAGGATCACGTTCAGTCCTATAGAAAAAGTGTCAATAATTTTTTTATATACAAATAATATATTATTGATATATTTGCTAATATTTTAAGTCCTATTAAAAGTCAATAATTTTTAGAATTAAATATGTTTTTGTTCCTCAAATTTCAGTAAATTTTGGAATTAGTCTATCTTCAAAATTTTGACCAATTTAGTCCTTCATATTTAAAAATACGTGAATTTAGTCCTTTTAACCAAATTTTGTTAAGTTAACTTGACATTTCAAGTGCATTTCATGATAGTATTTGAATTGTTTACCTCGTTTGACATATTTCCGTTTCAATGTTAACTCAAATATTATCATAAAATGCGTTTAGAATGTCAAACAAAATTTGATAAGAACGACCAAATCCACGCATTTATAAAAATGAAGGATTAAATTGGTATAAAGTTTTGAAGGGGGACTAATTTCAAAATTCACTCAAATTTAAAGGACTAAAAATATATTTAACCCTAATTTTTAAGATGTATAATTGATATTTGTGTTTCTTGCAACATACCTATTGACTTCGACATTGGAATTACTTGATAAATTCTTGAGAGTTTGAGTTGGGAGATCACTTTCAATCCTGTTAAAAAAGGACAGTAATTTTTGTTTATATATAAATGATATATTTGTTGTCATGTTTAAAAAGTCAATAATTGATGTTTGTGTTGTTTGCAACATACCTATTGACTTCAACATTGGAATTATTTGACACATTCTTGTGAGTTTGAGCTGGACGTGGCAGTAGAGAAGTTTGAGGATCAATTTCAATCCTATTAAAAAAGGGTCAGTAATTTTTTTTTATATAAATGATATATTATTACATATTAATGACATTTTGAGTCCAATTAAAAAAAATTCCACAATTTTTAATTCGAATAATTGATGTTTGTGTGTGTAGTTTGCAACATACCTATTGACTTTGACATTGGATTTACTTGACACATTCTTCTGAGTTTGAGTTGCTGGTGGCATCAGTGAAGTTTGAGGACCCCTTTCAGTTCTATTAAAAAAAAAATCAGTAAATGTTTTTTATATAAATGATATATTATTAACATTTTGAGTCCTATTTAAAAAAATCAAGAATTTATAATACATATAATTGATGTTTGTATTGTTTGCAACATATTCTTTTGAGATACCTATTGAGATAAATATATTTAATATTTTTGAGATATTAGTAACAACATACATACATTTGTATTTCTGCATCGGTATTTTGTAATACGTTCTCAGTTTGAGTATCTGATGGAGGCAGTCCTTCTTGAGTATCACTTTCATTCCTTTATATATAAAAAAAAGAAAAAAGCACACACAAACATATTATATATAAGTTAATAGGTGTAGTAAAATAAAGAATTTATCACTAATAAAAAGTAGTAGAGCATGATTGAAATATTTTGAGAATAAAAATACATTTAAATCACAAAGTATTAATTATAAAATTAGTAATTTATAAATTAATTGAATTAAGATATAATTTATTAAATAAATAAAAAAAGCATATTGTGGTGATAGGTCTGATCTGTCCAACTAATAAAAAATAGTCCGATCACATTAATTGAGATTAATATTAGTAATTTAAACAAGATTTAAGATAATTTATGGCTAATAAGTTTCCCTAGCGGACAAAGATTAAAGTGTCATAATAAAGACATTTCTAAATAAGAAAGAGAGAAGATTAGAAAAATATAATTAAAAGAGAACTTAAAATAAGAAAAACAGAAAATCACAATTCTGAATACTCTGAATAATCGACTTAACTAAAACACACATAAATAAAATAACCTCGTATACATGGTAGCTAAATAAAAATTATATTTGAATTAGTTGTAACTTACAGCTTTCTGCTTTCGTTGACGGTGTGCAGGCGACGTGTGAGATTATCACTTTCAGCACTGTGTAAAAGAATTGTAAACAAAATACGAATATAAAAGTTATTTTGATCTTTAATATACCCATTCATTACAACAAACTTAATATTCATCAGAGTACTCTTAATGAATCTTATATCGTATTAAAAAGTGGCTTTTAGTTCAACTCATTTTTACAAAATTAGTTTATTAAGTTAAAATTTATCTTACTTATATCCTATAATTTAGTTTTAAACTTAATAATATATAATTTAGTTTTAAACTTAATTAATAATTTAGTTTTATATTTATATATTTGATTCGTGCATGTTCTTCGTATATTTTCTTACTAAATTGAGTTTTTTTTTTTAAATTCAATTGAGTTCGTAAAAAAGATTTAGTACGGTCAATTTTATTAATATTGTGTTAAAATTTAAATTTATCATAGGTCAAAATCTGATTATTTTTTACTTAAAAGGTGTACCTTATAAAAATGAGAAGGATTTCAAGATAAAAAATACTTAAATTTTGATACTTGTCAAATTTAAATTTTGATACATGTCATTTTTAAATATTGTTAATATCATTTTATAAGATTTAAAAAAAGAAAAATTAGGACTCAATTCAGTCAAAACCAAATATAAAAATTAAAACGAGTCAAAAATATAACAATCAAATTATTAATTAAATAATCATCATATCACTTTAAAACATAAATAAAACCCTACTAACAATCAAATAATGCATCTTCATAACATCTCTTAATCCAATCAAACAAAATCCTACAACCATTTCTATTTTAAACCAATATTTAGGGTTTCTTGAAGGAAGTGATATATAACAAGTAAAAACGTATGAATAACAGTATTACCTTATGACAGAAGTGGGAAAATGATGATGCAGCAACTCTAATGTAAGAAGGAGAACAAACGCGATGACACCATAATGAAAAGCCATTTTCAGAAAAAGAAGTTGTGAAGTTGTTGTTGCTCGAGTGTGATTCTCGTGAAGAACTGTGATTGTTAACAGAAATGAAGTGATAGTTATGGAGATTTATAGAATGCAAGTGCCATTGTTTAAGATATATAGCTTCGCAATCGCTACTTTATCAAACTTGGTCTTTGCAATTACTCTCTTTCTTGTTTCAGCTTTGTCCTCTTGGAATATTTTAACCCAAAATTAACCGAGTTGACATAATCGCTAACAACTTGCATGTCGTATACGTCCACAACAAAAGAGGAAGTTGTTTGAATTGGTATTTTTTGAAAAAAAAAAAAAACTCGTTAGATCCTACAAAGTTTGGTTTACATCTTAAAATCCATTAATTATTGAGTTAAATATGATTTTGATTAGTGCTTGAACTTTCACACAATATTAAAATATATTTTTATTTGAAACTTTGATATATTTTAATTCCTAAACTTTAAAAGTAAATTATATAATCCTTTTAACATAATTATGCTATCTTTTTTTAATTTTATACTAGCATTTAAGTTGTTTATATCATTTATCATGTTCTCAATATCAATTGAGAAACACGTTTGATATGTAAAAGAAAATACAAAAATTAGCATATAGGATTAAAAAAATTATATTCACTAATTTTATTTTTTGAAGTTTAGAAATATATCAAAGTTTTTGAAAATTCTAATTTCACGTCAAAGTGCAGATATTAAAAATATATTTAACCCTTAATTATTTAACATCTTATAAATCATGATTATAAATTCAAGTGTGAGTCCGGGTCTTATTTCAGATAAACACAAGAAAATTGAATATTTTATAAAATAGAAAATACACCAGTTTTCTTAAGATTTTAGATTGTAAGTAACTGGATATAGACTCACGTTATGAATATAAATTTATGAGACTTGTATAAATTCAACTTCCTATGTTGTATATTGTTTAAAAAAGTATGAATTTATATGGTATCAAAATAAAATGATACTATAGCAACTCCTTTTTATTTTGACAAAAAAATATTTTACTATTGGCTGACTGAATAATTGGAAGCGGTTTGACATATATATTTAAACACACTTTTCTTAGTCAAATGTTGTTAGAACACGGATTTTCCAGATAAAAGACGAATAAAAAGATGTTGATAACGCGATTCCTCTTTTTATTTATTTTTGTTACATAGGTTTAATGAGTCTAAGTCTATTCTTTTATCATGTTTGAACTCATATACGAACATGTTTTCCTTGAATAATGAATGAAACAATGAGACTCATTGACTATATATAATGTGAACACGTTCTCTTTTTATATATGCTTTCTCCTCAGTGTTATTCAAGAAAATTCAACTTTTAAAATATGTCTGCATCTTTCTGTTGAAAAACAAAATATAAATAGATATTTAGAGAACATTCAGCGATCACATTCCAAAAGATCTAGAAAATAAATTATTATTATTATTATTGTTATTATTATTATTATTATTATTATGGTTCTCTCTTTTCTTTTTATTTTGCATATCGTACTAGAACATTTTAGTCATATTAACATCCTAAAAAATGTTGTCTATTCTAAGAAAATCATTTCAGAGTGATTTTAAAATTGTGATAATGTAAGGCGAGGCTTTGAAAATGATTTTTTTTTATCATATAAGCAAGGCTGTTAGAAAATTTGTACTAGTTGGTAAGATAATGATTTTTTATAAGCTATGATTTACGCGGAAAGACAAGTCAAAAGTGTTATTATTATTTTTTTATCTCAAACAATCCTGTATAGTTTATTGGTTACTATAAATTTATTAAACAATTATTTAATCCTTAATTATATATATATATATATATATATATATATATATCACTATTAAAAATTATTGTATTACATGAAATTTTTCTTATAAATTTGTTAAAAAAATTTATAATAAAAGACATTTTTTTTCTGTTAATTTTTTAAGAATCTTAATTGACAGATAATTCATTTGTGAGTAATTATTTTTTACAAAATTATAAAATTTGAAAGTATTTCCTACCAAATTTGTTATGAAAAGTGTTTTGTACAAAATATTTTGTATAAAAATTCACAGTAATTTCCTGCAAATTTTTTTTCATAACAAAATTTATAAATATTTAAAAAAAAATCAAAACAAAATCTAAAAAAAAATATGAATTGTTTTAGTGTATATATTACTTTTGTATTTATGATATTACCACAAGAGAAAGATGATAATGCCATATCGTTAATAAGTTCAACAAATTAGATTGAAATTAGCTTGCTATTTAAAAAAATTATTCTACAAAATATTTCATATATAAAGAATCAATACAGATGTTAATATTCATTTTTACATATTTAGAGTAATACGTACAATTTTATTATAAATGAGTCATTGCAAGAAAAATTATATGTCCACCAAAATTGTGAAAGGAAATAGTAAGTTCCATAACTCTTATTTACACAGTATATATATATATATATATATATATATATATATTTTGAGATTAATGTTAGAATTAATTGAAAGAATTAATTTTATTATATGACTTCTTTGAAATATTATGATGTGCTCAATTGTCATTTAATAAAATTTAAAGACATATTGGTTATTATGAGAAGTGATAATAAAATAAAATAAAGATAAAATAAAAACCAATTCAATGAGACATTGGTTTATAAAAGAAATTAGGGTTCTTTTCATAGTAACACATCAAGAAGTATGAGAAGAAAAAAGAAAGACAAAAAGATAGATTGGAAAATGGTGGTTGGAGAGTACACAAATTACAAACTGAAGAACGCATACTTACAGCGTATATATAGTCTTTTATGGATCAAGGCTCTATTATTATTGTGCGAGAATATCTTAAATCTTCAAGATCCTTAATTGTTTTAAATGTGATGTCAAAGTATGTGTTGTAGGATGTGTGATTTTTTTGTGATGTTTCTCAGTTTATGATGTTTGTTTTCAAATTAAGAAAAACCCTAATTATAAATGAATGTAGAGATATTTTGGAATTTATGTTTTTCCCAATATTTATTATGAACCCTAATTAAAGGTTTTAAGGAGTTTGTATATTTTCAGCTGCTTTAGAGATTGAATGTGAAGGAAGATGGGAATCAAATTTCGCTGAATGAAATTGCATCTGTTGTGCTTCAATAATTTTAATTACAAATTGATCCATTGTTATCCATATTTTTATGAATGGAGTGCAATTGCAACATGCATGTGAATATTAATGCCATTGAGATATAAATCTATTGCAGTATGAATTGTGTGATTTGATTGTAATAAATGCTTGGTATATGCTATTGAATTGAATGGAGATCAAATCACACGGTGACGCAAAGTGGAGGTGAATGTGCCTTTGAAAGCGTGACGCACGAACATTATGTTACGTGAGTGAGTTGGGAAGTTTTGATAAATTAAATGTTTTAATCACAAATTATATAATTATGAATTAATTGAATTCAAGTGCAATGATTTTTATAGGTTTACGTCACCAATAAAATTAATGTTAATTTTTTTATATGAATATGTATTTTTTAATTTATAATAATGAGTATGTTTTGTTATTGATAAATTAAAATTAATGAAGATGTTATATATGTATGGTTTATAGGAATTAAATGTATATTTATTTGTTTGAAATCAAGTATGATAAATTTTGTTAGTCATTAAAGTGATCAAAATTTGAAACTTTTTTTTGGTTTCAAATTATTAATGTTTTTATTTCAATTACCCATAGTATAGATGCTAAATTATGAATAATTAATTTATGGATTAATTGAAATTCATTATTATAAGGTATTTTAGAATCGTCCAAAGGTTGATTAATTGTTATTATAATTAATGAACATGATTGTAGATGCTTCACTAGTTCATGCATATTTTAATTATCAATAATGTTATAATATGATTAACATCATTATGTTTATGTTTGTGTATTAGTTGATCTCCCAAAGGAGAACATTAGTATGCATAGAATGGTTGTTTATGTCTAAATTTGTATTTACGTTTAGTTTTATGACTCAAGACATTAATGTTAGGCATGTGTTAATTGTAGTCTCTGTTTTGGTATCTTTACACTCGCACGCTACGTCTGTCCCAATCTTTAATGAGTTGAATTTCCCTGACTGGAGTGAACAAGTCCAATTTCACTTAGGTGTGTTGGATCTTGATTTGACTTTTCAAGTTAAAAAGTCGACTCATATCACAGATATTAGTAGAATGAAGAGAAACCCATTACAAACCTTGGGAAAAGTCAAATAGACTAAGCTTAATGTTTATGAGCAAGCAATATTAAGTTAACTCTTCCTAAAACCGATAATGCAAAAGAATTTATGAAATTTGTGGAAGAGCTCTCCCAAACTACTGATAAATCTCTCGCTAGGACATTGATGAGTACGTTGACCACCACGAAGTTTGAGGGTTCGCGTATTATGCATGAGTATGTGATTGAGATGACAAATATCGTAGTAAGACTTAAGTCTCTAGGAATGGTAGTGAATGAAGGTTTCTCATGCAGATTATTCTAAACTCATTATCGTTTGAGAATGGTCTGTTCCAGATGAACTACAACATCATGAAAGACAAGTGAAACGTGCATGAATTGCACAATATGCTAGTTTAGGAGGAGACCCAATTGAAGAACTTAGGAAATCACTCTATTCAGTATGTGAAGAATCAAGGAGCTGCTAGAAAGAAAGTTACTAAGAAACATGGAAAGGGTAAAGGAACACTGAAGATTGACAAGTCCTCAGCCAAAATCTAGAAGAAAAATGACAAATCTCATTTCTATAGAAAGTCTGGACATTTCCAAAAGGACTACATAAAGCGTAGAGCTTGGTTCAAAAAGAAATGTAAGCATAATGCTTACATATGCTTTGAATCAAACTTAACTGAAGTTCCCTATAATACGTGGTGGATTGATTCTGGATGTACGACTCATGTTTCTAATGTGATGCATGGATTTCTTTAACCTGAACCATAAACCCAAATGAGAAGTTCGTCTTCATGGGCAATAAAGAGAAAGTTCTAGTGGAAGCCGTCGGAACTTATCGTCTAATCCTCGACACTAGATATCACTTAGACCTTATGGATACTTTTTATGTACCAAGTATCACTAGGAATTTATTTTCTTTGTCTAAGCTTGATGTTGTTGGATACTATTTTAAGTTTGGGAATGGTTGTTTTAGTTTGTTTTGAGCGTACTTGTATGATTTGTAACATCTCGTCTTGATATTACGGATTTAAATAATTAAAATGAATAATAGAAACATAAATACATCGCATTTATGAATAAACCTCATTACCCATAAGCGCGGGAAATTTAAAACTTTTATTATCGTATAACAAAACACTGATCCATAGTTTATAAAGAAAAAGAATATACAAATATCTCTCAAAAGTTTACATATCATTTCCAAAACTAAAATCAATAAAAACATAGTAATAAAATCCCATGCTATCCCTTGCTCCTTGTTTAAGCATCACCAGCACCACCTGCATCAACATCCTCTGCTCACGTGTACCGCGTACACGATCATCGCTATACACAAGCAGATAGGGTGAGCTTAATGAAATCAACATACATCACAGTAATATACATATAAACAACCATTTAACTATATTTCTACAAAGACCCAAAATACAGTCTCTTTCTCTATTCTCTATCATCTGGCCACAACTAGATTATTCGTGTTCTACTTCTTTTAGTGATTTCCTCAAGGTAATTTGCTGCCAAACCTATCGGTCACAACCGATAGAGCACGTGCGGGAAACATCGCCACGGATCATACACCGTAACCCCAGGTGGAGTTCCCAAATACAAACATAGTCTGTAACGTCCCAAGACTACCAAACTCGTCAGTCAACTACTGAGGAGGGCAATCTATCTGGATCCATCCGTACTGGCCACAACCAGCACACTCACACCGGCAACACTCACCAACTCGAGCTCAACTCAAGGGTTCCTCGTGTTCATCCGCCATCCCGAGCTCAACTCGAGGGATGCCATTCCGAGCTCAACTCGAGGAATGTACGTACTTAACCCCTATCCCGAGCTCAACTCAAGGGATACGTTCCAAGCTCAACTCAAGGAACCCAGGAATTTTACCTTGGAAGTATCACCAAAAGCCTTGTAGATCACACCCACGAAGTCCAACGACTAGAAATTTCAGCAGCCAAATCGCCTAGCTGGGGACATGTACCGCTAGGCGCTATCAGCTCCCAGACCGCCTGGCGGGGGACACGTACCGCTAGGCGCCAAGCGCTTAAAAAATTACAAAGTCTGCAACAACCGCCTGGCGGAACCGTCCTCACCGCTAGGCGGACGCTGCTTTAGAGGCTACTGTTTTTGCCGCTATCGCCTGGCAGGACCTTCTCCTCCGCCAGGCGCCACCAAGTCCAGGACCCCACTGTTCCCTCGCTATCTCCTGGCGGTTCCAATATCCCCGCCAGGCGCTATACCTCCGTTGTTGTTGTTGCGCTCTGGCCACTTGTGAGTACTCGATGTTTGGCTCATTCGGGTTATGGCTTGGCAAACTGCAATTTAGGGTTTGCGAAGTGGGCGTGAGTTCGTTGTGTTATAGGTTTGTGGCAGGTTGGTGTTGTGCGTGGATGAAGATCTGTCGTTGATGCGGCGGAGGTAGTTTCGCGATTTGGGAGAGGAGACGCAATTTAGGGTTTGTGATTTTTGTTTTGATTTTATGCAAGTGTGGTGTTCACGTTTTCATGTATGAAGAACATGGAGGTTCCATGGTAGTGGCGCGATTCACGAATTGCTCTTACGGTGAAGGACTTGTTTGTTCATTGATACTCGAATTTGAGAAATTATTAGTAGGTCTCTTTGGCTTAGAACCATAGTAAACTTTTTTGTTGGCCTTTCAACATTATTATTTATGGATTATTTTCATTGCTCTTTCTTTTTTGTAAAGGTGATCATGGATCAGATTTTTGAAGATCCGATTGAAATTCAATCCAGATTCAAAATATTGGATCATATTTTAAATCCAAGTTTATTAAAATTTAAGGACCTATGGGTTATTATGAGAAGTGATAATAAAATAAAATAAAGATAAAATAAAAATCAATTCGATGAGACGTTGGTTTATAAAAGAAATTAAGGTTCTTTTCATAGTAACCCATCAAGAAGTGTGAGAAGAAAAAAAGAAAGACAAAAAGATAGATTGGAAAACGGTGGTTGGAGAGTACACAAATTACAAACTGAAGAACGCATACTTACAGAGTCTCTTATGGATCAAGGTTAATGCTTTATTATTATTGTGCGAAAATCTTAAATCTTAAAGATCCTTAATTGTTTTACATTTGGTGTCAAAGTATGTGTTATAGGATGTATGATTTTTTTGTGATGTTTCTCATTTTATGATGTTTGTTTCCAAATTAAGAAAAACCTTAATTATGAATGAATTTAGAGATTTTCTGAAATTTATGTTTTTTCCAATATTTATTATGAACCATAATTAAAGGTTTTAAGGAGTTTGTATATTTTCAGCTGCTTTAGAGATTGAATGTGAATGCCATTATTGGAAGATGGGAATCAAATTTCGCTGCATGAAATTGCATCTGTTGTGCTTCAATAATTTATTATTAATCCATTGTTATCCATATTTTTATGAATGGGGTGCAATTGCAACATGTATGTGAATATTAATGCCATTGAGATATAAATCTATTGCGGTATGAATTGTGTGATTTGATTGTAATAAATGCTTAGTATATGCTATTGAATTGAATGGAAATCAAATCACACGGTGACGCAAAGTGGAGGTGAATGTGCCTTTGAAAGTGCAACATTATATTACGTGAGTGAGTTGCGAAGTTTTGATAAATTAAATGTTTTAATCACAAATTATATAATTATTGTTATAAAATAAAGTTAATAAGAGAGAGAAAAGGAGAGGAAGAATAGATAATGAGAGTGTAGGGAGTAACTTCTGTTTGTATGTATGTTTTATTACTGATAGGACGAGTTCTATTTATAGATACACCATGGTAACCCAGAAAGTATATAAAATCAAATAGTAAATACAAAATTTAGGTAATGAATTATATGATTATCAATCATATGAGTAATTGTATCAAATCAATGGACGACCATTAATCCATAACACTCCTCCTTGGGGTGTCTATTGATTAAAGAATGTGTCTCATTAAAACCTTACTAGGAAAACCCCTTTGGGATAAAAACCTAGTGAAGGAAAAAAAGTACATTATTTTATATAATATTGTTCTTTGCATCTTCTATTTCTCCCCTCATGTAAACTTACATCGTCAAGATGACGGAGTCCAATCTTGTGAACCAATTGCTCAAAAGTTCTCCTTGGCAAAGACTTTGTAAATAAATCTGCTATATTTTCACATGAGCGAATCTTTTGGATCTCTACATCACCATTTCTTTGAAGATCATGAGTGAAAAAGAATTTTGGAAGAATATGTTT
>Ga0099822_1002042_pt1 | contig 24655 bp, 15 predicted proteins | sample CowpeawhiteBW_FD_76839 | JGI IMG/M metagenome (GOLD analysis project Ga0099822, IMG submission 76839) | Root nodule microbial communities of legume samples collected from California USA - Cow pea white BW | ecosystem: Host-associated > Plants > Roots > Nodule | place: USA: California | collected... | reverse complement strand
TGTGCTTGTGGGTTTTAATTTCTCACATTGAAAGGGTTTTCTCACATTAAATATATTGGTGTTGTCTTTTGTGATTATTGTTGTCATTTTATTTTGTTGTTTTTCCTCAAAGATTCTTGCAAGTTTGGGGAAATTATTTCCATTGCATACTTTGATATTTTTAGTTCTAGTTATTGTCCCCCCTCCCCATCAAAGTGGCATCAGAGCTCTTTGATATTTACCTTTTTGAATGATGAAGACAAATACAAAGATGGTTTCTTTAAATGGTACAAATTATCATTTATGTAAGGGTAAGATGAAAGTCTTATTGTTTGTGAAGAAATTGCATCTTCCCCTTTTTGCTACACAAAAAGTCAGATTCTATGTCTAATGAAGAATGAGACTTTGAGTACCAACAAGTGTGTGGTTTTATTCGACATATGTAGAAGACAATGTTTATAATCACATTACTAATAGGACAATGATAAAACTTTGTGAGAGAAGATTGAGTCTTTGTACGCTTCTAAGTCAGGCAATAATAAATTATATTTTTTGAATTGTTTGATGAATTTGAGGTATAGGTTACTATATACTCTACCATAGTCTTAGGAGATGTTTTGGGTTTCAATTACAAACTTAGCCCTTAATGGAATTGTTTCTTTCCAGATTGTAAAGAGTAATGCTCTTAATGAAGACATGAAAAAGAAGACACATGGTTTTTTTATCTTAGTGTGAGGTGTTTGTCACAAAAATAGGGGTAGAAGTCAGAAAAATTAACCGAAGGATGGTAGAGAGAAGAGCAGAAGTAAGTCCAAGTCAAGATATAAGAATGTGGAGTGTTGTTATTGTAATAAAATAGGGCACCTTCAAAAATATTGTTTTAAGAGGAGAAAGGAGAATAAAGAGGAAAATGGCAAGCAAAAAGAGAATGATCATGATGATTATGATCGTGTTACTACTACAACCATAGGTGGTGATCTTGTTCTTCTTCATGAATTTGAGTATGTTAATCTTGCATGTAATGAGATCATATGGATTATTGATAGTGATGTTACACCGAGCAAGGAGTTCTTCACATCTTGCACTTCTGGTGACTTTGGAATGTTAAAGATGGGTAATGATGGAGTTTCAAAGGTTGGTGATGTTCGCTTGCAAACCAATAAGGGAGTGTAATTATTACTCAGAGGAGTCAAACACGCTTCAAATGTTCATTTTAATTTGATCTCTGTGCATTTGCTTGATGATAGTGGTTATGACAATCACTTTGGTTTTGGTAAATGGAAACCCACTAAAGGTAACTTGGCTATGACCATAGGGGAGAAAAATTATAAATTGTATTGGACTAAATCTTTGGTTGCTAAAGACAATGTGAATGATATCTATATGGACACATCTTTGTGGCACCGAAATCTTGGGCACATAAGTGAGGAAAGGCTTAATTACTTAGCCAAAAAAGATGTACTTTTGGGACTGAAGAGCGCAAAGTTTGAGAAATGTTCACATTGTATGGTTAGCAAACAAACCAGAGTATCCTTTAAGAAGCAACATCCCTCAAGGAAGTCAAAGTTGCTAGAATTGGTGCATTCAAATGTGTATGGACCATTAAAGGTAAATTCATTTAGTGATGCACTTTACTTTGTTACTTTATTTGATGATTGTTCTAGGAATTTATGGGTCTACGCACTTCAGCGAAAATATCAAGTACTTGAAAAGTTCAAGGAATTTCATGCTTTGGTTGAGAGGTAATTAAGCAAGAAGCTGAAACGTATTCGTATTGATAATGGTGGTGAGTATCGTGAACCTTTTGATGTTTATTGCAAACAATAAGGTATCAGATATGATAAGACTCCTCTTAAAACTCCTTAGTTGATTGGTTTAACAAAGAGGATGAATAAGAGTTTTGTTGAAAGAGTTAAATGTATGCTTTATGAAGCAAAGTTGCATGAGCATTTTTAGGAGAGGCATTGCTTGCAACTATATATGTTATTAATCTTAGTCTTGTAGTTGCTTTGGATACCACGATGTCAAATAAAATTTGGTTTGGCAAGAATGTTAGCTATAATCATTAGTGTGTCTTTGGTTGTAAGGCATTTATTTATGTTTCAAAGGATGGAATTCACACAAACGCTCTTTGGCATAAAGTTCTTCATTTTGACCATTGAGATCATTAATTGGAGGTCTAAGGTTAGAAAACCCAATTTCGCATTGTTGCTCTATTTTGGGATTCTCTTTCTTTGTTCTTCATATTTTATAGCATTATTGCTTTGATGTATTGGATGGTTATAGGTGTAAGTTTAAAATGGTGATTTAAGCCAAGAAGGGGGGCTGAATTGACTGTTTAAAACTTTTTTGAAAGCTTAAAACCCCTTTTAATTGAATCAAATAGGCTAGAGAATTAGAATGTAAAAGCTGCAGAACATTACACTTTCAATCGGTCAAAAAATAAAACAGCAGGCCAATTTGTTCTTGTGCTATGAAAAAGTCGATTAAAATTTCAAATAAATCGGCTAAAATCCTGGGAATTTATGCAGAATGCAGAATTCGCAGATTTAGCTCAAACAACAAAATTTTACATACAAGACTTGTTAAAATCAATATTTCTAACAAGTATACAACCTCAGATTACACAAGGAGGCATGAAAGCACAACAAAGAATGGATTACTTGGTTTTCTTAAGTTTTTAGAGTGATTCAAAGTGAGTGAGATGAAGGAAAGAGAATTGCACAGTTATTTTTATACCGGTCTCAATCATAGAGCTACATCTAGTTTACCAGGGCAACCTGAGTTTGGTTTCCACTATATTCAAAAGTTTTACAAATCACACACCAAAATTACACTTTTGAACAAAGAAACTCATAAGATTTTTGACTCACACAAAAAATTTAGACTCACACCCTACAAGAATCCCACTTACAGACTTAAAATCATATGAGGCAAACAACCAGAGGCACAAGAACAACAAAACCTGATGGTGGCTCTCCTTAGCCAACCATACATGTTTTCTTCAAGCTAATCCCAAGCCAAAATGCCTCCAAGATCAACTAAGATCTTCAATCAACACGTTGCAGTTGTGTATTGTCGAGAGAGAAAGTTTTCCAATGATAAATGATAAGATTTCGCGCTAAAAAACTCAGAAACTTGGCTTTTTTTCTTGAAAACACAACATATATAGTGTGGTTTAAGTGAAATCAATCGATTGAATTTTCCGTATAGTTAGTTGATTTCACTTGACTTATGTGAAATTAGTCGATTGAAAAATAATTCAACTGATTGAATAAGTTACAGTTTAAAACTATTGCAACTAACCTTTTAACTTGTTGAAAATCCATTCAATAGATTAAAAGACACATTTCAACCTGTTGAAAACTATTTCAACAGATTAAAAACACAATAAAGACCAAATACATCAAAGTAATGCTACAAGGTCTACAATGTGAATTACAAACATCAAACATTCTTTCCTAATGATAGATCCATGTGGAGGCCACGCGTTCAAGGCTTGTTTAATCATGAATACTATTAAATCTCCATAACTTCATCAATGAAGGCATAATTCCAAAGTAATGACTCCAAGTAGTTTCAACAAAGCTTCATCAAATCTTCACATGTCAACAAGAATAAATGATGTACTAAATTGAGTGTCTTCAACTTTTGGAGTTGATGGGTTTGGTGTGGATGCAGGTAGTGGACTTGACATAGAAGTTGAAGGTTGGTCTGATTGAGTTTTTAAAAGGGTTAAATATGTTTTTGGTCCCTTAAGTTTCAGTGAAATTTGGAATTAGTCCCTCCTCAAAATTTTATACCAATTTAGTCCTTCATCTTTAAAAATGCGTGAATTTAGTCCTTTTAACCAACTTTTGTTAAGTTTATCTGACATTTCAAGCGTATTTTATGATAGTATTTGAATTGTTTATACCGTTTGATACATTTTCGCTTCAATGTTAACTCAAATATTATCATAAAATGCGTTTAAAATGTCAAATAAACTTAATAAAAATTGGTAAGAATGACTAATCCATGCATTTCTAAAGATGATGGACTAAATTAGTATAAAGTTTCGAAGATGGACTAATTCCAAAATTCACTGAAACTTGAAGGACCAAATACATATTTAACCCTTTTTAAAATGAAAGTACTTATGTTATGGGCAAGTTGTCTACACATGACACATCTTTTCCGTATTCCCCATTTTCTCAGTTGTCATTCTTTTTTAACTCTGAAGGTTGTAGTCTTCTTTTCTTCTTGGGTCTTCTAGGCAATACCCATTTGGTTGGAGGCAACATATCAGGAAAAAAAGTAACCTATCACACTTGTTGTCCATTTATTGAGTAGATAATTGAGAGGTAGGTTTCTTCATAAGTTGATTTCTTAAACCAATGAGAGATAAAGTCTTCTTCGTTTAGATTCAAAAATTTCATTGAAGTGAGAGAGTGACAACAAAGAACAACACTTATACTCCATTTCCTGTAGATGCAATCCATATTGCCCACGTTGACCACAAATTTATCACCAATATTTGAATCGTGTTTGACGTCAAATAGCTTCTACGCTGACTAGCTGCCATATGAAACAAAACACAATTAGAATGATTCCATTTGACACTAATGAATAAAGAAATGTGTCATTACTGGTATCTAATATTAACTCCATCTCCCCAAAAGAGTTTATTATCATGTATATATTCTTTTATAGTGCTTTATAAAAGAACCATCAACACAGTTTGATGCCTTTGATTTTGCTCCAAATGCTAATAACCAAGGATAGAAATGTTCCACTTAAAAGCTTATTGTGTATTGATAAAATGGTTATTGAAATATTTAAATCAGTTTTAATATTTTCTAAATTAGTGTCTAAAAATATAAAGTTTTATTTAATATAAAAGATTTTTTTTAATAGATAAATGATTGTCTCAAATTTAGTTACTTACGTATTAACGTAGTCCTAATTCTAAATATATCTTTCTTAATTAAATGTCACCAAAAGTAGTGTATATATATAAAATTTTTCTCTTGCATATAAATATTCTTTTAAATAATTAACTTAAATTTTAAATTAATTTTTTAATTTTTATTGTCAAATAATTTTATTATTATTATTAAATAATTTAAAATATTATTAATTTTAAATTATAAAAGCTCATTTTACAAAGATAAATAATATTTTTCAATAATACTATATTACTTATAAAATAAAAAATAATTGTAACACACAGAAATGTAATTTTTAATTATTGAATTTATTTAAAAAGTTAAATTTTATTATTATAAATAAATGTTAAATTATTTATTATAATTATTATGTAATGATTTTTTCTCATAAATTACTTATTTATTTCTCGATGTTTATAATAAAAAATTTTCTTATTTAATTGTAGTTTGAATTAATATATATAAATATATCTATATATAATTGTTTAATGAATGCTTTTACTATTTATTTATTTTAAAATATAATATTTAAATTTAATGAATTTTATAAAATTTGTTTTTAGTATGAAATATTAAATATTGTTAGAAAAATATCCCTAGTGCACTGATACAGATGCTAATAAGCTTACAAGAGAGAACCACTGAACCAGAGAATTGTTACCAGGTGCAGGTGTTTTGGGAAGTTTGCTTGAGTTCTCACGAACCAACTCAAGAAGGATTACATGCATAGAGTAAATTCGGTTCAGGGGAAAAGAAATCTGAATTAAAGCGTAATTATTAAGCATCATGGCTATTTTGATTTGAGCGTGGCAGTGCAGTAGCATCACCTGTGTGTTCCTCTTTCAGTTTCTTTCAGTGTTTGATGTTAATGCCGCTGGTGCGTGTTGCAGTTGGTGCAGCGGTGCGAGCGGGCACCCGTAATTGGGTCCGGTGTGTTTCGGGTGGGGCATCGAGTCCGAGCCTTTCGATATGGCGGCGGAAGAAGGAGATTGGCAAAGAAGGGCTGCTCGTGGCCAAAGAGCTCAAGAGGCTTCGGTCCGACCCGGTCCGCCTCGACCGCTACATCCGGTCCAGCGTCTCCCGCTTGCTCAAGTCCGACCTAGTGGCCGTCCTCGCCGAGTTCCAGAGACAGAACCAAGTCTTCCTCTGTATCAAGGTTCCCTTTTTCGGCCTCAATCTTCTCTTTTTTAATGCGTTAGTTAGAGCTTCGTAGCAAGTATGTGCAATGTGCCTTTATCTGATTTGAACAGTGCCAAAATGATTTAGTGGAAGTCAATTTATTAGCTAGATTATGGAATCAAATTCAATCACTACTTTACCAAGTTCAATCCATGAAGAGAATAAGCTTGCTAACCCTAAGTCCCTATGACAAACCTCTTATGGGTCACCAAGAAGGAAGGCATGTTTCATGTCCAAGTAATGGGAAAGCATACAATGAATGGTTGCCACAGCCAAAAAAGAATAGGCAAACGAATATCTGGGTAGCCACCAAAGGGATTCATTTTTGTAGCAGAGACCAAACTCGAACTGATGGCTCATTGGTCAACTAGAAAAATATAAAGGATTACACACCTGACACCATTGAAGGGATAGGAAGATGTAAGAAAACAATAGAGGGAGGAACATAAGTAGCAAGGAGAGACTATGGTTGCCAACGCCTTCACTTAACTCTTACACATTTATAAGTTTATGATTCTATCATCAAGCACATGTTAAATCATGTATAAACTATGTTTCTGGTAAACTTTGCCAAATTTGATATACTCTCAATTCTGTTGGTTTGTGATAGTCGCGTAAGATTTATGCAAAACTTGATTTCCTTACTAATATAGTGTAGTGGTAAACCAAGGTATCAATCCAAGGAGAGGTGATGAATTTGAGTGCATGTGAGTGTGTAAGAATGATTTAAATGGAGGAAATCTCATAAACTATATCTAAAGAAACTTAAAATATCCTAAAAATACTATGAAAATGAAGAACAACACTCAAGCTAAGTAAAGAAACTATACTGAAACAGAACACTAGTTATAATGCGTGAAAGTCATGGTTTCTACTTCTAAATTGAAAATCAGTGGATGAAATTTACATATGCGTGGTTAAAATGTATGGATGAACAACATGGAAGGTGTTACAAACTTTAGAATGGAGTAAGAATGCACAAGAATGCAAAACACGAAAGTGTTAGATGAAATGCTTAAGAGAATTAGAATGCATGCAAAGTGTTTGTTAAAATGTCACACTGAACTCTGGATATGAATTATGCAATGCTGATGCTTGGAACATGATTTAAACATCTAAAGCAACTAAAATATGTATTTATAACTAGTTAGAATCAATAGAAACCGAAAATCACAATTAGAACCAGAAAATCAAGGTTATAGCGATGCATTGAAAATGTGTATATGAAGGTGGAGGACAATTTCGGATTCATCCATGGAATGCATTAACAAGTGATTTAATCATGCAAAGAATTTCAAAACAACATTAATTAATCATAGAAACTCAAACGAAATCAAAAGAACAAGTAAAACATAGGAATAAAAAAAAATCTAATATCATAGAACCAACAAACATAAACCGTGAAAAACTGTCAAACTTTGATTTTGGCATTTTCTTTGTTTAATTTGAGAAGCAATTGTGCAAATGGATTCTAATGTGTAAAAGAAACTTGTGATAATAGAAAACAACAAACTTGAACAGATTAAGGAAATTGAAGCAAAAACCAGAATCAGTGTTTGAATTTGATTGTATTGAAAGTGATCTCACTTGATCAAGGCTCACTGTGTAGTCACTTGATCTAAGGTGGTTACTTTTCACTCTCCAGATTTAAGCATGGTTCCACACTTAATCTAGTGTTTGAGAAGCAAGAACAACACCAATTCAATCAAACCAAACAACTAAAACTCAAAATTGAATCAAAACTCAGAAAATGAGATGAAGAACAGTGAGAGCAAAACATGAACAATTCTAGTTTCTATTAATCAAGGTTGACTGTGCAATCACTGTTTGATTCGGTCACTGTGTACTCTTTCTATTATTGAATGTGTTTCCACACTCAAAACTAGTTTAAAAAGTGAAGAACTCCATCAAACAGTAAACTACAAACTATCACTGTTTTGTCCAAAACAAATGGAAAATTGATGGAAGAGAAAAGCAATCGGTACATTTGCTTTAGAAACGAGATACATTGTGTTAGAAACTTAGAATACAAAGAATAAACAGTGGAAATGGATGGATTTACACAAAGCTTGAAGAAACTTGGCACCACAGCCTACCGTGCGGTCAATGGCGCAACAAACAAGTACTCCAAGTGCTGAGGAAATTCTCCAAAACAGAAAAATGGAAACTGGAAAAATAAGTGACGAACTCTCCCTCCAAAATAGTTTCCTAGTCTTATATATATCCCTTAACCCAACCTACACTCAACTAAACTCTATGGTTAACATTTTAACTTCTAAAACTGGAAAACTGAAAATTAACTAACTAAACCAAACTAGACTATCTCCTAGACTAAACTTAGTTAACTCTGGTCCATCTGGCAGTAAAGGGCACTCCAATGGTCATTTTTGCCTTCAACACGTCACATGAGATGTCTCTTAGTGTCTACAACAGCTTGTACATGGATTTGAGCTTCAAATGTGAAAGTCAACTCTAAGGGCAAAGTTCAGCATATGAATAAGCTCCAAACTAATTTCAGATTCTGCAATTGCTGGAAGTTATGATTGATCCTTCTTTAATCAGCCTAAAACGGATTGAATGTATTAACCTGTACCAAAATCACAAAACTCAAATTAGTATATTAGTTCTCTAAGAAAATAGGAAACTAGGCTAAACTCAAACTCTATTCTAGACTAATCTAAAAGTTACAAAACTGCAGAATTTTAAAAATCTAAGAACAGAACTTACTACTTCTACAATATCTAAAATAAAACTAGTATTATACTACCAAAGTTAAGTCTAACTAAGCCTAATCACTAAACAACATTATCCTATCTACTTAAGCTAATTATACTAGAATATACTACACTAGAAACTAACTAACTACTAGTTTACTAAACTAATTACTGAACTAAAACAGAATTTAATCAAAAAGTTTACTCCTAAGATTATATATCCATACTTATACTAGGTACTCTATTCTAGCTGATCGAACTAAGCTAAACTAACTAACCTAAGCTAACTAAATCTAACTACTGATTTTAAGTCTAAAAACCAGAATCTAAAACTAAAAACTTATTCTTTATTCTAAATTCTAAAACTATGTTTGACTAGTACTACACTAGGCTATATAAGCTATACTACTCTAGTCTAGGATTCATTACCAATTCTATTCACTAGTACTAAACTAGATTACTAAACTACTAAGCTAAATGCCAATTTAATTCTAATTCTATAAGTGAATTTAAGCTAATCAACCATAAACTATCCTAAAATTCTACAATCCTAAGCTATTCTAGAACTAATTCTAAGACTAACACTAAAATTGCATTAAAAACACCTAATTAAACTAAATTTTTAAAACTAACCTAAAATGCTTTCTATAGTAAATATAATCTAAAAACTAAAAATTAACAACTTAAATCTACCCAAAACAATGCAATTAGTTCAAAATTATTGATATAATCATGACTTATCAGTTTGTAAGCCTAGTTTCTACATGGCTGTACCAAAAAGTACGTCTTAGTTGATATTAGATACATGGGTCAAATTGTCTCCATTCTACATCAGAATAGAAAATGAACTGACAGGATCTAACTCAACCCAAAAGGTTATATCAGGAAGGGAAGATTACCTAGGCTTAGCCATGTACTTACTGAGAGTAGAATCTTAGCACTTGCTCCTCATGCCTAGGAATAGATATCTAGAGTGTTAAAGCTGGTAAAACTAGGCATTTGTGAGTGATCCATCATCAGGACTGGGATAGGCTCTGATATTAAAACGGAAAATTAGTTGAGTCTAATTCATCCCTAAAAGTTAGATCAAGGGAAGAGGATTGCTCAATTCATTAGGTCGTATGGGGTGCTTGGGTGGTATGTCCTGCAAATATGGGCTATTAATTCTGAATTCTGTTACATACATACATACATACATATATATATATATATATACATACATATATATATATATACATATATTGTTACATAAAGCTAACTTTTATTCATCATGTTATGTATTTAACAGTTGGATCAAGAAAGGTATTATGTAACATCTATTAGGTTTTACTGTATTTTTATGCTATAAGGAGAAGGAGAAGTTTATTAAGATTTGTTGTTTAGTTAGTTAGTTAGAGGGCTTAAGGAAGAAGGATAGAGAGGCGCAGATTTGTTATTATTGTAAATATAGCATTGACTCTTTCAGAATGTAGAAATCCTTTGTGAAGGGAAAATTCTCGGAGCAGAGATTTGTCTACTATTTTTTGTTCTTTTCATGCTATTCCATAAAAGAATTTCTTTTCTTTTTAATTTTTGGTTCATAGTAGTATCACGTGTAGTTGGAATGGTAAATACTTATTATAGACATGCTATTAATTTATGTTTATACTCCAGAATATGATTTTTGAATAATATTTATGAAGCATATAGTTTTACTAAGTTTAGGATTAGAGTTTATAAAGTGTTCATCGTTTTCCCTTAGTACCAAAAGAAGATAAAATGTTGCAGATGTAAACACTTGAGCATCGGGGGTGGATGGCTGACCTACCTAGACTAACAAAATTTCATTATTGAAATTATGACAATCTTCGTTCCAACTTATGTTTTTGGTTGTATTTTTTGCGCCATCTTAAAAAAAAGAAAATTCTTTGAGCAATACATTCACCTCCATTGAACCTTGATGTAACAGTAAAATTGTCCCTTGCATTTTCAAAGGTACGAAAGACTCTGTACGATGACCCTCTCCATAATTTTGCATAGTGAAGAGCCTTCAGCACGGGGATACGTTAATTATCAACTCTTTTTGAACTGCTTTTCTTCATGCCCTTATGTTAATGTACTTTATTACTGAAAGTCACCTGTTTAACCATAAAGACTGCAAAAGCTAAAATTTCATCAAATATTTAATTTCTTCTAGTACTAATATGGTGTTTTATTAACTATTTATTATCTCATTCATATGCACTGACTATTTAATGACAAATCCTTGGTTCCTTTCTCAGTTGTATGAAATAGTCCGGAAAGAAATATGGTACAGGCCGGACATGTTTTTTTACAGGGACATGCTGATGATGCTTGCACGAAACAGAAGGGTGGAAGAAGCTAAGAGAGTTTGGGCTGATTTGAAAGAGGAACAAGTTTTATTTGATCAGCATACATTTGGGGATATTATCAGAGCTTTTCTGGATAACGGGTTGCCCTCAGAGGCAATGGAGATATATGAAGAAATGAGACAGTCTCCTGAGCCTCCTCTTTCATTGCCTTTTCGTGTGATACTGAAAGGGCTCATTCCTTACCCAGAATTAAGAGAGAAAGTAAAACGTGACTTCTTAGAAATTTTCCCAGATATGATCATCTACGACCCTCCGGAGGACTTGTTTGAAGATAATTAGCAGGAAAACGATGGAGATAATAATATTATTGCTTATTTCATAATTAAGTCAATTTATCCACAGTGAGATGTGCATTTTATATGTTCTAAACTAATTTTTTTATCCCATATATCTTACTTAATCAATGTTATTTATCCATAGTTTGTATTATCCTTCAGTGATTTCAAGTACCACAAGTCCATATTTCCATGATTTTCACCTAGCATGTTTTATTGAAATCATCTTAGTGATTAGCAGGTCGTATAACCGATCAATTAGATCATTCGCATTCCCTTTTAATAGGAAATTGTACCAAACTACCTATACAATAGCATAGTCAATATTTTAATTCTGCATAAATACCCAATATAGTATGATTCTTTATAAGAATAAAAATATATCCTGTAATCGTCTAATATATATATATATATATATATATATATATATATATATATATATATATATACACACACACACACACTACATTCAACACAACTAAAAAAGAAACAATAAATTCCGTATAGGCGCAGGATAAAAATATCACTGCTTCCACTATAAGTAACCAATCTATCAATGCAATACAGTCGTGTAATGGCTGCAGTTTCTAAATTCAGCAATATTCTAGTTCAGATGTTTATATTGACTCTGGATATAGATCACACACCCCAAATCCTAGTTCCCGCGCTTAAATTAATTTTGATCCACATATCACTAGTTGCGTAAAATAATGGTTTGGTGGGTATGTGGGTTGTGTTTGAACATGATTTTGGATCTCAACCGTAGAAGGGGGAAATAGTTGCTTTACATTGGGTCAAATCATGAGTTAAAAGCAGACATGATATGAACAATTGAAAAAACTAAAGGGAGAGGAACCTATAGCGTTTGTCCAAATGCTTGAAGAGCATCAACAATCAAGCCATCTACCTCAGCTCCTGGAAGACAGCCAAAGAAAAATAAACAATCTCAAGTTTAAACAATTGAAAAACTTTATAAACATTAGTTGATTTCAAGTTAATTTTATAATGTTAAATTTTGGCATTTGTACCTGGAAGGTTTATAACCTTGGAAACTTCTCCCATGTTAATCCTTGGTCACCATAGCAGCATAAACAACCTTAAGACCTTAGCACATATGCCATATGCATGTTCTTGATTGGAACACTTCGACAACAATCGTCGTGCATATCCTGACATAGCTTCCCAAGGTGATTCAGTATGATTTTCTTCCGGAGGTATAGGGTCACAAGATTTAAGGATTTCCAACATATTTGTCTGCCTTCATATTTATTTAATGACTCTGGGCCCTTTTCAGATGTTTTGCATATTGTTCACAGAGCATGTTACGAGTTTATTCACTGATTTCCTAAATCTCAAGTTAATATTCAACAAATTCATTCTTCTCATACAAGCACTTTGAAGTTGGAAGATCGGAAATTGACGTCCAATCTCTGCAATGGTATTTTGCACAAAAAACTGCACCGGGTTTAACTTTGGATCACCAATTGCCTGAAAATATATTAAGTCATAGATGCTTGGACCACATAAATAATAACATATTCATTGCTTTACAGGAGAGACAGAAATTAGTAATATGAATTTCGGCCCTTCAACTTACAGAACAATAAAATGGACACAAACAGAGGGGGGGAGAAAGTACTCGTTATCCTAGTAAATACTAATTACTGATACTCTAAAGCTATTTATTCATTATAATTCAAGTTATTTTAAAAGAAAATTCTTTTTAATAAAATCAGCATTCATGATTAATTAAAAGTAGTTTCTTTAGTCTTTATCCTTTCTATACTACAACTCATAAAATAACTTCAATATCAATTAGAGTCACAATAGTTTCTGTAGAAAAATATCCCAAAGTACATATGACAACTCTTTTTTGATTTAAGATTTCATCACAAGTTCCACTAATAGTGGTAACAAAATAAGACTACAGAGACACTATATTTATCAATTCAGAACAAACTAAATATACAAGTAACAATAAGAGGTTAATTATTTCATTCAATTTCTCTTTAATATATAAATCCTCTAACTTCAGAGAGTCATTATTTCCACTCAATCTACACTACAATAATCATGTCAATTAAGATTTTGCGGGTTCCTAAACTTCTCTTACCTATCAGTTTTGTCTGACGAAATGAACCTTCTATCACATGTTGGCTTCATTTTGTTTAATATACGTTGGCTAATGAGGAGGATACCATCTTGACGTGTTGGCTTCATTTTGTTTAAGATACATTGGTTAATGAAGAGGATACAATCTTCAGGCACACTCTCCTCAAATTCTTGCATTTATCTAGTGAAAACTTCATTGAGTTGGACAGTTCAAACCTTCAATTGATTCTGTTGAGTGTTAATGTTAGTTTCATAACAATGTTTCAATTGTCCTTTTCTCCAACGCCAATCCAGGAATGCCGATGCAGCTATTTCCAGGCTGTGGTTTCTGAATTCGCCTTTGTTGCATTAATCTTCTTTCTTTGGACATTTCATTCCATTGACCATTGCTAGCATACACGTTTGCAAGAAGAACATAATCACTGCTATGATCATTAGGTTCCAATTCCAACAGATGGTTCCTTATCTTCTCACCCAGTTGAACATTTCCATGAAGTCGACACGCAGCTAACAAAGTCCTCCATACAATTGCATTGCATTCCTCTGGCATATTCTTTATCAAATTGTATGCATCATCAACTAAACCAGCTCGACCCAAGAGGTCCACCATGCACCCATAGTGCTTTATTGTGGGTCGGATGTTATAATATCGGTCCATAATATCAATATATTGCCTACCTTCATCAATCAACCCTCCATGGCTACAAGCACATAGAACCCCCAAGAAGGTAATATCATTCGGCCTCTCCACATTCTGCTGTAACATCTCTGTGAAAAGCGCTAATGCTTCCTCTCCGTTACCATGTGACGCAAGACCGAGAATCATGACATTCCATGAAATCACATTCTTCCTTTTCATGCTGCTAAATATGTGGTAGGCTTCTTCCACTGCTCCACACTTTGCATACATGTCAATTAGGGAATTGGAGACCGATATATTCTCACAAAGCTCGGTATGTTTTTGTACAAGAGAATAATGAATTCGCCTCCCAAAATCGAGGTCTCCTATTGCACCACACGCCGAAAGGGTCACTACCAGAGTGGCGTGATCCGGTTGCAGGCCACTCCGCAGCATTTTAACAAACAGATGGAGAGCTTGTGTATAATTCCGACAAAGCACGTGAGAATTTATGATAGAGTTCCAAGCGACTAAATCTGCATTTGGAATTTCCTCGAACAGGTGGTGAGCGGTTTCTATGTCCTTCACCATACCATACATGTGCATGAGAGAATTCCTGACGTAAGTATGAGTTTGGAGTCCAAGTTTAAGGATGTTGCAATGCAGTTGCTTTCCCAGGGTAACTGATCTCAATCCAGCAATGATTTTAAGAATGAAAGAGAATGTGAAAGTGTCAAGTGCTGCAACATCGCATTTTCCCTGCAGCATTGTCTTGAACAAGTCAATGGCTTTCTCTGGTTGGCGAGCCATCCCAAAGCCCCTGATCATGGTGTTCATTATAAACACATCGGGTTTATCGATTCTGTCAAAAACCCTGACAGCGTAATTGATATCTCCGTGGCCCGAAACCGCGCAAAACTCGATGATCTTTCCCACCACCAGCGGGCTCTTATGGAAACCACTCTGGACTGCACGACCCTGGATCTCCTTCAACTGCTTCATGCTCGAACACTGCTTCAAAAGTCTCAAAACACTTTGTTCAGCCTTCCAAAATGCTCCGTCTTTCGGACTCATTACATTAAAATCAACTTTGGATAGTTTTCATTGATGGCAGCATAACCTCGATCTTCCTATGTGGCAATGTTTATTTATTTCAGTTTATTTTTCGTCACTGCAGCTCCCAACCTCCTGTTTCCAAGGCGATTTTTTTTCTTCCCAGAATCAAACCCAATCACGCACATTTCATCTCCCATTCACCTGTATTATTTTTTCTCCTCCATAACCCTTAGTGAAAATGTCAAGTTCTGTGTAGGTTTGGGGTTGAGGACTGTTGGAGAAAGAATTGATTTGAATGAGGTAGATATTGATAGTGATAGTAGGAGGACTCTTCATAGCAAAAACAAAAATGTGAATATGTTATATGACGCACTTATAAAACATCGTGAAAATGTTGTTGGGAAAGATTTTTGTAGGTTTATGTTTTGGCAGGCTTTCTACGTTCTTGTTGTCAAATAGAATTGGAACAGTTTTTCAGTTTTGTTTGAGATTGTGGATGTCCTTAGAAATTTTGAAAAATATAATTGGGGTATGCGAATATTTGGTGGTAGCTTGTGCATTCCTTATTTTTTGAGCAAAGAAAGAAATACAAGACATTTTCACCTTGTCGGTGACGTTTATTTGTTTGAAAATGATATTTGAACATAGTTTTTAAACTCATTTTTTATATTGTTGACATAGCACGATAGTTTCTTTTTTTAATTGGATTTTCATTAAATAAAATTAAGTAATGCACGTGGAAGCAGTTTTTGAGACAAAGGCAAAGCAAAAAAGTGTTTGGTAGAGAGAACAAAGAACCACTCTATTTGGCTTAGAGGAGATAACAACAAGGAGAACTCATCGACGGAAACACATCCACAAGAAGACTTGGACTGGAGTCAAGATTAGGGTTCATCGAAACCAGTATTATCGCTTACAGTTTTCACACAGTTTCCTTTTATCTTATCGCAGACGTTAATGGTTTTTTTTCTAGGTAAAGTTCTGACCTTTGGGGGAAAATGGTCTTTGTTTTCATTATTGATGGAAGTGTGGTTTACTGTGTTGTTCGTCTTGTCCCCAGCATTTTTCTAGTTATGTATTGTTGTTGTTAATCAAATTTGTAGGACATTTACTTCATTGGTGGCCAATAGTAATTTTTCAGTAGAAGGACGTTGGTTTTTCATTGGTTGTATTTAGTTGGTGTTCTGTGTGTTGCAAAGTTTGGTTATTTGTGGGTTGTGTAAAAAATGTGCATTACTTTCTGTTATTATTTGGTACAATGTTGTTGAATTTTATTGTTTTGCAATAATAGCATATGAAGAAGTTATGGTTGGCCAATTACCATTTAATGATAAGGTATTTTCGTGGTGTTATTTGTATATGTTGTTGTGCATATTTCTATGAAAAGTTATTTGAAGTGGTAATTTTTGGAATTTCATTGATTGTTAGACTCGGTTGCGTATATTTTGTTACACAAAGTTTATTGTTGAAATGAATGGATTGATCTTGGACACACACTGTGCAAGGATTGAGGATACACCATTCAAATGGTGTTTGCATATTGGCAAATCATTACAGATATGTCACCCTCTTTATTAGAGATCTTGAAGCGTTGGTTACCTACTCACGAATCGTTTCGTGTGATGCAACAGTCTGTTTCATTAAGTTGTGTTGACATTTGCATGTCTTTACGATTGGACGTTGATGGTTTAGATGTTGAATTTGATAAAAATGTTTGCGGAGTGGTGGGGTCACTCTTGAGAGACAAATTAATAACACTTGAAAATGTTATTGAAATGATTAAAAATGTGATAGAGAGTGAATTTGATGATGTTGATAATGTATGTTGTTTGTATATATTTGTTTGTTTTGATGTCCTTTATTTTCCTAGATATTCAAAAACTATTAGTAATCTTCCTTGTAGTTCTTTAGACAAAATATAGACAGTCTGTCAAGTTACAATTGGGCTAAAACAGTTCATAATTATTTGGTTAAGAACTTAAATCATGCCTTTCTAGCACTAAGGCAGAAGGAGATTTGCCTTAAAGGCTCAACAATAGTGTTGCAGGTAGACATGGTTAATTGTTATGATGATTTCTTATTTGTACTATATTTAAAATGATGTAATGTACAATGTTGTTTGTTGTAGATATGGGCTGTAAAACCACTTGCTTTATGTGGGCCGGATAGAGAGTTAATGTTTCCAAGAATATTGGCTTGGCCTAATGTTCACTTAAGTCAAGACGCATTGAGATGTTGTTCCAAGAGAGTCAAGTAAGTCAGCATAATTTTTAATTTATATAAATGTTTACTATGTTTTAACACTATGTTGTTATATGTTGTCTTCATTTAGATATTTTGGGAATGGAGTTTGAGACAAGATCTTGAAAATGAAATGATTTATGAAGCATTACAATTTGGTGAGGAACCACAATCCAAAAAATCGCATGTTGATGATAAGTCGGGTGTCGATGAAAGATTTGTTAAAGAAGTTGAGAGTCCATGGAAGACACATAACGAAGATGAAGAAGCGGATAACGGTGTTGGGTGATGATATATTGTCTAGATGTCATGTAGGGGAGGAAGAAGGTGGGCAAGAGGTAGAGGGAGAAGGTGGTGAAGAGGTAGAGGTTGAAGTTGGTGAAGATGTTGATGTTTTTGGGCAGGATGTTCTAGTTGGTGTTGAAACAAGTAAAGAAGACGATGTTGGAAAAGCTTTTGATTTGAACTCTGAAGCTGATGATCACCATTGCGAAGACGTTTCAACGCTTCATGTTCTAGTTCCATATGTTGTAGAACAATCATCAAGTCATGCATTTCAAGTTGATTTGATGAAGTTATATAGGAGTGTTACTTATTTTGGTGTTCCTTACAGATATTATTAATGTGTTGGTTATTAATGTTATAAATTAATTAAACGAACAATTATATTTATAAGTAACTTACTTTGATTTTAGGGTGGTGGGCAACATAAATGGCCAGATTTTGGGTACCTAGAAGTGTTAGGGTTTTGGTCTAGAAAAGAAGGTTGACAATATGGTAATAAGTCTTTTAAGAAATATTCTATGATTAAATTTTTTGTTAGCATTATTTATAAAACATTGTATGTAGGGTGGAGGAAGCACAATAATGTACTTTGAACGACGGAAGTATGGACATGTGAAGAGAATAACTTTCAATCATTTATATACAGTATAAACAATGTTTTGGTTATGAATCAGTTTGGAAAAGGTTTTTAATAAATAATTAATGGCCCTTATTAATGTAGACTCATGTGCTTCACAACTCAAGGAAGATGAACATTAATAGACGGCAAAGGACATTGAATGACTAGCACATCTACTATCATTCAGGACTAATTTCAATACATGATATTTTGGTTGCAAATTTTGTGAGATTCTTATGTTGTTTATATCATTTTTTGTGTATAGATTACTTACATAGTTTATGATAATAGTTATTATGTTATGCAGTTGTTTGCCCCAATGGTGCATGAAAATCATTGGTGGTGCTACGTTGTTAACTAATATCGACAGAAGAAGCTCTACGTATTGGATTCACTTGGACATTCAACCAAAAACCGTAAAAGAATAAACAACGTTGTTGTAAACATTATAGTTTTGCATTAAATGTTCTTTATAGGTAATGATAAATATTTAATTGTTTGAGTTCATGATTGCTCTGTTGTACTTGGTAGGCTCATTACTTGGAATTGCATTTTGGGATGTTATTGAACTATAAAGATTATGAGGGACCAAAATTTGAAGTCCAATGTGACATAACTCTAATTCAACCAAACTTGTTAGTCGTTTGATTTATCTATTTCAACAATTTTTTAATGAAATTTTTGTTTAACATTAGTAGGTTTTTAATTACTTGATTGTGGCTCATTTTAGATATGATTGTAGTGTTATTGTTCTTAAAATGATGGAGTTGTGGAATGGTGAATTTTTTTTTATGGCAATAGCATGTCTCATTACAACAACTTTTCACGCATGCGGGAATTGAACAACGATTTCTTTTTTGATATAGAAATGGATGAGAACAATCGAATATCCAATGTTTTTTGGGCCGATGCAAGAAGTTAAGCGGCATGTGAAGATTTTTGTGATGTCGTATCATTTGACACAACTTACTTCATAAACAAACATGACATGCCGTTTGCTCCTTTTGTGAGTGTGAGTCATCATGGGCAGTCCATTTTGTTAGGTTGTTTGTCTAGCTTTTTTATGTTGGCTTTGATGCATGTCTAACAAGGCACCTGATGGTATTGTCATTGACCATTGTAAGGCAAGGCTTAACGCCATTCAATTCCTAACACAAAACATAGGTGGTGCATGTGATACCTAATGAAAAAAGTTCTTGAGAAATTGTAAGGATACACACATTACAAAGCTATAAAGAGTTAATTGAAGACACTAGTGTACGACTCAATCTCTATTACTGAGTTTGAGTTAGGGTGGGTGGACTTTATTACAAAAAAAATGATTTGAATGTCAATGAATGTCTTTCTACATTGTATGAAGAGAGATATCGGTGGGTACCCCTATTTGAAAAGTTAGTTCTGGGTTGGAATGTCAACCACCCAAGGGAACGAAGGCATGAATTCTTTTTTTGATGGATTCATTAATTCTAGCACTACCTTGTAACAATTTGTGGTCCAATATGACAACACACTAAGGAAAAGGAAGAAAAGGAGTTTGAAACTGACTTTGCATCTGCCAATACTACTGTTGCATGTGGATCCCAAATCTAATTGAAAGATAGTTTCAATTAGAATACAAACACGAAAAATTTGTGGAGGTTCAAAACAAATTTAGGGGTAAGATGAATTATTTCGTGAAGAGTGTATTGAAAGATGATTTCATGAAGGAAGAGTGGTTATGAAATGGTAAAAAGACCCATAGAATGCATGATGTGGTTCTGGACTCGACCACAACAACTATCCAATGTAGTTGTCTGTTGTTTGAGTTTCGATGCATAATGTGTTATCACTGTTTGTTGACCCTAGGACAAGAAGATATTAAATGTGTTCCACAGAAGAATGTTATCCGTCGTTGGTTTAAAATTGTTCGTAGAAGACACAATTTGATAATTGCGGGATACAATGGAAGTAATGACGACCCACGCATGCAAAGGTACCAATTATTGTGCAAGAGATTTTATGATATAGTAGAAGTTGCTTGTGACTCAAACAGTGCATCAAATATGTTGTGTAATGAGCTTAATTCAATAACAAAATCATTAGGGGTACCAACCAAAGTTATGCCCTTTACAATCAATGACGGTGGTGGATGTCAAAGCACTCACGATGTAACGCCCTCAATAACAAACAAAGGAATTGTTCACAGCTCAATTCAAGTGAAAAGGAAGGGAAGACCTCGTTTAAACAGAATGCAATCAACCGTTGAAAAAATATCCAAGAAAAAAAAAACTATGCGTGTAAAAACAAAGCGACTAGGACTTTATTGGTGTGTACATATTATTGTTTATTTTGTAATACATTTTAAATTCATCAATCAATACTGAAACTAACATTTTTTTATTAGTGTCAGGACACATGCTTTATTCATGCACGACCACAGCTACAGGATGTCCACTTCGAAGGGCAACCCACACTTCAACCATATATATGTAATAACGACTTTATGTCCCTATTGACATGTGTGGAGTCAGAAGTTGGAAACATTCAACTATCAACAACAACAACACACAATTGACAACCAACGGAGGTATGAAAAAACAACATCAAGTAGTAATAGGATGTGGTCATGTAGTTCCTTTGTGCCGTTGAAGTGCATTTCCTTTTTCTTAAACCTTTAGTGGTCATTGTCCTCATGTACTAGAAAATTAGTTTGACATAATTATAATATACCTTTTGATGCATATGCTATACACAAACATGATGTTCTTGACGTCGTCGTGTTTGTGAATTACATGTGCATAAATGATTAGCCTGCTTAAAATGTAACATGTCTTTTTAAAATTTTTTGTAATAGTTATTCCATATCCAAAATTATGATTTGGTTGTTACGTTTTGCATAGTAATTAATGGAATTTCGTGATTAATTTTATTTTATAATTCAAATAATAGTTTTTATTATCATTTAATGAAAAATAATATGGCCTTAATAAATTTTGCACCCATTCACTTGTCCATAATAATGTCTCTATCACTAAGTTGAAATTTACGTTACATATATTTGAATGGGTTACCCAATGTTTAACTTGCACCATTTGGAGTAAATAACCTCTTGACCATTCAAACCCAAACTTGTGACCATTACTAACACACATCTTTCCACTCAAAAGTCACGACTTTAGACGACACTTCAACCACCAATATTTATTCCCTTAAATGTGACCTAATTTCAATTTCACATCCGTCTCACAAGAAGCCAATGAAATTAGGCAAACATCAACATCTACCCGATATCATGACAGGGAGTGGTAGTGGAAGTGCATGATAGATGAATTTAGAAGACGCACCTCAGACTGGGACCATAGTGCTGTGGACGTTCACAACCATTAACATACATGAGAAGGTATTTCTTTCTAACTTTCTATGTAGACGTTTGCTTATGTTGATCAACATTTTGCTGCTGCCTTCGAAAAGGAACTCACTCCACAATGGACTTTGGTTGATAGTTTTGGAAATAGCTTAGTAGTCACGTACAACATGGATACACTAAATCCAAAATTTACCAATGGGTGGAAAGATTTGGAAAAAACATACACAGAAGATATATGAGACTCTTACGTCCAATTTCGTTATGTGGGAAACTGTCATTTTCAGATACAATTTTTCATGGCAAATGCACATCAGAAAATATATGGTCAATCTTAGAACATGCTACCTTGCACCTTGGGACAAACTGTTCACAATAAAGTTGACAAAATCTCAAGCACAAGACAGTCATATGGTATTTACTCATTTCTAAATGTTTTTATTGTACTAAGCGTTAATAGTTCTATTTTCAACATATGTTGGTAAACATAATTTTTGGTTATATTCACATGACTTAAATGTTGCTTTTGCTGACGTCATAAAAAGCTTTGAAATGAATGTCATATATCTGCTTGCACAAAGAAGTGGAGTGAAGTGCAAACTACTTGTCTCGCACAAAAAGATCAACCAAGTTTGGACAAGGTTGGAGGCAGTTCAATGTTGAAAATCAATTGAAGGAAGGAGACCGATTTGTGTTTGAAGTTGATCATGCTGAAAAAAAACCTATAGTAGAGGTTTACATTAATCAATGCAATTGTGACGTGGCAGAGTGCATTAATTTAGTGTAACTCATGACATCGACACAAACGCTTCTACCAGTTTCTTCATTTTTATCTTTTGGTTATTACATTTTTAATTTACAGTGCCGTTTTTTTTTATGTTTTGTACCTTGGGAGAAATTTATTTATGAAATTAAGTTATACTTCGTGTTATAATGTGCCAATAGGGGTGATTAATTTTGCAGTTCATCTACGTTTATAAGGTTATTGATTTGATATTAACGACTATTATAAAAAAAATCTTTGAATGAAGTCCTAAATTAAATAGCACCTTATTTGGATGTTGGCCTTCCAAAAAAACGTGTTTAAGAAGTCCAATTCGACCTCCTTCTTAGCCTTGATCTCTTTTCGTGTTTACAATTTGTATCAAGAGCGAGTTCTTGAAAATTACTCAAGTTTTTTATCCTGAAAATATTGTTCGAAAATCATGGACGAAAATAAAATTTCTTTTGTAGAATATGCTTCTATTCATAGGCTTCTTATGTTTAGTGGTATTAATTACCAGTTTTGAAAAGTATATATGAAAATTTTTTAAAAATCAATTGACGAAGGAATTTGGGATGCTATCATGAATGGACCATTCAATTCTAAACATGTTGTTGATAATAAGCAGATTAATAAACCATGAAGCCTTTGGACAAAAGATTTAAAGAAGAAAGCTCAATATGATTGTGCTACTGAAAACATCATCATAGATAAATTCTTTTAGGAATCCCAATGTAGTTGTGCAAAGGACATGTGTGATGTGTTGGAAGTTACACATGAAGAAAGCATATGTTGATTCAAGAGTATGATTTGATTAGAATGCAACAAGGAGAAGCCATTGCATATGTATAAGAGAGATTTACACATATTGTAAATCATCTCATTCGATTAGGGAAAGAGATTGACAAGGAAGAATTGAACATCAAAGTGTTAAAGTATCTTGATAGAAGTTGGCTGCCTAAAGTCATAACAATCTCTAAATCCAAATATCTTTCTACCATGACCACTGCCTCACTGTTTGGTAAGCTAAGAGAGCATGAAATTGAAATGAATAGGTTAAATGAGTAAAAAAACCATGAAAAGAAACAAAAAGTATTCGCACTAAAAAGTAGCATTCAGAAAACTGGCAATTCAAATGATGAAACAACTAAAGTTAGTGACAATGAGAACCTAAATCTCCTTCTGAAAAAAATTGGAAAGTTTCTTAAAGGAAAGGTAAAGATAGAGGTAATAAAAAGATGTTCTATTAAAAAGGAAATGATTATGTTAGTGCGTTTAGCTTTACATGTTATAATTGTGGAAAACTAAGAGAATATCATAACAAGCTAATCTAAAAGTGAATAGTAGAAACTTTATGAAAACTTTAGCAAAGGATATTTTAGAAGGCTTCAAATTTTTATGATACTACAAATATTTTTAAAAGTATTTTAAATTATTATGAAAATATCTTTTCATAATCTTTTTTAATAGTTATGAAATAATCATTCTAAAATAGATAGATATCAATTATGAATTATATATCTAGGATGGTTTTAAGAATTTGTAATTCAAAATATATTTTTTCAAATTACTTTGAGAATATATAGTTCAGAAGTTTTTTAATACATTGCGAAAATTAATTTTCAGAAATCGTAACAATTTTGAAAACTAATTTTCATCATTACAATCTAAGGGGAGGGAGGTGCATGAATAAAATATTGGAGTGGAGAAAACAATGTCTATAAACTAGGGGGCTTCTCCCTGCACCCCAAAGCATTTCTCATGTACCCCCAAAACTTTTTTTATTTCCAATTTTGCCTAAGTTAAAAGTTAAATCAAGAAAGAGAAAAAGCAGTAAAAAAATTATTACCTGCACTGCACCCCTGCACAGCTAGCGAATCTGGGCATGCCTCTGCACCCCCAAAGATTCTTTGACCTAAAAAACACATTTAAAAGGTTCTCTTTTTTCCGCTTCCTCCTCCCTCCTTCTTTGCCTTCATTTGTTCATTTGTGGAGAAGATCATTGAGCAGCAACAAGCACCAACCCAAGAGGAGTCCGTGACGAAACTGAGAGCCACCCTTCCCTGCAGTTAATCCACACACGTCTTCTTCCAGTTAAGTTTTCTCAAATTTGTAATGTTTTTTCGTGTTTACGGTGATTTATGAACCTATATATATATATATATATATA
>Ga0099822_1002033_pt1 | contig 24714 bp, 9 predicted proteins | sample CowpeawhiteBW_FD_76839 | JGI IMG/M metagenome (GOLD analysis project Ga0099822, IMG submission 76839) | Root nodule microbial communities of legume samples collected from California USA - Cow pea white BW | ecosystem: Host-associated > Plants > Roots > Nodule | place: USA: California | collected... | reverse complement strand
CATCCCACACCTAAACCCCCCCCAATTTTATCCATTTTTTCTTAAAAATTTAAATTTTATAACATTTTTTTTTTTTTTTTATTTAATATCAGGTACATTTTTCCATTTTTTTTTTTTTTTTTAACTTAAAGTACCTTCTAATTCTAAGTTAAAGTTGAATATTAAAACTTAAAGGACACAGGTATAAATTATTTGTGAAATTTTAGTATTTTTAAGATAAATTCTTTTAAGTCAAGAGGTTTTTGGTATATTTTTACACAACTTAAATGTAGTTTATTTATTTATTTATTTAAGATCAGTTTTTTCGTCTACAGAAAATAAAAATAAAAATATATTGCAAAATTAATGTCTCACAGGAAACTGCATTTTTGTTTAAAAAGAAAACTAAAATAGAAAAGTGGGCAAGATTCATGCAGGAATAATTGGTAAGTCTAACAAGAAGATTTTTTAAGGAGAAAAAAATTATCAGTGGATTAAGTCAAACGGACATACTTAAGTTAAAAAGAAAAAATAATTATTTAATTAAAAAAACATATTTTTAAAATAAGTTGATTGAATAAACCACTTCGTTTATAAAAATAAATATTTCCATATAAAAAAGAAATAAACTCACTTGATATACTGCTGTAATTATTATTACTGGAACACGCGAATATCTCTTAACGTTTTTATCATAATAAAAAAAAAGTGTTATAATTATTATTAAAAATAATAAATATTATTCAAATTTACATTAAATTTATGAAAAATTGTGTATATAAATTGTAAAAATATTTTTATTATTTTTTTATAATATTATAATTATACAATGAAACACTTGTAATTTTTCCTAAAGATAATTACAAAATATTGTGAGAAATTTTTTAATATCATAAAATTACTAAAATTGATTGTGCTTATGAATAAAAAAAACAATAAAATAATACAAACAAAAAATAGTTACAGAATACTTTTATGACATTAGGCCCACATTCTTTTATAGTAAAAAACAATATATACAAATAAAAATTTTGATATAATTGTTATTAGTACAATGGAAAATAGTTACAGAACATAAGAGAAAAAGTATAATAAAACAAGTATAAAAAAGAGTTATAAACATATTTTAATGTTTAGTAATTGTTATAGTTATATAATAAAAAAAATTACATGTTTGATCGTGACTACTAATATGGTAGTTTTTATGATGGTGGGACAAAAACTTGTTTAGTAAGGATATAAAGTTAGATCATGCTCTAACGTTAAGTTTAAAACAAAATATGAAACTACCTAAATAGTAATAAAAAAAAAGACCTAAAATTTAATTTATCCTTTTCACCAATTTCTTATAAATGTTGACAGAGGATTGTCTATTTTTTTTTCAGAACCAGCGACAGAAAGTAATTTAATTGAATAAATTAAAACTATATTATTGTTCTTATGAATGAGTAATAAATCAATATGCAAAAGTAAAGTACGATTCCAATAAAGAGTTCATTGTCAAGTAATTAAGCAACATTCTTTATTTAAAATATAACAAAATTATACACAACAAATTAAACTAAATAAGAATACATTTTTTTAAAATTATTATCATTTCATACTAATTAAATTCATAACAGAAAGAATGCTTATCCCATCTATCATTTTAAAAGTGAATAATTATATTGTTCATCGAGATTAAAAGTTAAATAGGTGATTATTACCAAACCCTTTAAAAAATTAAATTTTTGTTGTCATTACTAAATGCACCCCACATTAACGAAAAATACGAAAATACCCTCACTTTGTATTACATTACATCATTGTTGCTGTCACAGCTATTACTGTCGTTGAAAAAAAAAAGAATCGTTGCAGAGGAAAGAGAGAGAGAGAGAAAGAGAGAAAACAAAAAACGTTGTGGAAAAAAGCTTATTTTTGGAATTTCATGCATTTTGGAAATATTGTTCCAAAATACTCATTTAGGAACATATACATTTTGGAAAGTTTGTTCTTAAAGTTCTGATAAAAAAGTTTGTTTTATAATGCACTTCATGCGCTATGTAAACCTTGTTCCAACATTTTTATTGTACAAATTTTGTTTTGGATATTCTATTTCATAAATCATATTTTGAAAATTCTGAAAAGTTTGTGTTAGAGAATATTTAAAAGAGTAATTCTATCCGAGAATCACTTATAAAAAGTGCAAAATAATTCCTAAAATCAATTCAGGATAATAAACTGTTTGGAGTCACCCAAGATCAATTGTAGATAAAAAATTAACATAAAAAAAGAAACAATTCTTTCTAACTTCTTTCGATCAACTAAAATTGATTTTACTACATCAAATAGAATCAATTTTCTCGGAAATGTTTCCAAACACACCCTAAGTAAGATAACATTAGTGCATTAATAAACAATTGAAGTCATTTTTTTTTTCTTACAGTTGCTACACAGTTACCTGCACGCATTGAAATACAAGTCACAAGGCAAGCAAATCAAAACAAAAGATTACAACATAGGAAAACTACAAAAGAAAACAGCAGTGTGGTTAGAGATCCAACTTTTCCATGCAGCACTGCAGAATCTGTCTGGATCATGATTCTGAACTTGCAATCTCCAACAGAAGGATCCTTGTCAGTGACCATAGAAAGGCCAGGGAATTTGCAGGCACTGTCCATCTGGTCATTGACCTGATAGTAACTGTTAAACGCATAAGAAATGTTACCATGCACATCCAAATTCCCACAAGAAGTTCCATACCCAAGACTAGTGCAATCAGCATTCTGACAGGCATAGGCCACACTAGGTGCAACTTGGTCATCGTTAAGGTTTGCAGAAGGTTTCAAAACGCACCATTTTTTAGCCAAGTGATCAACCCCATCAGCACCCACTAACCCATTATTACCTCTTGCAGACCCAAGATTAAGCTGGTATTTTGGTTGTCCATCCAAGTAAAACATGCCCCAGTGACGCTCAAAGTTCCCTGGCTGAATGCTCTTCGCATCTTCATCTATCAGACTGAACAAATAAGCATCTATAGGATTAGGCCTCATTGGGGTCCCTTTTCCAGACATGTAACGCGACATGAAACCTTGGTTGAAACGTTGTGCGTATTGAAGGTTTGCGTTTCTGTCTCCATCTGTGGGCCACCCAATTTCCCCTACAATTATAGGCAAGTTTCCGAAGCCGTTCTTCTGCAGTGCCCACACCAAAGTATCGTGGTTAGCATCAAACACATTGTCGTAGGTTCTTCCGTTGTCGTTTATAGCAGGCTGGTAGCCGTTAAAGAAGGCATAGTCAACAGGGAAATTGGGGTCGGCGTAGAGGCTGATGAAAGGGTAGATGTTCACTGTGAAAGGTGCGCCATTGTCGTTCAAGAACTTCACAATCTGCACCATCAGACTGTTGATGTCTGGTCTGAAACCGCCGTCTGACGGCTTCTCTGACGAGCTTTGGTACACGTCGGCGTTTAAGGGAACTGTCACCTTCACACGGTTGCTCAAACCGGACTTTGTTAGAGCTGCCTGAATGTTTTGAAGTGCTGGAAGAGTTGTGGTTTCGTAAGTGCCATTGTATGTTGACAAGAATGGTTCATTCCCCACTGCAACATACCTGACACATAAGGTATTGACATAAAGTTACAACACTCTCGACTGATATAACACCAATAAGATATAAGTCTAACTCACACATAAGTAATTGACACCATTTTCGACCAAAATTTTAAAACAGTAAGTTTATGGATCTTCTTTCTTGTATGGTGTTTAACTTTCTAATTTTTACTCAATGAAACTTAGTCTCGCATTTGAATTCCCAAGAATTTGAGATTCTTGTTATAGTAAGGGTTGGGAGAAGTTATAATACAAAGGAACAAGAATTTCACATCAAACTTGAACCACACCCTTGGGTGGCTATACGTGACTGAAATCATTATCAACAACAATGATTGAGTCTTCTGCTACTATGTGTGGGGTTGGAAATACGGATCAATAACCATTCAACTCTACGAGTTATTACTAAAGTGATAAGCTTAATCTTTAGAAGAATGAAAGGCTTTTTGTTTCCTAATTGGGAAATCATGCTTGTTTGCCTAATTGGAAAAGGGCCATGAATGAACAGAAATGGAAATCATAAGTTTATCGACTTACAAATTCCAATATAAAGGAATATTACTGCAACAGAGATCTTATGTTACCAAATAACTAATTGAACGACCCATAGTGAAATGTTTGGGAAATTATGGGGGAGCAAGTTTAATCTCCACACATACAGAGATTAACAATCGAATGCCTTTGACAATGCAGAGAACACAAAAAGAATGACTATATTTATAACTTAGGTCGACCAAAAACAAATTTTCCTTCAATTAACATTGCAACAATAATCTCTTTCAAGAAAAATAATCACAAGTGAGTTCGTCATGGAGGATGAAATACAAGGTAAAAAATTCAGCTAATAAGCATAACCTTCTAAATCTAAAGCATAGCATGAAAGAAGAGCATAACTTTTGATGCTGGGCAACATTAATTTCATACAAGAACAACAAGGATATGATTAATGATTGGCATTTCAACTTATGGTAGGGATATCGACCAATTCATACATGAATGTAAAACTAAGGAGATTAGGCTATTAAAAAAAACCTCAAATAAGAGGCATTTTTCATTCCAAGTACATTAACAATGAGTGGAGCTTTCACATATCGGCATATATGAGAACTAAGAGGAATATATTAGGCAGTAAAATAGGTGGAAGATTAAACATTGAACAATTTTCCAAACAAAATAAGTAAAAGGAAAACAGGTTCACAAGCTGAACCCCTGAAACAAATGCTTTTCATTGCATATTCCACAACAAATTCACCTATGAACTATACTTATTTCCCATTCACTAAAACTCTCTTTGGTCTGGTTGCAATGTTTTACACACCACCACTCTCAAAAGCATTGTATCAGATATGAGATGTGATAACACAGTCCTTTAATTGGCAGCAGAAATATCCAAAACATAAGAACTTTGCATCAAACAGTTAAAATCTGTCAAACACATTGCTCAGTAAAGAAAAGCATGGATTTTCACAGCATCCGAATCACGGTAGTGCTAAGTATTGTAGCCATAGGTAGAGTATACAATATGCTGAATTACACATGCAAAATCAAAAAGACAGACACAAATTTACATTTTCTTCGAAACTATCAATGCCTGCATTCTCAAACTGCGCCTTAATTCCAATTTGTCACAACAATCAATGATGTTTTCCACTCATATCATACTTCTAAATAAACTGGTTGTTTATGCATAACCATTTCATCACCAAAAAAACAAGCCAAGCGACAAGAACAGCGAGAATTGAAACCACAGCATGAACTCAAAGCCAATGATTGGTAACAAGTTATGAAGCACAGACACACAACAAAGGGGTTTGTAATGTAATGTACCTGATGTCTACTCCTCCAGAAGAGACATGTTTGGAAACATTCTTGGAAACCCATTTTTCAGCTGCTTCAACACTGTTGGCGAGCGTATAAAGCATGTCATTGGGAATCCCCACCATGACCTGTATCCCAGACTTCTTGAGAGCATCCAAGATACCAGGATCAGCATCAAAAAGCTTCACCTTCTGAATGCCATTGTCCTTCAGCATCTTCACCACCTTCGAAGGAGACAAAGGGTGTGTCGATTGTGTCCCCCAGTTCACACCAATCCCACCCACTGACCCCACCAACACCACCAACACAACAACATCGACAACAACAAAAAAATCACACCTTCCAAACTTTCCACCCCCCATCAATGCAAAATCACCAACAAACCAAAATCTGAAGCACCCAAAGTTTAATTCGTTGATCTAAAAGGCACAGTGAAGAATGAGTCAAGCTCTGGAGTTAGTTCAAAAACAAAAAAAACATAGACCGAGACAACAACAACTACAGTGAGTGCAGAAGGGATCTTAGGGACATTTGTTGCGTCTGCTCTTGAGTTAAGCCGATTTATGCATTAAGTACAGAGAAGCGGAGTGAATGAGGAACAAGTTATGTGGTGGAGAATCTTTTTTCTTTTGTTTTGTTTTTGTTTTTTCTTTTTAAATTTGAACTCAAATAAACAGGCAAAGCAAAGCAACACTGCAGAGTGGTGTCTGTGTCAGACTTTTTTCAAAAAATCTCGATAAAACCACATGCTTCAGTTGCAATTATGACGAAAATGTTTTCTGAGTCATTTACACATTTTAACTTTCGAACAATTACTGTTCATTTATCCAAAGAAAAAAAAAAGTTTTTGACAGTTGAAACGTGTATTTTAATATATATTATGGTACATGAAACTTTCAATTTTGAAAATAAAGTATTTTTCTAACGATGAGTTTATTATTTTAGGGCGGTGCAAAAGAAAATAATAATGTAACGCCTTTACCAACCGTTGCATTAAAAGGATATATTAAAATGCCATGGGTTATATAAACGATGTTTTCGATAACATTTTTATATGTTATAATATCAGTTTATTTTTTCTATAAACATTTTTTTTTAATAACTGTCATTTTAAAACAAAATAATTATATTTTGGGTTAAATATATATTTTTTAATTTGAAATTAGTCTATTTTTGTCATTTTAACCAAATTTTATTAAGTTTATTTGACGTTTCAAACATGTTTTATGATAATATTTAAGTTAACATTAAAGAAAAAAAATGTGTCAAACGGGATAAACAATTCAAATATTATCCTAAAATGCGCTTGAAACGATAAACTTATAACAATCGGGTTAAAATGACTAAATCCACTCATTTATAAAGATAAATAACTAAACTGGTAAAAAGTTTCAAAAAATGACTAATTCCAAAATTCACTCCAACTTAAAAGATTAAAAACATATTTAACTCTTATATTTTTATTTTTATCCTTTAAATACTGTTAATTTAAATTTAATTATTTTTTAAATTAAAATAATTATATTATTATTTTATATTTTAAATCATAATCTATTTAAATCCATTAATTTTTTAAAATTAAATTAACTTTTTGTAAAAGAAAAGAGAGAGGATATATGCATGTGTTTTCATTTGTATATTATAATATCAATTAGTTTTTGTTGTTATTGTATAGTAACCACTTAATTTAGTTTCTGAAAATATTATATTCAATTTAATCTCTGAAAATAATAATTTATTGGTCCTTTTGCTGTTTTTTGAGCGTTTGTACAATTTTTTTTGAATCTTTACTTGATTTTCTAGTCTGAAAAGAGTTCCTGCTATGAAATAAAGTTTGTTTGTATTTATAATTAGTTATAAACGAATATTATAAATCAAAATTTCTTTATTTTCAAAATTTTGTCATGTCTTTGACTTATTATTTTCAATATTTCTAGTTATAACTTAAATATTAATATTTTGGAAAAATATAAATTTCAAATATAATTTATATGTCCAAAAAAATTATTCATTACCCATTTTAATCATGCAGTGATTGTTTTATTTAGAAGATTTATTTATTATAAAATTTAGTTATAAAAAATATTTATTGTGTGTGATTAACACCCTAGAATGCTTATAAAATTAATTATTACAAATATTAATATATACCAAGCTACCTCTTAAAGATTCTGAAAGGCTTAAATTAATTATGATAAATATTTACTAAATCGAATAATCAAATAAAATCACCTCATATTTGTAAATTATAAACTATTGAATTTAATATTTTGTTAAATACTATATTGCAATGAGTAACTTTTTATAGCATTTAGGTATTTATTTTATTTAACTATTTGTTCTATTTTTTTATTTTTATTGTTGTGAAAGAAAAGTTGGCAAAGTGTTTAATCAACAAAACTGGTTATCTTGTTCCAGACGTGTACCTTCCTTCATTCGGGAGTCTTGTGATGCCCAATGCACATAACATTGGCTCCAACCTGGGAGAAGTTCTAACTCGCAAGTTTCTTGCTTTAAACTTTTTTTTTTCTTTCATTTTCCTTTATATTCCATTTTTTATATAAAAATAAATATTCTTTTGCAAAATAATTTAGGTTAAAAGTCCACTCTGGAACGTTAAGTTAAAAGGAAAAATAAAAAAAGGTTGAAGTTTGAATTATGTGTTTTCAAATATATGTTTTGCTTAGAAAGTATAGTAGAGATGAGCAAATAAATAAATAAATATATATATATATATATATATATATATATTAGTTTTTATGTTTTAACGTGAAATTAAAATTCAATTTATTTATGTTTTAAACTTTGATATTGGTCTTTAAATTTTTGAAATAAATATATACAATTTTTTTAGTTTAACCGAGTTCAATTTTTTTAACATATTAAATAACGTTTGAAGTTGGAGTTTAACATGTGATGAAATAAATGTTAATTTGAACGTTGTTCGAGACTTAAAATAATAAATAAAAATAAATTTAATAAATGTCAATTTGAACGTTGTTCAAGAAAACAAAAATAAATAGTAAAGAAATTATATATGATATGAAGTGTTTGACTTAATAAAAAAAACATTATTTTACGTGAAATTTACTAATATATAATAAAATCATTCACTTAAACGGAAATGTACCAGTAAATATATTTTACAAAAATATAAAACATGTTCTAAATTATTCTAAATCAATTCAGAATAAATTACCACATTTTGAACAATAAACAGATGTCTTAACATATTTGTTTTTATAGTTCAAAACAATAAAAAAATAAATAAAACTAAATTATTTGAAATTAATTCGAAATAATTTACCACATTTTCAAAAAGAAACAAACATCTTGATTCACTTATTTTAAAAAGTTTAAAACAACTATACTTGATTTTCAACTATAAAGAATTATCGCAAATTTTATTTATTTACTCGTTTTTCTTCTGAGTTCAAACCAAACAACAAAAAATATTCGTTCGAGATATCTAGTTTCCAAACTGAAATATCAAAGTTAGAAACAATATAACCCCTTAAACTAAAATACTTTAATAAAATTATTTTAATAAAACTTATGAAAACACATTATATATGTGCATGTGTTATTTTTTTATGATAATAAAAATAATAAAACTATTATTATTATTATAAAATTAAATATAAATACATTTTTATTTTTATTTAAAGTTAAATTTATTTAATTCTATAGATTTTTTTGTAGATAGTTATTTTAGAGTAAAAAATAGTTAAATTAAGAAAATGTTAAATCGAGAAAAACAAAAAGTTTAAAAGGTATTAGTTAAAAGGTAAAATAGTTAATTTAATTTTAAAAAAAATGTTATATAAAAGATCAAATAAGAAATAAAATGTAGACAAAAAAAATCCTTTATATAATATAATATATATTACTATAGATAATAGTATAGATATATGGAATTTCAGAACACGCGTGTTCTTCCATTTCAACCAACTTTCAATTTTTGAAAATCAAATTTTCAACTACAAAACCATTAAAGATTATTAAAAATTAAAAAGTTATTGAGAAAAAAGAGAATTTACTCTCTTTTAAAAATTATTTGGATGGATGTGTTTCATAACTTACAACCGTTTATAGAACTTATCATTAAAAAATGAAAAATTGGAGTTAAAACTGAAGGGCAGGAAAATAAACATTGAAGTTAAATTGAAAAAAATAAAATATATGGGAACGATCTTGTAACAAATACAATTTTTTCTAGTCATTTGAAACAATAACAAAAGATTTAATAAATAATTTAACTTTAAACTCACAATATTTATTTGCAATGGTAGCCTCTGAAAATACAGATTTTGTACATTTATATTTTCTATATCTATATCATTATACAAAACGAATCGTTTTTTGAATTTTATTCTTTAATAAACAATTATTTTTTAAATTAAGGAATTAATTATCAATTTTGATTATTTCTTTTCCGATTTGATTGTTTTTTAGTTTAACTAATTTTCAAAAAAAATATTATTTACAAACAAAAATTATCATTAAAATAAATACAAAATATCTTTTATTATAAAAATTATTTATATTTACTTTTACGATTATAGTTTAACATTTCATTTTAATAGCACAATATTTTTAAAATAAAAAATTTCATTATGAATATTCATAAACAAAATATTTCAATGTATATCATATAGTTTTACAGGATAAGACTATGGTAATATCCGCAGATGACAATGGATCGAGTTAGGTACGGATATTGTCTATCCATAACCCGACCCACAACAAAAAAAATCATTTGCTATCCATCTGTTTAGTTGCCGGATATCCATTTAAAAAATACCCGCAGATATTTTAAAACACACGGATGCTTCTAGATACTTGAGAATATTTAAAAAATATATTTTATAATATTTTAAAATCAAATTACATATAAATACAAATTTAATTAAATAAAAATATAAATCTAATATAATCTAATAAAATATAAATTAAATTTTAATTTTAATTAAATTTAACTTAATAAAACATAAATTAAATTTTAATTATAGTTTGTTGTGGGGTAATGGGTACCCGCATGTACGGATAATATGATATTTACACCCGACCCGTTTATAAACGGGTATTAAAATATTAACTACTGCTATCCGCGGGTATCAACTATTTGTCGCAAATTTTATCCGCGGATACCCACGAACACGAGTATTTTTGTCATCCTTATACAAGACTATACCTAACATGATTTGACACAACTAAACTGTCCAAACAATTGACTCTCAACCACAAGAGGTGTCTTTTTCACCTACATCCCCATCAACTATCAACTTACATCAATAAGGTGATCATTGTAAATAAAGAACGTAACACAAAAAATACAAAACAAACAAACAAAAGAGAGTAAACTAATTCACAAAATGAATATCATATTTAAAACATATAATTCATGTAATAGGATTCTATAAATCATTCATACACATATACAATCCACAAGAGAAGACTATAAAAGATTCAATTATCTGCATTAGCCAAAAGAGTGTCACCATAGAATCTACACATACGCCAGTAGAGAATCTACAAACAAAACACCTGGAATTACACCAAACACATACGCGGGGAGTCTACGCACGACACCGCTAAAATTATGTCAAACATGTATGCCACCAAGGAACCTACGCACGAGACCCCCTGAAATTATGCCAAACACATACGCCACCAGATAATCTAGTCACGAGATCCCTGAAATTTCGCCAAACACATATGCCACCAAATAATCCATGCACGAGACCCCTGAAATTACGCCAAACACATACGCTACTAGAGAGTTTACACACAAGACCCAATTACACCACACGCATGTTCGTCCACACTCTTAATTCAACATCAAATTTCAAATTCCAAAAATCACCCGTGTTTGTATTCATCCATCCTAAGTAATATCATGTTTGTGATAAACTACAATCATCATATAGTTCCATACATGCTCATATCTATTAACAAGTCCGTCATAGTTTCATACATCATTATATTCGTGCATATTCATAAATGGATCCATTGAAAATTCTATAAACAATTACATACCTTATTTTATTCCAAGATCAAACCAATATCATGTAAGAAATGTTTTTCACAAAAAGAGAAACTAAAACAAATAGGACAAACATAAAGGACTGTTTTTCTTTTAACTACAAACATTAAATTAAAGATCCCACCGGTAAGAGTAACAATTCGTGTGTTTAATATTTGCTATCAAAATTTTTACTCAATTTGATGATTAATGAAGTGGGAATCCCAATTTCCCCAATAAGACTAAGTGTTGGAATACCCAACTTGCCCAGCGAAATTTCCTCTCTACCAAAGTCAGTTTTGGCACTCACTACTCGCCCAATTAACTATAAGGCTCACCTAGTGAGTATGTATTACGCAAAAACTCAAATTCTACAGTTTAAGCACTACCCAACATATCAGAACAACCAAACTCAATTATACCAAGTCAAAAGGAGTTCCAAAACATGTTACATCCTCTAAGTGATTCAAAATCTTCTCAATTAACATGCATTCAACAAACCTCAATTTTTCATAACACATGCACACAAGACATGTAATATGAGAGATTTACTGCCTCATACTATAAGGAATAAAATCAACAACCCCATATGAGCTACCATTTATATAAATTAACACACGATCACACACAATCAAACCCACACAAAATTCATCAAGCAATAGTAAAAACAATTATAGCTTTCATCACCTTAGCCAAAGATGTTTCCCTAAAACATCCAAAATGCACAAGATCCCCTACACAAATAACGAACACCATAGTTAGAGTTATAACCTCGCCATTAAGATTAAATAACAATAGAGAGTCACCAAGAGACACCTTGAGTCACATGCATGACTCCAAAACCAAGTGCAACTCTAAAGCTCAAAACTTAAAAAGATGATAAAAAGTGACTTATTCATTTGGACTCTTTGATCGCATGATTGTGTAAAGCTTCTCACAAGTATCACAACACTAATTCTTGATCATAAAAAATGAAAGACGAATGAGAAAAGTTAGAAAGAAGTCAAAGAGAGTTTAAAATATTTGGTTATAGAGATGATGGTTTTATAAAAATGAATTTTAATTATTAAAGGCTTTATATAACTTAACATTTTAATATTAAAATATTATAATTTTTTTAATTTTAATAAACCACTAATATTTTTACAGAGCATCCCATAGTTAAATTATTTTATATTATTATACAAAGGAGTAAAACACATAATCATAACTATACGATTGTTTATATGATAATAAAAATTCATAAAATCATTATCGTAACTGTTATGTTTTTATTATTATAATTATAAAATTAAATATTATTAACTCTTATAATTTTTTTTTAAATCATTTTTATTTATTTTATAAATAGTTTTATAATTAATAATGGTTAAATTTTAAAAAAATACTCCTATTAACGAAAATAAACAAATTTTAAAAGACATAAAATAATTATTTTGATTTTCAAAAAATATTCAAAGAATAAATTTGAAAAATAAATATAAACACCAAACAAATGAAATTCCATGGATAAATAAATACAAAATTTAAAATAAATTTCCAATAATTTATGATCTATTTTTAGTAGATGAGCACTTGTAGTAGTGTATATTTTCTCTGGTGATTTTTATATAAGATTGCATTTAAATAGACTAATCCAATATTTTAAAAAACGAATTGATAGAAAGATATTATTGTGTGGATATCCTTGGGAGATTTGGAAGATTTCATAAATATACAATTTAGGGTGATTTTATCTAAGTTTGATGTTTAAATATACGAATTGTCCAAACTCAATTTTTTTTTAAAACCTTCATCCTTTTTGTAATTTTATAATGAAATTCACCTTAATGATAAAAAGGTCCATGTTCATACTATAATAGGAAGAATTTGCAATTTGTATTGTGTAGACGGCCTTGGGTCACGATAAATATATTATGTTTTTATTTACATTTTTTGTTTGTGGGTATACTTTCCTAGAGGAAAATATTTTCGGTTTGCATGATTTCTATCAAAGTAGATGTTGGTTACTGACATAACAGTAGTATAATGCATACACTTTTGTCCACACGATTAGAGATATTAACTAATTTGTAATTCAACATTATAAAAATATCAATGTGTAACATGTGATACATATGTATTTCTTGCTTTATTTTACCTATCACGTGTGATTTGTGATACAATTGTTTATATGATTTTTCTTTTTACTTCGTTTATTTTTATCTATTTTTTATAAAAATAAATCTAAATATACAATAAAATGTATTATAGATCCCATAAACTAATACAATTTTCAAATTTGAGTTAGACTTAAAGCCTATTTCTTAATATAGTATTAGATCCACAAATTTGAGTCTATCGTAACAAAATTTGTTGTTTATTAAACTTATTTAGTAACTCTTACTAGGAGATTAAAATGATTTCTTAGTATATAAGTGAGTGCATACGGTTGGATTTTTCAAGAGAGGATCATAGAGATACAACGCATATGAGATATGAGCTCAACTCACATATAAGAAATTGACACAAACTTTAAGATAATCAATTTATGGATCTTTGTCTTAATACAATTATCTACTTTCTCATTTCTATCTAATGTAAAAACTTAGACTCACACTTGAATCCTTAACACATCTTATCTCACAAACGAATTTTGTAAAATTGAATTAAACTTAAAGTTGACTTATTAATGATAAAACATTTTTATTATACCATTTTTATTTTCATATGAAACATCTTTGTATCCTCTGGATAGTACGAATAATATGATACAAAAGATTATATACTAGATTGATTTTACTCTATATTCCCGTGTAGCCTACCAGTTTATACTTTATTACTAATTTCATCACTTTTATAACGTAGTTTCCTTCACTAAATGAGTTTTTTTCATTGCCTTTCCTAGATAACGATGACAAGGTTGATGTTTAACTTCCCTCACGTGCCAAACATGTACAAATGATCATATAGAAATGTAAGTGCCCAGGTTGTATTTTACCAATATTATACCTAGAAACATCATATTGCATACTTAATTTGTCAATTATTTTCAAAATGTGATGAAATATAGATGAAAATATATTTGATAAGGAGATTCATTTATTATTATTTTACGCCGAGTTGCGATTGGAGTTATTATGAAAAGTACTCAAATGAACAATCCAACAAAATTGTAGTAAAATCTATTAGAACTTTCAGAGCGCAAATGAAAATTAGATTTATTCTTCAGGTCATGTTGCACCTTTATTTATGCGAATTTAACTTCTATCTTTATTCTAGAATGATTAGGTAATTGCTGAAAGTAAAAATATTTATGGTGTTGATGATTTTCTTAAACTCAATACTGCAACATATGTAAATGGTGCGGGGAATCAGGATCTTCTTATAATATAACAATTAATGTTATATTTTGAAGTACGAATATATAAGCTTGAGTAAAGCAAATTTTTGAACCCTGAAATTTAACGAAATTAAAGAATTTCATTAAGGGAGTTTAAGAAAATTAGGCGGCAAAAGAGTTAGAAAGGATCTAAAATTAATACATATAAATATAAAGTAGGGATGTCAAAAAAATCCGTACCCGCGGGTATTCGTGAATAAAATTCGCAACGGGTAGGAAATGAATATTGCAAATGAATATACGCGGATAACATATTGCAAATGGATATACGCGGATAACATATACGAGTATTTCTACTACCCACATGTTAACGAAACGGGTACGGGTATCATAATATTCGTACACGTGGATACCCAAACCCACTATACTCTTATTTAAATTAAAAATAAATAGAAAATATGATTAAAATATTAACATATTGATTTTGAATGAATTATTTTTTTATCAATTAGTTTTAAAAAAAATCATTTCTTTATAAACTGTCATTCAACACTATTTAAATGGATTATTTGAACTTTGTTTACAATTTATGAATGTTATGCATTGTATTTTATTTGAATTTATGATTAAAATATGTTGTTAAATACTTATTTATATTTTTTTGTAAATACCCGTGAGTACTCGTGGATATCTGTGAATATTAAAAAATTATAACGGATATCTGACAAATATAAATACGAATACGGAACATATTTATCCAGCAGATAGTATACGGGAGAGTTACTGCCCGTACCTTACCCGTACTTTATCCGTCCCATTGACATTCCTGCATATAAGTATTTATAAGTATTTGTGTTCTTTCATGGTTACCGAAAAGAGTTATTTATAATTTGATTAATAAGTCTTTGTATATACATGTTTGTATATACATGTGTTAACTCAAAATGACGAGAATTTAAGGGAGAAAAATACGATGATAACGTTTTTTTTCTTGTATATTTAGGAACCATTCTCTTAACAATATGTAAAAGTGTATTGATTTACAGCAAAGAGCGAGCTTTTACCAAATTTTAATACCAAGTACATAATGAAAACACAATATAACATTTTTAATTTCAAATATATCGGTGACTCATACTGTTCTACAAAGTTTTTTTTTTTTTTAAATAACGTCAAAAACACGTTTTTCAATACATTATTCATTATTAAGTAAAATTAGTGAAAAAAATGTGTTACTTTTCCATTTCATTTAATAGATCTTACTATATTTCAGAAAGTGCTTTTCAAAACACATGAAACATGTTTCAAAAAGAATTTTTCTAAACATGTTCTTTTCTACAATTATCTCTTATTCTTCCTATACAGCTTTCTCAGCTCTTATTCTTCTGTTTCCTCTTCTTGGTAACGGGACGATAGTAACAGTAACAGTGTGGTGTCTTTGTTCGAGTTTTTAATTAGTTGGATGAGACTCACTTTCATTTAATTGTATCAGTTTGATATTTATTTTTAAAAAAATGTCAATTGAGTTCAATTTTTGAAAAAATACTTCAATTAGTCATTTTCAAAAAAAAAAAATATTAATATCATTAATATTATTAATATTTAAAATGACTTAAAGCATTAAGTATTGATATTTATATTAAGATTTAGTGATAAAAATTATGAATTAAGTTAATGACTTTAATAATTTTTGTTTGAAAATAACCTGATTAAGATACTTATTTAAAAGTTTGAACTAAATTGACACATTTTTAAAAGTAGATATCAAACTGATCATCCGACTAATTAAACTTTTTTCTTATCATTACAGATTATAGAGAGGTGTAGTTAGTAATTAAAAAAGTGCACGAAGCAATACTCATTACTTGCTATAGTTCCAAGAAACCTTCTTCTCTGCTTCATCTGCATCGTTTTTCTTTTCTTCTTCTTCCTTCCTTTGCAGTAGCGGTATAGCGAAGATAATAACAGTAATAGTGTGGTGAGATATTCGAGAGGTGCAGTTAGTCATTCTAGAGGTGCACGAAGCAATACTCATCATAGTTCCAGAAAGCCCACCCATTGTATCCGAAAACAAACCCTAGGGTTGGGTGCAGTAACTACTTCCTCTACAAAACCCTACCAAAACCCTCCACCAACTCTCTCTGAACACACCATACACCATGTTCGAAATCGCTTGACCTCAGTATATATACCGCCCCAAACTCAATCCATTTATCGGTGTTAGAGAGAATTGATCAGCGAAAATGCCTCTCGGAGAAAGGTCAGGGGATAAGAGCGAGTCTCGCTACTGCGGTGTGGAGACCGATTTCAACGATGACATGCCACACGTCCTCCACTTCAACCTCTATACTGGAAGCTTCGATTTCGTTGTTGCTCCTCTGGTTCGTCTCCTTCATCTCTTGATGCATTGTAATATTTTGTCATCACAAATCAGTGAAGTGAATTGACAAGTGAAGATTTGGTTTTCATGTTGTGCGTTTTATTAATGTGATGAGTGAATTGAAAGTGTGCACTGTAGTGAATTTAGGTCATTAATGGTGGCCAATTAGCCACTCACACTGCAACTTCATGTTGCGCCTTTTGTGTGTGACTGGTCAGTAAGCTCACCTAAACGAAATTGCTCCATAGGGCCTTTTACAGTGAAACCGCTTCACCAGCGAGCCTTTTGGGGATTCATTGTGTGGCTCTACTGAACTACATTTCAACGCATGTTTCTGTCGTACCTTTCAAAGTTAAAATCTCCCTTGGTATCAGTTTGCAATTCTTTTCTTAAATTTTAAACTTCCTATTATGAACGTTTGAATGGACTTGTAAGGTTGTAATGGTGTTAGGTGTGTTTGTTTGCTGCTATGGTAGCTAATTAGCCAGTCATGTGGCGGCTTCTTGTTGCATTTTACATATATGTCTGGTCAGTAAGCTTACCCAAATTAACAATGTCTCGAGGTTTACTTGTGAAGCTGTTTCAATGCGGTTTCACTTAAGAGCCTTTTAGTCTACACTTTTGAAACCTTGCATGGGCTTTTAATGATGCTCCAACCCCGTGCGCTCTGGAGGGACTTAGGATATTATGAAAGTTATATAAAAAACTTGACTAATCCTTGATTTTGGATGATGTGTTAAGTTTTTTTTTTTTAAATTTCTTCAAATAGAACACAATGTGACCACATCATCTGCATTTTTTTTTGCAACTTCCTGTGATGCCAAAAAGTGATGTGTAACTGGTTTTAAAGAAATGGTACTTAATGAACATTTTATTTCCTTTCATATGATTTATTTAGCGTGTAGTCTATCATACTGCTGACTTTTTATACATGTTGTCATCTATTAACAACATATACATTGTTGAAGTACAACATTATGTGATGAGAAATGATCCTTTTGTTTATATAGTTTCCTACTGTCTGTTTATCTTATATGATTTCACCATACGATTCAGATGGATCCTTCTTATCGACCAAGTTTAGTGCAAAAAGATGTTGTGGGGTCTGGTGTTCTGCCATTTGCTGGGTCAGATTTGGTCTTGAGTCCATCCCAATGGAGTAGTCATGTAGTGGGTACGAATGACCTATTATGTTAACATTTTCACTTTTAATTGTTATGAACTTTGCATATTTATCACGATATGTAGTCTACCTACCCCTTTTCATATCTTGGATTGAAATCACATTGGTTTATTTGTGAATTTTGCAGGGTTGGAAGTTTGAAATTCACGAACCAAAATAAATTTTATTCTCAGTCTATTTTGTGTATTGCCATTACATAATGGAATGTGTTCGTTTTTATTCCTTAAACACCTTTCACCCTGTCAGAGGCGGGGCAATTTCTTACATGAATAGATATGACATAACAAAAAGCTAAAACATGGTATTCAGCTTATTGTGTCATCAATGTGGAAATGTTATTGTGTTCCTGCTGTATGTCTTCGATATTGTGATTATTTTTTTACTACAATTTTAGAATGTTATATTCAAGTTTTGTTTTAGATAGTTCCATTTATAAATTCATATTTATTTTTCAAGGATGTATATGATACGTAATAGATTTGTAGAGCCTGGTTATTTTCCATTGCTTCTTTTGGTTTTTAAAATCTTTTGGTCATTAGTAAATTCTCTACACTTCATTGATAATGTTGTTTGATTCACAGCCATGTATGTTCTCACCTGTTAACTACATTGTAATCAGGAAAAATTAGCTCATGGATAGACCTGGATTCAGAGGATGAAACCCTGAGAATAGATTCTGAAACTACACTTAAACAAGAAATTGCTTGGGCTTCTCATCTCTCTTTACAGGTTTGCTTTGGTATAACCAAATTGACGAAACTTCAATTTTAAATATTGTTACTTTGAACGGTTTAGATCAGTAATTCCACTCTTGTTCATTGCTTGAGTTTTGAACTTTGATTATTCTCTTAGAATCACACAAATGCTTAATCGTCATTTACTTCCACACAAAATAATATTCTTTTGAGCTTTAACAAATTTGATTATCTATGATATCTTTATTGTTCTTATGTTGCATGGATATGGTTATGGTACCTGGCATTGTACTACTGGAACTGGTTTGAAGTATGTATATGGAGTAAGACAATTTTTTTAAAATTAGGATGTGGATATGGTAGGAGTGTGTGTGTGTGTATGTATTACTTTGGATATTAATTTTTTTCTATCAGTATCCCATTTTAACTTTTTAAATGAAAAAATGTAAAAGAACAGATGCATTTAGTGATATATTATGTAATATTTCATTGAACTTTTTTGCCAAATTTTAAGAAGAAAAATATTGGAATACATTATAAACCAATGAGAAAACCCTTGCGACACGTGACTGGGCAGAATAGTTTGCAGCCCGGAGTCATGGCCCAGGGAAATTTCAGTATCTGTATTGAACTACAGTGTTAGACAGGGGATTTTCTGAAGTTTCTTGAAACACCCTCATGCCTAAGGTATACTATCTGGGAAAGCCAAAATTTATTTGCTGGTATGCAAACAATATCCTTAACTAAGGGGAGAAACGAACACATTTTGTATTGGTTATGTAAATTTATGTTTCTGAATTGCTGGTTTTTGTATCTGTTTCATGCTTTATTTATTCACCAAACTATGGAAACATTGTTGAAAAATGACTTGTGACTGGTGGCTAACGTTTTTTTTGGATTACCCACACAAATATTCTTCATTGGCTGACATGTGTATGGTTTTGCTAATTCCTTTTAAAATTTTGCAGGCCTGCCTGCTTCCTTCTCCCAAAGGAACTTCTTGTGCCAATTATGCTAGATGTGTTAATCAAATCTTACAGGGTGCAAATAATATTCAGGTGTGACTATATGTTCAACTTTAATGTCTGGTTTATTTGTCTCTCTATTATTTCATGAATTTCATTTTCTCCAATCTTCTGTTTATTTTCTGTGACTTTGTAATGCAGCTGTGGCTTAGGATTCCATTGGTTAAGCCTGATGTCGACTCTATGGATGAAAAATCTGTTACTTTGGTGAGTACATATGTAAATTTATGTTGTGAGGTCCTTGTCTTCTATTCTGTACAGCTATGTTGTATCATGTATCTATCACCACTTGCCCTTTATACATGCATGTACCCCCTTCATCCTTTTTTTTTTTCTTTCTTTAATGAGAGTTTCTCTGTTGTTAATTTGAGTTAAATTTTGCCTTCTACTAGTTTAAGATATTTTTAGTACACAACAAACAATTGACCCATAAGCTCTGACAAAGTTGTAAAACTGATCTTGGTTTACACATGATTTTGGTTGTAAAATTCGAATTTTTTGTTGATATTATTTCGTGTTTGGTGGGTACTTGGTGTGGGTAGTACTAGTCATGCTTTGAATTATAAAAGTATGCCATCCCAGGACACTAGCTGTGTAAGACACATGTGAGCTCTGGCAGAATGGTTAAACTCAATTCCTCCATTAAGTTTCTGATTTTGGGTTTACATGTGATTTTCACTATAAAATGCAAGTTTTTATATTTACTTTGTTACTTTTTTAAGTTAAATGCTACATTAATGCTTGTGAGTTGGGTAAGAGTTTTTTATTTGTGTTAATAACTTCTAAGTATTTTTTTGATTGTAAACTTAGTTTAACAAATTTATCTTGATTTTTAAATTCTTGATGAAAAGACTTTTACTATAAGAGTCAAACTGCTTGATAGTGAACTTGTTGGTTCTTAAGTTCAATTATACACGACCCTCTATTTATATGGTGTTTATCCATATATTTTTATTTTTGTTTAACCTGTATTTGTTGATGATTAAATGAGATGAATTGTTTGGGCATGAAGTTTCTAAACTTTGTGATCCTGATTTTTAGGACGACTCTTGGGAATCTTGGAATTCATTTCGTCTGCTGTGCGAGCATCATAGTCAACTCTCAGTTGCACTTGATATTTTGTGAGTGGTCTACACTTTATTCCTTTCATCCATTATAGTTGAGGAACGCTAGCAACTTTGTTTTTGCTATAGATTTGAACTTGTTTGAAGTCATACATTTTGATGTTTAAGATAGTGTTGCTAGCATTCCTCACTCGTATATTTTACCCTGATCTTGGATTTTGTTGCTTGCTTTATATTCCTAGGTCCAATGTTTTTTTATATTTTTGTGAGTTTATTTAATTTCATGAATATTATTAAATTTTCTTTGAAACCTTTTCATTAGGAGTACTCTTCCATCCACAAATTCACTTGGGCGTTGGTTTGGGGAGCCTGTTAGAGCAGCTATATTAAATACTGATGTAAGGATAACTTGTGGTTTTTCAAACAGTATTGTTGTTTCTTTGATTAGTATCATAATGGTTTGGATTGGAATTTTTCCAGTGCTTCCTAACTAATTCTCATGGGTGTCCATGCCTCTCCAAGCGTCACCAGAGGTTAATTTCCGGGTTTTTTAACCATTCTATACAGGTGCACCATTTAAGTTTTATTTTTAATATTATTGTATTGTAAATATTATTTTTGCAATGATTTATACTATTCTTCTGTGACAACATCATCGTGTTTTCCCCCCTCGATACTGCGTTGCTCCTTGATTGATTAAAGGGAATGTAATTTAAGTTCAAAAGGGTACTGAGCTAATCTGAAACAATTTTGTAGATCATTATATCCGGAAATTCTGTTCATCCAAACGCAAGTATGGATGCAAATGACACTTCTGATAAAAGTAAGTACCTTTCTTAGTTTATAGAGTTTGTTATCTCAATTTTGTAGATCAATAGTTAGAATATCTTATTCTTCCCATTAAACTAGTTTTTCAATGTTTTCCTGATATGAAACCCTCTTTTTTTTGTCTTGCATTTAGGTTACTAGAGCAGCAACTATTTTCTATGTAATACGACATATTTACATAGCTTGTACCTTTAAATTGGGACTAGAAGCTGTTATTTGGTGCTCCATTGTTTCTTCATATTCGTAGCCCTTTGTTATAATCTTCTGTTTAAAGTCCGTATTTTTGCCTGTCAGATTCACAAAGACATCCCTTGCGGCCCTATCTGGACTACGTTGGATATCTATACCAAAGAATGGATCCTCTTCCTGAGCAAGAACGTTTTGAGGTATCTATCTTTAAATTTGTTGAATTTATGGCATAGGATTGTATGTTATTGTATTCCTCTTGACTCTCTCAGCATCTTATGCCAGCTTGGTTACAGGGATTTTTTACAGTCACCCTTGCAAGTAAGCATTATTTTTGCATTGCCTTATTTTTACTGGGTTATTGTCTTGTTACTATCATATTATGCTGCACTTTCAGATAAATAATTTTTGAATGTTTTATAATTTTGCAGCCTTTGATGGATAATTTGGAAGCTCAGACTTACGAGACTTTTGAGAAAGATTCGGTGAAATACATTCAGGTATGACAGTGTATGCATGATATTCTTAACTGAGTGTATCTATTTGATGAATATGTTTCCTGTTCCCCTTAAATTGTACTTGCTGAGCAATTTTTCTGCCTGAGTTGATTAGTTTTAGAACTTCTGTTTATCTCACATCATGAAATGTCTTATCCTATTCTTCATCCAAAGATTTTTTTTTTTTTTAAATTTGGGATGATATAGATTGTGTTTTATTTATATGATCTTCATGAACGGTTTGATTTTCAAAATTTGTTGGAAAAGAAGGTATATAGAATATAAGGGATCTTATTTATGTGTTTTATTCAGTTTTTCATTATCATAAGCTTACAACGATGTTTGTGCTTCGTAAATGCATGTTTAGAAATAACCTTAGCACTTACAAAGATGTTTGGGTTTTGTCAATACATGTTTGGAAATGACCTTAGTACTTGCGATTTTTGTATCACTGGAATATGAAGGCCAAGTTGTTGGTGTGTATATTATGTTTTTGGTTTCTTTCGTACATGTAAACTAATAGTCATCACTCCTTTTGACAGTATCAGCGAGCAGTTAGTAAAGCATTATTGGACAGGGTTCCTGATGAAGAGGCATCTGCTAAAATCATTGTAATATTCTTTTTTCTAGTTTTCTTGTCAGTGTCTTTACTTTTTAATTTTGATATTTTGGGGGTGTGATATATACACCAGCATCAACCTGAAAATTATTTGTTTTTGTTCCCGTGCCTAGGTATTGATGGTTGTTGGGGCAGGGCGTGGGCCTCTTGTGCGGGCATCATTGCAGGTGTGATTTTGTCCCTTAAATTGATGAGTTTTTGCATATTCTTTCCCATTGAACACATTCTGTGAAATGTAGAATCTGTTATATCCTATTCCTTAGTGATTTTTGTCACATTCATATGTAGGCCGCTGAAGAAACTGGGCGGAGGCTCAAAGTTTATGCAGTTGAAAAGAATCCAAATGCAGTTGTTACCCTGCATGTAAGTTCTGGATTTTCAACATCTATGCTGATTCCATGAATTCATGTGCTAATGTAATGTTATTTGTTTTTTGCTGTATTTGCTAAATTCAAATACATGACCTAATTATTATCAAGTTTTAGATTTTGTAATATATTTATAACGGGCTTGAATGTGTGTCATACTCTTTGTTATGCTTTCTGTTTTGTTTTTTGAATAATAAATTTTATTTTCTTAACACCATTTGTCTTTATCATTGTTTTTTGGCTCTTCTTTGTTGTGTTGAGGGTTGGTGCTCTTACATTTTTAAGCTATTTGCCTTTTCTCCGCCTATTGATTTAGATTATCTTCGTGGAAAAAATTCTTTTTCTTTTGGTATAAGACTTCTATTTTTGAATGTTACTCCATGTCACTTTATTGTTAGAACAGGCATTGGTCAAGTTAGAAGGATGGGAGGACACTGTCACCATAGTCTCATGTGACATGCGACATTGGAATGCCGCTGAAAAAGCTGACATATTGGTATATTTTGAATGCTTACTACTCAATCGTTTGACTTTTATTGTGCATATTCCAGTGTCTGATTGTTCTTGTTTTGAATTTAGGTTAGTGAATTGCTAGGTTCTTTTGGTGACAATGAACTTTCTCCCGAGTGTCTAGATGGAGCCCAAAGGTTTCTAAAGCAAGATGGAATTTCAATACCATCTTCGTATGTAAATTGCTTCCACTCCAGTAGTTACTGATTTATCTTTTGTGCACGGATCTTTGTTTTATATCTGTTTTGGGCAATTTACTTTAAGTATATGGTCAAATTAGTTGCTGAAGTTTTATCTGGTCATTTTAAATCTTGGAATTAAAGAAAATTTTTAGGGCTTCATTATGCCCCAAAGATCAATGCATTTTCTTTGTTTTGTCCCCAGTTTTTCCTTGGATTAGAAATGAAAATGAAAAATGTTAGAATTATTACCTATACCTATTGTATCATTAACCCTATGTGTAGGGTGTTGAGTGTGGGAAACTACCTACTGCCATATATACTGTTGCATGTAATCATGCCTAGTATCTTAGAGTAGTCTTTTCATATCTTTTCATATGTACGTGCTTGCTTCACTATAAATAGAAGAGGAAGAGAGTGGTACTGTTGTCCACTACTCATAT
>Ga0099822_1002022_pt1 | contig 24763 bp, 9 predicted proteins | sample CowpeawhiteBW_FD_76839 | JGI IMG/M metagenome (GOLD analysis project Ga0099822, IMG submission 76839) | Root nodule microbial communities of legume samples collected from California USA - Cow pea white BW | ecosystem: Host-associated > Plants > Roots > Nodule | place: USA: California | collected... | reverse complement strand
TATATATATATATATATATATATATATATATATATATATATATATATATATATATATATATATATATATATATACTAGATTTCAGATATAACAGATAATTAAATAAACCAAAAACATAAAAATTTGGACAATTATATACTTTTGGTTTAGTTATCTATATTATATCTGAAATCGTGTGTTTGTGTCTGCGTGACATATGGGATATAATAAATAACTAACGTGTAAAAGTATTTATGTTTAAACAGATCAAGTCATAAAATTAAAACACAGTTAAAAGTAGCAAGTTATATGATTGTAAATTATTCTACACAGCAGACTATTGGTGGACAGATTTAAAATTTTATCTTTTTCTTTTTTATCTCAACAGTAATTATACTGAGTACTTTAATACTCTTCTAAACCTTTTCCCTTAATTGTCATAAATATTCAACTACTCTACTATTTTAAAGATACTTTCAAAGTGAAATAATTACTAAATTTGAACTAGCTCTTACGTTCATATAATACAAACTACAGAAAACTTATACATTAAACTCTCACCTTAAAGCAGCATTGTCCCTGACTAGATTATCCAACTGCATGGAAATATGAGCCTTCCAGAATTTGAGATTACGAGCATCTTTTGTCTGCAAGGTCAACAAATCATTTGAAAAATGAATGAAATGTAGATTAATAATGTTTTATCGAATTAAACACATGTGACAACAATATCCAGGACAGATTTAACATACGATAGCATCCTGCTGCTCAATGAGATTCTTAATGTCTTCTTTGATATTCTGTATATGTATATCTTTTCCTCCCATGTCTTTGCTGTACTCCTTGAAAATATTGACATATCTAGAATTTAAGTCATCCATATACTGCTCCAGAACAAACAAATTTAAGTCTAGAGTTCGAACTTTCTGCATCAGAATCTTGAGAACAGTATCCCCAGGCATCCTGCCAACTTGTTGACGGGTTTCTTCAACTGGATCAGGAATGATGGTGTTTACTTTCTCATGATTTGAAGAAGAGATATCTGAAGCATGATCAGAATTAATCCCTCCAAAATTATTTTTATGAACATCTTCAGTCTCTGAAGGATTAGAATGCTGGGGTGATACTGTCCTTTTGTCAGTATTACCATCCCCGGGAGCGAACATATTATCTTGAGTATTTATCAAATCCTCCAGCATCCTCTCAACAGCATCCACACCATAAACTTCAACCACACTAAGCGTGCAATAAAATTCAGAACCATAGTGACTTTGAAGATTCAGCTTTAAATATCTCACCCATTTTGGTTCCTGAAGAACAAACCTTTGAGTATGCCTCACATTTGAGGCAGTGAAATTCCCAAGGAAAACCCAACCATCTGTTGGAAAGCTCATACTGCCAAGAAGTTCAAAAGCTTTTAAATTTGAAGAATGGTGCTCAAAGTTAGCTATTTCTATAGTATCTACTAAGGTTTCTTCGGAAAGTTCTATAATGACAAATTTCTGTTCAACAGAACATGGATTTCGTAGATACTTATCTTTGTCTCTGCTTAAGATATTAGATGCACCTTTGGATTCTTTGTTAGAACCTAAAACTTTTGCTCCCTTTGATGCTGAAGCATAATTGTATTCTTCACCACCAGGCTCCACTCTATGCATTACACTTCCAGATGAACCAGTGCCAGATTTAATTTTTGAACTAATTGCTCTGCTCTTAAATTCATCAAGACCAAGAGGCACAGTCCAAGATAAATGATCAGATTTTTGCACATGATCTTCGAGTCTGGCCGAAGAATTACCACTTTCAACTTCGTGTACCTCGGTAATAGGAGTATCACAATCTTGCTTATTACAAGTACCATGTTCAGCATAATCACGCGTTTCTTCATTGGGGAGTGACTCGGTAACAAAACCATTGGTCTGGGCATCTTCAGAGTGTAAAGCCTCAGGGGCAATGTATGCAATGGTTTCTTCGACCAAACCTTTCTCAGCAGAATCAGAGCTCTTACACTGTCCAAGCTTATCTTCCTCCCAATTCGGTAAAGGAACTGAGTATTCTTCAGATCCATCTACATCCATAGATAAGAAACTGACTAATAAGAATATGCATCATGCATCTGCAGTTGAATATGGTATGAAAGGAGATTCTCCTACGAACGAGTGAGTAGGTTGTGAGGTTTTAGAGTGGCTTATTCCCTACAACCTACTAGGGTTTTGGTATCCTAAAAGAAAAGGGTTTGGTGAATTGATGATTATGGGTCAGTTCCTAATCCTAAACAGAACAGAGTACGATTCATTCCATTCAATTAATTCCAAAACAAAACAAATTGATTGATTGGATTACCTGTGGGATTGGGGGTGTAACCATGGCCGCGACTGATCCATAAGCTTAAGAGGAAGATCAGAGTCCACAACAGAAAAAGCAGAGAGAGGGAAACTGCACACCCGGAGGCAGTTTTAGCGTGGGTTGATGTTGTTGTTCTTCTTCTTCTTTGGAGAAGAGCTTCACGTGATTTCTGCATTGCAATTGCAATTGCACACGCAGTTGCACATGAGTGCCTATGCTCAGCACAACAACTGCATCAATTCAATTCCCTCTCTGCAACGCACAATAGTTGACAAACATTCAATTCATTTGATTGAGATCAGAAAACGAAAGAAAACGAAAGAAAGAGGGATCTGACCTGTGTTGGGGTTTTGAAGAAGCGATCTCTGTGTTTGCAAATCAAAATTCAGAAACAGAAGAACCATTCAATTACAAGTCAAGAAACGGAACCTGCTACCAAACTCTTCGTTATTAAATTTCCATAGCCCGTTACTATAATTTTCTTAATTATCCATTAATTAGGTTACATGTGATTTTAAAAATTATTATAAAAAATGAAAAGCTTATCTATACTATTATATAACACAATATTCTTTTTGGTGTACACATTTTTTATTTTCGTTTTTACTTTTTAAATAATTATTTTTTAAAACTAAAATTATCACTTTATCAATTTTATTCTTATAATGGTCGTTAAATTTAATTATTTGTTATTTAACCCTCTTTTTAAATTTAATCATTTTAAAATTAAAATAACCATCTATAATGAAAATATCATTCAACCTTTTATACTTTTTAAGTTTCAGTTAACTGTTAAAATAAGACAAATTACATAAGAATTTATTAAATAATCGAGATATGATACACTCTTCTTATAATAAGTTGTTTAATGCACAACTAAAATTTATTTTTCTTGAGCTAATATGGAATCTTCATGATTCTCTTCCACTCAAAAAATTTAGCTAATGTGGTTAGGTTAAGTTATGACTTTGTCCACATTTTCATTTAAAAACTTTAAATTAGTCTTTCAATTTTTTTTTTCTCTTCTATTTTTGGAAATGTTATATAATTTGGTACACGTTAAAAATATTTATTCTAGAATTCGAAAATACCTTTCAAAACATCTTGTCCGAAAATGTTTTTCCTATTTTCTCTTACTCCTTTTCTTCACCCATTTGGGGTGGATACATGCATCAGACAAAATCTGGTAACAGAAAAAAGAAACATTCTGAAACGTGAATCTGGGATGTGTGCATCAACTTTGAATGTCTTGGTCATTTAGAATCGTGGTGCTGGTCTCACACCACAAACATGCTAGAAGGAGGCACTGCGCTGAGGAAGACACTTGGCGAAGGAACCAAAAGATGTAAAATTAATTTACACTCAATCTCATTAAAAATGTATTTTTATTGATCTTAGAAACGTTTGATTAAAATTTAAAATAAAAGACATAGCATTCGTTGCCAACATCTTTCTTCATGTAGCATGGGATTCTTTATTATTGATTTTTTTTTTTTCAGTTTCAATACACAGCATTGCAAAACTTATTACGAATATGCGTTTTTTGACAATGTTCATTCTCACATAACAGCATATTTCACATTCCCTGTTAAGGAACTGCACGAGATAAAGAAGAGAAATACATGACCCATCGCCATACAGAACATGAACTATAAGTTTTCAGTTTGAGGAGATGAGTTTGCAGGTATTTGTGTTTTAATCCGGATGTATATCTTGCCCAACATGAAGCCAGGAATCACCACCTTGTTGCTGCTCTCCATCAATAGTAGCATGTTTCAGTAATATGCCAAACAAAATCTTTCCCTGTTTTGATATATTTATATTAGAACAGTGATGCATCAAGAAAATCAAATATATAACTGAATTCTAGCTACAAAAAAAGGCCAACCTTTACCCTCCTGTAGGATGCTAACGTTGCCAGTGGTTCATTTGACTTTTGCACTTGTCCCGAATTTAGTGCAAGGTTGATTATCTGGCATCGATTACAGCCCCCTAGCGACTGATGAATGAACCAAATTAAATATATTAAGCAAAAGAATTATGCTCTCTTTTGTCTTATTCTTATATTTTTTGTAATTAGGATGATGACTAGGATTTCACCAAGCTATTCCTTCATGAAGAACTCATAATTATAGAGAATCCGTATTAAGACTAAATTGCACATAATCCTCTTTCTTTTATTTAGAGATAAAATCTAGTCCACGTTATCTAGAGATAAAATCAAATTACAGTATATAAATCCAATCCAAACCTTACTTAAGAACAAGTTTTGTAAAATTAAGTTAGGCTTAAATTCTATTTTCTTTAGGTCATAAAATATTGTGCTAACCAAGATCTCATCGAAAAAAAGGATGAATAGTCACATTCTCACCTAAAATATCTTAGATTAGCATATTGCTACATTAGCAGTAAATGGAATTTATAACATAGACGGACAGAATCCATGAATTTGCTCAAATAAGTACCATTAATCAATGCAAAGCGTAGCTCAGGTTAGTCAAAAGGGGTTATCTACTATGTCTAATTTCTCAATAATAAGAAATTTGTTTTATCATGCCATATAAAAGGTTATTTGAACTTACACTGAAATGCTTATTTCCAATCTTAATGTGTCTCCATCCATCTTCAGCATAAGGCCTACCTCCAGATACCACAAGATTGGGACGAAACCTACTTGCACTAACTTGCACAATTGCTCTTCCAGATATCCCCTTCTGTACATCTATTTAACATCATTACAATTAGCAAACATTTAATATTCCAAAATATTGGGGCTGAGAGACTAAGAACAATATATTATTAGTTTGACTAGAAATATGAGAACTTCAATATTATTTTTACTGGAATAATCTGTACCGAGGGATTTCAACATTTATAAGACACCTAATAAAATCTAGCCTCATATATGTAACAAATCCACTATACTAATTAATGGAAGTAAAGGAAAAGAAGAAACAAAAACTATACAAGGAAAAAATATTTGTACAACATGAAAAGGGAACAACAAATAACACATCTCTCAACTTGTGAATGGATATTTATCATTCCTTGCATGTTAATAAGATCTCAGCAGCCTTCCACAGAAAGTATCTTGTTCAATACATCTAACAATTGACATCCAAAAATGGAAGTATGTCATTTGTCCTTGACATAGTGTAGATTTTATGTACTTTGTCCTATCATGCAATTATGTGGAATACAAAGAGTAAATTTAATTTTGTAAAGCATCTTCCAAGGGACTTTATATTTTATTAAAGCCATCAAGTCTGATGTATTATTTATGGTCTAGTACTTCCAAGGATCTTTTCAGTTAGATCCTTCCTTTCAATGTGGTTAAGGTTTCTTCCTACCCTAAGGTTCAAATGTAGGGTTGCATAGGTGTTACAGTGGAGGACAGTTTCCAGAAAAATGCAGTCAGGCATAGCAAATATGCAGTTCAGTTACCCCTCCGGTTTAGCAACAATTAATTATAATATGTGTAGTGGGAAGAGAGAGAAAGGGGGTGTGATATTTTGGTTAACTTCCCTTTCTCCTGTGAAATCCTGTTTCTCTCTGTTGCCTTGTATTTCTTCTATATTATTGTTAGAAGTGGGTTTTATGTCTAACTCAACCCCACAAAACCGGCTTTTAAGGTGAGGTTTGCACCTCACTTATATATTGTGAATTGACCTTATCTTTAGTCGATGTGGGACTTCCAACACACCCTCTCACACCGAGATATATTCATCTCGTGCGTAGGACAAGAAATTAGTGGGTGGTCCGTTAGCTGCCCGATATCGGGTGGAACAGAATGTCTAAGAAAGTTCGCTAGGATATGCTCTAACTTGACTCTGATACCATGTTAAAAGTGGGTTTTAAGCCTAACTCAACCCCACAAAACCGGTTTTTAAGGTGAGGTTTGCACCTCACTTATATATTGTGAATTGACCTTATCTCTAGTCGATGTAGGACTTCCAACAATTATAATCATAATTTCCTGTGCTCTGTATTGCATTTTCTGGATTTGGTATAATTTCTCACATCAGACTTATAAAAATCATTACAATAGGTTATCGATCTGCTTTGGTCCCTACCGAGACCCAGATGTCAAGTCTCAAACAGTCTAGACATATTGAACGACCATTTTTGATGATAACAAATGAGATTACGTTTTGAAGTAACATTGGCTAATCAAACGTAATCAGAAAGTACATAAGATTTCACCATCGAAGGAATGTAAATAAAATGGATTCTCTATACATAACAACTAGCACACCTTCTATCATCTATATGATCATCTAGTGTATCAAGCGTGAAAAGCACTATCTTTACGAAAGGATCTTTAGTATCTTTCTAAAACCAGTGCTATTTAAAATAAATATCCTTACATGCTTTATTTCTGGAACAAATCATGTTCAGACAGCTATGTCACACTTTCTTAAATACAGTATCACCATATAAAAGGAAATATACTATTTGGGATATGTTCTGTATTTTCACCTCTTTCTTGTTTTAGATATCATAAAAAAACTACAAAAGTATCTTGGAACAAAACCAAAGATTATCACAGTCTTATATATCCAAGATATCAAGATCGCAAGAAGACTGACTTCAATACACATAATAAAGTTGTCATGGTACTATAACATATACATTCCAATGAAGCCTATAAAAAATAAAGACCTCAAAGAAAAAGACACAAGAATCTTGCACAACAATCAGAAATAAGAAAAAGGATCCTTCAAGCAATACAATAGTATTAAGAGGGATCTGTGCAAGAAAAAAGTCATGGTCATGTCCTTCACCTACTGAAAATTAAATCCCTGTTTGGAGGGTCTAAATTGTACGTCTTCTCTGAGAATTGACTCCTTTTGTTGCTCACATACCTTTGTAGTGAGAAGTGACAGCAAAAAATACTTGGCACTCTTAGATTTAAGGTGAGATTAAGAGTGTTTTCCAAGTGTGACTTTCTGCATTTGGTCAGGAGCAACTTTGTGTACTTGAGTTTTCAAAGAGTGACTTTGTGCACTCGTGTTTACTAGGGGTGATGTTGTGTATTCATTTTGTAATCAATAGGATTATGGTAGAACCTTTTAAAAGTTTCTTAAACGAGGACTGGATGTTGCTTAAAGTTGGAATGAACAACTACTTGTTGCCTCTTTTATCTTTTGTAGAAGGTATAGACGTTTGTCCTAGACTGACTACCAATTGTTATCTGGATCGCAAAAGCTTTTGCACAAAAAGTATTAGACTCTATTCAACACTCCCTCCCCTCTTCTCCTTCTAGAGTTAGCCTGTTACTTTAATTGGTATTAAAGCTATAACCTCTAGGGGTTACTTTATTGCAAAACTTGAGGTGATATCCATAAGACGATATAATATGTTTTTGGATCTTTCAACATATTCTAAAAAGAAAATCTACCATCAACTTGAAAAATGCCAACTGAAATATTAGTTGACTGAATAATTTGAAGTGTTATTACAACATATATTGACTAACTAATAAAATCTAACCTAGTATTTATATATTCACCAAAAAGAGCAAGTATTTATGGGCAAAAAATCTGCCATCCTAGTTAAAGGAAAAAATGATACAAATTTTAAGATAACATACCACAAAAATTAACCATTGTAGTGGGATAGCCCTAGGCCATGTAAACCTACACAAAAATCCCATACTTCCAATGTGGGATCCAAGTTGCATACCATGCAATTGGATCCTTACAAAGATAAAGTAAAAACTGTAAAAAAATCTAATCTATACAACATGAAAAGCCGAGAGAAGGAAGCAAATTAAACATTAGTCATAATAGTTGGTGAATACCTTGGGAAGAAAACTTAATATTTTCTAAAGCATTTTCAATGCCTTTCCGCTTTGTTTACTACATTAAAATCCCTTTTGCATTATTATGAATATCAAATAATCAAATCAATCAGCAAAAAAGCAATCCATCATGCATCATGAACGAATTTTTTATAATTGCCAAACAGTTATTAAAATCTTCCATTACATTTTGTAATGAAATTAAAACAACAAAAGACATGGACAGGTATATTATGTCAGAAAATCAGTATACCTGAGCTTAATCTTCTGTTTAGATCACAAACACTTTCTTCAGAGACAAGTAAGAACTGTGCTTCATTGGCAAAATTAAGTTTGTTCTTCATATCTCTACATGTGGCTGCACCTTTGATTTTTTTTAACGTAAAATCTTGATTGAAACTAGAATACTTTAACAAAGAGCAAGTTCTACCAATTGCTTCGGTAAACCATGCATTGGTCTCATTGTCATAACTATATACCTTGTATCTGTGAAAAACAATTAATTACAAGTATGAGACCAAAATAAAATTGACTCTGAATAACATGTTATTAACTTCTTAAAGCTTAGAATAGAATATATTTTCCAACGACAAGACAAACTATTAAGCTTCATGAGATACCCTTATATTCAATTAATCAAAGCCAGTTGTTAGACATGGAGTTTAAGCCTAACTTAACTCCAAAAAAACGACTTGTAAGGTGAGGTTTGCACCTCACTTATATATTATGAAATTGTCTTATCTTTAATCGATGTGGGACTTCCAACACACCCCCTCACGCCAAGGTATATACATCTCATACGTGGGACTAGAAATGAATGGGTGATTCGTTAGCGGCCCGATATCGGGTGGAACAGAATGTCCAAGAAAGCTCGCTAGGATAGGCTCTAACTTGGCTCTGATACCATGTTAGAAAGTGGAGTTAAATAAGGCAATTTCATAATATATATATATAAGTGAGGTGCAAACCTCACCTTCCAAGCCGGTTTTGTGGGGTTGAGTTAGACTTAAACTCCACTTCTAACATGGTATCAGAGCCAAGGTAAAGCCTGTCCTAGCGAACTTTCTTGGACATTCTGTTCCACCCGCTATCTCGGGCCGCTATCGGACCACCCATTTCTAGTCCCACGCACGAGATGAATATACCTCGGCGTGAGGGGGGGTGTTAGAAGTCCCACATCGACTAGAAATAAGGTCATTTCATAATATATAAGTGGAGTGCAAACTTTACCTTAAAAGTCGACTTTATGGGGTTGAGTTAGGCTTTAAACTCCACTTTCTAACACCAGTATATGTACGAAACTAATGAAATCACCCATAAGATACAGAAGAACATTCAAGAGTCTGAAAGTAATGTCTCCCAGCACTCTTTAGATGGTCAAGAAGCATCTTGAGCTAACTACATAAGACTAAGCTTGTTTTAAGGATAGGCCAAAGTTGTCAAGGATCACAATTTAATCTTCCCTTCTTCTAACTCTTTAATCCACTTTAAAAGAACGTCCAAGAAAGATAACAAAGATTGATTGAATAATCATCCTCCTCACTATTATGATCACCGGAATGCAATGATCTTATTACTGATGTACATTAAAAGGGTTGTTGGAAACTACACACCTGTTCATGTATTTTCATATTCATGTATAGGCCTTTTCCATAGGAAATAGTATTATACAAACATACATATAAAGGAGGGTTAAAATTGTTTCCAAAGTAACTTGAAGACAGTACTCTACATCTTGACCCTTCATTGTTTTTTCCTATCTGATAGTTCTAGAATGTAACTCAGTTTTAAATACTAAATTAAGAGAAAATGAAGGGTTGACTTAGCAAGTCTCTTCAAATTACTCTGGAAATAATTTGATATATATATATATATATATATATATATATATATATGTGTGTGTGTGTGTGTGTGTGTGTGTGTGTGTGTGTGTGTGTGTGTGTGTGTGTGTGTGTGTGTGTGTGTGGTGTGTGCAAACTTTGCTAGGAGCTTTATTCTCTTAAGCAATTCACCAACTCATTTGGATTAAACAACTTCAAGAATTAAGTTCGGAGACACTTGGAAAATGAAATTATGCCGTAATAATCAAGTGGCTCTATCCATATCTCCACTCTAGTGTCCTAGCATACTGCAATTGATTTGTCATTTTACTCGCAAGAAAGTTCTCTAGAAAGGTGTCACTAAATTTGCCAATTCTAATAATTAAATAACAGATTAAAATGCCTATTGGAATCTGCAGCAATTAATTTTCCAAAATTTGTATTTGTAGTAATATTTTCAAAAAAAATTTGTCTGACAATCAAGAGTTCAATGTATGTGTTCCAAGATTAGACCATTTATGTGTCAACTTGAGGAAGAGTCCTGGATATAGTATTTAATGCCTACCCAAATTAGTACCAATTCATTTTCAAAATCACTTACATAGCTAGTTTTTTACCTTAGAGTATATTGTCCATGTATTTAGGAACTAAAACCACCTTTTCCGCCTTGTAATCATAAAATCGTAACCAATTCAAAAGTGAATAGTAACTTACGCAATTACTCAATTTATTCTTACAATCCCAGGAACTTTCTCAAGCACAATCATTTATTTGCAAAAGTATGTTCATCGACATCTTTGCAAGAGTCCAATTTAATTAGTATACATAGAAAATTAATTATGCATATAAGATTGTATACCTCTGACCATATAATTCAATATCCTCTATAGCATCCTCATAAACATTTGACTCAAGTGTAATTTGCAATCTTTCTTTGCAACGTGGAGATTCTACAAACAAAATTCCCTGACTAAGGTCTATAAAGGTGCTTACAAAGCCCATTTCAGGAACCTACACAAAATTCAGATCAAACAAGTCAAAACTCAACAATAACCATCATCCTCAAAAGTAAAAGCTAAGTAAACAAGCAACACAGTTCAAGGTGAGGGATAGATAGAGTTGGATAGAATATCCATTAAAGATTAGTGAAGGTAACAACACTACAAATGTTAGCTTAGTACCTAAATCCACAGAAGCACCATACAGACATGATGAATAAGTATTAACAAGTGTATAAACATTAAAAGCGTCGCCAAACAAATTAGATGAATGAATATCTAAAAACTCTAGATTCAAAGTGTATGTCCTTGTCATGCTTGGCCATTTCCCAAGGCTAGGAATGGGTAGAGCATCCTCCAATTCTAAACTTTCTATCACCAAAAAGGAAAATCTATACTTAGAAGCAACCAAATTGATTAAAAGTTAAGCATCATAGATGTCTAACATTATAGGCTTTCTTTTTGGGTTTTGACCTAGCCTCCCCACTTGCATGTGAGATGCTCTTTCATTGTTTTTATGGTACTTGGGGTGCTGCAACTGATTGCTGCTATTAGGGATGCCAACATAGCTGAGATTCCAAAATGACAATGTTATGCTTAAGAACTTCCATCTTTTGATAAAAAAAAACATCACGGATGTTTATACCCAATGCTTAACAACATAGTGTGCAGAAAAATAAAAATGCATTTAGGAATTAACAAAGTATTTATTCAGAATTTTGCGGAACAAAACAATTTATATGTTCGACCATCCAATTGAAACATAACAAATTTGAAAAGGCCTTTTTCTTCTTGGGGGATGGATGTCATTAACGGGTATGTTATTCCACAATTTCTCTTTAAACTTATCTTTGTTCCATGCACTTGTGAGGTCAGAAAACACACGATTATGAAGGACCTTGTATGGTCAGGTGAATCAAAGTCAACAAGACATCATATGTTTCATCATTGAAGATGGTAGATTTGTATTCATCATCGAAAGAGGATTTGGGTCTTGTTCATTTAGTTTCAAAGAACATTATTTTAGCATGCATAAATCGGTATCATGGAAATTCCTCAAACACTTTGCTGAATATTGGATTATGTTCCCTAGGGTAGGAGGTTAAATATAAGCTATTGTTTTTTGTTGATGGTACCGGTAAACTGATTTCCAAAAGATAAACTTGGAATATAGACCCTGACTCAAACTGCTTTAGAGTTGAAATGGTCACAACAATTACTTGAAGAAATTGATTTCATTAGAGGATGGAGCATACTGAGGTTGGCCACAGTTTTCTTCCAAGAAAAACTCCAACAAAACCTTATTTCCACATTTCACGCAAGGATGGGATAGCAGCTTTATGACATTTTGACTGAGCCACTTAGTTGTAACCAGGTTATTAGGTTAATTCTAAACGCATAAGGATTTTAAATTATATAAATTGTATTTGTCTTTCGTCAACAGATACAGGACACCTGGGAAAAAATCAGTTCACCCAATATACAATTTTCTTTCCTCGGTACAATGGTGGTCCTAGACATTTGAGTAGGTGGAGTACAAGGACACACACACGAGATAGTCCCAAATATTTATATTTACATGTGTTCCCTACACACATTTTTTTAATGTTAATACCCTCCGAGAATATTTTGTCTATATTTTTAAATAACAGTACTGAAGTTCAATCCTTCTTATAAATAAAGAACCACAATGACAGATTGCAACTAGAAAGGAAATCATAAAAATTTACCTGGTATGATATCAACATCACAAAGATTGATTTACTAAATTACAAAATATTTAATACTAGCCTAATAAATCAGAATATTTAAAGCAATAAAATAAAAACCACAACTAAATCATTTTCACCCTATTTATGTACATGATCATATCAAACATTCAGATCTTCATTGATCTATAATAAAATTAAGAGTTTGAATTCAAAAGATTCCTGCAGCCGTAAATATCTATCAACCCTTCGTTTTGGTTCATTTTAACTGTTGTTAATGGCAAAAACTAACTCCTATGAGAAAAAGAGTCTCACTGTTGTGAATTCACCAATCTATTTCCATAAAATCAACCAAATTGAAGCACCAAATCAAAACTGAAAAAAAAAGAAAAAATGCAGTTCCCAAAGCATGCACCCTGCATCCACAGATTATCTAAATTTTAGATCTTGTCTCCATAAAACCATTACCTTTTTTTGGGTAAGTATTTCACCAGTTGGGCTTTTAAGAATCCACTGGCGATCATAGGTGAGGCCTGCACAAAATTCAAAGATATTGTTGTCAAAAGCTATACGAAATTGTAGATTGAAAAAAATGAAAGTAGTTTTACTCCATAAATGGAATGATGTGCTCTTTTTTTTTATTTTTAGTTGGTTACTACCTCTATTAACTTAGTGTTGAGAATCAGGTTATAATATTCTGAATCATATTGTAATAAATCAAATTTATAGCCATAAATATCTCATTTAGGAGAAACAAAGCATGCTCTTATCATGTGTAATGAATGCAATTAGTCTATATTTTTATAATCAAAAAGTAAGAATGTTAATGCATGAATGTACTGACTAGGTTAGAACCCCATCATATCAATCATCTGCAGCATTCCCAATAAGCCCATATATTCAAGCACCTTAGTGTATTCCAACTCTTAGAGAAAAGAGTCTTTTTGAATAAGGTTGTAAATGTACTTGCTTTGAGTCATTAGAAGAGATTTATTGGGTAACCGCTTGATTTCAATGGCCAGGATATAGTCCAAGTGGCCAAAATCCTTCAATTTCAGCAGGTTCTAGTTGTTCTTTCTCTAACTTTCTTATTCTTGAAGTTGACAAAATTATAAGTGTGCCTGTAAAATCAGGAAAAAATTACCATTGCTGCTAAAAGGCCAACTCCTTGCACTGAAACCTCCGCATGATTTTATTGGATATATTGTAATTGATTTGAGATAATAACCAGTATCCACAAAACCATTCTCTAGACCTGCAGGTGATCAACTGAGTAAATGTCCATCTAAAACAGTAAAAGCAGAATTATACTGTGAAAATAATGTGCTACAAGGCTTTTAACAACAAATTTTTAACATAATCCTGGATTATTATCTGACAACAGCAATACAATAATTAAGAAGTTAATTGATGATTAACAAATACAAATAAAAAATTTGAATTTGATATACGGCCCAAGATGTTGAAATTTTGAAATTTTGTAAGAAAGGGTAATTGTCTCCTTCAGTATCTCTTGAATGCAAATTCAAGAAGGATTTTTTAGAAGAAATATATAAAGATTCATTGCCCAAGGGAAGTGTATGAAGCAATGGAGACTTTTTATATACAAAATCTAGTCTTTTCCCAATAGACAGGTAAGCTACATAAATCAAATGACACCGTTGTATCTATCCATAACTAATTCTTCAAAAAAGTGATTTAATTTGGAACTCCTTTAGATGGTTTTCCTTGTACTACTTCACAGACTACCTCAACCTCTAGTTATCCATTCATTTCTAGTATCGCATCAAAGCATTTCTAGTTTTAACATCAGGCCATTCACATGTCTAGGCCTGTAACCTTCATACTCCAATCGAGATGTCCATTCTTTGGTAGCCGGTGTCTTAAGAAATCCTATATTAGCTAGAAATAAGACAAGATACTAGTTATATAAGGCTTGAACCCCAACCTCTCTTAACAACCTTTTGGAATTGAGTTAGGCCTAGTCCATTTCTAGATGTCTGCATCATCAAGTATTGTGCATGCAAAAAAGAGTTGGTCTACATGCTGTAGGATCCAAAATCAATTTCTTGCACACAGATGGACTCTAATTCCCAACACCATCCGATTTCTTCCTTGAAATATTCAACCTGAAAGTTTTCCAGAAGTTGAAACAGCTTTGTGGCAAATAGTGGTTTATTTCTTGCTATTTGGCTTCATAAATTTTTTAATATCTCTAAAAGGGTGCTTTTCCAATGATGTGTGTCATTCTAATAATGATCTAGGTCTGTTTGATAAGTTCCAATGGGTCTGATCTTATTTGGGACACTCATCAATTTGGAGCCACTTGGTGTTCTTCCTTCTAATTCTCTGTTTTCTAGGGTGTTCCTTCTTGTGGTAATCTTCTGTGCCTGTTTTGTAGTGCCTGTCTTTGGCACTTGTAATTGTCTTTGATTTTCAATGGATTCAACAGTAGAAATGTTGAAGAAGATAATAAAATTCATGGAATCACGATGACCACTGTTGGACCCAGCCAAAAGATTTAGCTGACTACAACCCCATAAAGGAAAAAGCAGGCAACCCAATACACGAGGCTCCCACCAAGTGAGGTTTGGGGAGGGTAGATGTATGCAGCCTTACCCCCAAAAGCAGACAGGTTATTTCCACAATTTGAGCCCATGACCTCCAAACAGAAGCCTTGCCCTCGCATAAAAGAAAAATAATCAACAGCATCAAATATTTGATATCAGTTAAACAGACCTCCTAAAGATACTATTAGAAGACCCACATATATATATACTATCGAGAATCTCTTACTGAAAATTGATAAGTAAGCATACTAAGTAGCTGCATTAAAGTATACACTATAATACACAACTATTTGTGCCTTTTCATGTGGGAAGGAGAATGGCAAAAGTACAAATGCAATAAAAGTACAAGTCCTTGTCATTTAACGAACATAACCAACAGGATGTGAATTCATCAACTAAGGGGAATAAATTAATTTGGAAAAGGATGTTGACCTTTCATTTGATTTCCATGGTTAATGTGATTTTGAGGTGACACAAAGGAACTTGCAACAAAATCAACAAATTTCTGAAAAACAGAAGATAAAGGGTATAACAAAATTAGTTTTGTCAAATGGGTAACCGAAATCATGAGAAATGAACTTAATCCAACATCAAGGAGAATAGAAATTCGTAATAACATAGTCTTTGATTCCCAATTAAAAACTGAACCTTATCCAAAATAAACATGTTGCCCCTTTTCCATAGTAAGAAAGCATAGGTGTTTCTTTTTAAAGTAAAGGTTTTACTCATGAATAAAATAAAAAATGAATCCAGAACCAGATGGGGGTAAATGCTTCCAAAGGTTGAAAAAATTTCAAAATGATCTAGAGATTCCTAACCTTGGCATCCTCATATGTTGACATGTAGCCAAAGGATACTCTTACAGCACCAACAGGTTTACCATTGATTATATCATGATCATCCCAACAAACGTGGCCAGCCTAAATACAAACAATTTGTCATGTCATATTATTATTTTAAATGAAAATAAGAATGCTACAGAATCATCATACATTCGATAATACTAACTAGGTTAGCACTATTGAATTATAGTATACACTCATTACATCGATATTAATTGTTAGTAAGTAAAAGAATATGTAGAAATACCTCAGTATTTGAAATGAGATCCAAATGAGACAAGCCAAGGTATTTTGCACATGCACCTGGATTGCAGAAGCATCCTGTCTAAACAGATAGGCAGTGAAGATAAATAATCAGAATTCACTCAGTATCCTCCTGAATATAAAAGAATGGCAAAACTATAAATAAACAATTAGTTTACTACCATGATTACGTGAATTTATAAAAAGAAAACGTTAACAAGAAGAAAACTGTAATTTATACCCTTAGCTGAATTGTTGAAAGTGACGCCAATTTTTCCACTTCACGATATCCATACCAAGAACCATCTGGCCGTTTCAAGTTGAATGAAATTATCGACCCCATTTCATGATGCAATTTCTGGGTGAAAATAAAAAAGCATTCATTGGTTGCATGTTACTAAAGATGGATGTAGAGTGAACTTATCGGTTCTATGTTGAATGAAATTATAGGTCCCATTTCATGATGAAATTTCTGGGTGAAAATAAAAAAAGTATTAAACGGTTCCATGCATTGTATGTCTAAGGCAATGTGTGCTTTTTTATTTAGAAAAACAATAACCAAAGTATGTCATTTCCTACGTTGTTTTACAATGTTGTCCTTACTACCAGATGAAAAGGCATATCAAATAATATTGTGCAGCAAGGAGAAAAAACACCTCAATGTTTAATAAGAGGAACAACTTGCAGAAGAGGCTAGATGGGAACATGCTTGTAGAATAATTTGCTTCCTGAGGTTGACACAATATGGACATGATATGTCAACTAATCCAAGTAGAAAATTGCAGTAGCTCAACCCATTACTTGATTAGTGCTTGCCAGAACTAAAACATCATGGATACCAATTATACTTTTCCGATTCTCAAAGACAACTTGAGTACTATAGCTCTAACACATAATCAACTACTACATACTCTTCTTACGCAACACTTGATACTATATCTCTCTTTTGTTCAAGAGTGGGTCATCAACAAGAACATGCAACTGGTTCATGTTCCTACATTTGATTAGATTGTGATGTTCTCACTAAAGTCTTATTTCCTACTTATTTATTTCCCTAAGGTCCAAGCTCAAAGTGGCTATTAAAGATCCTTCATTAACTAGAGATAAGACCAATTTGCAGTTTATAAGTGTGGACAATTTTCACCTTACAAATCAGTTTTGTGAGGATGAGTTAGGATTAAACTCACTTCTTAAGGGTGGCTAATGGTTGATTATCCCCTTCTCATGAGCTAGAGGAGTATTAGAGTAGAGATGTACTCTAAACACTCATTAGTGTTCTGACTCTCTATTAGTTAGTTAGTCCTCTGATGCTTATTTGTATAACTATATATAATTGAATCTATGATCACTGTAAGGTTGTTTTTCATTCTTCAAAATACAAAATACTTTCTAAAATCCCTCTAAACTCCAGTACAGCTATTAAAGCACAAATAACTAAAAATAAACCATGCATCTAAAAAAGTAAATAGGACAAGAAATTGTGAACAAACTAACCTTTGAATTATGATGCCCGTAGAGGATGCAGACACTAGATCCATTCCCATGCCTCATGGCCAAAAGCATTCTCCTTGTATACAAGGCAAGAGATGCTACATGTCTACAAGGCAACCAATTTTGCATGCTTTAAAAAATAAAAAATCAAAGGATAATGTTAAAATAACTTAAAGCAAAAAAGTAATATAATAAATTTCATCTAGAACGTGTGTTGAGATTCAACATCAACTAGAGACATGTTACCAATATAGTTCCTCAAGGCTTAGGCAATCCTCACTTTTCAAATTAGTTTTGTATGGTTGACTTAGACCCTAAACCCAAAATCACAAACTTCGTAACACATCATAATGCACTATACCAATTTAATACCCATTCATTGTGAACCTTTGCTCCCTCCTTTTCACCTTCCTTACCTACACCCAATAATATCAACAATCCCCACTCTGCATCCATGGGTTATCATAATGTAAAGCACAAGCACCAGACAAAAAGAAAGATTACCCTCTATTACAAAAATTTAATTGTTGGAAGTCCCTAATCAACTAAATAAAACCTACGGCTGTACAAAATGACTTACATGTGATGACTATATAAACTGTGCAAACTAACTTGTTTCTACTAACATCCTCCCTCAAACTCAAGGAGAAGAAGATTTTTCAGAAGAAAAACTCTTTAATTGAATTTACTCCTAAGAAACATAAAACAAATTGAAGATAGAGGCTTGGTTAGAATATCTGCCCATTGATCAGGAGCTAGAATATGACAAATACATAGCTACAAGGCCATAACCTTCTCTCTCACAAAGAAAACATCAATCTACTTGTGCTTAGTACGATTATGAAATACTGGATTGTGAGAAATAGACATACCACTTTGATTGTCACATAAAAGAATTAGTAGTGAAAGAAATTTGTAATTTAGTAAAACGAGCTTTAAACTTATTTATTTTCCATGTGCATTATCCTTGACTTGAAAAACTAATGTACAGCCAACAACCTTTCTATTAGAGGGTAGAGGTACCAGATCCCAAGTCTTTGCTTTATAAGAGCATCATACTCTTGATTCATTGCATCCAACCAATTTGTATCTTTAAGTGCTTGCTTGACACACTGGTAGGTTCAGAATGATGTAGTAACAAAGAGGGATGAACTTTGTTATGAAAATACCAGATTTAGATCTAGTATGCATAGGATTAGTATTAAGTTGGGGTGCAATATGAGATACTGAATTAGAAGATGAGTTAATTGTGTAAGGAACAGTATTTTTAAAAATAGAAGGAGTTACACAGATATAGATGAAGTTACACTAAAATCAGGTGTCATGGAAGTACTAGACAAAGGATTTAAAGCCTGTCGACGTTGTGTCAGATTTGAACTTAAAATATTGACCAAGATCTTTGACAGAATTTGGTGTATTTGGAAAAAGATCAGGAAAAGGAAATCTATGTTCCTTAAAAAGAACATCCTTTGAAATATGTATTCTGCCACTAGATGATATAAATATATATATATATATGTGTGTGTGTGTGTGTGTGTGCGCGCTTGTTATCTTTGTGTAACTCTATCTGAAGAGAGAATTAGAGAAGATGAGCTGAACATGAACTGAAAAATTTTACTATCACCTATAGCTCACTAATAAAACCTATAGCTATACAAATGACTTACATGTGATGACTATATAAACTGTACAAACTAACTTGTTTGTACTAATAGTTACAAACTTTTAGAGATCTTGTAACACCTAGAGATATGGTCAAATTATAGTATATAAGTAGATGCGAACCTCTACTTACAAACTGATTTTAAGAGGTAGAGTTAAGCTTAAAGTCCACTTTATAATATGGTATCAAAATCTATCCAAGTGAGGTTTGTTGCACAATTCAGGCCACCTACTATCATCCCGCTATCAAACCACTTACAAATATCTAGTCACACGGTCGAGATGTTAAATTCTTGACAGAAGAGGCCGATTGGAAATTTCACATTGACTAGAGATATGGTCAAATTATAATATATAAGTAGATGCAAACCTTCTCTTACTGGTCGCCTTTCAGGGGTTGAATTAAGCTTAAAGTACACTTTTGAAGATAAACTAACAGTCCATTTTATCTTTAAAGAACCCAAGTAAAAATACATAAATTTCTTAAAAAATTGAACAATGAAAAAAGCCATTGATGTCCCTTTAACCAGCTAAAACATTTGGGTTATACTCCACAGAATTGCAACACAACAACTCTAACCACAATGTGATGCTGCTACAGAACTACCTATCACATGCTTAGAATAACTAATTTATACTTATGTCTATTTCTTTTTTTTTTCTTCCCTTGATCAGATGTTGAAATTTGAAAAGTATAATCAGCAAGTTAAATTAGTCATGATCAAAAAGAATAATATAATATATAACAAGAACTTCGAACGGTGAATAAGATTATGATTGTAAATTCATGTCATAAGCAGGATATTTTATATATTTATACAACTTTATATACCTTGATATTGCTGATACAGTTAGAGAAGACAGGATTTTGAAGCCATGGCGGATAGATACTATGCTCAAGAATGAAACAGTTCCATCCTCAAACAGTTCCTCAATGCCTTCCCTTCTTTTAACAAAATCAATATCAGCAATGGATGCGCTAACCGTTCCTGTGATGGGGTCCTACCAATCAAATAGCCATGTATAAACTGCAATGAAGCAAGTAAAGTCTAAGCCACAAACCTCCACTAAAATAAGTCTTCTTCAGTAGCGTGGCAGCATCTGCAATGTAAAAGAATAAAATAGTCAATAACGGAAAAACTTCTACAGAGTCAAATGAATAGCCATGAGACAAAAGTTTCACGCTCAAGGTAAACAAGGCACAGCATCAACAGAATTCACCCAGAATAGCATACAGTGAATCAATCAAGCATTTTCATCCTGAGATATAGATACCAGCATAGATGACTGTCTTGTACTTAAAGTCAATAGATTGATGAATGAATGAATGAATGAAGTATAGTTCTAGCCAAAGTTAATAACAATATCACATCATAAAGACTGTATACTTTGTAGATAATTCAATTAGTGTTGAATGTTTGTGAGGTAGTTAGTGGGTTTAACTTACTGCTTGTAAAAGTACTATAAATAGTAATGATGTATTGTATTGTGATACATATGACTGAGAAATAAATTTCAGATTTAGTACCCATATCTCTTGTTCTTTTCCCTTTTTCTTCTCTAGTTTGTAGGTGTGTTTAGTGAAGAAGCTGCATAGAAAGATGATAGGAGTGTTGTCTACTGTTAATCTAAATCAAGGGGGAATATTGTAAATAACTCACTTACTGTTGTTTGTTAGTTAGGAAGTTAGTGGGTTGTTAACTACTGCTTGAGAACTCAATGTCAGAAATGAAGATTATAAGAGAAGAGGAAATGAAGATGCTAGTAGACAGCAAGTCAGCTCTTAGCTTGGCTAAACATCCTATTGCTCATGGAAGGACCAAGCATATAGAGACAAAATTTCACTTACTAAGGAATCAAGTCACTAAAGGGAAGTTGGAGGTAAAATACTGTAGTACTAGTGAACTGATGGCTGATATTTTAGCAAAGCCTCTAAAGGCTGACAAATTCAAGCTCATTAGAGAGAAGACAGGAGTATTGTCTATTGCTAATATGCATTAAGGGGGAGTGTCTTAAATAATTTAGTTAGTGTTGTATGTTAGGTAGGTGGTTAGTGGGCTGTTAACTAACTGCTTTTAATTAGTGAGAAATAAATTTCATATTGAATACCCATATCTCTTGTTCTCTTTCTTGTTTGTTCTCCGTTTTGTGAGTTGCTCAGTGTGTATTCTAACACTATAAAATTAGAATTTATATCCATTGCTCATAACACAACCAGTAGCTTACCATTTCGAACAATGAGAGCTCCAAGACCAGTTGGATAGCCAAAAAGCTAACAGAAACGCAGAAAGAAAAAACTTCAGTTTTTGAAATATTCCTTCATAAAGCAAAATTAAAATATATACTCTTTTACCTTGTAAAATGAGATAGCAACAAAATCAGCTGGATACTTAGACAAATCAGGTGGCATGGTAGCACTTCCCTTGGCAGCATCAATTAAGACCATCCATTGCCCATTTCTTGTGAAAAGAAATATACAAATAAGCAAATATACAACCATCTATGCTTCACGCTTTAGAGAGTTTCAGAAGATAAATAAAATGTTCTCTCTCTCCATACATATAGACAAACATTGCAAAACAAAACAAAAAGAGAGAGTGGCTTAAAGAAAACAACAGCCAATTATTTGTTTCTTACAGAAAAAGAAAAAAGTAAGCAAATAAGCAAATATCTACACTTCTAAGAATTTTCAAAGACAAATAAAGCTCTTTGTGTTATTAATTTTTTGTATTTGTTTGTAGGGTGGAAGAGTTCTGTATAATGGATCCTCTTGTACTATTTAGATCAAGCATTTGAATCATAATTTCTTCCATATTTTTAACCTCTGTCCTAACCTTTTCAAGTGTTTCTCTGTAGAAGAAATATATATAACAATCCTAAATGAAAGCTGTAGCCATGAGGTGACAGCTCTGTTAGTTATAAATGTAATGATGAAGGTTATATCCTGATACAAAGAATAACAGACCGTTTACAAACAGCTAAGAAAAACAGAAAATAAAGAAATTGACATTTGCTTATATTCTCCTACACCAAACATCTATGCTTCAAAGAATTTCCAAAAAGAAATAAAGCTCTCTCAGAGTGACTTAAAAAAGACAAAGTAATTCATCTATATATAGTCTTGTTTTGTCATTGGGGTATCTGTCATATTGAAAAGAACAAGTAAGACAAAGTGAAAGAAAAAGCATGTAAATAAATATATGAAGTACAAATGTTGTACAACTAATGCTCTTTTTGGTGCTTATGGTAGATCTAGAGAGATTGTCATGCTGCTACATGTTTCTTTTTTTACATTTTTATTCTTGATATTTTCTGAGGATTTCTTATCATCTTGCTTCTGTACCTCTGTTTTCCCTCTTAAAACGTTTGCTTATCAAAAAAATACATAGTACTAAAATTAAAGTTCCTGCATACAGGATCAGTCTCACTGATGTGTCCTTATATTCTAAAAAACAGTAAAAATGACCCAAGAAATCATGATTAATATAACTCAGAAGTGTTCAGAAATGTATCAAACTTAAATGTAGCTGTAAATATATGCATGTTGTAATGAGTAAAAATACAAAAAGGACAAATGAAACACATTGAAGAATCTGAATAGGTAATGACTAATGGCCAGGTAGCAGTAGATGCGCATAATCAGAGAAAGAGTATAAGTGGGAGAATCAAAACAGTCAATCCAAGTCTCAAAGATTGCATGTGGGCGTCAATCCACGATTCAAGGATTACATAGGGCAGTACTTGCATACACAATAACTGTAAAAAGAAAACTTGCATACATGGTTACACATTTGAATGTTACAGTTTATTTAATTATTGTCTATCATATACCATTTTCAACAAAAACAGAACATTTTACCTTTCAAAAAGAAAACATAAAGAATATTTTGAATGATGACAGACAAGAAAATAATAAATTGCACAGCATAATCAGTTCGACATACAAGTTATTTGAGAGAGTCTGCATTATCAAATAGATATGCATAACTAAGTCTTTATTATGTTATTTGGACAAAATGATTCAATGCCATATTGAAGGAGTCAATAAGAGAGAATGACGTATATTACTTGCAAACTGAAGAAATTCCCAAAATCTTGCTTGAGTCTTCCTTGATAATGTTCACCAAGTCTAGACCAAATCTTAATCCAGAGAAATTGCACTCTGAGGGAAAGGCAAACAAATTATACACATCACCTGCATTGAAGAAACAAATATAATAAGTCATCTAAAGCCCAGCAACATATACATGACGTAAAGAGTTACCTGTTGACTCTCCTTCCGTTGACCTAGCGACATTTCTCCTCTGAATCTGGTGTAGTGACATCTTTGTAGTAAGTGTTTCTCCTGTAATTCCAGGATGTATATCTTCTTCAATATCTACTGCAATAGCCGCTGCTCCACAACCAAGAGCATATCTATACTAGTTAAGGGGGGTACACAAAACGGTGTTATTAATCATTTAATGTAGCAGAGAAATCACAGTGGAAAAAATTAAAAACATATCCACATTTATCAGAAAGTAACAGGAACATTTTACTACAGTAGTTTTATTGCATGAGAAGATTATTTTCAATAACAGCCAAATGAAAAAATAAGACATTCTCTGAAGACAAACTTGAGAAAGTAAAAGAAAATCACTGAAAATATTATATAAAATAGACAAGACCTCGAGTCTTGTTGAACACAAAAATCGTTTGAAAAGAAATGGATTTAGAGTCACATCAGGACCAAAAGAAATATCTTAATGAATTCAAGACATCTAATGCCAAGATTCATCCCATTTTACTAAACTTAAACAAAGGCATTGTTTCATCAGTCCAGCAATATATTGAACGGTAGCTATCATGATAAGCTCATCCTTTTTCCTTACAACAGCTCTGTGACAGGAAAGTGAAAACTAGAATATCATGATGTCTTCTACCTCCGTGTTGTAGAGCATTGTTAACCTTCGGTATCCAGTATTTGACCAAAGGAAATTATTATAAAATTGAACAATGTATCATTTTTTAATCGCGTAGGATACTCTCTTATCCCAAGAACACTATTATGATTCTCCATTGTATACATAAAACTACTGCTACAATTCCACGGAAAAGCCTCTCCAACCAGCTTCAGCGCTGCTGTTGCCCCAGAGGTAAATATACATTTGTATTCTTTAGGTGATGCGTTGCAGTAGTCAAGGACCTGCATGATTGATAGTTCGATAATCCGTGCAAATGTAGAAATTTCCAGAACATATATGAAAAAGTACAAAAAAGAAACACCAATAGCAACTTCCAACTACTAGTTGGACACACCT
>Ga0099822_1002019_pt1 | contig 24774 bp, 6 predicted proteins | sample CowpeawhiteBW_FD_76839 | JGI IMG/M metagenome (GOLD analysis project Ga0099822, IMG submission 76839) | Root nodule microbial communities of legume samples collected from California USA - Cow pea white BW | ecosystem: Host-associated > Plants > Roots > Nodule | place: USA: California | collected... | reverse complement strand
GGAATGCATGCAAGGTTATATAGAGACCTGCAGAGGCATAACAGAAGGAAATAAAATAACTGAAACATAGTAGTTAGAATAACCACTAACTATGCTAACTAACAGAACCTAACTATGCTAACAAATTTATCATTAATTTCTGAAAACAACTATGGATATAGATAAGAGGTGTGTTCCGACAAACTTTCATTATGAATAAGTTATGTCACAATAGCACGATTTTTGTAAAAAATATTTTTAAGTTGAAGTTATGTCAATGTAATATGATTTTACTTCAATATACTTTAAATTGAAGTCGTGTTAAAGTGACACAACTTTAATTTAATACACTTTAAACTGAAACTGATCGTGTCAAGATGACAAGAATTTTATTCAGTTTTGGTAAAAGTTATGTCATTATGGCACAACTTCACATAACATCTCTCAACTAAAATCATACCACTTTGACACGACTTTAACTTTAAAAATGCTATAAACTAAAGTCGTGCCACCTTAGCACAACTTCTTCACATATTTGTAATTTTTTTTTAATTTTTCATTTTGATAAATTTCAAAAAAATAAATTACTTTGGTAATAAAAAACCTCTTCTCTCCTTCCATCACCTTTTGCACATTTTTTTTTCAGCATTTGCCTCATCATACATTAGGGACAAATTCGTAAATTAAAATTCAAACTTTATTTCTCCTCTTTTGTACAAGAGAGGGATAATACTCACCTTTTCCTCCTCCTTATTTCTTAGTTTTTTCACTCATACCTTTGCATCTAAATGTAAATAAAACTCATCATTTCCCCTCTTACTTTTATTCGTCTACCGTATATCTAGGTATCCAAATAAACTTTAAATGTTTTCATCGTTATTGTTAATGTATTTAAGTTTTATTTTTTCTTATTATGGTCCATATTTTCTTAAAGGGAAACTTTTTGTTGATAAGTATCATAATATCTTGTTTTTCATGCTTATTTGGACCTCTTTATTTGTTTTTATCCTATTCATTTTTGTTTATTTCATGAAAAATCTAGGTTTAAATTTTTTATTGGGATAACATACATAAACTTTTTTTGTTGAAACTTTTCTAGAGAAAATAGAAGCTTGAAAAGAATTGAAAGAAGGTTTTCAGGGTCATCTCACTTAATGAGAAACCTTCTCACCCAATGAGAGGACTTTCCCATTCATCCATCGACTCTTATTTTCATCTAGTGATAAGTGCAACTTATTCATCTAGTGAGAAACCCATCTTCTCAACGAATGATCAAAGAAGACCATGACCAAAAAGTTTTCTCTCATGGGAAATCACCTTTTTCAAGTTCCTAAAAAGTGAAATGAGAACCAAGATGAGAGCTTTTTTAACGGGGGGAAAGAAGGAAGCAATTTTCGGAGGGTTATGTTTGAAGGAGAAGCTTAAGGAAGAGTTCCACTTCAAGTTTGAAATTCCTTTTTGTCATTTTTTGTATTCCACTTGTGTAAGAGTAGCTAAATCTCTTGATCATTGAAATTGGATGTAATAAATCTCCTATGGATGTAGTTTTATCTTTGCAATAAAGTTTTTTTTATGACTCTTTTGTTTTTTCTTTGTGCTTCATGTTGAATGATTGATCACTTGTGGTTTTGGTTGTATCTAAACATTTGGAACTAAGTTTAAAGATTGAACAATTTAAACATAGATTGTTATCTTTTAGTCATCCAAATATTTATTCTTAATGCAAATATTATGTAAAGAAAACTAAAAGATTAGTATTTTCACATAAATATTTAGAATTTACCTTTAAGAATTAAAATTATTACGCTTGTAGTGTGAATGTTTAAGTTATGTAGAGATATATTTTTTAGAGTCATTGCATTGAGTTCAATTCATGATTCAACCCTAGTGAATCTTTACATGATTCAATAATATAAACTTAATATATTTGCTTTGAATGCTTTAAAATTAGAATTATTATAATTTTTAAAAATTGTATGAATCAATATTTATGTTCTTTATGAGTTACTAAGAATACTCATTAACTAAACAACCACAAATCTCTTGAAAAAAACAACTTAAACTTTTTTAATTTACTACACCGATAAAAGAGATAACACTTTTAATATTGAGAATTGTAAGTGATAAACTTGCAATAAAAATAAGATATATATATAATTATATTGCAAACTTCAAAACCCCAACCTTGAAGCCGATTCTTATGACTTTATGGATAGATATTCCCACTAAATCATTGTAATGAGTATATGATAAATTATCGGTGTGAATGTCCCTATATTATTGTCTAGTTTGGTGTTCATTTATTATAAACTTGACTTTATTAATTAATTCTTAAATAAGATTTCAAACTCTCATTAAGTAAGATGCGAACTCCTATTGCGTGTCAAAATTAAATAACAGACCTTGGTTATGGATTTTTGTCTATCTCAATTTATTTCTCAATAAATAACAGCAACAATAAACCGGTAACAATTAAAATTTTTCCCTAACAACATCAAATTAACAGTGAATTATAATCATAATTATAGTAGTGCTAAACAACAATTGAATTTTCATTTTTAATTGCAAAAAGTTATTAAAGGAAGACACTGTATCCTTTGGCAATCAAAAGCAAAATCTACATCAAGTTGGAAAGTTTCGTATTCGATTTGATTAAGTGATTCATAATGAAGAGCTATGACTAATCAAATCATTCATTAATATTAGCGTGTGGCAAATTTTCAAGTATTATCTAATAGAAATAGTGAATAAATCGACAAGGGATAATACACACCATTTCATAACTCTTCAGCAGTAGATTTTTGTGCTTCTTGGCACTTCCGGCTTTTCCTACAACACTGGCACTTTTTGTCTGTGCTTTTTGGTTTCCTTAGCTGCTTTTTCTAAAGAAAGTGTCGGTAGCATGAACATTCTCCTAATGACTATCTTTTTTTCTGTTTTCTTTTTTTCCTTAGTACACTCTTGAAATTAATCTTGTGTTCAAGCACATTATATGTATCTATCTCTATGAATATGCATCGAGAAAACAAGATAAGAAGCCTAAAAAACTAAGACACTTTTTATACCATGCATGCTTTATATATCTATAATCTACGGAAAATGTCATTAGTGAAACTAAGTCATAGCATCCTTTTTATTTTATGGTTGTTTTGTATAAGGGTTAGAATACTTCTTAAGTGTTCTCTTTAATTTAATTTCATTTTTTGTTGATAAAAAAAAAAGAAAACTCTTATTATTTAATAGTTTTTGATCCATTAGAAGTTGAGATTAACAGTAATTTATTTTTTTCTTTTAACTTTTTGAAGTGATTTTCAAGAATAAATAGTGATTAAATTATGAATTTAAAAAAAGTCATACTTGAAATTGGATATTAATTCTAACGATATTATCTTAACGAATTTAAGATAAAAACATTTATATATGGAAAAAATGTCTTAAAGACAAATTATTTTTAAAAGACTTAGAGAAGTAAAGATGAATGACAATTTAAATATAACATTTCCTTCAATCTCATGAGTTATATACACATGTAAAGTTTACAATCGTGACATCTTTTTACAAATTTTGAATTCCAAAAATGTCGATATAAGTTACTTAGTTATCTAAGTTTCAAAATATTTATGCTCTTTGTTTACTTTTAAAGTGGATAATAAAGATTCTGTTTGGACTATGTTCTATTCAATTCATTTTTCTGTCAATTTAGTTTACTTTCCTCCTTAGCTTTCCAATAAGGAGGTTCAAGTTCTTGTTACCGTTTTTATTTATTTATTTTGTCTCTATTAGTATAAATACTTGGAACTTTATTTTAATTTCCTTGATTTTGAATGTTGGACCATTGTTTGCAGATCCTTGATCTCTACATCTCACTTGTTAATGTTGACTCCTGTTTTTTAGCAACTTTCATCTAACTCTTTAATGAGAAGGTGTGATTACGTAAGTTAAAATTCCTTCACTTCTATATACACGTCTCTCTTCGTTTTCAAAGTCACTCATCTATCTTTTCCTATTTGATTTTTTTTTTTAATGTTTTTACATCTTAATTTGTGATTTTCAACTATTATTAAAAAGATAAATCCTATATATCTTAAAGGGTTTACGCAGCACAATATGAGTAAATCTTTATGAATGTTATGTTGATTTGAGTTTAACATTGTAAGATAACTAATGTGCTCATGTCTCTACTTTGTGAAACGTAATCTCACAACAATCAAATCAGTGCTGAAGTTACGAATAAAATCACATGATCCATGTTTCAATTTAGAAGATAGGTGGCTAATAAAACAGACATATATATAGGTAACTTAAAAATGTTTAATTTTTTAAATATAAGTAAATAAAAACAATATTTACTAAATACTTAAAATAAAAATTGACTATATATTAATAATCTAAGATATATTTAAACCTAAAGTGAGATGGGTAGACTATCAGTATCATAGATTAATGCAGGCAAAGAGTAATTAGATAATTAACAGTCTGACGTAGTCAACTACTTCCTATGAACACTATAATAGTTGCATACTAATCACCCTTTTGTTTTTAAAAAAGCTAGAAATTGTGAATAGTTTTAGGTAATATAATAACAGCAAACACGACATTCATTTTCCAGTGAATGTCACGACACGAATTCTCGTCTGATACAGCTATACAGAAGAATCTTTGGAGAGCTCCACCACACCTTCACAGGGACACTGTCTCAAAGGACAATCCAATCTCTCTCTCTCTCTCTCTCTCTCCCCCCATTTAATATCAGCTGAAACTTCCAACTCAACAACTCGTGAGATTCAAACCAAACCTGAATCAATATTCTCAATCCACCAACCAACACAAACCTGAATCAATATTCTCCATTCATGGCTTCTTCTAAGTCTTCTCTTTTTCTTCCTCTCCCCCTCCTCTTCCTTCTCCTGCAAATCCAAACATGTCTCTCTTCATCGCAAACACAAAACCCACTCCTACTGTCTCTAAAAACACAGACACAATCACAAACACCCTCACGTAAGCTCTCTTTCCAGCATAATGTAACACTAACTGTCTCACTAACCGTAGGCTCACCCCCACAGAACGTTACCATGGTCCTCGACACAGGGAGTGAACTCTCCTGGCTCCATTGTAAACAACTCCCCAACCTAAACTCAACCTTCAACCCTCTGCTCTCATCCTCATACACCACAGCTCCATGCAACTCATCCATATGCAACACCAGAACTCGTGACCTTATCCTACCCGCTTCCTGCGACCCCGACAAACTCTGCCACGTCATCGTCTCCTACGCTGACTCCTCCTCCGTCGAGGGCACCCTCGCCGCAGAAACCTTCTCCATCGGTGGCGCAGCACAACCGGGAACCTTGTTCGGGTGCATGGACTCCGCCGGGTACACCTCCGACGCCGACGAGGATTCCAAAACCACAGGTCTCATGGGGATGAACCGAGGCTCTCTCTCGCTGGTCACCCAAATGGGGCTCCCCAAATTCTCCTACTGCATCTCCGGGAAGGACGCCTCCGGAGTCCTCCTTCTGGGAGGCGGAGCCGCCGCCGCGCCGTGGCTGGGGCCGCTTAAATATACACCTTTAGTCACGGCAACAACCTCGTTGCCGTACTTTGACCGCGTGGCGTATACGGTCCAGCTCCAGGGGATCAAGGTTGCGGAGAAGCTTCTGCAACTTCCGAAGTCGGTGTTCTTGCCCGATCACACCGGGGCGGGTCAGACGATGGTGGATTCGGGTACCCAGTTCACGTTTCTTCTCGGGTCGGTTTATTCGGCATTGAAAGATGAGTTCTTGGAGCAAACAAAGGGGGTGCTGACCCGAATTGAGGACCCGGAGTTTGTGTTTGAGGGGGCGATGGACTTGTGCTACCACGCACCAGCGAGTTTGGCGGCGGTTCCGGCAGTGACGCTGGTGTTTGATGGGGCGGAGATGAAGGTTTCCGGGGAGAGGCTGTTGTATAGGGCGAGGAAGGGGAGTGATTGGGTTTATTGCTTCACTTTTGGAAACTCTGATTTGTTGGGAATTGAAGCTTACGTGATTGGGCATCATCATCAGCAGAACGTGTGGATGGAGTTTGATTTGGTCAAGTCTAGAGTGGGGTTCACCGAGACAACGTGTGACCTCGCCAGTGAACGGTTGGGCCTCTCTCCTTAGATCTTGGACACTCGTTTATAGCCGTTTGATTATGGGATTTTTTTTTTGTTTACTGGGTATAATCATTAATCAATTATCAACCCTCGGATTAGAGATACTGCTTAGAGAAACACTAAAATCATCTTATAGAATTTGGACTCTTCAACTTTACAGGTAAAGTTCGCCTACGGTTTCATTCTACTTCAACAAAGAGTGAATCATCTTATACAATTTGCACTCTTTTGTTTTTCTTCCTTTCTTTTAATAATAGAAGTAAAACAAATTCTTCTTTTGCTTAAGTAATCATCTTATATTAAAAGATTCTTTATCTAACCTTTTCTTCAAATGTGAAGTTTACTTCTATCATCAAACAAAAGAAGAAAAACAAAAGAACAATATGTATATGTTGGAACATATAAACTAGTTATTCTTAACACAAATTGTCTTGAAAATTTAGTGAAACCTGGAGCATTGACTAGGATCCAAAACACCCATTCAGACAATTTACTTCACCCTGTTTATTTTATTAGAAATGGTAATTTTTTTTTCTTTTTCCATTTTTAAATCCTATGGTCCACCGAAATTTTGAGATTAATTTGATTAGGTGGGGGCATTATTCTGTTGTGTGTCTGCGGTTATAGAGATAGATTTCAGGTAAGATAGCTGTATACCGATGCAACTTGGTACCACTTAAGCATTATTTAAAAAAAAAAAACTTTTTTGAACTCACTAGATTATTTTTTTTAATGCACTTCTAAATTATCACGACCACTAAAAGTTTAAATAAAATCAAGAAAGAAAAAAAAAATGACTTAACCATATTCAAAGCTATCCTATGGAGCCTTGTAAATGCACAGGAAAGGAAGACACCAGCATTCATTGAAATCAATTGTCGTATTTTCTTTGTGGAAATGTTATGATACAAAATCATGGCATGAGATTAGGGGAAAATAAAACATCATATTAATGTAGGACACATAAGTTCTGTGAACATTTAATATTGTTTGCCTTCTAAGTTATGTCAACACTAAATTTTGTCAACATTGTCAGAATATGCGCCAAACGCTGCTTATTAAGCTTAGAACTAATTTTACTTCCCTTTTTTGTGTTCTCGTTATATATGTTTTTATTTCACATTTCACTAAAAAGATTATTTCGGTTTGCTTACAACATTTTAGGGATGACAAAACAGGCCGGGTTTAACGGATCAGTCCCTCAGCCCCGATTAAAATGAACGGGTTGAGTTGAAGATTTCAATCCATCAGTCCATTCTGGCCTATTCCATCCAGCCCGTCAACTTGACGGGCCAAAGTATGGGCCAGTCCGTCTTTACCTGTTTGTTCGTTTTAAAAAAAAATAAAAAAAATAAAAGTAATTAAAAAGATTAATTTTTTATATTATATATTTTAAATGTATAAATTTATAATAGTATTGTAATTTAAATCATTAACATCAACAAATTAAGTTTGAATTATTAGTTATAATTGAATAATTTAATATGTAAATTTAATAATTATTTTAACTTATCTAATTAAAAATATTAACTAATCAATTAAAAATTTAAAAAATATTTTATTTGATTAAATATGATTTTAATAATAATTTATATGTATATATAAACAAATTTAAAAAATAAAAAAAATTGAAAAATTTGAAAACAAATTAAAAAACTTAAAAAAAAAAACTGGACAGATGACCTGTTAGCCCGTCCTATACGAAACGGGTTGTGATTCTTGGTCCATGTCTAGTGACGGGCCAGCCCGATCCATTTTTGATGACCACATACGAATAAGGCCAAAACAGGTCGGCCTAAACCCTAAACCCGTTTTGCCATCTATAACATTCTATTGTTTTTAATTTGGACGTTGAAGAGAAGAGTACATACTTTTAGGCTTGTGAGGAATTAATAATAAGGCCCGTTTCTTCATGCACCCAGTATTTTCTTTTTGCACTCCACTTTTTCAGAATGACTTTTCAAATTCAAAAATACATCTCAGAATATTCAATTCAAAATATATTTTTTATACATTTTAGATTGGGTGGTCTATAAGATAATTTTGAATTTAAAAATATCTTTCAAAATATTCAACCTAAAATATAAAAATATTTTTAAATAAATATTCTGAAAAATATTTTTGAATTCGAAATATATTTTTATATTCAAGATTAAGTGGGAAAGATATTTCTAAATTTAGGAATATTCGAAAAATTCAATTTGAAATATAAAAAAAAAATATATATCTTCCCGGCTAAATCTTCGAGATTAAATCTTCCAGAAAACGTTTTCGAAACAAAATATTTTTCGAAATAATTAATCCAAAAAATATTAAAAAATAAGAGGTGGGGTCATTTTTTTAATTATAATTTTAATAAAAATAGTCGGGAATTACAAATTTTATGGAGGTGAGGAAGAAAATAGGAAGAAAGAAACAGCCTAATAATAAATCAGCCATTGCTGGGTACCCGAAACTGGGCTTGTTCCTGTATGTATAATTTTCCCCTTTATATTTTTTCTGTTGGTTTACATTTTACTTTCGTTGGGTTCATGTTATTAGGTTTTCAATGAATGGATCCCCATGATACCTTTCTTGCTACATCATCGCTGCTCACTATAGGCGCTGCATTATTTAGAATAGTGGGTTTGGTTAGAATTTCAGAAAACTTATTTAACAATGTTTGTTCCATAAAGTTCACTTTGAAAAACATCTTGTATTTTTCAGAAAGTTTCGTAGAAACCTGTTTTAGAATGTAATTCATAGGTTCTGAAAAACTTGTTTAAGAAATTATGTTTGTGGTATGAGGCCTAATGTGATTGGGTTAGTATTCGGAAAAATCCTTTTAGCCTTAGGCTCTTTTAGACTAAAGTTAAAAGGAGATGTTAATTAAGTACGTAACTTTTGATAAGTTTAAGACCGATTAAATCGGTAGATTAAATGTCGATATAATAAAAAATTCAATGTTAATTAAGTGTGTAATTTTTGAATATATAAAATGAATCACATAATGAATAATTGACAATGACAACAATTAATAGGAGGTTTACTGTATCAGATAACAAAAGGAATGAAGGTTTGGAGGCCATCACTCTACTCCTACAATCACCGCTTTGACCATGGCTACAATCCATCTCCATTGGATTATAGTTCTCATTAACTCCAAGTTGATGGGTCTAGATAGAGTTGTTAAAACAAGCTAATTGACCTTCTCCAGTTCGGTTAGAGAGTTAATTAAATTTAACTTATTTATAAGCGAGTAAAATAAAAATCGATCTCAGTCCGACCCACAACAGATTAGTGGGTTAAATGAATTGACTCACTTAATTTAAAGAAATATGATTTTTTTTTCTTCTCTAAAAAAAATTAATTTTAATTGTAATTAAAATCTATATAAATTTTAATATAATTCAAATACATTCTAAAATAACGTTCAACACGAATACGAACTAAAATCGCACAAATATTATGCTTGCATTTGCCAACCAAATATGGTGATTAAAAAAAACAACATAATCCAACCCAAATACAAAAAAAATAATAATAATTGTGTGACTCTTTATTTACAGATAAATTGGTGAGCCAATCCAACTCTCACATTTGTAAAAGAATTTGTAAAAATTAACTATACTAAAATTTGTAAAAAAATTTCAAACTTATCCAGTTCAAACCTGTGGTGAATTGAATTAGTCCACGAGTTAGTCCAGGAGTTATGATCCTCTTTAACATGTCTAACGACCAAGGAATGCACCATTCAGCTCATAAACATCATCACTGCCTATTATTCGAAGTGGCGAAAGTATGGAAAATACCTTACATGCTTACCGTAAAGGAATGAAGATCGGGAAAATCCCCATTCACCACAATGGTGATGAAAACCAGCTTATTTACGAGAAGTTGCAAAAAACATATTTAGAGAGACATGTTATTCTTGTGGACTCATAACTCAGTACATGTTTCTCATACCAAATTTTTTTCATTAATTTATTTTAAAATAAAATATATCGTCTTCCATGATCACTTTTTACTCAAATCGGAACTAAAATGTTGAACTTGTAATTAAGAATCCAGGACTAAACAGTCTTCAAGAAGATTTACGGTGGTAATGAAAATACTCAATTATGTATACCTACACATCAAATGGTGCACAAAATTTGAATCAAATTACAAGAGAAAACAAAAGAAAGATATCACCTGAACTGTGATTGATTTTTAAAAAAGTTATCCTATAGATCAATTTTTTTTTCAAAATAAATGAGATATGTAAAAGTACTATTACGAAATATTTATATATCACAACAAAACTTTCTTGATTTAAAAGATATGAAATTGTTATTCTGAAAAGGGAGCTTTTATTTTAAAGAAGCTTTAACAGAATATGATAATTAATTATTATTGAAGATAATTTATTAATTTGTTCATCAATTCATAAACCACTTTAAGAAAATTTTAATCTATTATATTTTTAACTTAATTATGAAAAGTTGAGCTTTTTCAAAAGGGTTGACATAATTAATTATTTATGAGACATGCAAAAATCAAAGTTTGGCTAAGTCGATTATTTTCCAACATGATTATTATATTCAGAAAATTCATAAAACAAATTTTCAATGTAATTTTCCCTAATTTTAGTTTTACGTTTTGATCAAATTTAAATAATAAATTATAGACAACGGAAGTAGAAAATATTATGTATTTATATTACCTATCTAGCATGTCGGTTATTTATTAAATTTACATAATAAATTTTACTATGACATACCAAAATTCGAATACCATAATAAAAGCTTAATATAATGAGTCAATTAATACTTAACATGAAAAATCTTACATAATTAAAAATATATATATAACCATGCTACTTGTTACAGTACTCGTCAAATAAAGTCGTTATAAAATATTTATTTTCTCTAGAGAGGAAATCAACATAAAGGACAACTTATTGAATAATCTTAAAATATTCATTTGCTCCAATTTTACTTCTTCGGCCTAATCTTAAAACATAGGTCATCTAAAAAAAATAAAAATTGTTTTGATTATTTTCTCTCATTTAAATTTCATCATCTGTTTCATAGTACAGGCCAATTTTCTTACCGTACACTATAATGTTGCTAGCAATTTGAATACTGATAGTTTTTATAGGTACCCCACTTTCACCTATACGTTCAACTAACATATTCATTTACCTAAATCAGATTTAATTAGTGTTTAATCATAAAAGCTGTGCTTAATCAAACTGTGAATGTAAAATTTTCTCTAGCCATACAATTTAGGTAATAAGTCCTCATCCTTAGTCAAATCAACTGCATCCCAATAGTTTACACCGTAAACTACATGCAAAAAAAGACAAACATATTATACCACATTAATTATCAAAAGGACTTTTCACAATATTCAACTACAAAATTACAACTAACAATAGTACCTATCTCATAAGTACGTTTATACAACTATTTCACGATGAGTGACAGATCTTCGATCACTATGTTTGAAGCGTTCAAATTTTGATTGAATTTTTTTTTTAATCTATGTTTTCGTCTAAAAATATTAAGTTGATCGTCTAAAACAATTAAATTGGTTGTCTAATGTATTTTAGTCTTAAATTGGTTTTTATTTTTTAAAAATTGATGTAATTTGATATTACTTATTAAATTTCTTAAAGCGTAGCAAATATTTTTTACCAAAATTTATATCAGGATTATGTCAATTACACAAACAAAACAAACCATCATTATTCACAACTTCAATTTTGATGAAAAAACATTGGTCCGATTCAAAAAATTTAATGAAAAAAATAACAAAATTGCATCATTTTTTTCTAAAATCAAGACCAAATTGAGATTAAAAAAATTTTGAGAACCAACTTATTATTTTTGAACAAAAATAAAAATCAAATGAGTAATTCCAAAATTTTTATATAAACTAGAAAAAGATTATATTTACTTTTTTTATGATATAAAAAATAATAAAATTATAATTATTGTTATCATTATAATTATAAAATTAAATATAAAATAATTTATATTTTATTATAATTAATTTTCATTAATAATGTTTAAATTTGAAAAATAATCAAATTAAAAAAATATTAAATTAAATAAATAATCACTTAAAAAATATTATTAATAAAATATTTTTTTATTTAAAAAATATTTAAAAGATAAAATAAAAAAATGAGTGTGAAAAAAAAAAACTATTCCTCGTTTATAAATATAAATATATAAAAATCTATTAGAATATAAATATATAATATATATTGAAATATTAAATTTTTTAAAAATATATATGAAATTATATAAATATAAGAAAAAAATGGGGGCCATGCCCCTAGGTCCATACTAAGATACTTTACTGTCCATAATTCAAACGCGTTTATCACGTTTAATCACACAACACCGCACAAATCAAAATCATTAGTTGGGCTTATTTTTTAGTCCAATAGAGTCTTCCGTCCAAGGCCCAGCTACTGTTGTTTTTGTACCCCTCAATTGTAATAAAATTAAACAAAATGGCACCAATATATGAATAACCAAAATTATTACATCTTACATTAATAAATGGCACGCAATTAACTCTTTTTAGAAGCAAAAATTTCGCATTAAGAATGGGAACTAAAAATATGAACAAACAAGGGAACAGTTTTCGAGGCCATAAATTCAAAGTGACGTGACGTGACATTGCTCCAACACAAGTGTGTATGAAATTGAAGGAATAATTCGTTATGCATGGCTAATTATTGGAAAATTTTTATTTTAATTCGAAGTTGTTATCTTATAATTACGAAATTATATATTCACAGAGAGACACTCAACGAACTAATTACATTAATTAATTTAATGCTTGCAAGTTTATGATTTATAATTAGCCCTTTGGTTGTCGATAATATTAACTTTGTCTTCTAATTCTTTAAGCAAAAAATAAAATAAAATAATAAAGCTATTTATGGACAAACACACCCTCCTCCATTCTTCCTTCTTCAGAAAATTTCTCTATTGCCAGCTGGTGCATGCGTGTCTCTGAGTCGACTTTGACTCTGACAACTTTTTTAATTAAACAAATAATCCCGTCGTATTAAATGAAACAAAGTACTAATAATGATTAAGATTAAGAATATAAATTAATTTCCTAAACATTATTACATCGAAAAGTATGCCCGTAAACCAAAACCTTATTTAGTCGGTATGTAATTTCATTTTATTTTAATTCTTATTATTTTAAAATATCATTTATTCGCATAGTTTTATTTGTATAAAACAAATTACTATTAATGCATGCATTTTACATGAAAATGATATGTTGCGATTTTAAGGCATGCGTGCGGTGATGTGACGTTTGACCATACGTGGACCTATGTGCCTTAGGAGTTAGGTCAAGCCCAACATAACATCTTCTAACCCTATTTACTTTTTGTCTTTTATTAGGCCCCTACTCTTAACCCACGGGCTTTTTCTATTACCTAACCAAATTTTACTCACCTATTCAGAATTTGAGTTTTAAATAAAAGTAAAATGGGCTAATTGGTCCATATATAATAGTAAAATTTATAAATTTATTATCTCAAAAATTTAAATTAGAAGTGGTGTTATAATTTTTCTTGACATATTTCTTTAATAGATCTAAAAGTGATATTAAAGTCTCATTAATCGTAATAACACCCTCATACGAAAGTTAAAGACAATGCTATAATATCTTATATAAATTTAGTTATATGATTTTTTGGTATCAAAACTTGCATTATATATAATTTCAAAATATTTAATCAAAAGAGGTAACTCCTATTCATGGTGGGTGGTTTTATTGAAAAATCAGATGAAAAATGGGCCTAGTAGTCTAATACTCTAAAGGGATAAAGTAATTCCCTCATCTCATGGTCTATTTTCTATATAGGGTATGTAGCTATTTTAACTTTCTGGGTGGGGTTGTACTTGCACCAATTTTATTTTATAACTAATATTATAATAATAAATAATAATAATACAATTTTATATATATGTCTAAACACATAAATATATTCTTTTTATAACTTATGTTATAAACTCGATCTTATCCGATTCAATACTAATTGAGCAATTGGGTTATTAATAGAAATCATGATAAGAGTCAATATCAGTATCCCTCAACTCTAACGATTTATAAGTATATAAAAGATTTGATGGGTCATGTGTAATTATTACTTACATTTTCAATAAATAAAACAAAGTGCATCAACAAATGAGGGGTTTTGACTAATAAGTAAGACCCAAAAAGGATCGAGCTTTTGAAGAGTGCTTGAAGTTAGTGTATGCCAGAAAAGGAAAAAGCTTTAACGGTTGATTTATCAACATTTGATTTATCAACATTATACATGTTTTATTTTATTATAAACTTAATAAATTGAGGGTAAAAAAAAAATACACTATTTTGAAATGATGAAGCAAGTGCATAAATTTTTATGAAAGAGTAAATTTTTTTGATGGAAAGACACGTTATAGGAGAAGGGTCCAAAAGTGAGAAGAAAAAGTAGGGCATGCAATAATTATGGAATAGGACTATAGGAGCTATCAACTAATAATTAGGAGTGATGTAGTTTCATAATAATTCAGATGCGCACACTGTTGGAGATCTTTCAACAAACTAGACAAAGATGGATCAAAGTGGGGACAATGCTTAATCAATGAATTTCGATTACTTTTTGACCATAATTAACATAAATAACTCATCAATTTTTTCTCATTCACCATATCTCTGTTCCCTATCACGTTCATTCAAACCCTATAATTACTTTTACGATAATGTTAATATTTTTTTTCTTATTTATCCAATCATGTATGTGTTACTTTTTCACTTTTTCTATTCCTCTATTTAGTGTATGATTTATTGTGTAGAAGAAATCATTGTTTCCAACTCACACTCACTATTCACTAATAGTTACTAATACCAACACAAACCAGTCAAATAATATTTAATATGCTTTAATCAAATTCAAATATCGGTGCAGATTCCATAGATCGTTAAACTATAAGTGGGTTTTTGATGTGAGATGATTATGCTTTAACTTTTCAAAGATCTGTTATAATGTATATTTAAGGCTTGTGTTATCAATGAAAGAAAATAACTTCATGCAGGTAAAAGAATAAAATAAGATTCTAGAACCTTTTTTTCTAATTAAATCTGCTGAAGAATATGGTTTAAGTAGACTTTTTTTTTTTTTTTTTTTAAATTTTTTGAATTGTGTTCCTTTTGTTTTTTTATAAAAATTTTTTTTAAATAGATTTTTTTTTTTTTTTTTTTTAAATTGATTGAATAGATGTCCTTTCTGCAAGTGCAAACAAATTTCAATCATTAACATCTCAACTTATCTTAAATTTTGAGAATGATTCTTCTTTGATTACATACAAACAAAGTGCACCAAAAGAAGGTTTTGAAGGAAAAGCAAAATCTTCCTTTTGACCAGAAAAAACAATAACCTACTACACTATATGGCCATTAATAAATGCCTTCAAAGTACCAATTAGAGAAATATAAATATGAAGCATATTAAAACGATAAAACTCTTTCAATACCCTTTTAAATAATTTAGATTACTTAATATGATTCATCACTCTTAAAATAGTTGTTACAAAGTTTCTAAAGTTTATATGTACAAGTTGCTTCCTTTACATTTTTATTTAATTATGCAACAAACGAACCCTCCATTTTTTTTTATAATTCTATTCAACTACCCGGATTAATTTTGCATCATATTAAATTAAACTCGTCTCTATTTGATAAATGGTTTATTTAATTTATTGCTTCTGAAATAGAAATGGTTGGGGTGAAATTTTGTTGGTCCATATGTGCATTTATATTTTGCAATAATGGAAACAGTAAAATGTGAAACACGACCCCATTTTTGGAATGTTCATTTAAATTTGTTTAGCTTTAAATAACCAAAGAAACAAAACAGTGTTCAGTTCATTGTCTCTGTATCTACAATATACTCCTCTCAAGGCTCGTGGCATGTCGTTAGTTTCTAACACTTTCATTTTATTTATAACAAATTTAAAATATCCGAAAAAAAAATTAAAATTAAAACCAAGTCAAATCCATAAACCATTTTCTAAGTGAAAAGTTTTTAAATAAAAAAAAAGAGTCAATTCTGCAAAGCAGATTCTAAATAAATAAAACAACATTTTTTAAAAAAAAATGTGGATATATTTCGTATTCAAAGCTTCTTTTATAAACTATACCTTATATTAACCAAATGCTCCTATCTCATCTTAATTGATAATAGTTCACATGATTTCATTTCATTCATTTTCACACATAACATAATTAATGTGAGGTTACGTACGTCATCTTAGTACCGAACACGAAATAGAAAAATGATGGTTCTCGTTAATAAGCAGTTGGGTAGAACAGGATAAAGTCAAATGACAAATTTAAATTTATATGACTTTCAAAGTAGTTAATGTAAAGAGAAGAACAGAGCATGATGCTATGTAAAATAATTTTACATTATTACTCAACCATAAATTACAATTCAAAACAAATTTAATATAAGTTTTTAAGGAGAGCAAAAGAAACGAAAAAAACGAAGTCGCATTTATTTAATGCTATTAATGTTTTTGAAAGAAAAAAAAAAAGAGCGAGAGTGGGTATTAATTAATATAATAATTTATGCGTGTGTGATAGAGTAAGGTGTTTGCGTGAGAGTTGATGTTTGGGTGTGTTTGTGTTGCCATTGTCAACAACTCATCATCCATGCCACTTCCTGCCAGCCTGCCATTCCCAAAGCCATGATGAAAAGGAAAATAAAAATAAAAAGAGTTTTACACTTTTATTAGGACAAACAAACTCTATAACTTTTTACTGCACAAAGGTTTACCGCATGTGGATGTTTTTGTGCAGTTAGACGCCAAAGAAAAGGGCATTATTTTGATCAAAGAAATGACCCAAATTGGTTAATGAAGCAATGGTTCATTCCCAAGGCCAAGCAATTCAAATTCACCACACCCTCAATAAATTCTTGGTCCAATGTACCCTCTAAATAATAAAGCAACGCACGTTGTGCTAAGGATCAGGACGAGGAAAAAGAATAACACACCAAAAATACCTCCTGACCAACATTATAGGGTCAAAGTGGTCCATCCACTGGTCAAACAACTCAACTCAACCTAGCACATTCAGGACACTTTCGTCATTCGCAATTTTTCATTAACAATCCTGCCAAAACAACCTTATCATCACCACCCTCACTTTCTACATTTTTTTTTTCTGTCAGTTCCAATGAATGTTTGTGAAACCGATCGAGTTTAATGATGTCCGTTTACGATTGTGATTAGAAGTGATAACAGTTCTTAACTTCGATGGTTTCGTTGTCGTGAAATTAATTGCGGAAAAAGATTAAACAAAGCCCGATGTTGCGTCAGCCTAAGCACGTTTAGATCTACACAGTAGAGACCCTATAGCTTACCTCATCTCACCACCAGCAGCTGCAATGGTTCGAAGGGAATCTCAGAGATTTTTAAGATCTCTCAATCAAACACGCACCACCCATCACTTCTTCCTCAATCCCAAAGACAAACAAACAACACCCACAAACGGAAACTGAATCGAAAGCCTAAAAAGATGAGAAATTGTATTTAAGAGGAGCATCACAAAAAACTAAATATAAAAAAAAAAAAAGCAGAATTTTTTTTTTTATCTCTCTAAGCTATATCATATATTTCAATTAATCTCTCCAATCTAAACATATGTCTCCTCTATCAGTAGTAGTTCTTTCTCAGACAGCACAAGGGTAAACACCAAACATGACTGATACCCTCCATTGACGGGGGTTCTCGGAACAACAACCTTAAAAAAAGCAAAACAAAATTCAAAATTTCTAGCCAAGAGAAACAATTTTTTTTATGTACAGGTATATCTGAAGCGGCCTCCGCAACACTGAAAAGGGATCTGATCTAAAGCGAAAGAAAAAAAAGAAAAAAAAAAAAAAGACTAAGGGGACTCAAAAAGAGAGGGCTTTATGCCCTCTCAGCAACCCATTGTGTCTCCCTCGCAAACCCTTTTGTTCTTGTCTTCAGGAATCGCTGTAGTCACGCCAGCATATGAGCATTGTGACGCAGCGCCTCATGATGTAGAAGCGCGCCCTCTGCTCCTTGACGAGCCTGGCACACTTGCTCGCAAACGCGCACCTTCTCTGCGAGGAGGAATTCTTGATGAAAGGGGTGGTGGTGGAGGACCTGCTTCTGGTGGATCCTTCTTTCTTGGACAGCTTCCACTTGTCGTCGAAGTAGAGAGTGGGTGTGGTGGATACAGAAGAAGCCATGGATGGGGTTTTTTCTTTGGTGGAAACAGAGGAGAGGGAAAGGAAGAAACTTTAGCTTGTGGGGTGTGAATTAATTTACTGAGAGACTGAATCACTGAGGAAGAGAGGAAGGGGAGGGTGAGTATTTATAAGGGGTTAGATTGAAAAAAGGGGTAGCTGATGAGGGGGGGTCTCATGTGTGTGGCAGTGTGTGTCACCTGGTTCTTCCTTTGCCTAGAGAGCCCCACCCTTAGTTTTTTTTTTTTAATGGTAAATATTGGGAAATGACTTTTTTATTATTAAATAAAAGGTTGGTTATGAAAAGTATTATTATAGTGAGGTGGGTTCCCAATGCCCACGTCAGTGGTGAAAGGGAGAGCGGAAATTGAATGCAGGAAATCTTAGACTGATACTTTGTTGATTTTGGTAGGGAAAGAGAAAGAAAAATATAGAGAGAATAGGAGTGAGGTAAGGTAAGTGTAGGTAACTGTAAAATTGTGTGTGAATGTGGTGAGAGTCTGAAACTGAGAGGAAAGTTTGTCAGGATGTGGGAGGGGTTTTGACAGAGGATGAAAATGGGAGTGAAAGTTTTAAAGAGTGAAAAAGTGAAGTGATTGGGAAAGCTTGGTGGTGAAAAAGAGCATTATTTGATTTTCCTTTGTAGGCTACAAGTGCCCCAATGCAGAAGAGATTCTAGGAGGTGGGGGACCAAGAGTGTTTGTTTATGTTGCTGTTCACTAATTTTACCTATGTGATCTGGAACCCACTTTTACTTCTACTGTGGATGGATAAAGCTCTCTTGTCTGTTACAAAGCCTATGTTTTTTTCTTCAAAAGGGATTGTCATTTTCTCAGTGGAATTTAGGAATCTTGCCTCATATCTCTTTTTTAGGACAACACCTTATTTATGCTCCTTTGTGTTATTTGGCTCTTTTACAAAACCAAATGCACATCATATTAGTGCTGAGGTGACAACCAGATTCTAGTTGAAAATCGTGTCAAGCTTTATTTTTTCTCTTAACACTTCTTCTTTCCTATAACCTCCTCAACAAAACTATCTCTATCCCTTTTGTTTTCTTCGTCATAAAACCATCTCAATTTTTACTCACAAAATCTCACTCCCTTTTTAGTTTTATGGGAAAAAAAGGTGTCGTATTTCATTTTAATAGCGTGTTTGAAACGCTTATTGTAGTAGTTTTTCACGTTCCAATAAAACATACTATTCCAATACTTATCTTTTCTCAAACGTAAATCTTTAGTTAAATTTTAATTAAGTAACCTTGAAAATCAATGTTCTCCAAATTATGCATTTTCATATTATAAAATCGTTGATGTTTATGTTATCAATGGTTAAATAATGGTCAAATAATTATTCTTAAAACATAAAATAGGTGATGATTTTCATAACATAAATACTAATATGGTTGTCTAGAGGTTGAATTCGATCGCGTTTGACTTATAAAAAGAATACATTTAGTGCATTTTATGAGATGAATTTCATATCATAATGTATTTTGTATGACAAATTTAGGTTATATTTGAAGTTGTCTCAATTCAATTTAGAGTTAACAATTTCTTAAGAACTACAGCTTTTTATTAATTATATTAAAAAAAAAACGGATAACGTTTGATATTATATTTATAATAGGACTGTTGATTTTAAAATATGTATTGTAAAGTAGACTTTAATTCAAGGTTCACATTATTTTCGTTTTATGATTAACTATATTATAACAATGAGATAATTTAGTGTTCTACATCTTGATTGGATCATATGTAAGTTCAAATAAACACTTTGATCAAAAGGTCATATAAGACCAAGAGTTAGATAAACTCATTCATTATCTTTTTCATCAATGGTTCTAAATTACTCCTCAAACATATAACAGATAACAGGAATATTAGTAATAAGTTTTGTAACATTGTTTTCTAAAACAATCTGTTAAGGAGTATATTTGTTTCATGTGATATAATTTTTTTTTTCTGTAATATGAAGATGAGAATAATAATTTTACATTTGCTACGAGGATCTGGAGAATATATTCTCAAGTATATTTACTTTTAGAAAAGTTAATCCTTTCCATTTCCATTGTGAATGAAAATTATTCTTCACAAAAAGTTACCTATTGCAATTAAAAAAAAAATATATTATTTTGGTTGTTGTTTTAGTTTAGGAAAAATAAAAAATAAAAAGCAAAAACGACTAGCATATCAAGAACACAGTGCTCCGTTTTTAGTTCACTAATTTAACAGGTTAGACAAGTTGAGCAAAACCAGATTAGTAGGTTAAAAACTTTTACTCGATCTGCTCTATTTTGATAGACTAGCAAGTTAGACCGCAAGTCACTATCCATTTTGACACCCTTAAAATTAATTATAAAAAAATTAAAATAAATATTAAAAGTAAATAAGATTAGTATCAACTTAATAAACTCTCAAATTTTTTTAATATTTATATTTTTTTAATTTATTATCAGTTAAACAGATGCTAATTATAAAAATAGTAAAATAAATATTAAAATAAATATTTAATTTATTTCTAATATTTTACTTATTTATGTGAGCGTCGATTAAATTATATATTATAATTATGTGTGTTTATCGTATTAATTCAATATTCATCATAAATCATTTTATTATAAAAACCGAAATTTAAAGATGTGAAATCTTATAATTTTCTTTTCTTGTATATAAATATCATTACACTTATTTTCGTTTTTCAAACACATTTTCGTCGTTCACTCACTTGCATCCCCTTCATTGCATTCATCTATACATCATTTTTTTCATCTTGTTTATATACTCTTTTTCTCCTCATCTCCCTTTTTTCTACGCATATTTTTTCATTTATATTATTTGGACTTTGATATGTTGTGATTTTTTCCTTAATCTTTTATTATTTGAACCCCGAGATGTTGTACATTTTTTTAAATTATTATTATTATCATCAACCAAGCAGCCACAACTTAAACTAATATTACAAATAATAAAAATTTCTTAGTGTCACGGTCAAGTCAATGCTAAATTATTTTAATTAAAAAACAAATAAAATTAATGGCAACGCTAGTTAAGTTCGATCTTAAAAGCTTATGCTTAACGATTTTAACATACATGAGCAATACAAAGTCGACGTTTATTAACATCAACTTTTTCTTGTTAGTATAAGTTTTTAGTCAACGCTAAATACTAATTTTCTCGTAGTGTTACACTTATTTTTGTAAATTTGTGAATACAAACCGGACATGATTATTAAATATTTTTATTAAATAAATATTTCAAAGAATATGATTTCTGATTATACAAAATCAGTTAAATCAACGTCTCCATTTAATTATTAGGTAGAACTCATATGTATATGTTTGTTTGGGAATGAGATCTATCATATAAAAAGATACCGAGATCACTCATGTAAAAATTTACCAAATAAATAATAGTTTGTTAAAACGAAGGTATCATATTATTCGCATATTTCAGTAAACAATATAATTCATTTTCACAACATAGATAATACTTTCTTTAAAGTACAATAGGCAATAATTATTCATACAGTTAAATTAGTGAGAGAAATTTTGTATTATTATATCCAACCATAAGAAAGACATTATTGAGAAGTAACAGCCAATGTATTCGTATCTAATATTTCCATTATTTTTCCATAGAAACAAAAAACTAATCATTCCTTACTTATTTAACATAAACAGTGAACGAAAATGTTGGCAAACATTTAAGATCAAATTTCAATCGTTGTCTGATAATTCGTAACAGACAAAGAGAAAAGAAAAGTGTCCCGAACCATATATTGAAAACGAAAAATCTATCATTATGCCTCATCATCAATGACGTGTCTCGTGTTCGATAGGTATGGGACATCGAAACTTGTACTACACTTATATGACACGTATCATTCAAGTGTTCAATTTGAAAGACATTTTTTTGTTTTTAACATGATTTTGACATGACTCCAACACAATATAATAACCACAAATTGAATTATTTTCTAAAAAAACTTATAAATTTGTAAATTTATCACATAAGTTTCTATTATGATTATAAAAATAAGGAAAAAAAATATTATATGATCACTACTTTTCACTTTTTTGGATATTAGATTAAGAAATTAGATTCATTCTCGTGTTAGTTAAAAGTTTGAAACTAATATGTATATGCATGCCGTGTCCCATGTTCTGTGTTTTTCAATTTAATCGTATCTCCGTGTCATGTTCGTGTCCGTATCTGGGCTTCACAGTATACTGTTCAACAAAAACTTTTAAAATCCAATAACTCAAAATGGAGATGCATGTGTTATGCACTACACATGATGAATCGAATAAAATTAAGAAACAATAATATAATAATAACGTATATTACAATAAAAAGAAAGAAATAGAAAAAGGAATTGGTTGGGTTGATAACACATAACCACCACGAAGTTGATAGGTATGAATTTTGAATGCAAAAGGTACGTGTGAAGAAGTGACCAATACCAAAGTCACTCCCTTTTACCTACTCTTGGAGGGTACACAGACCTACAAAAGTTTCTCCATTTTGTTGCATATGTCATCTCTTAACTCTCAACCATTCTCTTCATTGGGTGCACCAGCACAGCACACCCTATAAGCAACTTCTGATTCTGGGAAAATCTTTGTATTGTCCATGGCTGAGTTGGTTCTTGGTTTTGCGTTAGGGTAAAAGATAACATTAAAAAAAAGAAAACAAGAAGAACCCAAAACGAAAGGTGCATAATACGTAGAGTGTGGATGTGACCGTACGTAGGAATCGGGGTCCATTCTACTTGTGCCCCATTGGTGAAGCTCTAAGGGAAGAGTGTGTGACCCACAGTGACATATCAGAAGCCGTGTTTATTGTACGAACCCTGATCCAACATAGCACCATTGTTGCCTTTAATTAGCTACCCTATGAGGTGCTCATCTGCATGTGCAACAAACAAGTTGCGACGTATCAAAATTTTTCTTTTACTTTAATTTCATCATCATCATCATCATCATAATAATAATATGAAGCCCGTGATTGGAAATGTCACTGCTCATCTCTGTAACTTCTCATCAACGATCTTCTGTTTACATTTCAATGTCCAAACAAATGAATCTCGCCGCGAAAATGGACAATTCCTTTTCGAACTCACTCCCTAAACTATCACCCAACGTCACGGGGTCGAGTTTCAATTATTGTGAGTGTCTTTCGATAATTCAAATAATGTTCTTTTTCCATTGTTGGAGTCTTTGCTTTCACGTCGTAGCATTCATGGACCCCTTTGTTTTAAAAACTTTGGTCAATTATGTATGGAAAGAAAAATCTGAATTAATCGTGTATAGGAAATTTGCACGAGTGTAACTCTGACTTTTCTGGACTATTCCAATCTTGATTTACAGATTTAGTATGTACACTATTAAATGCTCTTCCCACTGTCCTACCTCTCGAGCACTTATGAACTTTCGGTAAAAATAATGCTTTGGTCTGTAGTTATTTATTCCATGTCGGCATTCTTATCCCTTGATTCCATTCCCACTCCATACGCGTATTAAACTTTTTTTCAATTACTTCTAATACAATCTTATTAGTAACATATGATGGAAAATGATATTTTGATTATTAAATTTTGACAATTTTTCTTATCAGAGATGTCATCTTTTAAGTGGTTTTTAAATATTGAGAATGAAAAAAGAGAAAAAATAAATAAAAATCACTTAAAAAATGACACTTAAGATTATAAGAGAAAGTTGTCAAAATTTAATAATCAAAAAATCTATTTTTCATATATCATACTTTGATAGTATCTTTCATTATTTTCCTTTGCAAATAGAGAATGTCAAAATATTATTATTATTATTATTATATAAAACTGTTTACAATTTTCTGGAGTAAGTTTGGATTACTCGTAATCTTTTGTAAAAATTCCATTATCTAGATTGTTCTCTTGTCATGTTGTTGTCCAGTTTTTACTTGGATTATATGTAACAATATTGTGTTTTCATCTGTTGGTATTTTCTAGATTTTTCTGGAGTAATTTGAATAGTTCATTGTCGTAATCTTGTTTAAGGTTGATTCTCTAGTATGTAGTTTAAGTTTAGGTTATATTTGCGGGTTTTAAAAAATTGTATAAAAAAGGATAATTTATAGTTGTGTTTGAATTCGTAACGCACCATGCACGATGATTATTATTTTAATAATTAAGTATGCCACGTGAATTGCATTGAGATTACATTTTAGACAATGTTATCTCAAAATTATGTGTATAGACATAACCATGTGCTATATATATATATATATATATATATATATATATATATATATATATATATATATATATATTTTTTTTTTTTTTTAATATATATTTATGTATGTTTTTTTTTTTTTTTTTTCTATTTACATACTATCTATATATAAAGTGTTTT
>Ga0099822_1002008_pt1 | contig 24813 bp, 9 predicted proteins | sample CowpeawhiteBW_FD_76839 | JGI IMG/M metagenome (GOLD analysis project Ga0099822, IMG submission 76839) | Root nodule microbial communities of legume samples collected from California USA - Cow pea white BW | ecosystem: Host-associated > Plants > Roots > Nodule | place: USA: California | collected... | reverse complement strand
GGAATTGACCTATTTACTATTACTGTGTTTACAATCTTCCGTGTCATTTTCTTTGCATATCAAAACCCCCCTATTTTTATAGTTGCTAGTTTTAAATTGCATTTTTGAGAATCAGATATTTGATATCAATTCCGTATTCGTTGTGAGACGACTCAGGGTTATCTTAACCCTAACTATTTTGTTCACTACTAACTGGCAATACTGAAGTTGCTAAAGTAGTAGTAATTTGATCGCCTAACGACAGCGATATCAGGGAGTCAAAAACTCCCCCAACAAAATTTCATTTAATTTTTCATATATTTTTTAAAATTATATTTATATATTATTATATTATTTATATTACCTTTTTTTTTAATTTTCTTTTAAAACCTCATACACAGTCCTTCCTTTTCTGCTTTTTTCTTTCGTTTCTCTCTCCCATATCTTCATCTATTTGTCACCTCTCCCTTTCTATTTCAATCTTCACATTCAATCTTCCATCCTTTTCAAAATAAAATTTTATCACGGTGAAATTGAGGAGTTAAAGAACATTTTGAACCGACCAATTTCTTTTTTTGAATAAGTTCATGTTCTACTTTTTTTAAATAATCTATTTTTCTCTTGTATGTGATAAATTTGTCTATTGTGTATCACTAGACGATGATAAATTTCTCCTTTTCTATATAGGTGAGAGGTGATAAATTTATATTAGAAAAATTATAATAAAGACTAAAAGAATTGATTTTTTGTTTAAGAGGAAGGTTTGTAATGAAAATAAAAATAATGTATATACGTCAATTAAACTTGAGAAATTTCATGAGAATCCAAAAATTAAAGACAATGAAAATTAACTCTCTAAAGTTCCTAGACTTACACATAATGAATTTGAAAAAAATCTAATTTGACACCTTTTAATTTTTTTTCCAAGTTCTACAAACTACCATTTCACCTTAGAACCACACAAGATAGACCATTAATAGTGAACATTCCTTATTTTTGTGTATCCCTAATTCAAACAAAATTTTGAATCATTGTTCCACTTTAAGAAGAAACTTAATAGGCCATTTATAAACCTAAAAACTATTAGACAACAAGTCAACGATCATTGAATTTACTAGTTGAGTTTTCCCCATCATAAACCTTATTTTCTAAGAAGCAAGCTTATTACAAATCTTATCAATCAAATGTTCAAAAAACATGTCTTAGAAAATAAATAAAAGATATCCTTGATTATAAGAGAGAAGTCTATTAAAACATCTAACAAAAGAAAAAGAAATATCAATAGTGTAAAAGTGACTTTTAGCGGTATTCACCACCACCTTAAAAAAAATGTCAACTTATGCATGAAAGATCTCAAATTTTAGCATCTCATTTCCAAAAAAAATATATATATATCACTAGTACATATAATATAATATGAGAAGGAATTTACATTCCCTAAAACCAATCATGAAAAACATAAACTTTTTATAAATAAGATTTGAAATATTCATTCAAAACCTCAAAAAAAAGATAGAAATGTTCTTCCTATACTCTGTCAAATTTCTTCCTACATCCTATGTAAATTTCCGATTTTGCTTTCCAAAACATATTAGATCAATTCTGAAAATATCTTTTTGGAAGACACTCTACAATTTCCTTTTCTGGAAAATATATATTGTTCTGGATATGAAATTTCCACCACCCACCTCTACTCTGGAAGGCCTATATTTCTATAATGGGGGTGCATGAAGAAATGTGATGAATAATGGGTTGGATATAACTATGGTCTAGCCCAGTAACACCAATACAAAACCCAAATCAATAACACATTCATTCAATAGTTAAATATTTAGTTAATTACTTAACTCTACACTATGGTGCAGACCAGGTTGTGCATGAACAAAAGTATAAACTTTATCTACCAGATATATATTTCTTTAGACTAATATAAGGATTTGGGCATTTCCTTTTATAATATTTCTATAAGAGAGAAAAATATGAAGAAAAAAATTAACTTTATTTATCTCCTTTTCCAAACTAGCCTAATATTTCTTTTTTTTTAGATTATAAAACTTCTAATTATTTTAACAATATCACGATAATTTTTTTATAAATTACACAAATCATTTTAATTATTTGAAAAATATTATATTTAATTATAAAAGGCTTATTTTTATTGTTTTAATATTTATTATAATAATAAATACTAAATTATAATCATTAACTTTATCAAATCAACTATTATACCAAACAATAATATAAACAAGTTAAAAAAAATGAAAAAGTTATCGAAATTGTATTAGCAATAAATATAATATATGAAATCTTGTACTATATTGGTAAAGAAAAAGACATTATTTAGAAAAATAAGGGAAGTGTGAATGAAACAGGAAAGATGCATGTAAAAAGGGCCTTATGGTTGTGTAGCCCAGTTATATACATTAAGATGGTGTTTACTTCCTGCAACCCATAATTTCTTCGCGCACCATCGTTTTGAAAATAAACATTTTACTTTTCTTAAAAAGTAACTTTTCATTACATGTTTTAAAATTTTTTTGGAACAAAATTATCAGAATTTTCAAAATAAAAATTAAATTTCTGAAACAAAATATTCTAAATGCGTTAAATATATATCGGAAAAAACTTTCCAAAATAGGGCTTTTGGAACAAATTAAGGGTTAGCTTTCTTTTGTATTTCTTCTCTTCTTTTTCTACAATATTTTTTTTTTCTCTTTCTCTTCCTTTGCGGCAACGATGATGATGAAAGTGACGACAATACCACAATGATGATGTATATTACAATGGCGAAAGATAGTTTGGTTATTTCTATTAGAGAGGGAGTGCAATTAATGATTGTGGAAGTGCGGAAGCAATAACCTAAGCTTGTTTTAGTTATTAAGAACACAATTAATTTTGCTTTATATAATGTTCATAAATCCTTTGTTCAAACCTAAACTAGACTTAATCACTATAAATTAATAACTAACCAAAATATTAAACATTTTACATCAATAACATAATCAAGAAAACCCTTTCATATATATAACTTGTGAACTTGAAATATACCATAAATATCTCTTCAATTTATAGCAAATTATCTTATGGCTCATGAACCATGTAATAACTCTATCCTTTTTCATCATGCCAAGAACAAATTATTATATCTTAAAAGATGGAAATGGTACTATATATATTACACAACAACCTTATTTACCTCATGCTGAGATTTAACTCGTTATCAGAATTAAGAAAAGAGGAGACAAAAACAAACTCAGGACCACCATTTGAACTGTTTTTGTTCATGTCAATAATTAGGTTTCCCAAAGAATGAGTATAGAAAAGTTATAGATACAGTTCAAGAACTCGTTATACTTTTTCCTCAAACTCACCCATGATAGGAACTTCATCATAATTTTCTCTAATTGGTTTAATGAAGTTGTAATTAAGCATATTTGGAGAATCTGTTAGCTAGCTCTTCTGTCTCCCATTTCTGAATTTCTTCCAAAAAGTCCTTCTCAAACCAAAACTTACACTCATAGTTCATTCGACTTGGAGTAATATGAATTAATTACTAGTGTGAAGTGTACACAATGGGTTAATTGAAATGTTAGAACTCAGAAAATTCTAACCAATTATACCACCCGAGTTTGGAAAATCTTAATTAAAACCTATATTTGGATAATCACAAGGAAGGGCTTAACCTTTGGTTAGATAGTTTTATAATTTATGGGAAATTATAATTTATAGGAAATTCAAATACACTCTTTAATTTCAAATATCAAATTTAATGAATTTTAGCTTTTTTTACAAAGTATTTCAATTATCATCAAACATAAATAACAAAATGACCAATACGATATAGAAAATTTGATTAATATTCACCGAAAAATAATATCATTAACAATGATTAAGAAAACTCTAATAAGCATCAATTAAAAAATATAATGATGATGCTTTAATGTCTTATTGATATAGTGTGATTAAAAAAATAGATTTACTGAATTGTTTTGTATTGTTAACATTGATATTGGTATATTATAATTTTTTTAATATATTTTAGAACATAAAAATCAATGTTAATAAATATATTTTGGAAGCATATATTGGAGAGAGAGAAAAAAAAAAAACAAACCCCATCAAGCATTCAAATTCAAAAAAGTATGAGAAAAAGAATTCAAATTTAAATAAAAAGAGAGACTCAAAGTTATTATTACTTTTTAGATAAAATTTAAAGTGATTCAATTTAAATATTCAAACTACACTATAAATTTATTTTAAAATTCTTTATGCTATTTTTTCATCATAAAACATTACTTTTTTTTTTTTTATAAAAACTAAAAAAATGTTGATTGAAATACATGGTGAAAAAAAGTCACATGAGGATGTTATTAAGAGAAAGTGAATGAGGGGATTATTGAGAGAATGAAAAGGAAGGATTGGAAGTTGCGACCTGGTCATAGGTATACCCCCCCACCTTTTTGAAACAAAGAATGGAGACATATATTTGATGCAAGTGTTTGTCCCGAAATGCAAAAGAGAAAGAGATTATATAAAAGAAAGGGTTAGAAGACATAGGTGAAGACAGAATATATGTTTAGTCTTCCATAACTAGTTATGATTGCTTTCATGGTTTGTCCTCAACCTAGCTTTACAGTTTTGGACTATGCGTGTGTGGTGCATGTTATCCTTTTCCGATCATCATATATGGAACCTTTTGTTTCACCCATTTCACATCAAACCCTACCTACCCCACATCATTAACCATTCAACAAAAGGTCAAGTAGCTTAGTGTGTGGACGAAACCAATGCAAAACAAGATAAAACCTCCAGGACCACAATTCTTTCACAATACCCTTCCTTTTTAACTCCAATTAACCCTACTCTTTATTGTTATATGTATGTCTACTGTAAAAATACGTACACTATATATCTATATATACTACTGCAGGGAGAAAGAAAATTTCAAGGTTGGACAACACATGCAGCTCTGATCCACTGGATTCTTGCTCAGAAGGGAAAATGGCTAGGTTAAACCTGCAAATAAGTTGACAGTTCTTGTCATTACACAGTTCACACGAGTTTCATTAAAGTTCAAATACAGAGTAAAATGACTTAGAACAGCTGCATCCACTGTGCCTGAATGCAATGTTAAATGAACTAGCTCTAGGGTTTTCACACATTTCTATTCACAGGTGTAGGTAAAACCCAATAAAAACATTTTGAGTTCAGATTCTCTACTAGTTTGTTGGTATTATTCTATGCTGAGCATTAAAAATATATTGTATTAGTATTTTAAATATCTTTTTAATATATTTTAAAATGTCAAAATTAGTGGTAGTCAGTGTATTATGAAGGCACAATAGATAAACAGTACAAAAAAGCCCAGAGAATCCAAATTCAAACATTTCTTTCTAGTAGACCAAGATTCTTCCCTAATCCAATAAATAACATGTGTGACTCATGTAATCATGATCATCATATAATAATTGTCGGAGATCTCACGTTGATACAAGTCTTATTTTACAAGTTAATTAGGAGTAATAAAGTGATTTAGTCATTAGATGGAAGGAAAAGAAAGAAAAAGTCGTGAGTTTGATCTCCTACCTGTAATTTGGAAAAATAATGTTGATTTGGGTGGTTTAGAAGGGAAGATAGAAAGGTTGTAAGTTCAACTTCTCTCACTAAAAAAAAATCTAAAGTTTATTTTAGCAAGATCTGTGGCTTATTGGATCTATTGTATTATCCGCTATCGAAAAATTCAACCATCAATTTATATTTATTATATATCTTAGTCAAATTCACCGTGTATATACTAAGTTAAACTTAAATTTCATACTTTAATAATTAGAGAAGGTATTTGCCCTCAAAACCACCAAAATGATTACTGCATATTTTCTTATACACACCACCTAAAAAAATTCTCATGATGATAATGCTAAAGGGATCCATCCACCAATTCCTAACTATGGTTTTTGTGGGTATAGTTGGAAAGTAAAAGATGTTGTATGATTTTCACATTATCTAACAATAAATCAAGGCTATTGCTATTTCAGAATAACGAGTGAATTAGAGAGTACTAATGAAATGAAAACTAGTTTTCGTAAACTACTAAATTGGTGACAAAAAGTAAAAAATAGAAAATAATGATTAAGAAGGAGGAGGTTGAAGCATTAGGTAAGAATGCATAAATCCACTAAAGCTTGAGTTAGACGCACTTTATGGAATAGAGAGAGCAGTGTCAAGTGTCACCATCTGGATTTATGAATGTGGACCAATGTTCAGTGATTGAAGTAAATGAAGGGAACATTATTCATGTGAACGTCGTTAACTTACAACTACCAAATGCAGATACTATACTGTACTGCTTTTAATGTCAAACTCAAAACAACATACAAATGTGAATGAATTTCCACCTCACATGATTCTCTGTCCCTAACAGCGACAGGTAAATCAAAGTTACTACTATGAAAAAAAAAAAAATGTTACAGACAGTTAAATTTGGTAGCATTTTTGTTTGAGGTAAAACTTATGATTCAGTAACAGTGTGGTTGCTTTTGAATATCAAATCATGTCATTAATGGAAGACAAAGATATAATTAATGATTTGTGGTTTGTCCGACCCACTTCTTTTCACATTGTAATCATGTGTGGAATTATGTCTCGGGAACCACGAATCTATATTGATGGACTCTGCAGATGATCAACCACTCGTTATCCATCGCAGCGAATCCATTAAAATCTATGGAAAATGATAAGATGATGGAAACACATGTGGAAGATTAACAAACGGTGGTCAACCAGACATTTCAAAAGGGTCCACCTTTCTTTTTCTTCTTTAACTCAACAAACCAAAATTTCCCACTGCACTCCATTTTTATCTCTTGGTAGGATCAAATTAAGTTTTACAATGTTTATGTTGTCGGAAGCTCACTCCGACCAGAGACAAGGTTAGAAACTTTTACATCTATTATTTCACAGCGGTTATCGAATTACCAGTTAATATTAACCGATGAACTTGTATTGTAGATATGAATATTACACTCGTCTAAATCGATTTTAATCATCGGTTTTAATATCACTTGTTAGGTTTCAGAGAGGTTTATTGAGGAGATACAATACCAATGAGATCTGAATTCAACCATACAAGACATTGACACCACTTTCGGTCCAAAATCTTAAAACGATGTGTTTATGAGTTTTTATTTTTATATAAGAAAATGATAATGATGATTAAATAAAAAGAAAAGAAAAGCATAGAAATCACGTAATATAATAGATGATGGCCCCCACAATGGTAATTGAACATCTGAAAAGATGCCTCCATTGTGGTCCATGGCCTCTAGTTTCAGAAAACAATGATATCATAGCCATGAAGCTTTTTAAGTTGAGGAATTCAAAGAAGTATCGATTTATTTGACAGTTAAGGGTGTTGGTTGTAGAAAAAACCCACAATGCATCATGATCACTATGTTAGGTCCATGCATATACATGTTATTACCTTGTTTTTTTGATTGATGGTGCTATCTAGCTATAGCTTTTATCCTTCAAGTCCACAAATGGTGGGTTCTCATGTTTTCTCTGCCACTCCCATCACTTTTCCATCATCCACATTCTTCCTTTCTGTTTTCTTCTATCATCAAATATCCATTAATCACTTTTATTTTTATTTTCTTCTCAATTTCCAAACTCTAAACATTTATTTGGTTTCCCACTAAAACAAATATGTACATAACCTCGGATTTAAGTTAAATATTACTCTTGAAGCAAGAACAAAAAAGTCAACCAGGGAGTACTATTTAGTTTGTAACATATTAAGACTATTTTTGGATAGTATTTTTAACAAAAAGAAAAATATAAATAAAAATTAATGAAGTTTTTTTATTTAATCTTATAAACATACAATTTTAATTTTTACATATAGGCTAATTTTACCTTGTGTTCGTAAAGGGTATTTTACAATTTCTAAAACATTTAAATTCATTGAATTTAAGTTGAACTATTCTAATTATTTCTGTTTTTGATTTTGTTTGGATAAGACAATTCAAATATAATAAATTTAAAATTTCTTATTTAGATAAAGTATTTCAATTATTACCAAATTAAAAAAATATTTAAATATCAAAAACATTATTAAATATTAAAAATATTAATATTAATTAATAATCTTTTGTAGTTGATTTTGAGGTTATTTTTGTCCAAAGTTCTTCAAGATTTTTTTGTTTTATAATTGTAATACTTTACCCAATTTACATTAAATAACATCATTTTCAAGTTATAAGATAACACTAGGTCGGTGATAAGTGCCAAAAATTCAGAAAATTTCATACAGAATTCTGGCACTATCGCTTATAATTTGTGTTTAGATAATATTGATTTTCCCTAATCTAAGACAAATGAGTTTCAATCACATGTTTCTAAGTTTTTATTTAAGAAAAATCATTTGATCTCTATTTTGTGTATTTTTCAGGTTAATTAAGGTAGGAGGAGGAAAGAACATAAGAGAAGAAAAAGAAAGCAAGAAACATAGAAGAAGTCCTGCTACTATTCGCTCAAACCAAAGCAATCTCTCCCAAGCGAGATCTCTTATCGTCAGTCTTGCCTAAGCGAGACAGACCTCGCCTTGCGAGAGTTCGTGCAGAGGGAGCATTTAAGTTACGCATTTCTCGCCTAAGCGAGAATATTTCAGCTCAAACGAGATGAGCTTTCTTTAGCATGAAGTGCCTTCTCGCTTAAGCGAGAGTTAGCTGGCTGAAGCGAAAATTCGTGCAATGTATATATATATATGTTACTGGAGGCAGAGAACCAAGAGGGGAACGAATATGGGAAATACACATCTTGGCCGAGCTATGGAAGGACGAACATCACAAGATTTAGAGTTTCTTGAGTTTCTTCTTAGCTCTTAGGAATTCAATGGCTGCCATGAGTAGCTAAACTCTTCTCTTGGGATTGAATGTAATCAAATCAAACTTGGATGTAATCTTCTGATATTTATATATAGCATTTATGTTTCTACTCAATATTGGTATTATTGTTCTGTTCTTAATGCATGATTCTATCTGATCAATAGATTTGTGATTGTGATTTTTAGATTTGACTAGAAAGTATTTTTGAAAATCTGATCTGAACAATGATACTTGATGTATTGTGATGCTAGGAATATATTTCAATATATCAGTTGCTTATAACACTTGATTATAATGCTGGATTAATCTATTGAATATGTGAGGAATAAATATTCAGGGGATTAATCTTATGAATTTTATATGTGAGGAATCAATATAAATGACTTTTGGGTGTTGCATCAATATTGGTAAATTCAGATGTTGTATATTTATATTTATCCAAAATAAAGACAAGTGAGATAGATGAAATTCAATCCCAGTTTCTTTTACTGAATTTTTCTAAACTTTTCCTCTTTTACTATATTATTTATATGCAACAGTCAATGATAAATCAAATGAATATTTTTGTATATATGTTGATTGAGATGATTATCTATTTTTAACTAAATCCATTCCTCGTGGGATTGACACTCTTACTTAAAAAATCATTATACTACAATTGATTTTTGGTACGCTTGCCAGGAGATCAACAATTGGATTCATGTAAGGTTGGGTTGAGTTAGCTCGGGTTAGAACCTAGCCAACTAAACCTAAGCCTGGATTAAAGTCAAGTCAAGTAGACCTGAGTCTAGGTCAAGTTGAACCGGTTTGGGCCCAACTTGAACTAAGTTGACTTGGGCCTCGGTAAAGTTGAGTTGGCCCTAGTATGTACAACCATGTTAGCTAGGGTCTTATTGAACTGAGTTGGCTCGAGTTCAGGTCGAGTTGAGTTGACCCAAGTCAAACAAAGTTGGTTCAGGTCCAGGTTCAACCTAGACTAGGTCAAGTTAGGTTGAATTGAGTGTGCTTAGTGCCCATATCGTTGTGCCTTTCGAGTGGGTCAAAACTTATCCAACAGGAAATTTTGCTACCTTAGGACCGTTATAGTTATAGTCGTTGTTTCAATCGTCGGACAAGTCGTTTCAACTTGGGCCCGACTAAGACAAGTTAGCTCGAACGAATCAAATTGACTTAAACGATCTGAGTCGAGCCAAGTCGACTCGGTCACAAGTTGAGAAGAGTTAACTTGCACTCAAGTCGAGCCTAGTCGAGATGATTCCACATCATCCAAGTTAGGACAAATGAACGTTCAACCAAGTTGGGATAGACTCAAGTCAAGCTTAGTCTGATCAAAAGCAAGTCAGACTTGGTTTGACCAAAACCTGATCAAGTCAAGCTGAGTTAGTTGCAATCCAAGTCGAGCTAAGTCAGTCTGAGTCTAGATCAAGCCAAATGCATCTGAGCTAAGTCAAGTTGAGTCAACTTGGATCCTAATCAAGTTAAGTCGGCATGTGTTTAAGTTAAAGGAGTTGGCCTCGAGCCAAACCATTGTATAATAAGTAGTTAAAACCTTCGTAATTAATGTTAGAGACTAACTTAGACTCCAATTCACACATCAATTATAATTTTTATTAAAAATAAAAATGATTTTAACTATAAAATTTTTCGGTTTATAAAATACTGTCTAAATAAATATAATGATTTATTATTTTTTATCTTTAAATCGGTTGCGAATTTAATAATTTTCTTATAATAGTGCTTTTTCTATTAATATTAGCTTGGTAGATAATAAACCAATAGTGATTGTTCATGCCACCTTCAATTCTTACGTGTCTTCAACCATTTAGATGTACAAAGTCAAGCCATTTTTCAAGATCTTTCCATCTCCATATATTTTGCTTCTAATATTGAACACCAAATATAATTTTTGTAATGATACATGTTCCATGATCATTTAGCTAAAAATGCCTTATTAAAGTTGTTTACATCCTTCACCCGGAACCTCCTCATTTTTAAGACAACATATATCCTTCTAGCTTGTCCATTATTTCTCTAAGAAAAAAATTATTTTTGAGATCCGAAACTAATTTAATGATTTTCATCAAACTTTTTTTCACAACATTATATGTAGATAAATCTAGAAAAAAAAAAGTATCATTAGTGAATTAAAATAGTCTACCTTATTAAGGTAAAATTCCCTTTTTTAGCTTACTATTCCTTTATCAAGCCAAAAACTCTTGCTGTGACTAAGGATGATGGATACATTGTGAAAAGCAAAATTAGAATAAGAGTGAGAGGAATTGGGCTGCAATGAAAACAAGTATATGCGTTCTACAACTACCTCTTTAATGTTGTTTTTTTCTTTTGGGATAAAAGTTCTGAATTCAAATTTAACCTCCATTTGAGTTTATATTTTAGGACTTTTCTTCTTCTAAAGGGTTTAGCTTCTCAGTTTATCTTCGGTGGTTGCCAATAAATATACACTACTAAAAAAACTTATATTTTTTGCTAATTTTGTTTTGAAATTTTTTTCGTAGAAAATAGTTATAAATTTTGCTTTGAAAAAAATTTGCAAGAAATTACTATCAATTTTCTTGTAAAATATTTTGTATAAAACACTTTTCGCAACAAATTTTGTAGAAAATACTTGCAAATTTTATAATTTTGCAGGAAATGATTACTCACGAAGGAATTACTTGCCAATTAAAATTCTAAGAGAAAATGATAGAAAAAGTCTTTTTTTACAAATTTTTTTAACAAATTTGCAAAAAAAAACTCATGTAATATGAGAATTTGTAATAGTGATATTACTCTTAGAATGAGGAATGTCATCTAAGAAAAGAAATTGTGATCTATTCAATTAATGAGGTTGGAATCACTGCAATACAGTTTCTTCCCAGTAAGAAACTTCTATTTAGTACTTAACAAATTTTCCAATTCCTAATAGAAGAGATAACTCTTTTTATAAACTAATATTATTCGTTCGTAATTTTAAAATAAAATTTTAAAGATATTAATTAGAAATTCTTTGTAAATTGACATATATAGTTTAATTTTTATTCATAAATACATTTGTTTTTCTTTATAAGAAATATTTCTAGATAAGTTTTCCAAACACATAATCAATGTTAAATATGTATAATTAGTCTTATAATGTCAAACTAGTGTATCAATGTTTACAGGTTAAATTTTTGTATAAGGATTAGAACACCTCTTAAATATTTTTTTAATTTTAATTCATTCTTTGTTAAAAAAAATATGTTAAATATGTATGATTGACTTTCTGAAATTATCTTTTACTTTACAAATAAATTATCGTCTTGTTATAGAAAAAGTAATTAAAACTTGTTATTTTTGAAGGAGGCGAGAAATAATTTGCCCTGTCTTTAAACAAATCCAAGAAAAGTTGTCATCAACATTTTGTTTTTAACAGAAAAAATATATTGTTATGACTTTTGATTTGGATGACAACGAGCTACATACTGCATATGTTTGATTCTCCTATTCTTATTGATAAAGTCATTTCCATTCTTATTATATTCAATTACTAAGAAATATTTATCTAATACATGTCTATGCGAGTATTCATCATTTTACCGTTTTAAATATTAATTAAGATATAATATTATCAACTATTTAATGTCAAAAATATAAGTATTTTTTTAATATTAAATATTAAAAAAGAAATTATAATTGTATAAATATTAAATAACAATTGAATAAATAAATAAAAATATTGAGAGAAATATAAATACAGAGACGAGACGAAACGAATATGTATATACTTATTCTCGTATTATACCTGATTTACATAATTGATTACTCATACTCATTTATACATTATTCATACAAAAACTTTTATTAAAATCAGGAGGAATTCAAATAATACACACAATTGGTTCATTTTCATCCCTAACATGTATCACATGTTGAAATTAATCCATCAATAAATGCATAATCCTATTATTCAATCTCATACAATGAGAACCTTATAGTTCAAAGCTAAGTCAAAAATATTATATATGTACATTTATCAAAATAACAAGAAAAATATATAAACCTTCGTCATCAATATACCTAGGTATTGGTGTTTGACAATACTTTATTGCAAAGGCAAAGTTTAGAAACACATTTTGACCATACACAAATATTATATACACACGCAATTAAAATATATATTTTTAGCTCAGCCATATTATTTTGACAGTTTTAATAAAAAGTCTTGAGCGTTAATAAAATAAATAGAGTAATGAATGATATTTATTCTTTACTAAATGCTTGTTAATTATACACGTTATCATAAAAATTATAAAAAACTATAAATTTATGTTATACACATCATTACTTGAATTTAATTTTATATTGATTGTAACATTTTAAATAATTCGTTTACATTCAATTTTCTTTTTAAAAAAAAAAACAAATGTTATACACGTATTACAAGTCTCAAACTTTTTGTGAGGTTCATTTTAAATATAGAGAAAGTGAGAGACAAAATTAAAGTATTAAATTAATTTATGTAGTTGATTTCAGGTTTATTAAGAAAAATCTCTTGAATATTTTTTGTCTCTTCATATCATTATTTTGAAAAATGAGAGAGAAAGAGATAGAAAGATAACACAATATAAATATGAAAGGTAAAACAAGAAGATTTGGGAGGTTCGAAGTTGTAGTTATGGGAAAGCAATGTGACAGTAATGAGAAAACGAGATAAGAAGGAACAAATAGACAGTGACCCTTATTCTTGTTTTTCCATTACGCCTACACAGAAGAAGAAACAATTAACCTAAGTGTGGATTCTAGCCAGAAAATAGAGAATTAAGGAATATATATATATACACCAAGCCAACGACGAAGAAAACACCAAAATTCTGACCCAACCCAGACCAACATGCTTATTCTCTGAAAGAGAACTATAGTGACCTAAATATCTAGGGTTTGGTTTATTTTTTGTTTTCTTCGATGTTTATCTTATAATTATACAAAAATTATTCCATTTTCACCTTGGTTTTAATTTTTGAGATGATGTCTTATTTAGTAGTTTAATATATCATAGTATATACAATGTTTTATTTTTAATAGAATTATTTGGTAGTTTAATACATCATATATATGTAAACATAACATACAATATGAATATTAACCGTTAAATTTTCGTTAGTAAATGACAATTTTTGGAAGTGAATTTTCTATTCGAATAATTACAAACAAAGATGTTATCTCCACTGTCTGTTTGAATTGTGAACAGGTTAATTTTATTATTGAAAAAAAAAATCGAACAAAAGCTAATCGGACACTGTAGCATTAATGTATAACAATTTTGTTGGTGGTTATTGCCAAAAATATGGACAAAATATATGCCAAAAGACCATGTTAGGTTTTTCATTTGTTGTCTGATTATTCTGTGTTCTGACTCCGACGACCCTTGTCTGGAGGGTACATTGTGTGGATGAGTGCCCAATTTGGACACATACATGGTCACAACTCACATGTCTTCCAGTAATTATTCCCAATAAGGACGTGGAGAATTTATGACATTTGGCTTTAGGGTTGTATTCATTGTAGACAACTTTAACTAGGATATTAGTTTAGTATTAGGATGATGTTCTATGCTGAATATTACGATTCACCAAGATATTTCTATAATTCCAAAACAAGTATTCTGCCATAGGTTTCGCACATATATAGCTTCCCTGATGATAGTTCCTTCCTTATTATCATTTCCTCATGTCATAAAAAATGTATTTCCACAACCAATATATGATAGTAAATTCACTATCAACGGAGAAGGAATTGTCTTTGTTTTAAACAATTTGAATATTAATATTGTTCTTGTTGCTCATTCTTTAAACCATAATTTATTGTTAGTCTCTCAAATAAACAAATTTCTCCTATGTCTCATAACTTTTTGGAATGACTATCGTGTTGTTAAAAACATTCATAAAAATTATACTTTTCTTTCATGTGTGCTTGTGGAATGACCAAAAACTCATCAATAAAATGTTCGTCCATAAATATTACCAACAATTATGAAAATTTGTTGTTAATTACTGATGATCAAAATTCGTCAGCAGTTACCGACTACAAAAATTTGTTGGTAATTATCAATGAAGTTTGTCTGTTAGCAAAAATCTATTGATAAATATTATTATTTGGTCTTCTTCTTCCTCCTCATCATCGTAATCTTTTTTCTTTTTTTCTCTTCTTTTTTCTCCTTTGTCGTGCCTATCTTTGTTGTCATCATGGCGTCCAGTCACGCCTTGCTCCTCCTCTCTCCTCCATCTTCTTCTCTTTATCCTCCTCCTCCTTTTCATTTTCTTCAATTTTTTTTCTTCTTCTCCTTCTCTATCATTGTTGCCACCACCAGCTTTGTTATCGTCGACTCTTCCTCTTTCTCATCCCTTTTCTTCTTCTCCTTTTCTCACTCATCTTCAATTAATTTACAAGAAATATTTTATTAGATTTGACTGGAAAAATGATGTCCATTTTATGGACGGATTTAGAATAAAATTACAAAATTAAAAAGATACAGTTATCAATGAATTTACAGATAGATTTTAAAAAAATGAATCATTGATAAACTTACCATTGAATTTTTAAAATTTCAATTATGGACGAATTTAAGAAAAAAAACCATTATTGATGGATTTAGCATTGAATTTAAAAAAAAATCATTATCAATAAATTTACTAACGAATTTAAAAAAATATACATTTGTTGGAATTACCCATACATTTAAAAAAAAAAATCATTACTTATACAGTTTACCACAACATAACCATAGTCAAAGCGAGAACTTAAGTGTTCATTATGTCAACGAAATTTTTAAACAAAATTTATCGATGTAAATATCTATCAATAATAAACATTATAAATTATTGATAAATTTTTTTATCATAATAAAATATTTAATTTATGTATGAATTTTAGTGTTGATTTTATTGTTAACAAAAATATTTATCGATAATTAAAGTTTTATAATTTCTCGATGAAATCCATGATATATTTTACGACAAATTCTTTTTCTGTCGTTAGTTTAGTATTTTCCTGTAGGATTTTAGACAAATATATATGTTGCCATTTTTTTTATCTAGAATATATTAGAAATATGCATCAACAATTAGATATGAACTGTACATATAAAAAATTGTGACACTTTCTTCGATATAAAATCTTAATATTCAATATATGCGCTCCTTTTTTTTATATATAACTCAATTTTGTCATTTATGATAATATAAGAATTTCAACTTCTACTTAAATTTATAATAATATAATAGTTGAGCAGAAAAAGAAAAGTACATGTTCGCTGCTTAAAAAAAGCAGCTATAAGTTGATGTAGAGTGGATCCAAGATGCAAAACTCATGTTCTGTAATCAAATGTGGGGAAGCTATTCTGTTTTCTTCGATGCAGATCATCCACGACGGTTAACATACACAAACACAACCTCATGGTTTTGTCAAATATTGATAAAATTAATGTTTCAGATTTTTTTTAATCTAAATTGAACAGAAGAATGGTACTACACTCTGTGTGTCGTACAAGAGGTAGGGTACTTTGGCATTCAATCGTGTGTTGAGGGGATCATCACCATTTCCAACATACCTTGCATTTAGGTTTTATGTTTTGTGACCTTTTCTATAACGGTCAAGACATCCTGGTATCTCTTTGTGTATAAAAGAAAGTTAAAAGACATTTTGTATCTAATTTATGTATATTAGCTCTGATATGTCTTGTTTGTATGTAATTTTTAAATATGTGTGATATTATATTAGTAGATAATGATATAATGTTATTAAATTAATATATAAAATAAAAATTATATTTATTAAAAATAAAGTGAAATATATCATAAAAGATGAAAGAATAACGATTGATAAATAGAAATAATAAGAAATAGAGATAGATGATTTTATAAAAAGTTTGTAGAAATAACGATCAATTTTTAAAAATTTAATAAATAATTATATTTTAAAAGGTAAAATTGAAATTTTGAAATGTAGAAATAAAATAAGAAATCTCTTTATATATTATTATAGATAATAGGATAAATTAGCACATTTTGTGTGTATGCATTTTTTAAATGTACATTATATTACATTAATAAATAATGGTATTAATTTAATATACAAAATAAATTTATATTTATTAAAAATAATGTAAAATAAATGGAGAAAATATGAGAAAAAAGTGTTGATGAATAAAAAGAAAAAAGAGGAGATGATAGACAATTTTATAAAAAATATATAAAAAAAATGTTAATTTTCAAAAATTTAACAAATAATTATAAAAGATAAAATTAGAATTATGAATTGTAGACGAAAAAAGAGAATTATCTTTATATACAGTTATAGATGAATTTTATTGTAAATAAAAACTTGTTTTTACCAATTAAGCCCAATATTGTAAAAAAAAAAAAGAATTAGTCTCTAATTTCATTAAATTAAAACAATAGTCAAGCTGAAAAAGAATACACCCATCCCATGATTGAATTTGAAGGGGTGGGTTTTTTGGTTTATTAAAATATTTGAAAATATTTAGATGAGTGTATCGTTAAAAGTGTTTTTTAATATAATAAAAAGTATGGTGAATATGTATATAAAAATAATTTAAGTAAAGTGGTGTCGTTTTCTAAGATTGATGAAACGTCGCTGATGATGTTGCCATATGAAGAGGCAAAGCAAATAGGCAACTGGTGATCTGGTAATTTTCTACTTTATTAGGACATCAAAGTGGCGCAATTGCATTGAAACCCCATTTCTTAACAATGGTCCCCTCTCTCTCTCTCTCTCTTCAATCTCACCTTCTTGCTAAGGACTCATCCAAACCTCCACTTTCATAAATCTTTCAAAAATTAAACCTTCTCTTATTTCATTATTCATTTCATATATATACATATATATATATATATATATATATATAACATAAGATTATATTTTCATCAACAATCTTAGAATAATTTGATAACAAGTTACACAATAGATCCAACAAACAATAAATCTCGCTAGAATATACTTTTAACTAATTCTGATACTATCTTAAGAGATAAACTTTAAAAGGTTAAATATGTTTTTGGTCCTTCAAGTATCAGTTAATTCTGGAATTAGTCCCTCTTCGAAACTTTACATTAATTTAGTCCTTCATCTTTATAAATGCGTGAATTTAGTTCTTCTTACCAAATTTTGTTAAGTTCATTTTAAACGCATTTTAGTATAATATTTGAATTAACATTAAAGCGAAAATGTGTCAAACGGTGTAAACAATTCAAATACTATCATGAAATGCGCTTGAAACGTCAGATAAACTTAACAAAATTTGATTCAAATGACTAAATTCACGCATTTTTAAATATGAAGAACTAAATTGGTCAAAAGTTTTAAAGAATGACTAATTTCAAATTTCAATAAAACTTGAGGGATCAAAAATATTTAATCCAACTTTAAACTTAATTCAACCCTATAAAATCAGCTTATAAGAAAATGTTTGTACACACCTATGTAATATAAATTTGTCTTATTTCACGTTAAGTTCTCTAATATTTTGAAGAAAAGATATAAATAATTTAGATATTTGTTAGAGAAAAATGAAACAAATAATGAAAAGTTTAGAAAGCATAAACCCTAGAAGAAAGTTGGTAGTTGGATAGATTGATGAGATGTTTAGTATGAGAAGTAGAACATGAAGTATATGGTAGAAGAAAGGGTTATGAAGATGATGATAATAATGAAGAGAGGGAAGAGTGAGAGAAAATGAATATTTTGTAGAGAAAGAAAGTGTGGATGGTGACATGTCTTGGAGATGGGAAAGAAAGGGTTAGAATTATGCAAGACTGAGAGAAAGTTGGGTTGGGGCAAATGTATATGGCAAAGCGAGTCAAACATTGATGAATAAAGAGTGTTCTGTTTTATGCACAAAAGAAAGCAAAACAAAAGTGAAGAAAAATATATCATTAAATTACCATTTCAGATGAATTGTGTGAAAAAAATCACTGACAATAATCTCTCTTTTTCAATGTGGCTGAATTAAGAGTAAGTTTTAAGCAAAACAAAAGATAAAAGTGGACATGGCCACTGCAGTTATTGAAAGAATTCAAACAAAAACAGGTTGACATCTTTAGCTCTTCTCTTTTTGTATATCACACAATATATATTTATGGAACAATTTCAAATACAGAAAAAGTTGAATACGACTAATCGATTCATCCCTATATAAAAATATAATTTATTTATTTATTTTAAATATCTTTATGGCTATATTTTAAACTTATGACCGAGTCAATTATATTGGCATCTTTTGTAATTTTTTTTACCATTCTCTTAAAAAAATATTATTTTATATTTTTTCAAAATTCAAATTTTGTCAGAAGTAGACTTTAAGCCTAATTCAACCCCACAAAATCGACGTGTAAGATGACGATTACATCCACTTATATATTATAAATTGACATTATCTCTACAACAAAATTATATAATAAGTTCATATAAATGTAATAAGAATAGTCTCTACACGGTTTATACATCAATAAAAAAAACATGAAGCACTACCAATTTGGTTTTAAACCTTGGCGAAGATCTAACTTCATTCAAATCTATAATGTCATCAAATTTAAAATAAAAACCTAAAAATATAATATTATTAAGCATAATTCAAATAAATCATACCATAACTTCTCTAATAATTAACAAGACAAAATACTTTCAAAATTTTATTCATATAAGTTTTATTAATTAATTATTTGATCTTAATTAGTATAGCTCTCTTGAATTCCCCCTCCCCCTAGATTTATTTGTTTCTAATTAATAATCTTTAACTGAAAATATTTTTGTCTTTTAATTTTAACAGTTTGCATGCTTAACATGCACAGTGTATTTTTTTTTCAATAATGCTTCGTCAATATAGAAGTTTAGATTTGGGAATTAAAGACATGTCTTTTTGTACGTATATCAGAAACGATGACATAATCTTTTCAACTTTGAAAGTGCTCCTGTAAGAAAGAAGAAAAAAAAACTTTGAAGGTACCAAATTGCTTGTCATTTCTGGCACCGCAGTGTTTTCTTTTTTGGTCGAAATGAAAGAAAAAACAATCTTTTGTTATTCAACATTATAAATATATATGAAAACAATAATTAATCCACAATCATAACTAACACACCATTATTAATTAAGTCAATACGTTTTATACTTTTCACATTTGATAAAATATGTTTTTAAACTTTTAAATTTGGAAGTGAAATTGAAATTTATTTTTATCTTAAATTTTAATATATTTTGATTTTTAAACATACAAAAATGAATAGAGATAGTCTAATTTAACTTAATGATATTACATTTTTTTAGGTGTTAAACGATGTTTAAAATTGACATTTGTGTTAGAATCGTTAAATGTGTAAACAATTCAGAAATGTCTATCTAAAATGTCGTTTACTACATAAAAAAAATCACGAGATTAAATTAGAATGATTACATCTATTATTTTTAAAGTTTGAAGATCAAACTGTATCAAAATTTAAAACATGAACGAATTATAATATTACGTTCAAATCTCACGACTAAACATATTTAACTTAATGATATCAAATTTCTTTTAGGTGTTAAACTAGGTTTAAAGTTGACATCTGGGCTAGAATTGTTAAATGATGTAAACGACTTAGACTTGTATGTCTGAAACGTCGTTTACTACATAAAAAAAAAATCACAAGATTAAATTAAAAGGACTACATCTATTATTTTTAAAGTTTGAAAATTAAACTGTATCAAAGTTTAAAACATGAATAAATTATAATATTACGTTCAAATCTCGGAACTAAACATATTTAACCCTATTTTATCTGGTGATTTAAAATACAGTAAATTAGTGAGGGATAATGGTGAGAGTGGTGATTGAGTGAGATGATGATGATGATGATGGAGGACCACGTCTGCAGAATCCTGCAATAGATATAAAAATGAGAGAAGAAAGAAATAAAGAAGCGACACCAACTAGTAGTACCATGCACACAAACATGGTCCTAGAAAGAGAGAGCAACTTTACCAAAGAACTTGCCTCATTTCTTAGTCATTCTAAAGTTAGAATTCATGATCCAACTCATCAATACACCTACATCAAATAACACAAATTGACGTGTACAAATCCAAACCAAGTACTGCTGAATCTCTCTCTCTTGCCCTATACTTGTGCACCAAACTCTCAAACCTCTGGATCCAATCACAAACATCAATCTCTTTTTTTATATATATACAATCATTGACCAGGGAAGTTTTATTGTGAGGGACTAAAAGAATCACCACTCTTTTAAGTGCAAGATTGTTTCCATTAGAGGGATTAAATGTAGGGTTCTTCGAGTATTTTAATGTTAGGATTGTTGACAATGCTCAGCATCTATAAAAGGTTTAACAACCGTCACAGATTAAATCACCTTTATCAATTTTATACCACAAAAGATTCAGTTTTGTATTCAATTAATTTTTCTCAAGAGTCTTCTCTACATTGTATATATTTTCTTCTAAATAGGAATTTTTTTGGCGTGTGGAATATGAAAATGATATCCTTTATATTGTATCTAGATAAAGATAATTTAAAAGAGTAATTAATTTATTTGGATAATTTTTTAATTATTTGAAATAATTTATTTTGATGAATTTGAAATTGTTTTAAATAAAATGAGTTATTTGGACGTGAAAATTAAAAGAAAATTGAAATTTAAAAGTTTTAAGAAGGTATTGAAATAAATAAAACAATAGAATTTAAAATTCCATAATGGAGTGTTTGAAAGAGACAATTTAAAAGAATAATTAATTTATTCGGAGAATTTGAAATTCTTTTCATGAAAATGATATGTTTGGATGAGAAAATTGGAAGAAGATTGAAATTAAGGAAGTTTAAGAAGGTATTTCAAATAACCAAACAAGTAAAATTTGATATTCAGTCAAAAAAGAAAGAAATTGAAATTCTTCAAGTTATGGAATTGCTAATTGCTCGGGATAAAAAAAAGTCACAAGTCCAAAAAGTCGAGTCAGGTCGGGCAGAAGGTCAAGCATATCCAGGTCGAGTCAAAAGTCAAGATGATTTGGACATGACCGAAGGTCGAGCCGAGCCGACCCAAGCCAGCCAAGAACGAAAGTTGAGACGAGTCGGTCTAAGCTAAAGGTCAAGCCGATTTGGATCAGACAGTAGGTCGAGCCAAGTCGACTCAAGCCCCAAGTCAAGCTGAGTCGGTCCTATCCGAAGATCAAGATGAGACGGCTCTAAGTCGAGTCAGTCCGGACTGAAGGTCGATGAAGTTCGAGTCGACCTAAGCTGAATTACAAGTCAAGTCAGTTTGGGACGAAGTTCCAAACGAGATGACTTTGAGCTGAGTTGGCCTTGGTTGAATGTCGAGTAAGGTCCAGCTTAGCCAAAGGTTGAGCCAAGTCGGCTTAAGCCGAAGGTCGAGTCAAGTTGGCCTAGACATAAGATTTAAACAAATCTACACTAGTTGAAAGTTGAGTTGTCTCAACTCGGATCAAATCGGTTGAGGTTAAATTAATCCAGATTGTTTCGGGGTCGAATAATCGAATCGGCCCAAGTCGAACCAGTTGAGGTCGAATCCACTCGAGTCAACTTGAACCAAAAGTTTAGACAAGTCGTACTGAATTGAAAGTCGAGCTAAATTAAGTTAGATTCAAAGACAAAGTTGACTTATAGTAAGAGGAAAAAGAAGAAAATAGAAAACACTTCAAATCACAATCTGAGTCTTGTTTTCAAGCATACAAGTTTTTATATTCTATATAAATATCTCTCAAATCATTTGATTGTGTTGAGATAAGTCTTTGTGAATAAAACTTCATATTCTTCCACCAAGGGATCATCTTAAGTTTATTTGAGTAAAAAACTTCAACCATCTCTTGAAAATGTGTAAACTTCTATCAACATCTTAATATTGTTTGTTGCATTCCAAAATAGAATGCAAGAATCAATATCTTTTTCATCTTTACAAAACTAGAGATGACAATTTTCTTCCTTGAACAAAAAAATCTTTAAAATTATTTTAAAAATTCATTTCAACACCCTTTTGTCATGTTTGTGTTTTCTTTGTCAACAAAGAATAATAAATGTAATAAGAGAGTACTTTGCGTGCTTTAAACCTTTTAAAAAACATAACATTATCAACTTGAATAATACAATTATCTAGATACCAATATATGGATGATAGCTCAATTGAAATTTAAATAAAAATAAGTTAAAGAATTAATCAAAGTTATATGGAAAGAGGATCCAAACCTAATACCTACACTCACCATTTACAAAATAAAATAAATACCTATTCATGTCACTAACATACTAACATATATATGATCCAACTCAATTTATTCATTTTAAAAGTCTTTGGTTCTAAAATCATATTTGATATTCAACTCAATTTATCCACCTACCCTCTTGAGCTTTAGATGTGTATGTGAAAATTTGACCATGTTTCAAGCTCTTTTTGTCTATTACTTGCTTTCCAAGCTAGAGGATTCCAACTTGTTTTATGGTTAACTCATTTGTATTTGATTATGACTTCCTAAATGTGATAACAGTCTCCAAAAATCTAAAACTACCTTATGAATCACGTAATGATGGGACTCATTCTCACTCTACAAAAAAGACAACCAATAACACATGAATACTCCAAAGAAACCTTAAAACAAATATTGATGTTTCTTACTATTAAAACAACTTCCATACTTTTTGACATCTTTATCACATTGGATGAAATTTAAGTAGATTTCCATTACAAATTTTGCATTTAGTCTCCAATAAAAAAATAGGACTTTTCTTATCCCATTTTTTGTGTACTTTATAATTTATCTCTTCCAATACATAATGTGTATTAACATGATGTCATTATACGGCAGAAAGTATATGACAGAAAAATTCAGAGACAGAAAGAAAAATATCAAATACTTTAAGAATAACTTAAAAGAACAAAAATCATATTTTCTTTTACCAAATACATATAATTTTTTTCAGAAAATAAATAAAAAATATTTAAATATTCAAAAGACCAAAATTCAAGCAAAAAATTATTACAAATTAAATGTTAAAGTTGTAAATTTTCTAAAGATCCAAAACGTATATAAACCATATAAAAGTTATATTTAGGTTGGGTTTATTGTTGATACACAGAATAAAATGCTTGTACTGATCTGCACGAAAGCTAAAGTCCAAATTTTTTTAAAGAAAATTTGTATAAGAAATGTATTTTTGTATTATATATATATATATATATATATATGAAATAATAAGACAATTTTTTTGTATACCACCGCCTCTTCAAAAAATGACCTGCACACAAACAATCATGTAGTATCTATATCTCTAGATATTGTTTAAGAGAAATGATACTTTTTGAAAAGATTATTTTGACAAACTTTGACAGATAATTATTTTGATAAAAAATTCTAAAATTTATTATTTTATCTTCTTAACTTCTATAAAAAAAAGTAAAAAATTATTTTATTTAATAAGTTTGTTAACTTTGTCAAAACCAAATTTTTATCAAAAAAATATATTTTATTGTTTAAACTCAGACCAATTCTTTTCCTGTTTTTTAACTTTCATACCGGAGGATGCAAAAGTAAATATTTCTTTTACAATAAACGAATATCTCAGAAGAAAATCTTAAAATATTAATGCTTAAATGATCCACAAATTGTGTGGTAATTTATGTAAGGAAAAATATATACACACAGGAACCAGCATTATATATATGGATTGTTGATTGTAATAGATGGTTGATATGTATGAGATGAAAACTACATGATCCACACTTCAAGAAAGGGACTTTGGCACTGTTACTGAATATTTTATGTTCCTTAAAATTGCTAAGTAGAAGAGGTAATGGAATAATTTGCATTACAAAAAAAAAAAAAAAGGGGGGGGGAGGTGGGTATAGAGGAGGTAAGTGTTTTAGGTGGTGCTAGTATTCAGGTTAAGAGGTGGCTGGT
>Ga0099822_1002005_pt1 | contig 24832 bp, 25 predicted proteins | sample CowpeawhiteBW_FD_76839 | JGI IMG/M metagenome (GOLD analysis project Ga0099822, IMG submission 76839) | Root nodule microbial communities of legume samples collected from California USA - Cow pea white BW | ecosystem: Host-associated > Plants > Roots > Nodule | place: USA: California | collected... | reverse complement strand
TGGTTGCGTCTCCGTCACGCGGGTACAGGACGGCCAGTCCGAGGTTTGGGAAGTCCGAGACGCAGGGCGTTGGCTGTGGTAATCGCAAGCTGGGCGATCTATTAGATCGATGAAGGCCGCCGTCAGCACGGAGTTCGGCCGCGGTCACTGACCGGCGGCCTGGGACCGATTGAGATCGCGTCCCGCGCGCGCAACCGAGGCGCTTGTAGCCTTTGGAAGGCGAAGGATTTGTAGTATGCGCCATCGTCGGTCATGTCGCGCTCGACGTCACGCCTTCTCGCATAGCAGGCCTGGGTCGCGTTAAGGAGGGTGATGGCAGATCCCTCTCACCCGTCATGATCTGGCTGAACGCGATGCTAGACGCATCGTCGATGCAGACATGCACATGCTCCCAGCCCAGCTCCTTGCAACGGGAGCGCAGGTTGCTCTGGCTGGTCCGACCCCTGGTGATGCGATGGCCGATTCGATTTAGCTTGGCGAGTGTTCTGATGTCGATGGAGATCAATTCGCCGGGGTGTCCGCGTTCCTAGTACCCGGAATCAGAGCTGAGGGGTACGGCGGCCTTTGAAGCAGCGTTGACGGCACGTTTTCTTGGTCCAGACGAAGGGCTCGGCTCCGTCTTTGTATGTGTTGATGTAAGCATCGATGTGATCCTGAAGCTGCTTGAGGCCTGTGAAGGAGGTGCCGCTGAGAGACTGTCCTTGCAGGATCAAGAACCACACCTCGACCTGATTGAGCCAGGACGCACTTGTCGGCGTGAAATGAAATTCCACGTTGGGGTGGGCATTGAGCCAACGCTCGCTCTTCTTGTGGGTGTTGAGGTTGTCGAGGATGATGTGAAGCTTCCGGATTGGGCAAGCCGCGGTGACGCTGTTCATGAAGTCGAGAAATTCGACGCGACGCCGGTGTTTTGAACGCGTCGCGATGATCTTTCCAGTGGCGGAGCGCCGCAAATAATATTGTCGTGCCATGCCGCTTGTAATCGCGGCTCTGGCCAGTCAAGGCGCGGGCATTGAGGCTGGGCAAGAACTCGGCAATTTTGAGAGTTGATGTACGATTCGGCTCATGACGAATCGCGCATTCAAGGCGGCGAGAGCCGGGAACAGGCCAGTCTGCTTCTGGCGCGGATTGAGGATTACGTGGGGCCGGAATCCGGTGCGGGCGATCGAGAGCGTCGTCTGTGCGCTCGACCTTGGCTCGGCTTCCGCCACGCGGATCGCGCTGCGGGCGAGACGGGACAGCCGCCCTATGACCCGGCCGACCTGTTGAAGCGTTATCTCTACGGCTACAGCAACCAGATCCGGTCGTCACGTCGACTGGAGCAGGAGGCCAACCGCAAGCTGGAGTTGATCTGGCTGCTGGCTTGCCAGTTGTCCCTGCGGAAGTTGGCGATCGTCCGATACCCCGGCTTCAAGTTCCTCTGCTGCGACTGGCCGCCTTTGATCACAGTCCTCGCGACCCGCTCACGAGTCCGAATAGGATCATCCCATCCATGCTGGCCTGCTTCCCAGCAAGCATGTTGAACTAGGCCCCTCCCGCTCTCTAGCGGTAGATAGGCTCGGCCGGCTCCAGCGTGGCGAGCCTGTTCAGGCCGAGCCGGGTTCAAGATGCGGCTGACGGTTGCTGACGAGATCCCGACCTGGACGGCTGTCGATTCAAAGCTATCGACGATGGCGAACCCGGGCGTTGGCAATGCCCCCACGCCGTGACGGCATCATTGCGTGTTCGACGAACCGACCAACGGCGAATGATTGCGAGCTTACATCGAACAGCAGTTCCAGCGCTTAGCCTCGCTATGTCGTGATCATGGGCATGTTTGAATGTGATCGCTGGTGCAAGAGCACGGAGCATGGTCGGTATTGACATGTGTCCGGCCATTCGTTGCAGCTATCACATGCCGCCGGCCCGTTTGGAAATTCGTAGAGCCGATCCATTTCAATCTCGCGCGCTCGAGGCACGCATCCATGATCTGGTTTTCCCGACCCGGACTCGTTGACCGTTGTGCCATTCTCGCTGGTAAACCTTGCACTCTTAGGGTCCTCCGTGGAGCTACTTCGCCGCTGCTGGAGAACCCGATATATTCCGCCTCTTGGCATCGATGCACAGACGACGCGTATCATCTTGTTTGCGAGAGTAACATAACTAGCGTGGACGGCTTGCGGGCAAGCAGGTACGCCAGCCATGGATCCGCTGTCGAGCCTTTGCGCATCGCCCAGTGCATGGGCGGGCTCGCACCGATGATCAGCAGTCGGCGCAGGGTTGGCCCGTGCGCCAGTCTCGCCAAGCTTCTGCTTTCCGCCCGTGGAGCACTGGGGCGGGGGGCAGCCCAGCCACGCCATAAAGTCGCGTCCTTAAGGACTGGCCGTCTGCGGCAGGGCAACAAGCCCCGTGGCCGTGATCGGCCCGATTCTCGGTATCGTCATCAGCCGCTTTACTTGGTACGCTGGGCGAGTCCACGGTCGAGCAGCATCGCCCTCCCGTCCAGTGATCGCAACTACTCCACGAGCCGGTCCAGGCTCGGTCGGCCAGCTCAAAAATATCCATATAAATGATCGACGATCAACAATACGAGTTTGTCAACTTGGGAGGGACTTGCCGTCGCTACCATCCCGAATTCGGCCAGATGACGTCGGATGGTCTAAGTGCACTGACGCACAAGGAGACCGCGGCGCGAAACGCAACGGCCGCCCCACTGCTGTCGCTCGCTCTTAATCGCACGAAATGCATCGTCAGCCGCTGGACGGCTTCGCAGAGCGCGCCATCCGGGCCGCTGGCGCCCGACTCTTGCACCTGCGGGCGGGTCTGAACCCGATCGAGCAGTTCTTCGACAAGTTCAAACACTGGCTGCGCAAAGCCGCACAGCGAACCACCGAGGCCGTCTGCGCTAACATCGCTCCGATCCTCGAAACTGTCTCACCCAACAAATGCGCCAATCGCTTCGCCAACACCGGATATGGCCCAAGCTCCGGTCGACCGAGGAGATGTACCGAATCGAGCGGGAAGCAGTGGCGAGCGCGTCTACGACTGCACATGTCTGGCCGCTACCAGCGAACCAATCGGTTGTAGCAAATGGTGTAGGGACCCGACGCATCCGGCGGACAGCTACTCCGGATCGCAGGACCCAGAAAATGCCATTGAGAACGCGACAGTCGTTCATCCGGTGGAACGCCACACGGCTCGGCAGCATCGGCACGATCGCGTCTCATTCACGATCGGCAAGTTCAGAACGCGTCATTGCGTGCTCCCAGTTCACGTGTCGCGCAAAGTCGTATCTGCGGCTCAGGACCGATTGTAAAATCAGGGGCTCCGGTCGGCAGACTTTGGCTCGTTGGCCGCAAGGCACGCGGCGTCGAGACCTTGCTTGATCCGCCGGACGAATGTCGCGGTGTTGCGCGGACATCAACGCGCGAAGACGGACCGTTGCCTACGCTCCGTAAGGCTGAGGAGAAGCTCGAAGGGCGGCGCGCGGCGGAGGGGATACCGTTGCCGCCGAACGCGCGTGCGGCGTTGTGCTGCCAACTCGCGCGTCTGACCAGCAACGACGTCACTGCGAACGCGGGCATAGGTCCTGCAACGCCCGCCTGTACAGGATGACTGCCGTGGCCATTCGCGAGGGCCGATTGTGGGTGCGGCCGCGATCACGGGACACGTTTGTATGTACGTGAAGACTCAGCGTCGTTTGCGCACCGAGCCTTCCTGGGCGACGGATGCCACCAGCGTGCCGTCCGGCTTGAAGATCAGTCCGCGCGTGAAGCCGCGTCCGCCTTGCGCGCCCGGTGAGTCCTGGGCGTGGAGCAGCCATCCATCGGCGCGGCACGGCCGGTGAAACCACATTGCGTGGTCGAGGCTCGCCGATATGATGCGCTCGTCGAAGAGCGTGCGGCCGTAGCGCGCCATCGCCGCATCAAGCAGCGAGAAATCAGAGGCATAGGCCAGCGCGCACATATGGAGCGCCGGATCATCGGGCAGCTTCGCAGCGGTCTTGATCCAGATATGAATGCGGCCGTTGTTGATTCTCTGACCGAAATAGCGACCGATCGCGACTGGGCGCAACTCGATCGCATAATGGCGGCGGATGAATTCCGGCGTTTCGGGAAACATCCGCTGCTTAGATAACCGATCCGTGGAGAGTTCTTCCGCCGGTGACACATCGGGCATCTTATCCTTGTGGTCGAAGGCGCCCTCTTCCTCAGCGTGAAACGACAACATCATGGAGAAGATCGTGTTGTCACGTTGAATCGCGGTGCCGTCTCGGGTCGAATAGCTTTTGCCGTCCCGCAGGCGTTCAACGTGGTAGATGATCGGCTCCTGCGGATCGCCTGGCAGGATGAAATAGCAGTGTAGCGAATGCGGCAGCCGGCCCTCTACGGTGCGGCATGCGGCTACCATCGCCTGCCCGATCACCTGCCCGCCGAACACACGCTGCCAGCTCGTCTTTTGGCTGTTGCCACGAAACAGATTCACCTCGATCGGTTCGAGGTCGAAAATAGCGAGCAGGTCGATCAGGCCTTCGGTCATTGACGTTCCTTCGGTTTCTTCGATCTTATCCCGGGGGGGCGCGCCAGCGCCACGAGCCCGAGAACGTCGAAATCCGCGGTCGGCTCGTTCGATCTGTCCCGTAACGACGATTGGCGGAACCCACTCAACAGTTTCCGTCAATGGCATTGAAGTTACATTTGAACACTTGGACCGAGGCCGCCATGTGGTGGTTGACGGATTCTTCGCGCTGCTCCAGCAATCGGCATGCCGCAATAACGCTGTGCGAGCCTTGCTAGAAAAAGATAAATCCGTGCAACTCATGCCGCCCGGCAGAATACCTGGATCTAAGTGTCGCGATCCAAACATAGACGTCTTCAACCGGACTCGGCCGAACACGACACGACTATCATGCAGACGAAGCTCTTGTTGGAATTGACGCTTCGCATGTAGGTCCTCGCCGAAGACCAATCCTTTTTCGGCTAAGTCCGACGCAGCTTCTCGATGGCTGGCGATAGTCCCGGGCGTCGAGCCGATTAGTGCTTCCCCCGCTCCAGGCGCTCGCGCCCGACGCCTTGGCGTCGGGAAGACACTTCGACGCCTGCATCGGCCTGACGCCCCTAGAAAATCAAGCGGCGGATTGGTAGTGGATGCCCAAGTTGTAGCCATCACCACCTTGGCCAACACAATGGCGCGGATCGCATGGGCCTCGTTTCGCAACTGTCGGCGTCGACCGTCAGCCTGCTATGGCGGTTACGGCATGAGCTGACAACCCATCTGACGAACCGGCCAACCGCTTCGGCAGTTGATCACGGGCAATGCGCAGTTAACTGTGATGACCAGCGGGCGACGTCTCGATAGGACGCAAGGTAGCCGATTCGCGCATTAAGCGCGTTGGTTGGATTGGCTCGCCCCCATCGCGAACCTCATCAAGGCCGGCGGCTTATGTCCGCGCAACTAGAGACCAGACACCGGACATATGGGCGCACCGAACCCGAATGGTCGTTCAGCCAATGGCGTCCTTGGCCGCGGGGTCGTCCACATATGGGAATCCCCAATCGATGCGCTCAGCAAGCAGGCTTAGCAAGGTTGCTGCGCCTTTGAGCAGATGATGTCGCTGGGCCAGTTGGATGAGCTAGTAACCTTCGTGGAGCACCGGTCTTCATGAACCGCTATGAGCACGATAAGCTCTTATCCTGATCACCCCCCATTTTCCTGACAAGACAAAGAATTTAAAGGCGCTGTATGTCGCAATGCCGACGGGAACGGCGGCCCCGGGATCCGGCCAAGGACTGGCTATCGAAGACCCGCGTTCATCGTTCAACCCGACAAGCGCCGATTTTGAGAATCAAGGCCACACGCTAATCACCAACGATCTCGTCGAGGCAAAGGAAGATCTGCCTTCCACTCTTCGAACCTTGCTGGTCGATCTGCTGCCCTGTGTAAGCGGTCAATTGTCGGCTCTGAAGAGCAAGCCTGTTTGCCAGTAGCTGGAAACGGAGGACGAGGAACCCTGCGTAGGTGGCCGTCCCGATTGATAAGCCAATCCATATACCAATGGCGCCAAGGCCGAGCTTCAAACCGAGCACGTAGCTGAGAGAAAAGCCAATCAGCCAATAAGCGACGCCGGCGAACAGAAGCGGCACTCGCGTGTCCTTCAGTCCGCGCAAGCTGCATGAGGCAATGCTGGACATTGCGGCGGTAATAAAAGAGCTTGCGCCGATCAAGAGGAGCTGTGCAGCAAGTCTGATCGTCGCGTCCGCATCGTCGGCCGATTCGCCCACAAACAACTTGGCGATCTCAAAACGCAGGGCGATCACCGCAAGCGTCAGCAGCGCAGCGATAACGATGCCGAACAGCATCGCGATCAGACCTGCCCGCTTGACGCCAGGACCGTCGTTGCGGCCGACCGCACGACCAACGCGCACGGCTGCGGCCATGCTGATGCCGGAAGGGACCATGAACAGGATGGCGGCGACCTGGAACGCGATCTGGTGGGCGGCAAGCGTCGTGGCGCCGATCACGCCCATCAGGAACGCCGCGGCCGATGGAATTCCGCACTCCATCAGAAAGGCGATCGAGATCGGCGTGCCGATCACGATCAACTGCCGCATCAACGGCCAATCGAAGCGCCAGATTTGTGCAAGCACGTGGTAGTCACGGAAAGGACGACGCATTGTAGCGAACCAGAATCCGGCTAAGAACGCTCCACAGTTCACCAGCGTCGTCGCAAGACCCGCTCCGAACAGCTCCAGCCGCGGCAGGCCGAGCTTCCCATAGATCAGCAAATAAGCCAACAAGGCGTTGATGGGGATGGCCACGAGCGTGATCCACAAGACCGGCTCCGGCCGGTTGACCGCGCCCATGAAACTACGGATGACGAGAAAACACAACGCTGGCGCTACGCCCCAGATCAGACCGAACAGATATTGCTGGGCGAGCCGCGCCACGTCCGGCTCCTGGCCAAGAGCGAGCAGTATTTGTTCTCCACACAGCGCGAACGCCATGATCGGGAACGACAGCAGCAGTGCCGCCCACAGCCCCATGCGCAACGAGCGTCGTACCACGGTTAGCTTATCCGCCCCAAACGCCTGCGCCACCATCGGTGCGATTGGCGCGAGCAGGCCCAAACCGAAGGTGAAGCAAACGAGATAGACCCTGCCGGCAAGCGCTGCCGCGGCGACTGCCTCAGCGCCGATCCGCCCGATGAAGGCTAGATCGGTCGTCATCATCACGATCTGGCCAACCTGCGTCAGCACCATCGGCCATGCGAGTTTCGCAGTTTCGGCAAGTTCGACAGCGAGGTAATGGCCAGCCATGCGTCTCGTTAGTCCGTTCGGTGAAGCTAATGCCGATTTTATTTGTGCTATCCTGTCCATGGAAATTATGCTGCCCGATTACTTCGGCGGACTAACGATCTCTTGTTTCACCGAAAGGATACTCTCCCACCCATCAATTCGTGATGGCGCACAGATGCGCACTTACGCGCAGCCTTGCGCGGTTAGGCGTCACGGACGCGAAGGTGCTATCGGCTGAGGGCTGTTGTTGAGCCGGCCGGTCGATCTCGCCACTGATGAGAGCAGCTTCGTCGTCTTCCCGCGTTCGGTTCGCGAGTGTTGAGCGCAAGACAGCGGCAGCTGGCCACATGCCGAAACGGTCGATCACCGGCATCGCGCAATGGGCACCGGCCCGAACCATTCTGGTACGGTCGAGCACTGAAGTAAAATCGTGCACGAGCCTGCGAGTTCAACCGCGCCACATGCGGGAACTGGAGGCAGATAGTCTTATAACCCATCGCTGCGACTTCTTGAGCATGTGAACCGCGTAACATCTCATCTTCAAGGTGCGTGCCAACTGCGAAAGCCTGATTGTAAAGGCATTTGCTAAGCTGACGTGTCGTGGGCCCGACAGCATGTCGCAAATCCGACAGTTGGCACGAGAGAGACTCTAGCATTATAGTTATAATTTTTTCCTGAGATCGGGGTTTGCGCGCAGTTGCCCGATGAGCCCTGCGCCAGAACAACCACGCGAGGACGTGGGCGAGCGGGATGCGCCGCTGGGCGAGCTTCATGGCAATGCACCGGATTCCTGGATCGACCAGCGGATCAGGACCGATGCGTCAGTCGCGGCCGCTGTCGCGTTTTTGAGCAACGGCCCGGTATTGGCGCGGTGACGGATAACAGCCATCATGGCGAAGGCAAGCATCACGAGTGAGACATGGCGATGCCAGCCATGCTAGGAGCGAGTTTCGTATGCAGGCCGAGTTCATTCTTGGCGGTTTCGAAGATGTCCTCGATGGCCCAGCGATGGCCTTCCACAGATACCAGCTTCTGCATGGACGTGCCCTTTGGGCACCATGTGGAGAATAAAGACCAAGCTGCCGTCGGCGATGTTGCGGCGGATAGGAAGACCCCGTGTCCATTCCCCGGCAAGGTCGTCGTTGTATTCACTGGCGCTGAGATCGGCCAGCTCGAGATGGGCCCAGTCGTGCCAGCGCGGACCTTTAGTCCCTCCGCCGGACAACACGCGGCGCCATAGGCCTTTTTGGCAAGGCTCTACGCGATCGCGGCGGTGGTAGCGGCGACAGCCTGCTGTTTGGCCCAGGAGCGGAACACATGATTGGACGCAACACCCAGGACATAGCCTTTTGCCTGCCTGGCACAGCAGGGTTCCGACCCCGCCAGTGCCATACACGCTGTCCGCCGCCACGAACGAGAATGGCACGTTGACCGCGATCGCGCGCATGATCATTTGACGCGCGACCTTGGGCTTGATCGCAAAGCCCACAGCGATCGGGACATGCGCGGCCCCAGGCGAGCAGGGTCGTCCGTCCATTCCTTTGGCAGGTAGAGCGCCCGGTCGATGAACGCATGCCATGCCGCGACACATCGGAGGCGAACGCTCCGATCTGACAATCGGTGATCTTGCCCGCCGAGCCAGTGCACTGGCGTGCGACCCCGCACGAGGCCTGGCCCTGTTTCAAAAAGCCGGTCTCATCGACGACCAAGACCGCGTCCTTGTCACCAAGCGTCTCCAGTGCGTACTCACGTACAATGTCGCGCAGTGCATCGGCATCTCAATGCCCTCGGCCCAGAATCGCCTGCTGGCGCCACGGGCCTGGATCGCTAGCCGCCTCCGCCCGCATCCAACCCGTCTTGCGCGGCTCGTTCCCCAAGAGTCCGTCGAGAAACTGCCACGCCGCGGCAGCGACCCGCTCTTGTGTAAACAGCGGACGGATCCGCTGCTTGGCATCTCGCAACGACGTAGCAAACAGCGTCAGCGCATCTTCAACCGAAGCGCCACCAATCACCAGATCCCGAATCATGGTCACCCATGGATTCAGAAGCCCCAAAAAAAGGGTCGCGGTAGGGTCACGCATTGCTGGGCCGCCCGCACAGATCCGACAAGCCCAATTCGGGCATCCGGCTCCTACCTCAGGCGTTTGGCGGCGAAGCGCATCTGTGGCCACGGATGAAGGGTTCGCGGTTCGGGAAGCCAGCGATCGGTGAGCTGCGTTATGCGATCACATGTTAGGCCGCTCCGCTGACTGCGGGCCCGAAGCGTACGCCGCCACAGATCGGTCAAGTCGAAATCGGAACGCGCTGAGCGCGCGGCTATTTGTGGGGTCAGCAAAGTAGCCGAAGTAGCCGATCACGGTCTGCCTCGGCCACTTTCCCTGTTCGGGCATTGGCCAGTGCATTCTGCGCCTCAGCTCCTCCTTGATCTCCCTGAGCTTCGCTCGCATGCGGTCGCTGTGGGTCTTTCGTTGTAGCTGAAAGCGCCCTCTGCGCGTTTTTCGCAGATGAACGTGAACCCCGGAAAGGCAAGGGCCTCCGGTTTGCCGAGCCCGCGCTGCCCGCGCGGCCGCCGCGTGGCGACCAAACGCAATCAGGCGGGTTTATCCGGATAGAGCGTAATCGCAAACTCCTCAAGCCTCCCGCGCATCGCATCGAGGAAACGACGGGCTTCGCCCTCGCGCTCGAAGCCCACCACCACATCGTCCGCAAAGCGCACGATGATCATGTCGCCGGTCGCCTCACGCTATCGCCAGCGCTTGGTCCGCAGATCGAGCACATAATGCAGGTAGATGTTGCCGAGGAGTGGTGAAATCACCGAACCTTGGCCCGCTCCCTGACGGTCACGATCCCGTCTTCGGGAATACCCGCCTTCAACCACTTTCTGATCCGGCGGATGATGTGCTTATCGCCGATCTTATGCTCCGGGAAGCGGACAAGCCATGTCTGGCTGACCGCCCCAAAGGAAGCGGCCACAGACTGCCCATCGCCATGATATTCCGGCTTCGGTGACGATCACGCGCAAGCGACACGCTTTCGAGGGTCGCGCGCTGGCCGTGATCGGCATCATTAGGCAGCGCGGCATCCGCTATCTCCTCACAGTTCTGCCGGACGGCAGCCGGTCGTTCGTCCCGGCGAGCTGGACCGATTGGAAGGTGGAGCCGCTTGGAGGCACGCCGGCCATCGAGGCCGATGACGCTGTCCACGTGCTCGGCAGGCTCGTGATTTGCTCCACTTGCGCAAGCTGGTCGACGCTCTCTGCATCCGGGGTACCGAGTCGGCGCCGTGCAGGGAGAGCCGCCATGCAATTGAACCTGGAGTTTTTCGATCAGCCCGATGTTCAACTAACCGCGCCAGTTGCGTGGAACAAATCGACGAAGCCGCTCGCTTGGCGGCAATCGAGATTCTGGCGCGCCTCATCTCACGCCTGCTTCAGAACGGCCCGTCGATGGAGGCAAGCGATGAATGAGCGCGTCAAGATTACGTTAGGTCGTCTCGCCCGAGAGGCCGTCGTCTATCTGCGCCAATCCAGCGCCGCACAGGTCGAGCACAACCGCGAATCGACCGAGCGGCAATATGCGCTTGTTGGCAAAGCGCGCGACCTCGGCTGGCCCGACGACCGCATCATCGTGATCGACGAGGATCTTGGCCTCTCCGGCTCGGGCGCGGTGGCGCGTTCGGGCTTGCCCGCTCCACCGCCGAAGTGGCGCTCGCGCGCGTCGGTCTGGTGCTTGGTCTCGAAGTCCTCGCGGCTCGCGCGCAACAATGCCGAATGGTACCGCCTGATTGATCTGGCCGGATTTACCGACACGCTGATCGGCGATGCCGACGGCATTTATCATCCGGCCGTGTTCAATGATCGCCTCTTGCTGGGGCTCAAAGGCACGATGAGCGAAGCCGAACTGCACGTGCTGCGGGCTCGCCTGAAGGATCCTGATCGGCGCATCCAGGACGGCATCTTGCTCGTCTTCCGCAAATTCGCCGAGCTCCAATCAATCCGGCAGGTGCTGCTTTGGCTCAGGCAAGAGAACGTCCTCGTTCCAGCGATTGTGCAAGGTCGCGGTAAACGCGCAGTCGAATGGAAGGCAGCCGTCTATCACACCCTGCACCACATGCTGACGAATCCGGTGTACGCTGGCTCTTACGCCTATGGCCGGCGGGGGACACGGGTGACGAGCAAGGACGGGCGCAAGCGGATCATGCGCGACACACTCCTGCGCAATTGGAGGGATTGGGACGTTTTGATCCACGACCATCACGAGGGCTATCTCGCCTGGGCGGAGTTCGAGAGGAATCAGCACCTGATTGCCGATAACGCCAATGGAAAGAGCTATATGGGTCGCGGTTCGATAAGGCGCGGGGAGGCTCTGCTGCCGGGATTATTCCGTTGCGCGCGCTGTGGCCGACGCTTGCACATCCAGTACACTGGAAAGGGCGGGAACACACAGCGATATGCCTGCCGCGGGCGTTCGGCACCAAAGCGGCCGACAGCTGTATCGGCTTTGGCGGCATGCGGGTCGATCGCGTCGTCGCCCACGAGGTGCTCGATCGACTGCAGCCTCTTGGGATTGAAGCAGCGCTGGCCGCGATGGAAACCCAGAGCGTGCATCATCGCGACAAGCGCCAACACATCGAGAACGCAATCCAGCACGCTCAATACGAAGCCGCTCGGGCACGGCGACAGTACGACGCCGTCGATCCCGATAACCGCCTGGTTGCCAGTGAGTTGGAGCGGCGCTGGAACGAGAAGCTGGTTCAACTGCGCGACCTGGAGGTCCAGTTCGAGACTCTCAAACAGACGCAATATGCTCCAGCGCTTTCCGCCGCGGATCGCGCGAGACTGATGAGCCTCGGCAAGGATTTGACCAAGGCGTGGAACAGTCCCGGGGCGTCCATCGAGACACGCAAGAAGATCGTCAGGCTGTTTGTCAAAGGGATCATCGTCGATGTCGTGGGCAATACATTGGCGCTCATCATTCACTGGCAAGGCGGCGACCACACCCAGTTGACGGTCAAAAAGAACAAGGTCGGACAGACCCGCTGGACGGTCGAGGCCGATGTCCTCGATCTCGTTCGCGTATTGGCGAGGCAATTATCGGACACGGCAATCGCTGCGATCCTCAATCGGTCTGGCAGGCTGACTGCACATGGTGCGAGTTGAACACGATCCCACGTCTGCAGTCTCCGGAACACCAACGGCATTCCTGTCTACCGCGAAGGTGAACCAGCCGAGCGCGCCGAAGTGACGTTGGATGAAGCCGCCGACATTCTGAAGGTGAGCCGCGCGACGGCCTATCGGATGGTCAGCAGTGGCACCCTTCCGGCCCGGCAGCTGTGTGGCGGGGCGCCCTGGATTATCCGGCTCGCCGACCTGCAGCGAGAAGCTGTGTGCCGCGAAGCCGATGCCAGACGATCGCGTCGTCCGATATCTCGAGGTCCGCAGCAAAATCTTCTTCCTTTATATGCGTATTTCGCAAAAACGGGACAGCGGTTTCGCTAACTAACGGACAGCAGTTTCGCTAAATCGCGGACAGCGTGGCGGCGCTGGCTGTTGGTTGCCTGATTGTTGAAGTCAATTGGTATTCGTTTCGATGTTTTCAGCTTCGGTCAAGGGACGCGCAGCTTTTTTCCTTCGCATGCTCTCGCCTTCGAGGACGATGCGATGGGCGTTGTGGATGATGCGGTCGAGGATGGCGTCGGCGATGGTGGGCTCGCCGAACACGACAGAGTACCCCTATTCTTGAGCGGGTCGTGTCTCACGTCACGATCACTGACCCGCATCATTTTCTTTTTGGGCACCGGCTTGAGGTGCTGAAGGAGCGGTCGGGGCGCGGTCCCGCCTACGTCGTTGTCGCGCTGCCGGACGGCCGGCCGCGGGCGGTTCGGATCGCGTCGACGGATCTTGCCGAGACGATCACTTCCCGCCCGAACGCCGCCGATCTGCCGCGCATCAGTGCACGTACGCTGATCCCATTGATGCAACATTTGAGCGCGAGTCTGAGCCTTCTCGACGAGAAGGTGATTCGCGATGACCCACCGACCGCTTCCAGGTCGCGTTGCGTATCGACCCCTACCGACGTTGGCAAATCGACCTGGCCGTCCGGCCGACATTCCGCGCCTGTGGCCGAATCTGTCGACCGCGACGCAAACCCAGACCGCTCAAATCCTCGCCACGCTGCTGCGGCGAATGCAAGCGGTTCCCGGCCCGCCCGGAAGAGGACTGGGTCGTGCTGATCAGCTTGAACGTCGCTGACGAGCGGCTCACGACTGCGCACCGAGCCAAGTTGGCCTATGTCTACGTGCGGCAGTCATCCGTGAACCAGGTGCGCCAGCACCAGGAGAGCACGGAGCTGCAGTACCGCCTCGTCGATCGCGCCATCGGTCTGGGCTGGCCGCCGGAGCGCGTCCAGGTCATTGACGAGGACCTGGGCAAATCCGGTGCTGGCGGTGTGGATCGTCGTGGTTTCCAAAAGCTCATTGCCGAGATCGGCCTTGGCAACGCCGGTCTTGTGGTGAGCCTCGACGCTTCTCGCTTGGCCCGCAATAACCGGGACTGGCATCAGCTTCTCGAACTGTGCTCGGTGTTTGGCGTGCTCATTGCGGATGGTGAGCGGCTTTACGATCCGCGCGCCTACCACGACCGCCTGCTGTTGGGCTTGTCCGGCATCATGAGCGAGGCGGAGTTGCATCAGCTGCGGATGCCCCTTCACCAAGGGGAACGCCAGAAGGCGGCGCGGGGCGAGCTGCGGCTGCCCCTGCCAGCCGGGCTCGCCTATGATCGAGCGGGCACAATTATTCTCAATCCCGATGAGGAGGTGCAGGCCCATCTTCATCTCGTGTTCGCCAAATTCCGGGAACTGCAAAGCGCTCGCCGTGTGATGCGTTACTTGGACAGGAACGGATTGTCCTTGCCGGTTCGACCGCTGCTTGGACCATCTCCACACGAGATCGTCTGGCGTGCGCCAGATAGTGCACGCGTCCTTAGCGTCCTTCAAAATCCGGCCTATGCTGGGGCGTACGTTTATGGCCGACGGCAAAAGGATCCGAGCCGATGCCGGCCGGGATCGCTGACGGGAACGGTCAAGGTGGCGATCGGGGATTGGGAGGTTTGCCTCCACGCCGCTCACCCAGGCTATATCAGCTGGGAGGAGTTCATGGCCAACCAGGGGCGACTGGCAGATAATGTCTTCCGCTATGAGGCAGGACATTCTGGCGTACCGCGCAAGGGGGCAGCCCTGTTACAAGGAATTGCGATCTGCGGCCGTTGCGGACGGCGCATGAGCATGCGCTACAGTGGCCCGAATGCCGACTATCCGGTCTATTGCTGCCGCTCGGATCGGGACCAGCAAGGCAGTGCACTGTGTCAGGAAGTCCGGGCCTTGGCGGTTGACGCGCTGGTCGAGCGGGTGGTCCTCGATGCCCTGGTGCCGGATCAGATTGAGATCGCACTCGCGGCGGCGGGCCAACTGGAGCAGGAGAGCCGTCAGCTCGAGCGCCAGTGGGCGCTTCGCGTGGAGCGCGCCCGCTACGAGGCCGAGCGCGCTCGGCGTCAGTATGACGCCGTCGAACCCGAGAACCGTCTTGTGGCGCGCTCTCTTGAGCGGGCTTGGGAAGAGAAGCTGCGTGTCGTCGAGGCGGTCGAGCAGCAGCATGCGCGTTGGCGCGTACAAGAGCCGCTTCTGATTGGCCCGGCGGAACGCGCTGGGCTACAAGCGCTCGGCGAGAACCTGTCGCGGATTTGGAATACGGCCACCACGTCGGCAGCCGATCGCAAGCGCATTCTGCGATTTGTCATCCGCGAAGTCGTTCTTGATCAGAAGCGGACCCGAGGTCAAGTGTGGCTCAAGATCGTCTGGCAGACCGGCGCAACCAGCGAGCATCACGTACAACGGCGCGTTCACACCTACCGCGATTACATCGACATTGATCGGTTGCGGCGACGCATCGTCGAGTTGAATGCTGAACACAAAATGGATGGCGAGATCGCGGCGATACTCAATCAGGAAGGCTTCGTCGCGGCCCGAGGCTGCGCCTTCAAAGGCGAGAACGTCTGGGTGTTACGCACCCGCTGGGGCATTCCCACCGTCAAAATCAACGGCATGGACAAGAACCCAATGCGCTGGCCCGACGGGAGCTTCTCGATTCAGGGCGCCGCGGCTGAGCTTGGAGTAACCCCGCAGACGGTGTTCGATTATCTCGCGCGCGGATTGCTGGCAGGTCATCAGTTGGCCAAGGGCCAGCCATGGCAGATCGAGCTCTCAGACAAACAAATCAGTCAGCTTCGCAACCGGGTACGACGCACCAAGCGTTCGAAGAAGGAGGCATCATGAAGTCATCGGCTCGCCGATCATGTCATGCCATTGGGCAACGGGCAGCTGGGCGGTGATCATGGTCGATTTGCGCCGGTAGCGCTCCTCGAAGATTTCCAGGAGATCGAGGCGCTGCTGATCATTGAGCGTGTGGGTGCCCCAATCGTCGAGGATGAGCAACTGGACCCGCGCAAGCTTGTCGATGAGCCGCGGGAAGCGACCGTCGAGACGAGCCAAGGCGAGGTCTTCGAACAACCGCGGCACACGCAGATAGAGCACAGAATGATCGAGTCTGGCGGCCTGGCGTCCGAAGGCACACGCCAGCCAGGTTTTGCCTGTGCCGGTCTGACCAGTGACGATGAGGTTTTCGTGGGCTTTCAGCCAGGCCCCTTGCGCCAGTTGCAGGGTATTACGTCGGTCAAGGCCGCGGCGGGAGGCGAAGTCGATGTCTTCGATACAGGCATCGACGAAGCGCAACTTTGCTGCGGCCAGGCGATTGGTCAGTCGCCGGTCGGCGCGCATGGCGGCCTCGCGATCGAGCATCAGGCCGAGCCACTCATCCCGGCTGAGATCGGCGCCATGGTCCTGTTCGGCCAGTTGCCGGTAGGCGGCTGCCATGCCGGCAAGGCCCAAGGCCTGCATCTGGTCGAGGGTCGGGTGGGTCAGCATCACGATGTTCCTTTCCTTCATTGATAGTAGGTCCCGCCACGGATGTTGGCGTGGGAGGGCGTGGCTTTGATGGGTTCAGCGGCAGGGCTCGCGCGATCGAGCCCGGATTTGAGGATGGCGCTCACGGAGGAGTAGCTGATCGCGTTGATGACCAGTGCCCTCTCACAGGCCGCTTCGAGCCGATCGCGTTGGTAGCGCCGCGCCAGGGCGATGATCCCCATGGCGGAGCGATAACCCTGCTCAGGATGCGGCCGCTCGCGCATCATGCGATCGACCAGGGTGGCGGCGTTGACGCCGATCCGCTTCGCCATGTTGATCAAATTCGCCGGCGTCATATTGGCGTAACGCTGATGGGCCTTGGGCATGTGCTCGTGCACCGTGACGTGGCCGCTGCGCTGGGAGCGGCGCACATGGCTGGCGACCCGTGTGTGATCCTGGAAGATCTCGACAGCCCGATAGGTGAGCCGGACCTCCACCCGACGGCCGATCAGCCGGTGCGGCACCGAGTAAAAGGTCTTGTCGACTTCGACATGATAGTCGGGGTGAACCTTCGCCGTTTTCCACTCGGCGTATTCGAAGGGCTCGCTCGGCAGCGCCGCCAGCGCGGCACGCTCGATCGCCTCGAACAGCTGCCGGCGGGATTTGCCGATATGGCGCATCGGTCGGGTGTTCAGCTCCTCGAGCAACTCGCCAATCGCGACGTTGAGATCGGCCAGGTTGAAGAACCGCCGGTGGCGCAGCCGCGCCAATATCCATCGCTCGACAATCAGCACCGCGCCTTCAACCTTGCCCTTGTCGCGCGGCTTGCGGCTGCGGGTCGGCAAAATCGTCGTGTCATAGTGCTCGGCCATGGCGGCAAAGGTTTGGTTGAGCGTTGGCTCGAACCACAACGCCTTGACGACGGCAGCCTTCAGATTGTCGCAGACGATCGCCTTGGGAACCCCACCGAAGTACGCCAATGCCTGGGTCTGGCCTTCAATCCAGTCTGGCAGTCGCTGACCGAAGCTCGCCATAGCGAAGGTCAGCGACGAGGCGGCGAGCACCGCGACAAAAATCTGGGCCTGGCGGATCTCGCCGGTTCGCGGATCAATCACCGCTACCGTCGGCCCGGCATAATCGGCCTGCATCACCGCACCCGCCTCATGGCGGTGGCGGAAGGTCGCCGTTGCCCGGCGCTGATAGGCGTCAAATTTCTCGCAAAACCACGTGTAACCATAACCGTCGGGATGCACCGTCCGGTATTCCTGCCACAGCAGCGTCAGCGTCACGCCCTTACGCTTGAGCTCCTGCGCTACCCGTGGCCACTCAGGCTCGCTCAAATCCTGCGGCGGCCGTCCTACCCGCCGGAACAGAGCCCGCTGCAACGCGCTCTCGCTCTCGTAAATCGGTGGTAGCGGCCAGCTCAGGCCCGCTTCACGCGCCCGCAGCAGGTAGGTGGCAACCGAGGTCTTGCTGATCTGCAGCCGCTCCGAGATGGCCCGAACCGATAGGCCTTGCTCGTAGGTCAGCCGCAGGATCGATCGTAGGTCCTTCACAGTGGTTCGTTTCGCTTGCTTCCGTCTCGGCATTGCCCCTCTCAAAACTCAGCTTGAGAGAGAACATTGCCTGAACGGCGCTCCCGAAAACCAACCCCCACGACTGTCCGCGAATTAGCGGAATCCCTGTCCGCGAATTACCGAAACACGCACTTTATAAGGGCATCACCAGATGAGTATTATGACGCGCCAACGTCGGGTCCGGCGAACAGCGCGCTCCTGCGACTGAGCTTGATACCGCGGATTGATCGTTCGACGGTATTGTTGTCGAGTTCAACGCGGCCGTCATCAATGAAGCGAGCTAAACCTTGCCAACGCGAGAAGGCGTAGCGGATGGCCTCGGAGAGCTTGATATTCTGGCTGAAGAGAGCCAGTTTGGCGCGCAGCCATACCTCGAAGACGTCGGCCAATGGTCGGCTCTTCTGCTGCCGCACGAGGCGCCGCTCCTCCGCGCTGCGGCCGCGGATCTCCTTCTCGATCGCATAGAATGCGGCGATGTGCTTCAGCGCCTCACTCGCGATCGGAGCGGACGTTGTAGCCATCGACCTGCAGGGCGCCCTTAAAGCCGGCAAGATGACTGAACAGCCGCTCCGCTTTGCGATGCCGGGCGGATCGAGGGCCGCCCAGAGCCGGTCCTCGGCGGCATAGGCCCAGAGTTGGCGGATCTTGGTGCGCCCTCGACCGGGATCGAGCACCGGCACCGTCGTCTCGCCGGCGAACAGCTTGGACTTCGCGCGAAGCACCGTGAGAAGGCGCTCATGCAGCGGGCGCAGATGGAAGGCGGCATGCCCGACCCAGTCCGCCAATGTCGATCGATTGAGAGCGATGCCTGGTGGGCATAGATCTGGGCCTGCCGGTAGAGCGACAGACGATCGGCATATTTGGACACCAGAAACCTCGGCGATGGTTGCCTCCGTCGGCAGTCCGCCCTCGATTAACCGGGCCGAAGCCTCGGCTTGCAGGACGCCATCTTCGCAGGCGCGGCAGGCGTGTTTGGGACGTCGAGTGACGATAACGCGGAACTGCGCCCGTGCCATGTCCAGTCGCTCGCTCTTGTCCTCGCCGATCTGGTGCAACTCACCCTGGCAGCAGGGACAGGTCTTGGCGTCGAGATCGACCACGACCTCGATCCGCGGCAGATGCGCCGCTAGTATTCCGCGATTGTTGCGTCGCTTGCGTGCGCGCGCCGCCCGGACTTCCGGAGCTGTCTCGTCCTAGCTGGCTTCCGTACAGGCCGCAACCTGTTGGACGTCCTCAAGACCGAGCAGCGTCTGCTCCTCGGGAAGCGACTCTGCCTTCCGGCCAAAGCGATGGCGCTGCAGCTCTTTGATAATCTGGCGTAGCCGCTCGCTCTCGTGCCGCTCGGCCAGCAGCATCGTCTTCAGCGTCTCGGAATCCTTAGGAACGTCCTCGCTCACAGGAAAATCAGAGCATATTCGCGCCTGCCTGACGACGTGCTCGATGCACCTGATTTACCTTCGCCGCAGCGCGGCCCACGATATCTGGCTTCCGTTGGGGCGACCGTCTCGCGTGCCGCGTGGACACGCCGCCAATCAAGCCCTTCGAGCAGCGCCGACAATTCCGCCGCCGACAAACGCATCACGGCATCCTCAATCTTCGGCCAGCGGAAGACGCCTTCCTCGAGCCGCTTGGCGAACAGGCACAAACCCGTACCATCCCAGAAGATCAGCTTGATCCGGTCCGCCCGCTTGGCACGGAACACATAAACAGCACCCGAGAACGGATCGGGCTTCATGTGCTCGCGCACCAACATAGCACGCCCCTCCATTCTCTTGCGGAACTCGACCGGCTTGGTTGCCACCATTACCCGGACAGTTCCGGACGGGCCGATCACCGGCTTGCCTTCAGCGCATGGACGATGGCCGCAATCATCGCCACGTCCGCGCCTCGGCCGACCCGGATTGTGACGCCTTCCGCTTCGATCTCGATGCCCCCGACATCCGGCTTGGCCTTGCGTCGCGCTGTCTTGCGCTCATGGCCAACCGCCACGGCCGGTACCATGGCGTCTACCACCGCCGGTACAAACGGCGGATCGTCAGCCATCGGCGTCGGCAACCGGCGTGCTTGCCGGCGCTAGGTGAACACTTGTTGTGGGGTCAGCCCGTGTCGCCGGGCAATCTCGGAAACGACAGCGCCTGGTACCAGCGTCTCCTCGACGATCCGGGCCTTGTCGTCCTTGGAGAACCAACGACGGCGTCCCGTCTCCGTGATCACTTCCAGCCGGCGCGCCGTCACGTCCGACTTAAGCGTATGGTCAAGCATAGACACAAGCCGATCCCCTCAAAGAGATCGTGAAACTCGCTGATCCCAGGTCCCGCGAGAAGGTGGGAGCGGAACGACGCTTACGAATCCTTAGGGTCCCACACGCCTTAGTTCGCGCATACAAGCCGCTTCATCACGGCGACCTGGGCTGCAGCCTGATGATTCCGATTTCGTTCTCGATTGCGATTTGGGTCCCAAATTGCTTTGATAACTTCTGTAGACGTTCCAGAATGGCTCTTGCTTGTGGCGCGGGTGCTAACCGAGGGACACCGCGATTGGCGAGCCTCTTCGAAAATCCGAGCTCAATCGGATAGATCCGCAATTCAGCAAGATAATTCCGCTCAAAACGGCTGACGGTAACAACGCTCTCATAGTAAACTTGAGCTGACAGAGGGCTTACAAATCCTTCTGAGTTTGGGTAACCTTTTGTCCCCTCATCGGCTGTGACCTCAGCATCCGTCGCGACCTTCGGATCTTTGCCATAAACGGCGTACATGTCAGCGCCCATCGGTGTCCGGAGGTCGTCGTTGATGAAGTTGCCCAAGCTATAGAAAATAGGCCGGCCCTTATAGACCTCGATGCCTCTCAACTGGTGCGGCCCGTGTGCGACGTATGCGTCCGCTCCGGCATCAATTAGCCTATACGCGAACGATCGTTCATAGTCAGCTGGTTCCTGGCTCCAAGCGCCAGGCTCGTGCCCATGATTCGAAACGATGCAGAAGTCGGAAAACTGCTTGCCTTGGCGCACGTTTCGGAGAATGTAGGCGACATCGTGCTGATCTGCCTCGTAGCTGTAGCCAGCCCTGTCGCCTGATCTGTATGCTACCCCAGCCAATTCTACGCGGCTTGGATCTCCATCACCGGACTTGAAGCCAGGCAAAGCGTCACGTATTGACCGCAAGCTTTCGAGCATCTTCGGTGTAACAACGATGGTCTGCGCCAAACGAAGGCCGTTGAGCCCCGGTCTGCCTGGCGCCTCGCTGGCTGGATCACAGGCACGAGACATAGGCGTGAACGTTGTAGCAAATGATACCAATGCCACGCGACCGTGCGCTGTCTCCAAGAAGCGAGCGGCACCTGCTTGTGCAAGACTTTCGCCCACACCTGCATGCACGATACCGCTTTCATCAAGCAATCGGCTGGTCTCGCGCATCGCTTCAATGCCCCAGTCCAATGTGTGGTTATTTGCGCGCCCCATCATGTTGAAGCCCATTGCCTTCAAATCGGGGCTAAGCTCTGGGACGCTCACATGATAAGTACCACCGTACTCAGCTTGTGGGCTTCCATTGAAGGACCGAATGTCGAAAATGAGAGTTTCCATGTTTCCAAATGTGACATCAGCATCACGAAGAATTTCGATAATGGAACCGAAGCCGGGATGATGGCCTTTAGTCAGCGGCCGCGTCACGATAAGGTCGCCAACCGCTACCATCGTGAAGCCATCAGCAACGTTTGTTGCAATGGAGCCTGTGGTGTCAAAGTAAGCAGTTTGCCGGGCGGAATCATGATCGTTCTCGTGTGAATGTTTCTCCATTGTTTTCTCCATCGCCTAAATTGCTGAAGTCAAATCGATTCGCTTACAGCAGCCATCTCGCTGCAGTTCACGTGACCTTCAGAATTTCGGGATTCCCTTGGTTCTTAAGCTCATTAAGAAGCATCGTACTGGCGTGAACCGAATCGGCGTACTTGGATCAGAGCCTGCTTGTGGTGCCGTTAGCCATGCGAAAGGCTCAGTAAGGTTGTTGGCGGCTATGGCAACAGTTTTGGTTGTCTCCCTACGAGGTATGAGAACAGTCCATTAAAATTGGCTCAGGAAAGCTATTACGGCTCCGCCACAGGACTGGGCGAAGAATTCGTTGCAGCCGCAACTGGCTTGGTTGGGATATACGTGGCCGGGGCACGCACATGACATGCCGCCAAGCGCCCATCTGCCATCTGAACTAGAGGCGGCACTTCACTTCGACAACGCTCCACCGCGAGAGGACAGCGCGGATGAAACGCGCATCCTCCTGGCGGGTTGATAGGACTAGGAACCTCGCCCTCCATCGGCGGCTTGCGTCGAACCAGCGTTGGATCCGGCACCGGAGCCGCGGCAATGAGTGCCTCGGTGTATGGATGGACCGGCTTGGCAAAAAGTGCCTCGCACGGCGCAAGTTCAACGATCCGCCCCAGATACATGACTGCAACGCGATGGCCAACATGTTGGACGACGCTAAGGTCGTGCGAGATGAAGATATAGGCGATGCCCATTTGCTGCTGAAGGTCCATGAGCAGATTCAGGATCTGTGCCTGGACGGAGACATCAAGAGCTGAGACTGCCTCGTCGGCGATAATGAGTGAAGGCTGAAGAGACAGTGCCCGATCGATGCCGAGCCGCTGCCGCTGCCCGCCCGAAAGCTCGGATGGAAACCTGTGCATTGTCTCAGGCGACATTCCGACCTGTCGCAGAAGGTCTACGGCAAGTACCTGGCGCTGGCCGCGGTTGAGGCGCCTGAAGTTCTCAACAGGTTCGGTGATGATCTGTCCGGCAGTGAGACGTGGGTTCAATGACGAGTAGGGATCCTGAAAAACCATCTGCATCCGACGCCGCCACTCGCGCAGCGCCTGCTTCTTGAGCACCGCAATATCGGTTCCATCGATCAGCACGCGCCCGCTTGTCGGCTCCACGAGCCGCATCAGGAGCCGAGCAACAGTGGACTTGCCGCAGCCGGACTCTCCAACGATGCAGAGGGTCTCGCCTGCCTCAACCGAAACGGAGACATCCTCCACCGCTAGCACAAGGGGAATAGTCTTCTTAAATAGCCCTGCGCCGAGCGCGTAATGCTTTGTCAGATTTTCGACTTTCAGCAGAGGATCGCTCATGCGCCCATCACCTATTCGGCGCGCCAGCAAGCGGCAGCGTGACCAGTACCGACATGACGCAAGGTCGGAGCCAGCTCACGGCAAATGGCAATTGCGAACGGGCAACGAGGCGCAAAGCTACATCCTATCGTGGCCTCATGCAGGCTAGGCATAATGCCCGGAATCTCCGGAAGCCGCCGCCGGCCGTGCCGGGGATCAGGTGCCGAATGCATGAGACACTGAGTGTAGGGGTGCGCGGGACGTGCAAACAGATCAGTTACGGGGGCCTGCTCGACGATCCGGCCTGCATACATGACCAACCCCCGCTCGCAAGTCTCGGCGACCACGCCCAGATCATGCGTGATAAATAGAACGGCCGTCCCCATCCGCTCTTTCAGATCGACGATCAGCCTAAGGATCTGCGCTTGGATAGTAACATCAAGCGCAGTTGTTGGCTCGTCGGCGATCAACAATTCCGGTGAGCAAGCGAGCGCCATCGCGATCATGACACGCTGGCGCATGCCGCCCGACATCTCGTGGGGATAACTATTAACGCGACGCCCGGAATCCGCGATGCGGACCAGAGCAAGCATCTCCTCAGCCTGTGCTATCGCTTCTGATCGCGAGGCATGCGTGTGAATCTGCACTGCTTCAGCGATCTGGCGGCCGACAGTGTAAACCGGATTGAGGCTCGTCATCGGCTCTTGGAAGATCATAGCGATCCGGTCACCACGAATCTTTCGCATCTCGCGCTCAGAGAGTTTCCGGAGATCCCGTCCGTGAAAGCAGATCTCACCGCCGACAGTCCTGGTCGCCAGTTTCGGCAGCAAGCGAAGAATGGAGAGCGCCGTGACGCTTTTGCCAGATCCAGACTCGCCAACAACGCCGAGCGTTTCGCCACGTCTTACCTGGAAGCTGACGCTGCTAAGCGCGCGGGTGACGCTTCCGTCGCCGTAAAAGTGTATCTCCAGATCTCGAACGTCGAGAAGCACGTGATCCCGTTCGACCTTTTCCAGTTGCATATCAGTGCCTCCGCGTCGAGCGGGGGTCGAACAGGTCGCGTAAGCCATCTCCGAGCAGGTTGACGGCTAGAACCGTGAGGGCAAGGAAAATGCCGGGAGCGAATACAGTCAACGGGGCAATAGGGAGATACAAGCGAGAACTTGAGATCATGTTGCCCCAGCTAGGGATCTCAGTCGGAACGCCTGCGCCCAGGAAGCTGAGGCTGGCCTCAGTCAGAATCGCAGCTGCGCAGACATTGGCGCTCTGGACCAGAAGTGGCGCAATTGTGCTCGGGAGGATATGCCGCCACAGCACCTTTGGTAGGCGCGAGCCGCCGCAGAGCGCTGCCTCGACGTACGGACGGTGCCGCACGCCTAGAACTGCCGAACGGACCAGCCGCGCGACGCTCGGGATCTCTGGGATCGTGATTGCGATAATGAGAATACCGATCCCGGGCCCCGTCAGAGAAACGAGGGCCATGGCCAGCAGAATAGTCGGGATCGACATCAGGCCGTCCATCACCCGCATGACGATACCATCGAGGCAGCGGTTGTAACCGGCAAAGACACCGATCAGAAGCCCGCTCAATGCAGCGCTGGCCGCAGTCACGAATCCCACCATGAGGGAGATCCGCGCGCCGAAGACCGTTCGCGCAAACACGTCGCGGCCCAAATTATCACTACCGAACCACATCTCCGGGGAAGGCGGCTGAAGGCGTTTGAAAGGGTCCAAATCCACTGGATCGCCGGCGTAAAGGGGGGCCGCGAGCGCCAGCACGATCAACAGCGCCAATAGACCGCCGCCTATAACCACGAGCAGGTGCCGCCTTGCCAGACGAGGAATATGAGATAACCGCCACTGGCCAAGCGGCACGGATTCAACTGGTTCAGACAAGAGAGCCATTTCAGTACCGGATACGGGG
>Ga0099822_1002001_pt1 | contig 24840 bp, 13 predicted proteins | sample CowpeawhiteBW_FD_76839 | JGI IMG/M metagenome (GOLD analysis project Ga0099822, IMG submission 76839) | Root nodule microbial communities of legume samples collected from California USA - Cow pea white BW | ecosystem: Host-associated > Plants > Roots > Nodule | place: USA: California | collected... | reverse complement strand
TAAAATATATAAATAAAAAAATATTTATATAATAATAAATAAAAAATAATATTTATATAAATATATAAATATATATATATATATATATATATATATATATATATATATATATATATATTATTCTTTCTATGGTTGGTTAATTTCATTTGTTAGCTTTTTTTCTATATATCTTTAATTCTGAAACAAGATTATGAAAACTTGAATCACCGAATTTTACTTGTTCGTAGTATTAGGTTGACCTGTTATGTTATTGACGGTGTCTTAAGGTAGTTGTTCATGCAGAAACATTAATAAAATATTATGAGACTTAAATCTTATTATACCTCAACCTTGGAATCTCTTGGATGGGTACTCTTCGGCTTTTATTCGAATTATCTTTACATCTTCTTGTCGGGTAGAACAATTTGGAGGTTACCTGTAGAAAGGACTCCAACGATCAAGTCCACAAATGCTCTTAAAGTCAAATCTCAGTTTTCGATATTAATGAATTGCGTACCTTTAATTGTTAGGGGTCCACCTATTTTGATAGAGCATTAATTATGTTTTACTGTGCTTAGAGGTTGGGTCCTTATTGGGCTTATATGGGCCCAGGCTTCATATTTGACTCGAGGTTTCAACTTGTTATATCCTAAGTTTGGGATATAATATAGAGCCAACTTCTTCATATTTGTCATATAGAGCATTAATTATTAGCGATATAAGTAAGTGGTTAGGTCTAAGTGTTTTGCCTTAGCGGCTAAGACCGAGTACTAAGTTCGTGCCAATCTTATCCGCCTTATAGTATTGTAGTTAAGTATAAAAAGGTTGTAATACAGACTTCAATAGACACTACATTCACAATACACAGTTTACATTCTGCATAATTTATAGTTTTCTTAAAGTAGTTTGCTCTTTCTCAAGTTCTTTATCTCCTTGACTACAAAGTGAGCTTGGTGGTGAAATTCTTGGGAGCTGGAAACTATTTTACACTTGTAGTAATTCAATTTTTGGTTTGATTTCTATTCCATTTCTTAATCAGTTTAATGCAAGTTTTACTGATTCAGTCATCCATTTCTTTGTTTTCTCGAACAAACCAATGCTAGAATTTAGGTTGAATTGAGTAATTCTTGTTCTTGCTTCAACACTGGTTTTTATTATGGAATCCCTTTAGAAACTAGAGAATGCAAAGTCACCAAAGTAGAATCAAAGTGACAACAAATTTAGCCTTGGTTCTAAGAATGAGAATTAACCATTTCTACTCAAATTTGGTGTTTAACTTAGTTCGCGAGTTCACATTCTCTATGTTACATGTTTGTGTGCTATGATTTTTGGTGTTAATCAAATTCTACATGTTTCATTCAGTGTATTCACTTTGTTTTGATATTTGCAACTCAAGTTTTGTCTTAGCTTTCGTGTACAGGTGGAAAAACCAAATAAAACGGTACTTAGAAAGTTATGTTCGTTAGGTTCGGTATTCTCGTTATCTTAGGTTAGATCAGTTTAGGAATTCATGGTCTATTGGTTATATAAAACTTGTTTTTATGTTCAATTTGACATTCGCACCACACATTCACTAATTGGAATCGAAACATACACACCATTGTTCTCAAGTGCACATTCAATGTTTTACATATTCTTAGTTTGTTCGTGATTCACTATTCAGAGTGTGTAGATTGATTTTTGTTCCATTCTTGTGTTGATTTTAGCATTCGAAATCTACAAGAAGCATTTGCATTGCAATTTAGCATGATTAGTTCATTAATGCATAATTATGAACATTGTTATCATTGTAATAGAGACAATTTCACAACCACTTTCCATTTATATAATTATGCATTGTTTTAGTTACTCTAAGTTCAAGTTAGGTTCCTTAATTAGCATCTGCACATACATTTCAAATCTTTATATACCATTTACATGCATTACTAGAAAAATGACAAATAATAATTGATATGGGTGACTGGAAATAGTAATTATTATTAGTGTCTGAAATAGTGTTCCTAAATGAGTAACTGATATTTCAGTCATAAAATAATAGTCACAATGTATGGACTTCATGTATATCTCCATCTTGTTTATCTAATAAGGAAACTTCTAAGAACACAAGAGGCCTAAAAACGAAAACTCCTTTAGTGATGAGATGTGGTTCCATATTGGATATTTTCTTTTATTCATGATAAGACGTTTAACCCTTTAGAGGTTGAGCTCTAATACCCAATTTGAAAAATAGACATAATACAAGAAGGAAAGTTAAGTTGTGTTTTAAAAACATTTTGCACCTTTTATTTTAAGTATCATATGATTGTTAACATTAGATGCTAGAAACTCCATAAGACAAGTCTGAGACAAAATATGTTTAAATGATAACAAAAAAAATGATGAAACAAGCATATATAAGTAAATATAATGTTGCAAATAAGCTTAGCATTGTTAGAACAATAACTTAGATAAAGCCCTAAACATAGAAAGGGTTAGTCAAGTGATAAACTTCATTAAAGAAATGAACATGATTGTAAGACAACCTAAGAATGTGTGCATTATCTGCTTGTAAATGCTTGTATGTATATGTTTTGTTCAATGAGTTTAAGCCAAGCACAACTCAACAAAGAACATGTTAATGCTTAGTGAAAGAAGCAAACATATGAAAAGGCAAGGATCAAGTTCAGTTGAAAGCATTGGGTAGACGAGTTGAAGGTTGGATCAAACAACCAAGCCATCAGACGACTCAGGTTCTACACAAGTGTCACACTAATAGAGTGAAGTTGAATACATTAGACAACTCAAGACAACTTGTCAGAATATCAGGACCAACTATTTCAAATAGTGCAAGAGCAAAATGAAGTTTCAGACGACTACATTGACAAGACGAGTCAACCTAGAGTAGTAAAACACTAGACTTCTACAAAGGAATATTCAAAGAAGCACCAGAAAAATCAAGGAAAACAAGTAGAAAAGTAGATAAAAGGATTTAGAAGTGTTGGAACAGGTCAAGAATGTATTAGATGAGTCAATGCAAAAGGCACACAAATGATACTAGATGGGTATCTATCAGACAAGTTAATGACATGTTCGACGAGTCAACACTAGCATGCAAAGACATTACACAAACATTTCTCAGACAAGTTAATGTGACGTAAGACAAGTCCAATGCTAGCACACAAAGACAGTAGATGAGTATCTATGTCAAATGAATCAAAGTAAACTCAATGAGTTGAATGTCGAATATACTTATTTATTAGATGAGTATTCATCAAACGAGTCAAAGTCAATTAATGAAGCATACCACTGAAACACCGTTTTGACGAGACTTGTATTAGATAACCTAATTGGAAGAATGACTAGACGAGTCGAAAGTCAAAGCACTTAACTAGAATCAAATTGATCAAACAAGTCAAGTTCATAATGGCACAAAGGCATTATATCTAATCATAAGGTGATCAAGATCATTGGCAAAGTTATCAAAATAAATCTAATTGTTGAAGATTGATGATCAAAATGATAAAGAAAATTGTTCAACAAGTCTCAACATTATTTGAAGATATTTTGTGTGAAGACAGAGTAAGTAACAAAGGATAATTGAAGAAGATATATTTGAAAAATATATATCTAGGATGCTAATCATATATCACATTATCTAGAAAAGGAAGTAGTTCAAATTCCTCTCTGATTGATTACTCTAAAATATTGTCGTATGAATATCAACAAATCATGAGATAGGAAATAGACTCTGCATATTGAAGATGACAAGATAATATCCAGATGATTGAAGCCCCAACACCATAGTATTTGAAATTCAAATAGTTGAAAGGCTAAACAAGGAAAGAGTTGATAATTCACAAGAAGCAATACACTCTAATTGATTATCAAAAACTTCCAAAGTAAAGAATGACAGAGAATATTTGAAGATATCAGAAGATATGAAGTACAAAAACATATTGAAAATCATTCTTGAAGAGAAAAGACAAAATAGAAAAGAGAGAAACATTATAAAATTATACTGTCACATCTATCTTTGTTATAGAGTGATATTAGGTTGAATGAAATTTTTGTAAATCCTTCACTGTGAAATTGAACCATGCGAGCTTTATTGTGACACTCTTATGTGAGAGATTATTTATCTTTATTGTAATTGAAAGTTCTCGATCTCAGGGGGAGATTGAGACGTGATATCTAGAGAGCTTGGTACTCATTGTAACCTAGAGAGGTTTGTACTCATGATACCTAAAGATGTTAAACTCGTTGTAACCTGAAAAGGTTCATACTCGTGTTAGTCAAAGATGTTGATTATGAATTTCTTAAGCAGGTAGTTTAAGAGACTGAATGTAGCCTCAAGTGGTGGTGAACCAGTACAAATCCTTGTGTGCATTATTCTCTTACTTACTATTTACGTTATGTGAATTTGTTATAATATGTCAAAAAAAAGCGTAAAATGTCTACAGGCTATATTTAAACGCCCCCTTTTAGAGCCACTTTACACTAATAATGTATAATCAGACGATATGTTTATACTAATAAGACAAACTAACAATGATTTTCAAAATTTGTATAATCAGACAATATGTGTATACTAGTAAGACACATATCTTCTTGGTGACATGCTTTTTTGTAAGGATGACAACATAGGCTGACCTACCCTTATAAGTATGCATGCGACTCGTTTAAGAATTTTAATAACTTTATTTTTTTTAATTAAATTATTAGAATTAATAACTTTTATAAGGTCATTTATTAAAATAAGTAATATTCATAATTTTATAAGTTATCATTTTTAAGTACAAGCATATTTATAATAAAGATGGTTTTGAAGTGACACAATAGAAGGAACGTGAACGAGGAAGCTACTTTTGGATGAAATAGGGCGAATGAACAAACTGCTCTTGGATGGATTGGAGAAAAAATGCAAATGAACAAGTTGCTTAGAAGAAACACTTACCACATGTTGTGTTGTTGGATGTTAGAAATTTAAGTCAATGCTAGCTAGCCCAAAGTTGACTCGTTGATCGAGGTTGTACTTGACCAAATAGAACAGTTAAATGTAATACTCAGTAGTTAAACCAAGTCTCTCACTGACCAATCTTTCATTCAAAGCCCTCCAGATTGCAATTCAACACAAAGGGGAGGGGGGTTGGCAGATTCAAATGCTTACAACAGATTAAATGAAATGCAATGGTGATTAAAATGTACTGACTTCCTTGATTCAAATACAGTTTCACTTATCGTAGGCCACCAAATTAACACCTCTGTCTGCTCTCAATCCACTAGACAATAACCCACTAAGCGAAAGTTAAAATCCAGTTTCATTATGCAATTAAGCAATGCATACATTTGTGAATTCGTGATAGCCAAGCTACATACATTAAGCATGAGCATAGTCTAGCCCAAACATTTGCAATTAATCTGCAAATTAAGCATAAACAGATGAACCACATACATTCCACGAATTCAAGATAAGGACATGGTAGATTTCACAAAGCAAGCACAACCTCAAAGCTTCATTGCATTTTTCATCAAGGAGTAAATACACGAATTTACCAAGCCATGGAAATGGAGATGCACAAAATATAACATTAAAACCTAACTTGGGTCTTATTGAAACGCAAATTCAAAAGCAAATGAGAACGCTAAAAACCAAAAACCCCATACATGAGTGTTCTTCCAAGTCAATACAATCCACAAAACGAAATGCCCAAGCTAGCAAATGAGTTGAAAACGTAAAATCCACATTGGGTGTCAATGGTGCATAAAAACGCTAAAAACAAAAATGGAAGAGGCACCTCCATGGGTCACCAACCTAGCTCAAGAACGTGAAAATGGAGAATGGGGGAGAAGATGGTGGCTGCCCATGACAAAGATAACATAAAACTCGTGGTTACATCACCACATTTATACATATTTACAAAACTGTCCTTTTGTCACTCATAAATACAAAAGTGCCACTATGGACTAAAAATGGGGACCTAATGAGGTGGACAAGTTAAATGACATAACACATATGTGACAATGATGTGGAAATTGTCTCTTCATCTTAAGATTAATGTCTAAAAATACCTAAAAATAATTAAAAACAAATATTATACCAATTAATCTTTTCATAAAGTAATTATGAGTAACTTTTCTATATTAGATAGAATATTCTTAATAAGAAACTAATAATATACATTTGGTCCCCTAGTATTTCAAAACTTAATAATTTTAAAATTAATCTTAATATATTAACAAAAATATGTTTATGTGTTATATTAATTATATATATATATATATATATATATATATATATATATGAATAAGTAACTAATATTATGATTATTATTACATTATTAATAATGGACATTTCGATGTTTTTCTCTCGCTAATAATCAGATAATATATTAATGTTTAATAACTTTTCTATATTAGATAGAATATTCTTAATAACAAATTAATAATATACATTTGGTTCTCTAGTATTTCAAAACTTAATAATTTTAAAATTAATCTTAATATATTAACAAAAACATGTTGATGTGTTATATTAATAATATATATATATATATATATATATATATATATATATATATATATATATATATATATATGAATAAGTAACTAATATTATGGTTATTATTACATTATTAATAATGGACATTTCGATGTTTTTCTCTCGCTAATAATTAGATAATATATTAATGTTTAATTACAATCACACAATTTTAAAAAATTGAACAATCAAATGCGTAAATATTTTTGTGTTATTGAAAACAATATTTCATATTCACAAAACTATAAGGATTAAGACTAGATAAGTATATATTATAAAATTTGATGTATATGTTTTTCATGAAAATAGTTTATTCATCTTTTAAGGTTCTATATGTTATAAAACATTCTTATCAAGATATTAAATACATATTTTGTTATGTTTTTACTAGTTAATGATGTTTTCTTTAGGATTTATTTTAGTTAATTAACTTATATTAGAGTAGATTCCTTTATTTTGTTAATTTCACTTTTATTTTAGAATTAGCGTTAATAGGACAGTTTTAGCAATTTTTTTTAGGATTGTTTAAGTTGTTATTAGATTTTAGCCTAGCAATTATAGGACTTTGGACTTTAGTTTAGTTAACTAGTCTAGGCAATCTAGTATTAGTAGGAGTTTAAGCTCTAGCTAGATAGATTTCTTGAGTTATATATTAGTAATATTGTTGTTAGTATTAGTTTCCTTTAATTAGAACCATAGCTAGAAAATATAGATTGTTTTGGATTAATTATAATAGTAGAACTAGAGCTATTTCAGACTTTTTTTTAGTTAGAAGTAGATTAGTTTGCTAGCTTGGTTTAGGGGTTTTTCGTTAGTTTGTATAGCTAACTTGTGTAACTTGATTTAGTGCAACAAAATTAAACCAATGATAGCTAAAAGAAGTTTATTGAGGGTTGATCAAGAGCAAAGAACGAGAAAAACAACAGTTACGAAGCAATTCTACACCAGTTTTGAACCAAATTTTGAAATGTTGACTTTTAGTTGACTTTTTCCAGTTTAACTCTTAACCTTGTACCAGCTGTGGAAGACTTTAAGGGACATAAAAAGACACTTGCTAGGAGTTGGGAAACCTTGGAAAGAGGGCTGGAAGCCGATTAAATCAAGCATCTCATTTTATAATTCCTTAATTACTTACCTTAGTTGGTTTAGCTAGTTTAAGTAGATTGGATGATGTAGTTTAGTGATTAGGCTTAATTACAGTATAATACTAGTTTTATTTTAGATATTGTAGGAGTAGTTAGTTCTATTCTTAGATAAGTTAGAATTAGTTTAAAGTAGCTTAGTTTAGAATAAAGTTGAGTAAGGTATAGGTTAATACATGCAATCCAGTGGTTTAATGTTGATTAAAGGAAGAGTACGTAATCAAAATTACAGCAAATGCACAATCTGAAAAAGTGTTTGAAGGCTATCATATCATGCGACGTGTTGAAGGCTAAATTAACCATTGAGTGCTCTAAAACACTGCCAACTGGATCAACGTTAACTAAGCTTAGTCTAAGAGAAAGTCTAGTTTAACTTTAGTTGAGAATTTTTAATTTTTCTGTTTTGAGAAGGAGACCAGTTAATTCCAAGATTTGTAGACTTCATTTGCTATCATTCTTCAATATACTGTTCTTTTCTATTTTCACCATTCAATTATTTCTCTACTCATTGATCAACTTCAGTTCTGTACCATTTCTACTATGTGTTCATGTTGTTTTTGTATTTTACACTCAAGTTCTACTTAAAGTTTTGAATTGACCAGAATTTCTTCAATAATCTACTAGGTTTGGGTTATGGATTCATGCCTATAACCTAGTGCGTCCAAAAAGCCAAAATGTACCAATGTTTCACTTACAAGCGTAGCCATAGGAAGCAATTATGTGTTAAACACAAATTTAAGAGTTCTTGACTACACACATTTGTGATTTTGGATTCATGCATGATATTCGTTTGCTGTGAGTTTTATACACTTTGTTTTAGTTAGATTGAATGTTCTGAACACGTTGCATCTTTTAATTTTTGAATTAAACTCAAAAAACTCAAAAATGCACTTTGACTGTTAAGTTCGTTAAACTTCATTTTTCGCGATAGAAGCTAGGTTCTATAAAATTGTGATTTTCATTTCTACTTGTTCTTTTCGTTTAATTTCATTTCCTATAATCAACTAATGTTAAAATGAACCATTCTACATCATTAATTCATCGAATGATCCATTGTATAAGCTAGTTCAGCCCTAGTCCTGCACTTTCACATGCTCATGAACATTGTTTCTTTATAATTGTTGGATTTTCTAGTTTTAATTGCGTTTTTCAGTTTCTATAGGTTTTGTTCAGTTATAAACACATATCTTTGTTGTTTTAATCATTTAAAACATGTTCCATACATATGCATCGTAAAAATATCATTTCACTTTTGTTTTTCGTGGACAATGTCAAGTTATTAGGGGACTCAAACTTTATTTTGCTATAACCTTTGGGCTCTTCGGATGGATACTTCAATGTCTTGTTCATGATGCTTTCATCACCGGATACTTGATGGAGTATGGGGAGGTTACTTGCAAAAAAGACTCCAACGATCAAGTCAACAAAAGTTTTCAAAGTCAAATTCCATATTATGCAATAATAAATTATAGTAGCTTTAATTAGTGGGATCTACATTTATTTATAAAAGATTAATCACTTGTAATTCCCTTACTAGGTTTACTTATGGGTTGGGCTTTGACTACGATCAAGTGCCTATGACCCAATCTTTATTGGGTTCAACCGGGCTTAATTGGTCTCGCGCTTTAGGTTTAATAGTCTTTTAAAAAGCTTAATTAAGACTTTGACTTATTTTTGCTTAAGTTAGAGTTGGTTTGACAACGTATTGACATAACAAACTTTGTTGTCTACATATATGGGATTATTGTCCATCTCCTCTTTAACTGACAAGGCCAAGTAGTTAAACATTTTTGTCGCTATATGATGTAGCTAGCGCTCAGGCGCCATATTATTTGCTATGCCATCCAACCATGATGTCTATAGTATATTGGATTTAGTGACCATTTAGGTTAGCGGTCATTTTGGGCTAGCGAATCTTTGAGTTGACGATCATTTTAGGTTATCGATTTGGTAGAATAGGGGCCAATCTGACTCTTATAGTACAACTTTCATTGAAACATTTCATCAAATACATAGTGAAAACTAGGGTTTGATGATCATTTCATCAAATAGTTTGCTTAATCCTGTTTTTCAGTGTTTGTTAATTGATTTAAAGTGTTAGCTTGTATACAATAGTGTCCGGATTTTAGTATTTGTAGTTAGTTAAATTTCCTCACCACACTTCATGTACAGGCATTTGCATCTCCAATTTGTTGTGTCCAAGGATCGATACCTAGCTTAACCCTATTCTACATTTTTGGAGAAATTGGATTTCTGACTAGAGTCTTATGAGACTAAAAGACTTTTATCACATTAAGTAAAATCTGATCCATGGTTATTTCAACCTTATAACATATATGCCGAGATAAATATACATTCAGACTTTATGAAGAGAAAGTGGAGTATGTTAAGTATCATATTAAATTGAGTTTATAAAGCAGAAGATCAGTTTCAACACGTAAATAAAAAGATGTTTCCCATGCTTATATTGCAAATCTGAATCAGACGATAGAGACCTGGGTAAAATTAAGACATGCATGCGCAATACATAATTTAACAATGAAAAAGAATTGAGACCACTATAAGACTATAACTACGTCCACTCCGCAATAGTTTTATTCTTACCAATAACTTTGTCCCATCTATTACAACAAATGCATTTAGATGCTCATATAACAATAGTACAAGCCCTATTTTGATCTGTGATTACACATACTCGTGTATAAAATAGGCAATGTATATTGATTTATTTCAAATTTACAGTTGTGTAATAATCTACAAACTTAGCAAAAATACACACATAATAATAAGTTAAACAAGCTTTGTGATATGTGACTGCTGCATTAGACTGCATAATGCAGTTATTTCTTTTAACTGTGGCACCTAGGTTTCTTATTTCCATTGAGTGATCTTGACATGAAAATGCATTCTTCTGGGATACTTCCACCACCTACAGTGATGATGGACTTTACTTTATATAATATACAGACTCCAAGTTACTTGCACTGTTGAGGTTTTCTAAGATGTTGAGAAGACAAGCACTTAGTTTACAGAGCCACATTTCTGTCTAATTTCTCCCATTATTCCTGTGAGAACTCCTGCATTACTAAGCCTCACCATGGATTGGGCAAAATCATTGTAGAAGGAGAAACGGTTGTTGCTGTAATAATAAACCATAGCAGCAGTTCTTCGATCCCTAGTTAGTGCTTGGTCAGACTGTAGAAGGCCTGTGTTGTATATGAGATTTCTATAGTACTCATTGTCGAACGTGGAGGAGCTTGTAGCATCAAGAGGTGCTAGATTGCTGTTTGAAATGTCTTCATTTGGGCACATGCTTTGCAACCTTGTGAGAAGTGAAGAGTCAAGCACGGGATCAGGTCTGCCAGAGCCTTGATAGTCAAAAAGTCTCCCTTTGAAGGTGAAGCATTGAGCAAAACCAATTGTATGTCCTCCTGATTATGGAAATAAACACACCAAGCTATATTTTCGTGGAGAAAACCTTCCACCATAAAATGTATTAAATATCTTTTCGGTTCGTAAATTTAAATACGAAATTAAAATTCGTCTTTGTTCCAAATTTTAATATATTTTGGTCTCCAAACCTTAAAAGTGAATAGATGTTAACTTGTTTTTACGTGACAAATTGTGTTTTAAGTTAACATTTGAGTTGGAACATATCAAATAGTGTAAACATGTCAAATGTCAACTTAAAACACCACTTACCACGTAAAAAAAGTTAATGACATTAGATTAAAATAATTATGTTTATTCATTTTTAAAATTTGGAAACCAAAATATTTCAAAATTAAAAATAAGAATGAATTTTAATTTTACACATAAGTTTAGGAGTTTAGAACATATTTAGTCCATCGTATAAGATGGCAATGAACAACTAGTGTTATTCTCAACGGTGTTAAAGAAAAAGGAGAAAAGTGTATGAACCTGAAAGGGCTACAACATCCCTCAAGTCAAGACCCTTGGAGTAAAACTTAGCAGTGATATTTTCAAGAGACTCAATTGGTGAGGGAATTTGTTGCTCAGCAGCCTCCTTACTGGTTGTTGTTGCATCTCTTCGGCCTAATCCAACAGGCCAAGAAGGTCCTCCAACCTAAGACAATAGGGGAAGAAAAACAGCAACAAGTTAATTACATCAAATATGTTGTCTGGTTAAGAATGTTTTGTCCAATAAGATGAAAAAAGTGAGTTTTACCATATCAATAGCTTCCCTGGCTGCTAATGCTAATATATCAGCGCAGGAGACTGTGTATGGACACAGTCTTTCAACATGTTGTTTTATGTCATCAATGACTTCGAACCCCCGAAGTGAATTGTGATTAGGAAGAGCATTCTTTTCACCAGTGAAATATGGTGTATCATCAAGAAGCACCGAAGCATCACAACCCTTTCATAAGCAATTCAACTTAATCACAACCTCGTAACTGTTATACTATTAAAACTATATAAATTATTTATATCATCATTTAATTTAAATATGATCTTGGCTATGTATTTTTATTGTGTAGTTAAAATCAGTGTACGTGAATGCAGAGGTGTGTTCAAACACGTGTGCATACATTTTTTTTACACAATGAAAAAAAAAAGTTTAAATAAGTTTATTATATACTATAACGAAAACAGATAGATTTGTGTTCACATTTACTTAGTAAAAAAATAATAACCATTTCATATTGTTTGAAACTGTTTTGAGTGTTTAGCGAAAATCCACATAAAAATTTGTATGAAGCTCATTGTTTACAAACTTTCATTAAACAATATTCAAAAAGTCAAATTTCACAAAAATAACGAAGACGACACATTCATCTCCACGTCACAAATACATGCCCGAAATACTGTGATGATGAAAAAACTGTGACAAAGACTTCACCAAAATAAAAATCTAAACATGTTAAGAATTAGAAAAAAAAAAAATCTATATAGATATGTGATCCATCGTATTTATAGAGTATGTATAAACTTCAGGTACCCATAAGGAAAATTACGGAAGTGTAAACCTAGCCAGTGTGATCTTAAAACAAATACGAAGTGGGTAGGTAGAAACTGCAAGTGCTTTAGTAGTGGAATATCTTTTGTGGATGAGGACCAATTATAACACAAATTCAACAAGAATATTTCTAGTTTCAATCATTTAGCAGCATGCTTCTACTCTAACATCAAACTTAAAACTATCTACGAATCTTCCTAAGCAACACTAATAATTATTAATTATAAGTATGATGCACTATCTTAAAAATGGATTTTAAGCTTATTTTTACTTTACAAATTAGACGAAGTTTGTATATTATAAATTGACGTTATTCTTAATTGATTATGTAGAACTTTCTGACACAGTATGATTTCAAGTTTGATAGAAAGAACATATAAAGCCATGCTAAGTACGTATGTGTTAACTTGAAAGTGTAAGAAAGAAAAGCAATGAGAAAATCGTAAAGCACAAAAGTATTTACATTTACTATGCAATCGTGAAAGTGTAACCGAAGAAGGGACGCGGCCATTCTGCTGTCACCTTTCAAGGCTGACCAAACACCATATCTAACAATCATGAGCAAATTAGGGCACGAGCTGTCGTAGAAATTGATGTCAAGCTGGTTTCTACCATAGGGAAGCATATGAACAAGTGGAACCAAGGTAACAAGGAAAAACAAGAATGTTACGACAACTCTACAAGTCATGGCTTGATGTTTTCTAGGTAACAAGGACTCCACAACTTATATTTCTTGTGACATTCATGTGGTGAGGTTCGGGTTATTTATATCCAAATGAAAACATAATTAAAGGACAAAATAGAAGAGTATTTTTTTTTTCTTGGAATTGTTATTTAACTAGTATGAGTCAGAATTATTCCAAATTTCTTTAGTTGACGTCAAAGCCATAGTCCATAGGAAATGGATAAATTATGAATGTGCATGCACGATGGAATGTCTGGTAGAGTTCATTGGTACAATGAAGAAGTGGCACTGCCATTACTGCTAGTACTAACTTTCTAATAGTCACGCGCCGTCAAAAGTTCTAGCAAGCATCGTCCACGGGCACAACGTAGAAAAAGAGCCATTTTCCTATTCTATTTGTTATGATCTTGTTAAGTGGTTTTGATATTTTACAGATGCAGATAGGTATTGAGTTCCCAAGTGCTTTACGGAGTTCTAGAATAGAAAAAGGAAAGACGGTGACGGGAGATGGACACTCCCACTTTTAGTCTACACCCATACAACACTGAAAAGCCAAATTTTTAATTTAAATATAAGAGTTTAAAAGAAAATTGTACCGTAGGGATCGATCCGCCTACAAAGAGTTGATTGACACTCAAAGAAATTTGCACAACACCGATTAGCTCGAGTCAACAACATCTCCTAGGATGCAGCGATCAACTCCGAAAATCATGGAATTATGTGTCAATGAACAACCTAATTCACGTGGCAATCACACCAGAGATTATGGAGTTGTGTCAACAAGCGATGACACACATCAGTGTCGCGTGAGTCATCTGCCAAGCGGTAAGGCTCCAATTGTTGATAATATGAATTTATGTATCAATGACTAACGGTCGACGATAGGTAAGTCACAGTGGAACAATCCACCAACCTTTAAAGTTGTGAGTCTAGAAATATAAAAATATGTACGTCAACGAGGGCTGATCCGCCGACAAAGAGCAGATCAGCGCCCAAAGAAATTTGCATGGCGCCTATCGGCTTGAGTGAACAACACCTCCCAAGATGCAGCGATCACTCTGGAAATCATGGAATTATGTGTCAACGAACAAACTAATTTCGTCGGACGTGGTGATCAAATCGAAGATCATGGAGCCGCATCAACAAGTGGCAACACACATCAGTGTCACTGGAGTCATTCGTCGAGCAGTAAGGCTCCAATTGTTGATAATATGAATTTATGTGTCAACAATCCTCTGGCCTTTAAAGTTGTGAGTTTGGAAATATTAAAATATGTGCATCAACGACACCGATCGGTCGATCGTCCTGATGGTATCGCTCGGATGATAGGTCGAACGGTAACAGAGATAAGTAACTACTTCTGTAATTAGGATTAACAAGTTAGTAATCAAGTTTAAAAGAGAAATTGAGCCTCAATTAAGCCAACCCTAATCAAATGTCCATGTAGGAAACTATAAATAAGACTTAAAGATAAGTTGGTAAGGACTTTTCTCGCATTTATTACCACATCAATTACTTCCATCGAACACACCCTACTGACTTAAGAATTAAAGCCTCTTTATCGAGTACCCCGATTGGTCGGAAGACTGAACGAACAATGACGATACTAAATAGACAGTTGAAGCGAAGATTTGAAGACTAGACAAATAATTTACGTAGACGTTAGTCCCCTATGCCAGAAATAAAATTAAATAAAAAAATAAAAGTATTAGCTTTTATTAAGTGTTAGATAGGGATAGAAAAATTTAATAATATTCATATTTATTGAAATGAAAGTCTACAAATTATTTCTTAGTTTAACTTACATATTAGTTAATTTCTTACATATTTATCGAGAGGTTTGTCCAAAAATAGTAAAACAAATAGGCCATGAGGTGTAATGAGGTTGGGTTTATCTTCATTCAGGTCATTTTATTTATTAATAAAACTTTTAGCCTCTTCTAACCAAAGTGATTCTTTTCTTTAAGCTCTAACCCATGTTTTAATTATAATTTTTTATTCATAATAAAGATTATTTTAACTATCAACAACTTTTAGTTTATAAAATGGTATTTAAATTAGTCAATATGGAGACTAATTATTTTTGGACTTTAAAATAATTTTTATTTAATATTTTTCTTGTAGTAATCAATAGTAATTAGACATGGGTCTCACATAAAATATAATGATAATACTTTTGACTCAAAATCTTAAAACAAGTATATAAAACTTCTTTTTATTATGGTGCTCAACTTATCAATATTCAACTTAGTCTTTCATCTTGAATTCTCAACAATTTAGATCTAAAATTACTTTAGAGAAAATTGAGAAACGAGTACGAACTTAAAGGAATACAACATCCCTCAAGTTTAGACCCTTTAAAGCACACTTGGCAAGGATTTTTTCTAGAGGCTCGAATGAGGAGGGAATTTGTTGATTAGCTACTATCTGACTAGCCATTATTGAATCTCTTTAACCTAATGCAACGAGCCAAGAAGGTCTTCCATCCTTAATCCATCCCCAAAATAGGGTAAGAAAGAGTAACAATGATGTTGATTACATCAACTAGGTTGTTGATTAAGGAGCTTTGAGGTGAGACAAATTCTATGTATTAATTTAAAGAATGTGTTTCTTTACCAGGTCAATAGCTTCTCTTGTTAGAAAAGAATCCAATATCGGTAGAAGCTTACATTGGGGCTTACTTTTCATGTTATAAAATGAGTCTTGTGTTTCCTTAGGAACACATCCTAAAGTCTTATTCCTTTTCGATCCTTTTGCTTTATTGCTTGAGAGAAGAATTAAGAGAGAATTAGTTTCTCCTTTAAGTGAGAGAATGTTAGTTTCTCCTTTAAGGTTCTCCTTGTATTTATTTTTCCTATTTCCAAGAGATAGGTTGTCATTTTTTTCTCTTTGGGATTAGAGAGAATGAGATGTAATTTTTTTTCCTTTTGAATAAAATTACATTATTTGCCCATTATCTTATTTGTTCCTTTTATTTTCATCTTTTATTTTAGTTGTTAGTACTTGTGTTATTACTCTGATACCCAACAATGGTATCAGAGCCACTAGTTCGTGTGATTATATTTCGCTGATATTGTTAGTAGAATAGTATTATGATATTAGATATAGTGTGGTAGTGGGAAAGTGCATGTCTAGGAAAGTTATGGTTAGGACATACTTGGTATTTAAGTGTGTCCATTAGTGACCCACCTCTCTTTCCAAGAATTACCTGGTGCATTAGTTCACGGTCTACCTCTGTTGTTCCAAAAATAACTATGTTTTTACTTTAAATATAAAAGAGTTTAAAAGAAATTTGTCCCGTAGGGATCGATCCGCTTACAAAGAGCTTATCGGTGCCCAAAAAAATTTGCACAATACTGATCAAATCAAGTCAACAACATCTTCTAGGATGCAATGATGAACTTCGAAAATCATGGAATTATGTGTCAATGAACGACCTAATTTCGTTGGACTAGGCAATCACACCAAAGATGACAAAGTTGTATCAACAAGCGACAACACACATCAGTGTCGCGTGAGTCATCCGTCGAGTGATAAGGCTACAATTGTTGATAATATGAATTTATGTGTCAATGACTAACGACCGACGACAATCACAGTGGAACAATCACCAATCTTTAAAGTTGTGAGTCTGGAAATATAAAAATATATACGTCAACGAGGGTCGATCCGCCGACAAAGAGTAGATCAACGCCCAAAGAAATTTGCATAGAGCATATCGGCTCGAGTGAACAACATCTTCCAGGATGCAGCGATCACTCCAGAAATCATGGAATTATGTGTCGACAAACAACCTAATTTCGTCGGACGTGGTAATCAAACCGAAGATCATGGAGTCACATCAACAAGCGGGACACACATCAGTGTCACGCGAATCATCCGCCAAGCTGTAAGGCTCCAATTGTTGATAATATTAATTAATGTGTCAATGACTAATGGCCAACAACGGGTGACACACAGTCGAACAATCCTTTAAACTTTAAAGTTGTGAGTCTGGAAATATGAAAATATGTGCGTCAACGACACCGATCGGTCGATCGTCCCGATAGTATCGCTCGGATGATAGGGTCGAACGATGACAGAGATAAGTAAGTACTTCTATAATTAGGATTAACAAGTTAGTAATCAAGTTTCAAAGAGCAATTGAGTCTCAATTAAGCCAACAATGGTATCAGAGCCACTATTTTGTTCCTTTTATTTTCATCTTTTATTTTAGTTGTTAGTACTTATGTTATTACTCTGATACCTAACAATGGTATCAGAGCCACTAGTTTGTGTGATTATACTTCGTTGATATTGTTAGTAGAATAGTGTTCTGATATTGGATATAGTGTGGTAGTGGGAAAGTGCATGTCTAGGAGAGTTATGGCTGGGACATACTTGGTATTTAAGTGTGTCCATTAGTGACCCACATCTGTTTCCCAGGAATTACCTGGTGCATTAGTTCACGGTCTGTCTCTGTTGTTCCAAACAATATTATTCATAGTGAGAAGTGCATAAGTTGATTTTAAAGCCATGTCAGAAAAATATGAGATAGAGAGGTTCAATGGGAATAATTTCTCATTGTGGAAAGTAAAGATGAAGATAATTTTGAGAAAAGACAATTGTCTAGCGGTGATTGAAGAAAAACCTTGTACATCACCGATCAAAAGTGGAAGGAAATGAATGATAATGCTATTGCAAATTTGCACTTAGCATTGGCAAGTGTGGTTTTATCCAACATTGCAGAGAAGACTACAACAAAGGAGAATTAGGATACTCTTGTTAGATTGTACGAGGTTAAGTCATTTCATACAGTAACATGCTTGAAGAGAAAACTCTACACTTTTTGAATGAGTGAGTCTACATTAGTGATGGACCACATCACCAATTTGAATACATTATTTGTCCAACTTTCAACGGTAAATTACAACATAGTTGAAAATGAATGTGCAGATCTTTTATTACGGAGTTTAACTTATTTGTATGACCAACTCGTCATCAACGTAACAAATTACAACATTAATGGCTACCTACGCTTTGAGGATGTTGTTAGAGCTATTCTTGAAGAAGAATCCAGGCGAAAGAACAAAGTAGATATGGTGAAAAGTTCAAAGCAAGTTGAAGCTTTGGTGATGATGAGAAGTAGATCAACATAATATGGATCTAGTGGGAGTCATACCCATGATACATCAAAGTCTCAAAGTAAGAAGCATCTCAAATGCTACCATTATGGTAAGAGAGGGCATGTCAAGAGAGATTGTTGGCAAAAGAAGAATGGAGGAGAGAAATTAACCTCTCACAGTTATGTTGCAAGTACGTCGGAGCATGGAGATGTTCTCGTGAGCGAAGCAATAATTAACTCTAATGGTGGAAGACAACTACATGATAGGTGGATAATGGATTTAGGTGCAACTTGGCATATGACTTCAAACTAGGATTGGTTTAATACTTATGAACCTATCTTAGATGGATATGTGTTCATGGAGAATGGTCATGCCTTAATTAGAGATTGTTGGAGTTGGTATTGTCAAAATAAAAATGTATGATGATATTGTTTGCACAATTCAAGAGGTACGACATGTGATGGACTTGAAGAAGAATCTATTGTCTATTGGACAATTAGATGACCTCGGGTGTAAGATCCACATTGAAGGCGGATTCTAATATTATGGAATCACCGTTATTATCCCTAGGAGGGACAAATTTTTTATGTCGATTGATGATTACTCCAATAGATTATGGTGTACCTTATCAAAAGGAAATCAAATGTGTTACCAGTATTCAAGGAATCCAAAGTACGAGTAAAGTGATGTTGACAATGTGAAGGGATATCATCTGTAGGGTCTCATTGCGCACGAGATTATTGTTAGCAAGGATGTAATGATGCTAGAACCAGAAGGCGTTAAAGAACAAGAAAAATTGGTTTACATGTTGAACAAATCTTTGTACGATTTAAAGAGGGGGCCCAAGTGTTTGTTTAAGATATTTAATTCCTTCATCGTTAGCCTTGGTTACAACACACTACGTTTAGACTGTTGTACTTATTACAATAGGTTTGATGGGGATGATTTTATCATCTTGGTGTTGTATGTGGATGACATGTTGGAGTTAGTGTAACGTCCATACTGAAAATTACTTAATTAAAATAAATAAATTGGAAATGAAGGTCAAACGACATAATTTTATTATTCCCAAACGTGGGTTCAAATTATTTTTCAACGCGCCATAATTTAAACATAACTAAATAATAATCTTATTACAAATTTTCAAAATCTGACAAAATAAAAGAACGTCATAAAAACCATAGCTCAAAAGCCCCCAAGCCAGCCCTCTCTCCGTCTCTATACATCACCAGCATCACCTGTAACGTCATATGCTCCCGTGTAACGAATCACACGATCATCGCCAAACACAAACAGAAAGGGTGAGCTCAAAAATAAACAATCAGTTAATTTAATAAACTTACCAATACACCCAATTGTTTTATTCTAGTTAGTTCTTTGCCAAGGCCTTAATCCCCAAGGATTTTCAACCTTCACAACACACAATCCAAAATGATTTGTCCTTCAATCCAGTCTGCTTCCAAAAGGCATAAATGCACACTCTCATATCAGTATCTGATTCTAACTACCCATCCACCTCAACATGATTTGATTTCTTATAACTCATATTCACCATTCAACATTCCAAACTATGTGATTCACCCACCACTCTATAGTTACACCATGACTTAATCAACTTATAATAGAACAACTCTTACTCAATTCTTGTACCGCATTCAGCTCCTTAGCAATCCTAGACTTAACCAATTGTTTGTACACCCTTTCATCATTTAATTGTTATTCCTAATTTCACCTACTCCAATGCACCAAAATCCACATTTCTAACTTGGTTATTCTTCCTTTTTCTCATTTCCCTGTTCCATATTTAAACAATTACTAAGAATTCATTACCAAGCTCTAATTCACTTTGTCGTAATACATCACCTCACCTCATGCGTTGTTTTGTTTATCATGACCCCCATTCAATTATCTTACTCTCTTTGTCATACTTAATTTCCTTTCAACTCGATTCCATAATAACCCCCTCTCGCAGCCATCCCATAAATTTTTTATAACCACTCATTGTTCACCGCTATCGCCTGGCAGCCAATAAGATTCCGCCAGGCGACACATCAGTTCCTAGGAAAAACCCAGGTTCTTCTATACTTTTGGACGCCATTCTGTTTAACCCTCACAATACAAGAACTCAAGCAAGCACCAATAGTTAACAATAATTTCATTTACAGTTGCTTACTCAACCAACCACATCATACCACTCTAACTAAACCATAATTGACTCATAATTTCCCTAATTCATATTCGTTCATCAATTTCACCCAACCGCTTCATGTTTATATTCCCAAATTAGTCCCCATACATCATAAAGATAGCAAAACTATGGCATCACGCATTTACACAGACTTAATAATCCAAATGGAGAGTCATAGTATCACAAAAAATCACAAAATGCACAACACAACTACAATCACCCTGCATTGCCTGACGAGTTCACCTCTACCGCCAAGAGGTTCATAGCAGAACCCAGAAAACTAGGTAGAAAAATGATGCATCGCCTGACGGCACACTCCCGACTACTAGGCGATTTCTGGGCAGAAACCTAAAAACTACGAGAAACAACGTAATTCATGAGGGAATTTCATACATTGGATCATGACAGCATGCAATACGGCAAACACGAATAAAACATGCAAGGAAAACTCCTCTTACCTGGAATCCTTGCTCCAATTGGTCTTCCAAGCTTTTCTTTCAAGAGATCTAAGAACCTTCCTTCCCTACTCCAAAATTCTCAGCTTTCACTCCTCCAAAAGCACTTTTTGATAGCTTTGGAACCCTCTCCTCTCAGCACCACGAAAATGCAGTCTCAAATTCACCTTTTCTTTCCAATTCAATATCTCTTAATTGTCCCTTAATGAGGGTTAATGTTCTAAAACGAAATTTGTTATTAATCATGAGGTTAATTGTTATTCAAGGTCCATTATGGCTATTTTCTATCTCTCTTGGCTGTCACTTTTGTAGCTAGGGTTTCTATACCCTTTCACCTTCATGCCAAAAGAAAATTCGGCAAAAAGAGAGTTTAATTTCGTTCTTAGCAAGGTTCAAACACACAACCATTCAATCACAAAGCTAATGCACAACATATTCAACCAATCTATGTTTCGTGATACTTTCTATAATTTTAGGATTACATTATCACTAACCGCATTCAAACATAACATTAAATAATGCATAAATTAAAAACAAAACACAATTTTAGGATTACATTATTCAAGTCCTCTTACACAATCAAGTACTCTCAACCACTTAGCTAGTACTTTTCCACGTCATAACCATCAACATTAAATGCCATAAAGACTCCTACTACCCATATTTAATAAATAATTATTTAATTAATTATTTAATTTTCTCGGGTCTTACACGTAGGGCCCAACAAATCTCAAATCTAGGAATTTAAAGTATGGTTAGCTAGGAAGCTTGATTAGAAGTACTTGGGACTAGCATACAAGATTTTAGGGATGCAAATTAACCGAGACAAAAAAGATAAGAAGATTTGGCTTTCTCAAAAGAAATATTTATTGAAAATCTTGTGGCGCTTCAACGTGCAAGATTGCAAGCCAATTTCTACCCCACTTTCTATCAACGGTTCCTCACCTATGAGTCCTAATAGTGTAGTAGAGATGATGGAGATGTCTCGAGTACCGTATGCATCGGCAGTGGGTAACCTTATGAATGCTATTTTGAAGTACTATTAAGAGGATCTTGAGATACATCAAAGAAACTTTAGGTGTTATGATAGAATGGCAAAAAATAAAGCATGGTGTGAAGATTTGATTAATTTTCATCAAAATCTTCAAGTGGGAGAATATTAGAAAAGAATTCCCATATCAGTGGGGGATTACATATTGGAACTTACTTTTCATGTTATAAAAGGAGTCAAATGTTTCCTTAGGAACACATCCTAAAGTTTCATTCATTTTCATTTCTTTTACTTTATTTCTTGAGAGAAGGATTAAAAGAGAATATTAGTTTCTCCTTTAAAGTGAGAGAGGGTTAATTTCTCCGTTAAAGTCCTTCTTGTATTTGTTTTTCATTTCCAAGAGAGAGGTTGTTATTGTTTTCTCCTTAAGATGAATGATATGTAATTTTTCTTTCTTTTAATAAAATTACATTATTTGTCTATTATCTATTTTGTTCCATTTATTTTCATTTTTTATTTTAATTATGAGTATTTTTGTGAATGATATCCATCGCTCTACTAAAGCTAAGATATCAACGTAGGACAGTATGGTCATAGCCTTTCTGACTTGTTATTTTATATTATTAATGAGTTGGAGCCCCAGAAGTGAATTGCGATTTGGAAAAGCATTCTTTGCACCTGAGAAATATGGTGTATCATCAAGGACAATAGAAAGCATCGTAGCCTTTTCATAAGTGTACCTGATCAATACTATTTTAGTATGGAACCAGACGATCTCAAGAACCTTTTGTGTCGACCCTCCTACTGTTCCTCTTTGGCTCTTCCTGGATTTTCTTGTTGTATGAACTCCGAGAGTGGGGGTACCTACAGGGATTCTGACGCTCAAGTCAAGTAGTGATTCGATATGAGGCGTATGTAGTAAAGTGAGAAAAGTGTACCTCTTTGTAGTCACTAGACCTTTATTTACATTAATCTCTTAGTAGACATGTTGTTATTATTTGCGGGCCATTCGCATTCGATGATCAACTCTTTCCTTTCTGACTAAGATTGTACACGTCGGTTCTTTCCTTATTGACTGAGATTATTTGTTTGTATCTTGTCAAGGATATGCTTTTTCCTTTTTGACTGAGATTGTTCGTTTGTACCTTGTCAAGGATCAGCTTTTTCCTTTTTGACTAAGATTTGTTCGTCTGTACCTTGCCAAGGATCAGCTCTTTCCATTTTGACTGAGATTTGTTTGTCTGTACTTTGCCAAGGATTAGTCCTTTCCTTTTTGACTGAGATTTGTTCGTCTATACCTTGTCAAAGATCAGCTCTTTCCATTTTGACTGAGATTTGTTCGTCTGTACTTTGCCAAGGATCAGTCCTTTCCTTTTTGACTAAGATTTGTTCGTCTATACCTTGTCAAGGATCAACTCTTTTCATTTTGACTGAGATTTGTTCGTCTGTACTTTGTCAAGGATCAGACCTTTCCTTATTGAATAAGATTGCTCGTTTGTACCTTGTCAAGGATCAGCTCTTTCCTTATTGACTAAGATTGCTCGTTTGTACATCATCATCCTTATCCAACTAGCCACTATTGGGCCGGGGCCAGGCGGCAGACCGAGATGTAGCCGACCTCTACATCATGCTGGCCCCTTTTCCTTTGTCTGCTGGGCTTGCGTGCACGTCTCCTTCCCTCTCCATGGGGCTGGGGAGTGTGGTCGGCCTTTCCACATACAGAGAGGCCGGGATATGGCCGGCATGTTACCCATACAATAAGTAATTGACATATTATAGATGTAATGCAAACCACTTACGGTAAAAATTATTGCATAGTTTACTTTGTACCCTCATGTCTTCACATTAAAATAAACATAAGCAAATAAAATAAATAAATTATTAACTATTTTTCTTTTTAAAATAACACTAAAATACCCATTTTATCTTCATCAATTATCAAATTTTAAATTTAACACTATGCACCACAATTAATAAAAAACTATCATGCTTTTTACAGAAGTAGTAAGTTCGTTTTAACTAATATTAAGGTTTTTTTTTCGGAAATAATAAAATACATAATAAAAGTTTTATCCAAATAAAATTGATATGAAATTTGATAGTACATTTTAATAATGACATTTTTTACTAATGTCATTTATAATTACAAAATGAGATTTCTAACTAATACGATTATGTCGAGAGATTTGAGAGTTGAAAAGATGTGAGAAAACATATTATTTAATAGGATCTTAATAAATTGAAATTTTTTTGAAGTATATGATTTTGCCAAATACTCTAAGACAATGAAAGTAAACCTAGTTGTTAAAAACTGCTAGTTAATATTTTTATGGATTCAGACGGAGTGCGGCAGCATTTGAACGAAAAATTGACAAACCAAAGTAAAAAAACTGGGTAGATAAAGAGATTATTATACACAACAAGAGAAAGGACAATGAAGCATATAAATGCGTACCAAGGGAAAAAAACTCACCATGATTATGAGAAAAAAAAAACACGCAGAGAAAAACCATGCTAATCAAGTAATAAGTAGGTATACATGCAGTTAATGTTGAAATGTAAGAAATAAAAAAAAAAAAAAAGCATTTACTATGAAATTTTTAAAGTTAAATAAAAGAAAAAACGCACCAATTCTTGTGTTATTTTTTATATGGTAACAAAAATAATATTATATTTTCTCTTTCTTCCTCTATTTATTATTTATTTTTTTTTGTTTTTTGTCTATTTAAAATGTTCTTTCTAGTTTTCCTAGTAAATTCTTTTTTTTTTTTTTTATTTCTTACATTTCAACATTAAC
>Ga0099822_1001998_pt1 | contig 24847 bp, 15 predicted proteins | sample CowpeawhiteBW_FD_76839 | JGI IMG/M metagenome (GOLD analysis project Ga0099822, IMG submission 76839) | Root nodule microbial communities of legume samples collected from California USA - Cow pea white BW | ecosystem: Host-associated > Plants > Roots > Nodule | place: USA: California | collected... | reverse complement strand
ATGAGTGATGTAAATGATGTTTTGCATTATCTTCCTTTTCTTTCAGTTAGCTTACCCTTTTTGTTCATGTGGTTTTGTTCTTGTGTCTTCTCCTTTGCTATGATCGCCTATTGATGGTGTGAGTAGAGCCTAGTCCAGATGATGACGCCCCCCTTCAGAGCAGGAATTGACCCCCCTACCCACTGCTGTAGTAGTTTTGAGCCAGACTTTTGAGGAGTCTTAACTTGACAAGTTAATTAGGCCTTTTTATGTTTTGGATGACTGTACCAGACTTATATACTATGTGTATATATACCTGTTAACTCTACTATCTTCTATGTCAGACCATGATATAATGTTTTGTTTGATAGTGTGAAAAACTATTAAATGGGATGTTACAATTTGTGTGCACAAAATAATTTTTTATATGTATAAATATAAATATTTTTTATAATTTTGTTATATATAAGTTTTATTTATTTTACAAGTAATTTTTTAACTAAAAATAGTTAAATTTGGAGAAAAGATAAAGAAAATCGATTATATTTAAAGAAATGATCACAGTAAATTGATAAATAATTGAGTTAACTTAAAAAAATTAGTTAAGGATAAAAAAAAACAATTCTTATATTATATATATATATATATATATATATATATTAATTAGGTCGACAAGTGTTAAATATACAATAAACGTTTATATTTTATAGATTAAATAAATATTTAACTTAAATTATAATTAAGATTTTGGTTTAAAATATTTTATAATGTATAAAATATATTTTAGATTTATGATAATGATATTATATTGTAACACAAAAATATTTTTAACTATTTATATTTTTTTGTAGAAAATACCAAAACTTAAATTATAAATAGATAAAATTATAAATATATAAGAAATTAAGAAAATCATTAAAAATACTATATATTCTTTTTAAGTAATTTTAAAAAAATATTTTTAATATATTTATAATTATTATGAAGGAGATTTATCTTTATAATTTCTAGTTTAGTATAGACATTTGATTTTCATGTTTTATCTTTATTAATATAATTAATTTTATTTAGAATTGCTTTTTAATTTTAATATCTCTTTAAAAATTTATACATTTGTAATAAAATAATAAAATTATTCATTCAATACTTATTTTATATTTTATATTTTTTCTAAATTTAATAAAAAAATGTTTTATAATCATAAAATAAAAGGTAAACACATATACATTTATTTTTATTAGTAGAAGAAAATGTAAATCAGTCAATTAAATGAATAAATTAAATGTATGATTGTGATGCATATTTTCTTTTTGCATTATATGTTTTAATATTTTATCATTGGGATTAACTTCTTGTTCGAATCTAATAAATATGGCCAGTTTGTTATTTATTAGTTTGCCCAAGGGTTTAGGTACATTATGTGTGGTTAAGAATCAGGAATCAACTTTCGATTAAAGTAAAATATGTATTATCTGTTGAAAACAAAAATTACATCTTTCTCTGATAAAAAGTTTTGATGATGATGACTTATAAAGAAATATGGAAGACTTAATGATGATATATGAAAAAAAGGTTGAAGACTTTAAAGAATGTTTCGATTCAAGAGATTAGAGATTAATTGAAGACTTAAAAATTGAGTTGTTTAAAGTCTTGTAATATGTGTATGTTATTTAAAATAGTTAAATTAGTAGGTCAAAAGTCAAAAGACAAAACTGAAACAGAAGAACACTGAGAGAAAGTCTTAGTTTTACAAAATGCACTATGATAATCGATTATCACTTATGATAATCGATTATCATAAGTATTCTTTTAAATTTTTAAGAAACTGCTATGGAATAATCGATTATTTCAAAGGATAATCGATTATCAGCGCGAAATAATGTTTTCCAAAAACTGCTCTGCAATAATCTATTATCACTATCACTTATGATAATTGATTATATGTGGCAATTGTGACTTAAATTTTTATATTCTTAACCTAATTTCTAAATAGGCTTTTATAAATAAAGTGGTAGGCTTTCATTTCAAACATAGTTAGAGAAGTCAGAGTACTTGAGAACTTTTCGTGGGAAGGCTCTGAAAAACCTAGTGTCGGTAGAGCAATAACTTTCATCAAGTGAGATCTTGAGTGATTGAGTGTTGCTGCTGTTGCTAGGAGAAACCAATCATCCTTTGTGTGATTCAAAGGAGGTTTTCATTCCTTGTGTGATTCAAGGAAGGTGTTTTCATCCCTCGTGGATTTCAAGGGAGTTGTCTTCATCTCTTGTGTGATTTAAGAGAGGTGTTTTCTAAACTTAATCTTTCTCATCATTGATTATATGTTTGGTTTATTTTAGTGATTGAGTTAATCTCGCTTTTAAGAGATTAACAACTGGCTTTTGTTTCGAACCAGTATAAATATTTTGTGTAATTTTCTCTTTCCTACCCTCTTTATTTTATTGTGTTTATTAAAATAAAGGAAAGATTTTAATTGAACTTTGATATTAAAAAGGGAAAATTTTAAAAGCACAATTTTGATTAAGAACCCAATTCACCCTCACTCTTAATTTTTGTCCAAATGCTAATCATTCCGCTACACGTTTATAACATTATCAAATCTTTAGCATTACAATATTCTAGCCCAATAAAATGATTTTTTTTATCAATAATTATTCAATCCATCAATAGGAATGGTTAAAAATATCAAATATAGTTTTAATGTAAGAATCTAAAAACTTGTTTAAAAATAAGAGTGGTATTATGAAGATGAAGTGTGATATTTTATTATTTAAGTATAAAATTTATAAATAAAAAAGTTAATTACTTAAAGTTTATTTTAGGTAAACTGTTATTCCTTCAAAAATAATTTTTTACCATTTCTTTTTCTATTTTTTTAATTTTTTAAGAAATTGTTAATTCTTTATTAGGTTAGAGTTTATTGTAGATATATTGGTGAATAATAGATTTTTTTTTGTTAGAATTTATTTTGGAGTAAGTTCTTTTTTTTTTTTAGTTAATTTTGAGAAGTTTTGCATGCATGTGGTTTCATAGGATGAAAATAATTCTTTCTTAGTTCAAGATTAATGTAGTATGTTCAAATTATTGATTAAAATATTTTGGAAGAATTAAACTTGAGCTTGAACAAACAGCCTTAATAGGACACTGAAGTTCTTGTTCTTTTTATAGTACCTTAATTAAGGTAGAAGATATGAAGTATCACAATAGTAAATATTTTATGCATGGATAATATTCGATGATAATTGTTAAGCTTACATTTGTTTTTATTTTAATTAATTTAAATGTGAATGTTATTAAATGTGATAAGTGATGAATGGATGAAGTGTATATGAATGAAAGTGTATGATGTTTTGATTGCTAGACGACATATAGTGTGATGAGAATATAATTATTTTGAGGAAGATATTATTATGTTGAAATGTTTAGGTTATGTATTGAATTTGAAACTTTGAAGGAGATCTTGACTCTACTAATATCAAACTTGCATGGATAAAAATAATAATTTATGAGAGTCAAAGGAAGTTTTATGATCTAGTCTGCAGTATAAAAATGCAATGTGTATGGTAGATATACCAAGTCATATGAATGGATTGGGTTTCTATTACGTAACTTTGTTGTAGTGACACTTAGTAAATGTAGTATAACAAGTGCAAATCGTTGAGTTTAATTCAACGCACGAGTCTTTTAGAAGTAGAGTCAAGTTTATACGTGTGTATGCGTATGTATTAAAGTTTTTTTAAACTTTAGTTTACCTTATCTTATATGTTTGTATAAATTTTTATGATTATAATATGTTATATAGAAACAGACGGTGATCTAAGAAAGAGATCTCAGTAGAATTAGATTGGAAAGATATAAAAGGATAAATGTATATTTATAATTTTATTTTGAAATTATGTAAATATAATATGATGTTCTATAAAGGAGGTAGTTCTTTTGAAAACTTTATAGATGTTATAAATGTTTGTTTGTTTATATTATATTAATGAATAATTTTATTATGATGAGAGATTCAACAACTTTTGTTGGGATTGAGTTGGAATGTGTTTTATTTATTAGGCTTTTGATTCACATTCTCTTCTATCATAATGAAACATTTTCAATAACAACATGTAGGCCTTTGATTATTGGATCACCTGAAGTTTAGAATATCAGTGTTTGTTTGAAATAACTAATAACTTAATATCTAAGAATAGTTTTTTTTAATGCAATAATAATTCTGGGATTTAATTTGGCTATGCTAAAGAAAGATTGAAAACTTTTTACCATGGTACTATTGTTTTACATATGTTTAAACTAAATATTTCTCAAATGATTTTTTTTTCTATAAGTCATAAATTTTGTTTGGCATGATGGCAGTGGTTAAAGAGAGTTCTAGATGGTGAAATAAGTCATAACTATTTGTCCTTTTGATCATGCAACATTTGAATCAAATTACTATGTTTAATAGATTGTTTAAGCAAAATAGATTTGGAGAGCATATAGCAATATCAACTCATGAAACTTTGGAAACCTCATAACCTTGGTTGGAGAATCGTGACCTATGATGCATAGTGTATCAAATACGACATGTATCTGATATGTCGATACGTTTATTTTGAAAATAATAGCACACAATATGTGATAGATATGCAATATATGAATATTGAAAAGTGTGTACAATAGCTCTTAAAAAAATAATAAATATATGATTGTTATTGTGTTAATCTAAATTAAAACTATATGTACTAAAGTTATTAACATAAAAAATATAAATTATTGTCATCATAAAAGTACCACTATAAGAAAACTCTTAAATAATGACCAATTTTAGTAATCAAAAATATATTAGAGACCAATTTCCTAATTAGAGACCAATTTATAGACTAATTATTTTGGTAGCCAAAACTTTGGTAGCTAATGTTAGTGACTAATTTAGAAACAAATTAGTTTGGTAGTCAAAATCTTGGTAGGTAATGTTAGTGACAAATTTAGAAATCAATTCATAATAAAAAGTATTTTAATTAACAATTTAGAGACTAATTATAAATTTTTTGGAACTATTTTAGTTGCCAATAATTTTTAGTTTTTAAATTGATACTTAAATTGGTCACTATATAGTGACTAATTATTTTTGTTACTAAAATTGATCATAATTCAAAGATTTTATTGTATTGTACTATGACTTTATAAAAGAGATACTTCACTGATTAATATTCTCAAGTATCGGATACAGATACGTGTCGGACACAGATACATGATTCAAATTGAAATATCAGTGCATCATAGCTCGTGACTAATTCATAAAAAGTAACAAGAATAAACAAATATATATATATATATATATATATATATATATTATTTTATAATAATGAAAACACACTACAAAATTATATATTTTTATTGGAGGTTTTTTAGTGGAGATTGTAATAACCTCCAATAAAAAAATATACATAATAGAGATTTTAGGAACCCCAAGTAAGTTTCAGGGGTTTTTTTAAAAAACACCGTAAAGTTATTCTCGTTTTTTTTTATTTCTCAAAAGATTTTAATATAAAAAGGATTTAAAGAATAATTTTGATATATTATTTCAAAGAATAGGGTACCATATATATACATACAAGAGTGTTATAATTCCTCATCTATTAAAGAAATGACAATTGCACAGATTTGCTCACAGAGGTAATGATGCCTAAATTACAGCTAACACAATATTTGATTACATAATATTTGTTAATAGAATATTTGATATATCTTAATACCGTCACTCAAGTTGGTACATGGATATCCCACATTTCTAACTTGAATAGAGACTCATTAAATACTCTGCTTAACACTCTTTTAGTGAGAACATCAGCCAATTGCAATTTTGATCTTACAAAAGGAAAGAAAATTATTCTAGCTTCAAGTTTCTCTTTGTTGAAACGTCTATCAATCTCCATATGCTTTGTTCTATCATGTTGCACCGGATTGTGAGCAATCGCTATAGCTGACGTATTATCACAGTACAAACTCATAGTTTCATTTTGTTTAAAGCCCAAATCTGATAGCAGATTTTTAATCCACAAAAGTTCACATACACCTAGTGCCATGCCTCTAAATTTTGCTTCAACACTAGATCTTGCTACTACAAGCTATTTTTTACTCCTTCAAGTTACAAGATTTCCTCCTACAAGAGTAAAGTATCCAGAGATAGATCTTCTATCATCTTTTGAACCTGCCCAATCTACATCAGTGTACCCTTCTACCTTTAAGTTTCCATGATTTGTGAACGAAATTTCTTTTTTAGGAGTGAACTTTAAATATCTCAAAATCCTCTCAACAACATCCATATGAAACTTTCGTGGGTCATGCATAGATTGACTAACTGTTGACATGTGAAGCCTGGATGGTGTATTTCATGAAGATTTGATGAAGCTTTGTTGAAGTAACTTGAAGCCATTGCTTTGGAATCATGCCTACATTGATGAAATCATGAAGACTTGATTTTTCTCATGTTGAACAAGCCTTGAACGCGTGCCCTCCATATGGATATATCATTAGGAAAACAAGCTTGATGTTTGTAATACTCTTTGTAGACCATTTAGCATTTATTAGATGTATAAGGTCTTCATTGAGCCTTTTAATCTGTTGAATAGATTTTCAACAGGTTAAAAGGTTAGTTGCAGTAATCTTAAACTATGACTTATTTAATTAGTTGATTTATTTTTTAATCGACTAATTTCATTTAAGTTAAGTGAATTCAACCGATTGATTTGAAAATCAACCTGTTGAATTTCATAATAGTTTGACTATAAGTGTTGTGATTTTCGAAAAAGAAGTAGCAAAACCATTTTTGAGTGCGAAACCATTCTGGAAACCTAGGAATTCTCTCTCTTTCGTGATGATACAAATTGCAGCTGGTTGATCTTGGATAAATTCTTGGAGCATTTTGCTTGTGTTTGAAGCTTGGAGAAGGTGTTTGTGCTAGGCAGGGTTATGCTACCACTAAGGTTTGATCTTTCTCAAGTTTTGTGTGTGTGCCTGGTGGTTTTCCAAGTTTGCAAGAGGTGTCTAGCTGTGCTGTTGTGATTCTTGTGTGATTCAAGAGTCTTTTGTGTGTGTTTGTGCTTATTTTGAAAGTGTAAGGGTGTAAACTTTGTAAATCTTTTGAAATAGTGCAAAGTCAGGCTCGGGTTGCCTTGACAAACTGGATGTAACTCAAGTTTGAGTGAACTAGTATAAAAATCTTGTACATCAATCTTTTCTCTAACCCTTCTCTCTTGCATATTATTTAAAGTTTAAAGAAGTTGGATTTAAACCGTCTTTTTGATATTCTTGAGTGTTTAGGTGACATTTGAAGCATTGAGCATGTTTTTATAACTTATTGGAACTTGTCTTGATTGATCTTTTACATTGTTCTTGATTTAAATAACAAATCTAAATTTCTGTATTTGTCCCAGTATTTCAGTCGACTGTTTTTCTTATTCAATCGATTGATTATACCAGTATAGTATTTGCTTACTAAAATCAATCGACTAACTCTATTTTTGATCAGTTGAAAGTATACTGTCAAGAGGTTTTTGCATCCAAACTTGGTGATTGAATTGATTCAATTTAAACAATTTTAAACCTTCAAAAGACATCCTATTTTTTAACTAGCCAATTCAACCCCCTTTCTTGGCATTTCAACCATTTCAAAACTTACACTAACAACATTCACTATATAGGTAATATTTGGACTATATGAGACAAATAAATTAATTTTCCTACCAACCTTTGGTTTCTCCCTCTGCCTATATTTGCTGAATTTGAGCATTGAAAGAGTTTATGATTTTGTTCAATTGGTGTATCAACTGGTTTACTCCCAAGCAGTTTTCGATTGTAAGTCAATAGTATATTTTCTTTGGCATAGAAAAATACCATGTTTTGATCTAGCTACTTCAATACCCAAAAAATATTTGAGGTTTCCAAGTTGTTTCATCTCAAATTCAGATGCAAGGTATTGTTGTAAACTAGAAATCTCATCTTGGTCATTTCCTATAATAATCATGTCATCTACATATATAATCAAAGATGTAATTCTTCCTTTTCCTCTCTTCAAAAAATAAGATGTGATAAGAGTTACTAGCTCTATAGCCAAAAGCCTTCATAAACTTGGTAAACCTTCCAAACCATGCTCTTGGGGATTGTTTTGATCCATATAGAGCCTTCTTTAATTTGCAAAACCTTCATTCCAATTGAATTTGTCATGCCTAGTGGAGAATCCATATAAATTTCTTCTAAAATTTCTCCATGTAGGAAAACATTTTTCACATCAAATTGTAGAAGAGGCCAATCTTGGTTTGCTGTTAGTGACAAAAGTATTCTCACAGTATTGAGCTTGGCTACTAGTGCAAACGTCTCTTGATAATCTACACCATAAGACTGAGTGTAACCTTTAGCCACAAGTCGTGCTTTATACCTCTCAATAGTTCCATCAGCTCTATGCTTAATTGTAAATACCCATTTGCAGCCCATAGTTTTCTTCCCTCTTGGTAAGGACACAAGATCCCAAGTGTTGTTTTTTTTTTCTAAAGCTACCATCTCATCAACCATTACTTTGGTCCATCTAGGATCTGTCAAAGCTTTTTGTATATTACTAGGAATAGAAATTGAAGATAATTGAGATACCAATGATGCATATGACTGAGATAACATGTGAGATGACACATATTTACTAATCGAATATTTAACTTTGGCTTGGAGGCTTGGTTCATATTTAGTTGGAGGTTGACCACAGTTAGAACAAGGTGGAAAATTATATTGGACAATAGTAGACTCAGTGTTTGGTGTGTTGGTGGTCTCATGCAGACAATGATCAATTTCATGATCAGTTTCGTGTAAATTAGTGTCAACACCCAATTTTGTCTGGGTTATAATGTATTTTACCTTTTTCCCTCATAATCTTATTTTACTTTTATTTTGTTTTTTCTTTTCATCTTATTCTACTTTACATTTATTTTATTTTATTATTATTATTCTATTATATTTTTATTTTATTTTATATTTTATTTTATTTTATTTTGTTTTATTATTATTATTATTCTATTCTATTTTTATTTTATTTTATTTTTTTATTATTATTGTTATTATTTTCTTCGATTTAATCTTATTTTATTTATTTTTATTTTATTTACAATTTTCTTTATATTCCTTTTTTACTTTTTATTATTTAAGGAAAAAATAAAATAGATTAAAAAAATAATAAGAGAGAAGATTGCATAAATCAATGGAAAGCTGGTGTCTATGATAGACAGGAGATAGGGCAGCCATGTTGCAGGAAGCAAACCCCTTTCCACTTTTCGCATGACTCAAGAAATACAGGCATCAGGAATTCATGATGAACCACACAAAGGAGAATCAAATTGAAAAACAAACACAGAAAACGTTACTACAAAAGGGGAAAAAGTAACATCTCTGAGGGAGGAGGGGAAAAGATATTAAAGAGAGTCGTCCTTACGATGTCAACAACACATAACCCCAACCCAATATCACCATGAATCATCAACACCATTTCACCTGCACAGATACAAACATACACCAAACATCTCTAGAAACTGCTAATCATAACCTTGACTTTCGATCCCCATTCATAAAACCATCAACATCTCCATTTTTACTTCATCACCAAATAGACACAAAATCATCCTCGAGCCACTGATACAGCGAACACCCAAATTTATCATCGTAACCTAGCATAAATAAAAAACGAAAAACAGTGGGAAGGGGATAAAACCATCACCGATGGCGAAAACGCTGAGTCAGAGCTTAAGCGGCAATGGCGCTATGATGGCGATCTGGGTCGCGGCGATCTGAGCGTTGTCGGCAGCGGCCTTGGATGCCGGAGGAGAGGCTGTTCAGGTCGTGCCTGAGAGGAGGGAGAGTGAAGGTGGCATATCCCTCGTCTTCGAGATCTATGGTGGCGTCGCCGTCGCTGGTAGCATTTTTGGCTGGTTGCAGCGGGAGACAGCCTCTCGGGGTTCGGTGTGTGCGCGAGAACAAAGTGGTTGAGCCGCTGAGAGGGATGGTGACGTCTCAAGCGTCGATTTGTGTCGCCGACAAGGTAGCTGCGTTTGCGGCGCGGTGGCGTGGTGAAGCGGAGATGGGGGCGAACGGTGACAGGAGTTGGAGTTGTGTTGGTGCGAGAAGAAGAGGCTGCCGCATCGTGGAAGAAGAAGGTTTAATTTTTAATTAGTTTTAGTTTAATTAGGGTTACAGAAAATTAGGTCCGCGTAGTTTTCTTTTGCACCCCCAACATTAATTTTTTACACACCCACGAGTTTCTTTGAACTTGCCAACCTTTCTACTTTGCGCACCCCGCTTTCGATCTTTGCACCCCCAGTTTGTGTTTTGGATCTATTTAGGTTTACACAACGCACCTCTTTGTTTAATGCACACACCCCACATCTTTTTATTTCTTACACCCTCGCCTCACTTTACATACCCCTCCTGTTTACTTCATGCACCTCTCACATGTGATGATCCTGCACCCCCGTATCTTTGTCTATTGTTGTTGAGCCTGTTGTTGTGTTTACTCTGTGTACCCCCATTAATTACTTATGTACCCTCATGTTTTGTTTTCTACTTTTATCCTTCTTAAATAATTTCATCCTTTTATTTATTTATTTATTTATTTATTTTTATTTTATTAAAAAAAACAAATATATTTAAAAATTATAAAATTTACAAATATAGAAAAAATAAAAAAAAGTTCTCTTTCATTCTTTTATTGTGTCTGTTCGACCGCTCGCACTGTGTGACACTTATTTTCTAAAAATACCAAAAAATAGTTTTCTTTCCCTTTTAGTGTCTTCTCGTCACGATTCCAGTTGCGACAATTAGTATTATCAAGTGTAGGATCAAGAGAATCAATTTCATGATTAGTTTCAACTATATTAGTATTATCAGATATAAGATCAAAAGGTACCTTTGAAGAGTCAAGCCGAACCTATGGAGAAGATTGAGCCAATTAGTTAGGATCAGAAGACATTGTATTATCCAACAGAGAAGTTTCTATATTTACGATTGGCACACTTCTTGCATAATGATCCTCACATGATAATTTATCTTTACATAATAATTTTTTATCTGGGATATCGAACATACTAACATAATGATTATGCACTTCACTTTCATTGCCACCCTGAAGTGTAGAATCAACATAAAAAAAGCTATGCTCATTAAATGTCACATCCATAGAGATATAAAATTTCTTTGATGGTGGATGGTCAACACAATAGTCTTTTTTAGTTGATCGATACCCAACAAAAACACATTTGAAAGCTCGTTCTTCAAGCTTTGTACGTTGATAATTTTTCATCTGGGATATCAAACATACTAACATAATGATTATGCACTTCACTTTCATTGCCACCCTGAAGTGTAGAATCAACATAAAAAAACTATGCTCATTAAATGTCACATCCATAGAGATATAAAATTTCTTTGATGGTGGATGGTAAGCATGATAGTCTTTTTTAGTTGATCGATATCCAACAAAAACACATTTGAAAGCTCGTTCTTCAAGCTTTGTACGTTGATATGGGTGTAAATGAACATATATAACAAATACAAAAGCATGAGGTGGTAAAGAAACCATGGAAGGAAGGATACAATGAACAGACAACACATCTAAAGGCCTTTGAAAGTTAATAACACTAGAAGGTGTTCGATTAATCAAATAAAGTGCAGAACTCACAACCTCACCCCATAAATGAGATGAGACATTATCATCTATCAAAAGTGATCTTATCACCTTTAATATATGTCTATTTTTTCTCTCAGCCACCCCATTTTGTTGTGGTGAATAAGGACATATAGTTTGATTTAAGATGCCTTTGAAGTTCATGAACTCGATTAACTTAGTCTTAAAATATTCCCTTCTATTGTCTGATCGAATGACCTTAATATATGTGTTAAATTGAGTAATTATCATATGATGGAAGGAACAAAATACATTACACACATCACTTTTATGTTTAAGCAAATATACTCAAGTTACTTAAGTACAATCATGAACAAAATTGATAAACCATTTTTTCCATTATGTGTAGATTGTGGGGCAGGGTCCCAAACATCTGTGTGGATTAATGAAAAAGGAAAATCTATTTTTTTATTGCTTAAAGGAAACACAACACGATGAATTTTTTCCATTACACAAGTTTCACAAATAAAATCAGAAATATTGCATTTATGAAATAGTGATGGAAATAACTTTTTTAGATAACCAAAAGAGGGATGTCCCAATCTTCTATGTCATAACCAAATTTCCTTTTTGTTTATATCTTGTATGTGTTCATTCGCAAGACAAACCAACGCTCCTTTATAGGTTTGTTGTGAGACATTTTCAAGATAATACAGTCCTTCACTCTCTCTACCACTACTAGTCTTCTCCTTGGAATGGATGTTATGGAAAAAATAATGGGTTGGGTGAAATAAGGGAACACAAGAATGTGATTTGGTTAACTTGCTGACAAAGAGAATATTACGGTTCAATGTAGGAACAAATAAAACATCAAGAATTGATAAGGAGGGTGAAAGGGATATAGTACATACACCTTTAATAAGAGATTAGACCCCATTGGCATTAATAATAGCACTTTTAGAACAATTAGGGGAAAATTAGTAAATTTATGTGGATCACAAGTCATATGATCAGTAACACCTGAATTAATTATCCAATCACTACCCCTAGTAACAATAGAAAGATTAAGAGCAGAGTTAGATATACCTGACTTGGCCACAAATCTGGCAGCAGTAGAACTATGGCTCTTGGGAGTAGCTTCTACCTTGGTATTAGGAGTAGTTTCACCTTTTGGATGCCAATATGGAAAACCATGGAGTTTAAAACATGTTTCCATGACATGATTATCCCCATTGCAGTGCGTACACTTGCGTATTCCTTTCTTAGGAAACTTCTTAACAACAAAGGCAATCCCCATAGTAGACTCACTGTCAAGCATAGCTTCTTGGCAGTTTGTCTTGGCACAAATAGTTGCATAAACTGATTGAACATTTGGAAGGGGAGTAGTAGCAAGGATACGACCACGAACTGCATCCAAATGTGTATCCAGGCCAGCCAAAAAGACATAAACTCGTTGATAATTAATCATGTTGTTATAATTTTCAACATCTTTAGGACATTCCATGGTACAATTCCTGATAGTATCATACTCCAACGATAATCTTTGCAACTTACCAAAATATGTAATAACAGATCCTCCATTTTGCTGAGTAGATATTACCTCACGATATAATTAATATGATCAGGACACATCCCGGTTGACTGAGTATGTTTGCTGCACAATGTCCTAGATGTCCTTTGTCGTAGCTAAGCGAATAAAGAGGGATCTGATTTCTTTCGTCATGGAATCCAAAAGCTAAGACTTGACTAGACAATTTTCATCTTCCCATGCTTCATATTCATCATATTTCTTGTTTTCTGGTTCAACCTTTGTTCCAGTGATGTAACCCCAACGTTTTTTGCCTTTAATCTTGTTTTGTGCGTTCAACGACCACTCAACATAGTTGGTGCCGTCAAGCCGTTCAAGGGTGAGCGCTTCGTGCATATGGGTAGCAGTGGAAGTCCCAAAATCATGTTTCTTTGATTGATTTTTATCGGAAGGAGCCATCCGAAATATTCAAATAAAGAAGCATCGCTTCCTATATTGTAGAGGATGTCGATCTTTGGCTCTTGATACCATGTAAAAAGGATTTAAAGAATAATTTTGATATATTATTTCAAAGAATAGGGTATTGTAACATCCCATTTAATAGTTTTCACACTACCAAATAAAATGTTATATTGTGATCAAACAAAGCAGATAGTAGAAATAAACTGTTATATATCGTTGATACAGTCATCCAAAAATAACCATATAAATCCCTGATGGCAAGTATAGGTATACAAGAAAGGATAATCTATACATCTCAAAACTCCATAGCATCTAACCCAAAAACTACCACAGAATATCCAAGCAAAAGATCAACTCCTGTCCAGGAGAGGGATGTCTTCATCTGGATTCGACTTTGCTCACACCAACCGTAGGTGATCATTGCAAGGAGAACACATAAGGAAAATAAACATAAACAAGAAGGACAAGCTAACTGAAATAAGAGAAAGATTATGCAGTTCACAATATAAATATCATTCATAAAACATAACTTAATTGTATAATTCTAGACTCGATATCTGAATTGTGTAAGCGACATTGGAGCTCTTGGTGGCTTGCACTTGTGCAGGTTCCCAAACTCTACAGAGTTTGGCCACAAGGGGTTATCACCCAACCACTCCCAGGGTAAGTCCCTTTCGCGTCTAAGACTTGATCAAGTCTAAAGACTAGGACCTCCTGCTACTCCTCACGACATAATCCATTCTGCTCTATCTGAGCGTGAATGATTATTTGAGTTTCAGGATACCAACCAATACGGATTCCTCACATCCTTACACACACTAACATTCTCTTCTGAATTTCCCTTGAAATTCTATTTCAACTACAACTTCTCATAATTCATATTCATCCAATTTCACCATACTCAATATTAGCAACAACATTCCAAACATATAGGAGACTAATTGCACAAATCACTTTTAAACATATAATTTCACCCTTTAAAACAGAACATCAAGCACCTCACTACAGTAGCTCTCGCTCAAGCTAGACAATCTAGCCCAAGCAAGAGGCTATCTCGCTGAGGCGAGTCAATCTCGCCTGAGCGAGGCTCTAACAATGGCCAAAAATAAAATCTGGGCGAACTCTCACTCAGGCTGAGCTGGTTCGCTTAGACGAGAGTGTCTCTCGCTTAAGCGACCTCAACTCGCCTAGACGAGGCTTCGCGCAAGAACATGGGTGGGTTTTCTGGTGTTTTCGCTTGGGCGAGAGCCACTCGCCTAGGCAAAAATACCAGATTACTCTACTGTTCCCACATGCAGAAGCCTAGAATCCATGGAAAAAATCAATCAAGCAATCACACATGTGTTTCAAACATCAATTTAGCACACAATGCTTCAATCAAACTCATCAAACATGGTTCACGAACTGAAATAAGAAGAAAGACAGTTAGCTTCCCTTACCTTTGCAGTTACCACAAGCAAGAACTCTTTCAACAAGGGGCACCTCAATCTTACAACCTAAGGTACTGAATTACAAATGTCAAGTGTAAGAACAGGCCCTAACTCAACCCAGAAAGATGGAAGTACCCAAAATTCGAAAATTGGAAGGCAAGGGAGAAATTGAGATTGACTTACGCGTAGGGAGGGGAGACTCAGCTTGAGGAAGTGGTCCTGAACTAGCCTCAGGTCTGATTTCTGTAACAGAAGAGAATGATTCATACTTTTTGGATGAGAATTCAGAATCTTTTCTGGTAGAGAGAAGGCAGAGAAAATAGAGAGGGAGAAGAGTGCAAGGTGAGAGTGAAATGTTGTTTCTGTGAAGTTGGTAGCAGAGAGAGAGGGTTCATGGATAAGAAAAAAAACAAAGAGGGGTTCTCACAGGTACCATATATATACATACAAGGATGTTATAATTCCTCATCTATTAAAGGAATGACAACTGCATATATTTGCTCACAAAGGTAATAATGCCTAAATTACAACTAACAGAATATTTGATTACATAATATTTGCTAATACAATATTTGACATATCTTAACATTTATTTGGCTAAACTTTTTCTTTCTCTCTCTCTCTTTCATGGTTCCTCTTTCTCTTTGTCACCGCTCAAGATTCCAACCACTCATTTTATCATCTTTTTGCTTTCAATTTCATTTTTGTCTGTTGATTTCATCAACAAACTGTGTTGATTTCATAATTAGTAAAACGATTGTTGCTTTTTTATTTCAATTTCGTGCCCTAGTAAGAGAAAGACGAAGTAGTTGTGGCTTGTGCCCTAGGAGGAGAAAAACGTTGCTCATGCCATAGTACACATGTGACTATTTTTTTAATTATAAACAATAATAAAGTTATTATTATTATAATTGTTAAAAAATATAAATAATTTCTACAATTTTACATATAAAAACTTATTTTAGATTTAAAATATGATTTAAAAGCCAGTCAATAAAAAAATTAAATTAAAAAAATCACTTAAAAAGGATATATGAAGATAAAATTCAAAACGAAATATGTAAAAAAAAATGAGAAACTCTTTATATATTACAAGCATAAATACAGGCACTATCGCGCCTATGTGTATGCATTTTTTAAATATGCGTGATATTATATTAGTAGGTGATAAAGTTGTAATGTTATTAAGTTAATATATAAACTAAAATTATATTTATTAAAAATAAAGTGAAATATATCAGAATAGATGAAAGAATAACCATTGATAAATAAAGAAGAAGAGAAGAAACAGAGATCGCCATTTTATAAAAATCTTGTAAAAATAACTGTCAATTTTTAAAAATTTAATAAATTATTATATTTAAAGGGTAAAATTAGTATTTTGAAATTGGACACGAAAAGGGGAATCCATTTATATATTGTTATAGATATTAGTATAAATATCAATTACTCAATTTTAAACGGTAAAATTTATATTTTATAAGAATTTTCATAAATCTTCTTAAAAAAAATCCCACCGCTATTGTTGGCTCAATTTGGTTTCTTCTTTATTTTAATGTCTTGTTTATTAAAAAGAAAGAGTAACTATTCTTTATTTGATTTTTACTTTAGTTTTAGCACAAATTTTTTAAAAATTTTGAAAACTTATTCTAATAAAAACTTTCGGTTTACAAATAAGTAATATATAATGATATTTTGATTCACTTTTAACCTACTACTATCGAATAATGATATTTTGACCAACTTTTTTTTACTAACTCTTAACTCACCACTCTAATCACTCTTAAATTATCACATCACACCACTTTTAACCCACTACTATCGGATAATGATATTTTGACCAAATTTTTTGGACACACTTTTAACTCACCACTCCAATCACCCTTAAATTATCACATCACACCACTAAAACAAATTAAAATAGATAATTGAAAGGTGATTGGAGTAGTGGGTTAAAAGTAGGTTAAAAAAAGTTGGTCAAAATATCATTATCCTTATCATTGTTCTATTTTTTTGATGAAAAAAATCTCAAAGTGGTCTTTGTATTTTTATTTTTCTTAATTAGATTTCTATTTTTGAAAATTTGATGCAATTAGACTCTTACCGTTGTTACTACTACTGTACTAACAATATTAAAGATGTGTCACATATCAGTTTTTAGTTCGTGATTTTTTGTTTTTTTTTTTAAATTGTCACGTGGTAGTGTAATGCGTCACTATCACACCAAGTATCACCGTCTTAATTTTAATTTTTTTTTAGTTTGTTATTTTGATTCAATTCATTGTCATGTTTTTTATATAGAAGAATTTTATCCTTCCAAATTAAGACCAAATTTAATTTTTATTATTAAAACTTACTTTTTTATTAAATATTTTTAAGAACATTACGTTTATTTAAATTTATATTTTACATTGCACTTTATGTAAAATTGTTTAAAATTTTAAATCTATTTATTTTAAATTGTTATAAAATTATTTTAAAAAATTTTAGATTTAAGTTTATAAAATTTTTATTTTTAAACCAACTCTAACATTGATAAATAAATTATTCAATTTTACACATTTTAAAAATATAAAATTATTTAAACTATAAATTTAAATAAAAAAATAATATTAAAATATGATATAATAAAATATCAATGTAAAATATAAATTTTAAATTTTTTTAAAATAAAGTTTAATTTTATAATATAAATTTTAAAAAAAAATTAAATAAATTTCATTATAAAATATAAATTTAAATAAATTTAATCTCACTAAAAATATACAATAAAAATACTAATTTTAGAAAAAATGTTATAACGTCTATATAAAAATCAAAATTGATATTAATTTAAAAGCGAAATAAATTACTTTAAAAAAAGGTGAAAATTAAAATAACAAATTCAGCTGCCTAATCGAGATAAGATAATAATACTTGACATGACATGTCACTAACATATACAACCGTTATTATCATTATCATGTAAATTTTATTTTAAAAGTTAAAAAATAATTAAATGAAAATAACAAACTAACACATAACACATATTTAACATTATTAATATAAATATTTAAAATGACTTAATTATATTCAATTTCTTAAAATAAAGTTTAATTGATACAAAGAAAAATATAGGTATAAATTTGATATTCTCATATCAAATTTAATAACAAGAACATAATTTGACATTATGCTTTTAAGTCAGCTAAAATTACTCGTTTAAATAAATAAACAAACCACATTCTAAACAACTAATTCTACTCAGAGAATCTAATACCAACCTTTCTTCGGCACAGGAAGTACTTAAGATAAGATTGCTGACAATGCATTCCAGAAATAAATGTTGAGTTTAATTGTCAACGAAAGATTATTAAAATAGTTATTATAAAAAATTACATAAGAAGTAAATTTAATATAACAAATAACATCATAATTTATTTTAATATAATAAGAAAAAATTATAATATTAGTAAAAATAATATAATTTCGTTATTTTTTGTATAATTCTATTAATGGTTAAAATGACTGAATATGTGTTTAGTTTGAGTTTTAAGAATTCTTATGAACTTATTAAAAGAAAAATTAATATTCATATATAATTAACATTTAAATTCATTATTTCTTTTTTGTAAATTTAAGGCTTTTAGTATTTTTTTCAATCATAATTATACATTAACATTAATTGTTTTAATGAATACATGTATAAAAAATTATAAATATCAAACATATAAAAAAAATCAACATTATTAAAATTTTGTATTAATTCTATAATTTATTTTATTTTACTAAAAATAAATTTTATCAATATTTATTATACTCAATCGATTATTTTTTTAAAAATTCATTCATATATTTTTGTTTTTATAAATATCATAGGTTGTAATTGACTTACTTTATAGCATCAACTTTTACTCAATTTCTTTCTCTATATATATATATATATATATATATATATATATCAATTTACAGCTTAATAAAATATACGGAGAGTATGAAATGTAGACAGAAATTGAGTATTTAAAGTTTACACATATAATAATATATATATATATATATATATATATATATATATATATATATAATTTTTAAGAAGTTTTCTAAAGAATAATGAATTTTCATTCTCTTGTTTATTCAAATCTTACTGTAAATATTTTTAAGTTACAAATTGTTATCCTCAATAATTGCGTAGTTATCTGAACTGAAAAGAGCTGAAGGTAAATTCAGATGGGACAAAAAATTTATGGATGCAGCGTTTTAATTTAATATTTAATAAATAGTGTATAATAGATGATATACACAACGCAATCACATAATTCATCATATAATATTCGTATAATCATATCATAATATTAAAAGTTTCGCACGGAAGCGCTGCTACTCTTTCGTTTCTCTTCAGTCTTCTCTCTTTCTCTATGTAGAAGCAAAAGGGTGGTTTTATTCCGGGCAAAAGATTTTTGGGGTTCATCGAAGTTTTCTCCTTTCTGCAAAATAAATTTGGCCCAAAGTGGTATCAATACCTGATAATACTTGCACTGGTTTTGGATAATGATCGTGAGGAATGAAAATTGTGGTGTTGGTTTGGGAGGAGGAGGAAAATGGTTTAGGGGTTTTGGAAGCTTGATTAGGAGGAAGCAAGTTGATTCTGTTCACGCCAGGAGACGTGCTCAATTGGCAAGGAAGTTATCTGCTGTTGATCTCGTTGGAATTGGTAACTACTGTCGTAGAAGGAAGAAAGAAAATTAGACGAATGGTTGTGATTGATAAATTCAGTAAAAGGACATTCGGAGAATATGATGTTGTAGAGTGCTTATGTCTTTTATGACTTAGGAACGAGTGGTTTTGCTTTCATCCTTTTTTTTTTTGCTTTTCTTTTCAAAGTTAATGTAGCAAAGCAAGCCATTTTGAAAACTCAATTTCCGCTTCATACTGATTTTCATTTGGATTTTCTATAACCTTACTGGACTTTGGTGAATAAACCATTAATTTAGTTATCATACTGTCCTTTCTCTTAAATAGTGTCTAAAGTATTTAAGTACTACTTGAAATATTGAATATCTGTCACGTTTATCCTTATGTTGATGTATTTCTCTAAAATATAGCAATCAATTTGAAGAGTTTTAAAGTATTTGGAGGACCACTTTGCACGATTTCGAATACTTCTAGGACTGCTTGAATAGTTTTTTTTTTTCTTCTTCTTCTTCTTATGTTGACGACCATTTGGTACAGAGGGTTACAATTTAAGGATAAAATTGCTCATTTACTTTATTTTTTGTAATTATCAAGAAAAGTTGTGGAGTTATGATGATATGTGCAGTTGTCACTTTTAATTTATGTTTTCTCTGGTGTATGCTTGCTTTAGATTCTTTGTAGCAAACCAAACATTTACGATGCTAACGGTAGCTGATCATTATTTAAAACCAGGGGTTGGAGCTACCATTGGAGCTGGAGTGTATATTCTCATTGGAACTGTTGCCAGGGAGCAAGCAGGACCAGCACTTGTGATATCACTTCTCATTGCAGGAATAGCTGCTGGACTGTCAGCCTTTTGCTATGCAGAGCTTGCATGTAGGTGCCCATCTGCAGGCAGTGCTTATCATTATACATACATATGCATTGGAGAAGGGTAAGTTACAGCTTTGTTCATTTTGGAACAAAAGTTTAGGTATAATTGTTAATTGAACTACTCACGTGTGCTGAAGAAATATTTTGTGAAGTTATCAACATTAACACTTTACAGAACTATGTAGTGCTCTACTGCTGCCAACATTAGGTTTAATGGTTAAGCAATCTACTCATGTGTGCTGAAAACATATTATGTGAATTTATCAACTGATACTGTGAATGATTAGGCCTTGTTTACTTCTCGTTATTGTTAGTGAATTCATGATTTAAACATTGCTATTGATCTCAGGGTGGCTTGGTTGGTCGGTTGGTCTCTGATTCTAGAATATACAATTGGTGCTTCTGCGGTTGCTCGTGGCATAACACCAAATCTGGTGTGTTATACTGTTTTCCCATTTTTTAAACTCTAAACTTTGTTTCTTTTTATGTTCATGGCATCATTGTAATTAGGAATGTACTAAAGATGTAGTTGAAAACGTACAAGTCTTAGGTAATCTGGAATCACAAATTGGATAACATGGTTATCCTGATTCGTGAATGTATTTTAACACTTGGTGTACTTGATTACAAACTTATTTTGTGATCTGCTTGGAGTTTTCACCCATGATCTTAGTAAAGTTTTAGAAGGGGAAATTCTGAGGAAGAACAAACATGGTGCTACCACGGTAAATGTTTATGTTATACGTTCAGTGAATAACGAAATGAAATCAGGTGAGCTTTTGTCAAATGATGTGGTGGTCATATTAACATTTTATGTTGTTGAGGGAATTCCAAGCACAGCTTATATCAGTTCTTCCACAAAACTTCACTGGATAGCAACAGTGGACAAAAAGTTCTATCATTTATTCATTCTGGAATTTTATTTTAACAGTGAGAACCTGTAGTAGGGGGAAGCTGAGGTTTAAAGTTTGAACCCAGATCCACTTAGTCAACTGTGATACTATGTTAGAGAACTAGTTACCTCTGAGGATAAGCTGTATGGATGCAGTGTTTTAGTGGTTTAAACCAAAGGTTGCACATACGAGATCTCTTTCTTTATTCATTTTATTGTTGTCATCTTTCTTCTTTTTTGTATTTTGGTCTGCTTGCAATCACACCCAGCTATGCTTCCTTGTCATTGTTGTGAAGAATTGGCTCAGGAAAAATCTTGTATAAAAGGTTCCTAGATCGTCAAACTTGTATTAGACTGTCCTTTTTTTATATGCAGTAGACCATCTAAGTAGACGATATGAGTAGACCGTTTTTTTCCCTAGGAATATTACTTTCTTTTTTTCTAATTGGTATCGTATTTACTGTATCCAACAACTGCAACATACTCTACAATTTCGTTTTTCGTATTAATTCTGTCACTGCTGATTTTAGGCCTTGTTTTTTGGTGGAGAGGAAAACCTACCTTTATTTTTGGCTCGACACACATTACCAGGTCTTGGAATTGTAGTTGATCCATGTGCAGCTGCATTAATTCTTCTTGTTACCGTACTCCTGTGCCTTGGAATCAAGGAGGTATGGTTTTCCATATAAAATATATACACAAACAGAATTTTTTTTTTTTTTTTTCACTTACCTATTTTGTATAACATTAATGTTTCAGAGTTCAATGGCACAATCTATTGTAACAACAGTAAATGTTGGTGTCATGCTTTTCATCATTTTAGTCGGTGGATATCTAGGTTTCAAGTCTGGATGGGTTGGATATGAACTCTCCAGCGGGTAATGGGTGTGTTTGTTTCTGCTTTATTCAGCTCATGGTCTATATATCACTGAAATTTCTCTTTCATATCAGGTATTTTCCTTATGGAGTGAACGGGATGTTTGCTGGGTCTGCAATAGTTTTCTTTTCATACATTGGTTTTGATTCTGTGAGCAGCACAGCTGAAGAGGTAAGAATTCACTTGGGGAACTAACCTTTTAAAGTCATGTGTTGGCAGAACCTAAATGCAAGGCACATCAAATTAGCACACATGCATTGTTCTTTGTTGAAGAACTCATCTAATATTTTGAATAAAAACCTCACTTTTACCGTAAATCCTACTCTAATCAGTTTTAGGATCTGGAGTATTTCCTTAAAGCTGTCAGATTCTATTAAATAGTGGTGATTGACATTTCTTTATCATTTATTTGCTTCTGAAAGTTGATATATAAGCTTGTGAATGGGTAATTGTTGGTCTCTCTAAGGAACAAAAAAAAAATGGAAATAAAAGTATTTGTAGAAGATCTATAACTAGTTATTTTCATGTTTTATGGCTGGCTATATCAATATTTCTGTCTGGTAGTTTGAGTATCTAAAATCTATCATTGCCTTTGGATTTTGGTATTGTGATTAACAATATTCACTTGAAGATTATTATGTCAATGAATTTTGTTATATTGTCTTGCAGGTGAAAAATCCTCAACGAGACCTGCCAATTGGCATATCAACTGCGTTAACTATATGTTGCCTTCTGTATATGCTTGTAGCTGCAGTTATTGTTGGTTTAGTACCATATTATGAGTTGAACCCTGATACCCCAATCTCTTCAGCATTTTCTAGTTATGGGATGGAGTGGGCAGTGTAAGGTTTGCTGAGGCACACTATTTACTTGTTAGAGTACATGTCTCATGAATATTATGCTTCAAGCTTCCTTTTACCTCTGACAGGTATATAATAACAACTGGAGCTGTTACTGCTCTTTTTTCCAGTCTGCTGGGTTCTGTTCTTCCTCAGGTACATAAACAAGTGCTCAAGATTTCATTTATTCTTTTAGCATCTCTGTTGATCATTTTCCTTTGTTATGATTGTTAGATTTTGGTTTTGATTTTTCACGACCACTAAAGTTACTTTTCAACTTCATTTAAGCCCTAATTTGTCACTCAATTATTTTGTTGTCATTATGCGCATCCTGCATATTTTGGTCAAATAAGAGATGAAATGCTGTATCGGGAAGTCGGGAACTGAGATTCTTAGTACACTTGCAAAATCATGGTTCAATTCAAATGCATTTCATCTATATTGCTACTAGTTTAAACGTATCTTTCTGTCTCTTTTTAGTTGTTTCTTAGAGTTAGTCTTTGGTACAAATTGTATGACTTCCATAAACATGGTGTGTGTTACCACAGCTTTATTTTATGTATAGTTTTTTCTGCTTTTACAAATGTTAGCATGTATAGCAACTAATAGAGGTATCTTTTAATTGAGTCTTGAATATCGTGTACTATATACATATATATATGAATTAGAAATGCTACACATATAATAGTTATTATAAATTATGTCTCTTGCACAAGTTAAATATATCTTATTTTTTTTCAGCCACGTGTCTTTATGGCTATGGCTAGGGATGGTTTATTGCCTCCTTTCTTCTCAGACATCCATAAAGGCACACAGATTCCTTTGAAAAGTACCATTGTCACTGGTGTCTTTGCAGCTACTCTTGCATTCTTTATGGATGTTTCCCAATTAGCAGGGATGGTGAGTTAAGTGTTACAAAATATTGAGACAAAAACTAGAGACGTATCTTTCTTAGAAAATTGTAAACATGAATTGTCTGATTTATTCATTGCTTTGAAATGCAGGTTAGTGTGGGAACATTGCTTGCCTTTACCACAGTTGCAGTTTCAGTTTTGATAATCAGATATGTTCCACCTGATGAAGTACCCATTCCGTCTTCACTTCTATCATCAGTTGATCAATTATTGGGACATTCTGGTGGTCATATTGGGGAAGATATGGAGATAAGTCCTGTAGATCCTGCTGTTTATTGTGAGGATAGCCATCTACATGACAAGTCAGAGGCTCTACTTAAACACCCTTTAATCATAAAAGAAGTTACCAAAGGTAACTGTTGTTTGAATCTTCAGTTCTTTTGCATATATATATATATAGAAGGGCACCCTTTACCAGTTTATGATTTCTGTAAACTGGGATTGGCTATGTTGACAGAAATAATCTAGCCATATTCATGAACTATTTGATTTTGATGCAATTATTGTTTGTAACCGTGGACCACCCAAGTTGATGGAGATCTGCTAATTGGCTCAAAAGAGTAACTTCAAAGGTCAATGAAGAGCCTAAAACTCATGTTGAAGTTTTTTTTTTTTTTTTTTTTTTTTTTTTTTTTTTTTTTTTTTTTTTTTTTTTTTTTTTTTTTTTTTTTTTTTTTTTTTTTATTTTTTTTAAAATTTTTTTTTTTTATTTTTTTTTTTTTTTTTTTTTTAATAAAATTT
>Ga0099822_1001996_pt1 | contig 24870 bp, 17 predicted proteins | sample CowpeawhiteBW_FD_76839 | JGI IMG/M metagenome (GOLD analysis project Ga0099822, IMG submission 76839) | Root nodule microbial communities of legume samples collected from California USA - Cow pea white BW | ecosystem: Host-associated > Plants > Roots > Nodule | place: USA: California | collected... | reverse complement strand
GACTATGTACATAAATTCGTCTCACAACATAAGGAAAAACATACTTAGACTAGAAGCTTTAAATTTTTTCAGATATGTATCGAGAAGTATCCAACTCACATCAGAAAAAAGATCAAATGAAAAAAAGAATGGATACTTTTCAGATATGTATCAAGCAGTATCAGGGAAAAACAATTGAAAATGCATACGTAAGTGTCCAAAGAGTATCAGTATCCAACATGGGTGAGGCATTGATACTTGTAACGGACTAATGACTATTTTACTATTCACATGTTTATGAATTCTTTGCATGAAATGAAGAAATAAATTCTGTGTAATTTCTAGTTAAACTTTTGTATATGTTAAAGAAGTTGCAAATGTTGGAGTATGGTTCAATTACTTGAGAATCAGTAATTTTTACATGAAAAATGCATCTGCAAATCTATTCAAGGGCAACTGAGAATTTTCTCTTGCCTCTTTTGCTAATGCATGTCAAAATTATTAATTAATCTCTTTATTTGTTTTTGCAGTGCCCTTCCTGCAGATGGTTTTCCGTCTGAAGTTATTACCCATGATCAATGGATTCAACTGAAGTCGGAGTCAAAGAGCAAACTGTCTAGTTGGGTAAAGGGTGCTCTTCGTAGTGGGAAGAAGGATATGCTGGAATCTATTAATCAGAATCTTGATTTTGTCCTTAGCTCGGCACCAATATGGGATAGGTTAGTTACCATTTTGTACTTGATGAGTCACTGCATTTTTTTCAGTAAAACTTGTTGCAGTTTGAGGCTTGTTAAAGGGTCCTTCACCCAACCTTGACTTAGGGAAGCAAATATGTCAATCCATCTGTGACCTATCAGATGTTGGCTTGTTAAAAATCTGGTTTCTCTTTGCTTAATGTGTGTCAAAAGCCCATTCAACCTCAAAGCTCTATTAAGAGAAGGCCCAATGATGGATTTATGTATGTAGCATCAAAGCTAGCTTGGAGCTACAATGCATAGGCCCACTCGAGCCTTCAGCTGGGTTTGTTTTTCTTTATAAAAGAGATTTTTAATACTGTTATGAAATGACTAATGGGTGGTTCCATGTATTTTACTAGTATTTTTTTTTCTGTGTTTTCACTATTTCAGTGCCTTCTTTTTGGATGATTTAAAACCCTAGTGTTTTGCTTTAGCCCCTACTCAAGTAAATGATTTTGGTGCAGCTGAGGAAATTATTCTGAATCAGAATCTGCAATTCTGATCAGCTTTTTGGTTAGTTGTGATCAAAATGGGGTTTAGAAATCAGATATATGCATGCCTTCATAACAGTGTGTTTTGGAGCTTTGTTGATATAATTTAATAGTTACCAAATCATAGTTTTTCACTTACAAAGAGATTGTTTGGTTTATAGGCTGGAGCTTAAAGGAAACAAGTACGTATTGGGGGACTTCCTGGAATTTAAGGGCAAACGAGAAGATGTTGAGGCTTTAAAACATATTAGAAGATCAAAAGTTGGCCGAGTGGTAATCCAGAAGACAAGCATGTTTGGACTGGGTAATTCTTTTGGGAATAAATTATGGTTTTTGCTTTTCCAGTTGTATTTGTTTGCTTAACAGTAATTATGATATCCTCTATCCCTGAAACGTAGTAATAGTAGTATACTCCTTTATGTTAAAAGTATATGAATTAAGATCATGAAGAATCAAGGCACAAAATCACTGTGCGAAGGGAGAAAGAATTTTAATATTCTAAAATTGGCTCTTATACGCTAGAGGTGCCCTTGGTTTGCCAAAAATTAAAGGACCGGACATTGTTTTGTACAAAACAAAATAATAGAAGGTACAAATTTTTGTTTCATGGACAAATACCATCCAATAGTTACAAAAAAAAAAAAACTTCCTCTCTGTGACAGTTTTACTTCCTAGCCCCTTTCTCTTCCTCAATTTGCCCCCTCCACTCTTTTTAGCCCGTCTTTCTCTCAAAACTTCTTGTGTGGCTGGGCTGTGAATTAGTCACCAAACAACAAAATTTGGGTTGTAATTCAACTATTTATATTGTGCTATTTTAGTTATATTGTCCCTCAATGTACATCAAACGCATCTTAGTTGATATGTGAAAGTCAGAAAAAGGCGTTTGGAAGTCAGAAAAAGGCGTTTTTGTATCTCCTCATTGCTGATTATTAATGCCGAGGTTCATCTAATTATGATGTTGAAATAAATACCTGTGAGGCAAATGATTTTCAGTAAAACTATGGTTTCAACTGATAATAACCTGTCTCTGATGGAGGGAAAAAAAATCACGAAAGCAAGCTTTCTGTAGTTGTACTGATTTGGTCATTGGTGGTTTTGCGGTTTCTTTGACTAACTTGGAATGATTTGCAGCTCCTTCCAGGCTTCAAGTTCTATGCAGTTTGCGGGACTATAGAGGTAAAGGGGCTTCAGAACCAGAGTGGAAAGAAGAAACCGTAAGATCAAGTACCGAGATAATCTTTCAGCCTGAAAATGGTTCAAAAGTTCGAAAGTTTAAGCTCTCCTCAGTGACCTCAATGGTTCTTAGTGCTTGAAGTTAGCCAAACTAAGGAAGGTATTATAGTGATGATTTTTGCAGCTGGCATCCATCTCTCGTCTATTTTATATTCCTATATGCCCCTTCAAGGATTTATACTCTTCGTTAAGCTTCATGAAATGAATATATATATATATATATATATACATTACTACCCTTAGAAAATATCAATATAGTCAAATGTCTGACATGGAAGTTACTACTTTCCAACTATTTCTTTTTTTCCGCGAGCATGTCTCATGTATATATATTTTAATATAATGAACATTTTTTTTTACATGAGGTTCATCTTTAACTTTCAGCTTTATGTCTCCCATATAGTGTGTAAACATTTGTTATTCTTTCCCCTAGTGTGAATTGGTTAGAAATATTGCATTTCTCCATGGTTTTCAAATGATCAGTCTAACCCTATTCAATGACAAGATTCACCCTATTGAGTAGTAATCAAGCACTAACTATCCCTACTTGAAGATCAACTCTTGTGATCGAAGTTAGTCAATAAACTTTATTAAATCTAGTTAAATGAAATTTTCTCTTAAAGTATTTAGGTGGATCCCCTTCTCATCTAATTTAAATCAGTGATTCAATAAATCCGATTGAGCTTTGTTTCATCACTGCTCATAATTTCATTGTTTCATCACTGCTGAGCTGATGAACTCTATCAGAAAACTTGCACACTAAATTTTTCAATTGATTTGGTTTTTCAGAACTTCACCGAAAATTCTTTAGTCAATCATGCATTTGGTTGTGAAAAAAAAAACAGTTTTGTAATAGTACAGTTACAAATAAACCAAACAAATATCTCAAATCTGGGTATTCAAATTTTATTTCCGAGTTTCCTTTTCATGTGATAATTTTTTCTTTAAACTGGTTTAGTTATATATTTTTTATTATTATAAAGTATCTAGCAGAATCTGTATATTAGTTGTGTGTATATCAAGTGTTGTCATCCTTGCATGAATTTACCCAAGGCAAAATGAAATTAACAAATATGAAAAAGAAGTCTTTCTTTCTGCACACCTTCAAATTTCTTCCAACACTCCATCAAATCCGATTTGAATTTCCAGAATACACTAAACTAGTTTCGGAAATATTTTTCTGGAATACACTCATCCCACCTCTGTTTCAAATTAAAATTTCCGGAAGCTGGGATGCATAGAAGAAATCTCCCCTTTTTGTTTTGAAGTTAAGTTACATAAGTTTTTGTTGAGTATTTAAACGGTTAGTAGCACGCGAAAAGGAATCCAAGATTTGTAAAATTTTCAAAACATATATATTGTATTCGAAAAAAAACTATCATATTATAAGATTTATGGATATTGAAATTCAACTTAAAATAGTTATAATGGGAAATAGTAACAATTGATAGTATTATATTTAGAATGGTTTCGCTGTATAGTGGACCAAAGTGGATTACTTGAAGAAATTACACATTATATCTTTGTCTTATTGGGTCAGAATCAATAGGATTAGTCTTACCTAACATGTAACAAAAATTCTTGACTTTTTTTATACAAAGATAGATTATGATGAAGCTAAAGAAGTAAAATATGTCGTTCAATTTTCTAGGTTGCTTTCTAATACCAGTGTCAAAGGGGAAAATCATTGCAAAGACAAATGGTTAAATAATAATTCATGTTTTATTATTTTTATTATGTTACATTATTTTATTATAATGTTTATATTTCATTATCTTTAACTTGCCAAATCTTCACACATATAATATGTGAGGAAAGTTTTAGAAACAGAAAAATCTTGTTTTACGTGCATTTTAACGTTGAAAATCTAACTTTCTTTTTTTTTTTGCAAATTGTGTTTCCATTGTGCCATCCAAACACACTGTAAGTTGTAGGTGTCTCATGCAATTATTTCTAATCACTTTATCATTCAAACATTACTAAATGTTACTTATTATCATCCAATCCATAACAAATAATACAAAATAATTTATTATTTAAACTGTCATAAATAAGGAAAACATTGAAGAAGAGACATTATATAAGTGTTGGAGATTGAAAGTTCCACACGTCACCTTCACTCACCACTCACCTAATTAAGGTCAAAGTTTGCATGCTTTAAGTGAATTGGAATAATGCAAGAGAAGTCCAGAGAAAAAACATAAACATACATTACTCAAACAAAAACAATCTCAACAATGCAATTTTCGGTTTTCATCTTCTCAGCTCAAACTTCTCTTTCTTCATGTTGCCACAGGGTCACATTTTTGGGCTCATATTCTTACAAATAGTAATACACTTCTCATAAAAAATTTCACATATATATATATATATATATATATATATATATATATATATATATGGTTGAAAGTCTAACGTTAAATGGAGATTATATAAATTTTCAGTATATATTTAAAAAAAATAAAATTAATTTATAATATATATTTGTACGTAAATTTTATTTTATAAATTAATTTTGTAGATTGAAATAGATTTAAATATTTTTCTTAACAAATATTATATTATTATCATAAAATGTATTTTTTAATGGTATTTATATGTGTTCAGAAAATTTTATTTAGATAAGATTGATTCAAATTACAATTATACACATAATAATTAATAATGTTTTTAAGAATCATGTACAGTTGGACTTGAGTTAGTGTCATAACTTTTGTTTTTATCTGAATCTCCTTAGAAAATGTATATAAACGAGTGATTTGAGTCCAGTCTCTATACAACTAGTCGTTTATAATATTCACTCTCTTTTTCTCATTCCTCAAGTTTCCAACGAAGTCTCCATTTTATTCAGTTAACTTATTTTTCCTGCACAGTGGTTCAAAGATGCTAAGGAAACCCTACGAACAGCATTTTATTTTATATTTTTAAACAAAGAAGATGAACACATCACACTCTAGTGTATGATTTTAATGATGAATCTCCATGTTGTACATTATAATATACAATGCATAAGCTTTTCTATATTTTTATCTGGAATCGATCAATTGATCCATTTGTCAAATAATACACACAAAGCAACCTTAACTAAATTAATGATAGTATATGTTTATGGATACATGGATCGGCGAATAAATCCCATTATTTCTGTGAAAACTTTCTATGCCATGCATCTTTTTCATTGGACTGTTGACCATGTCTGGTTACAATGTTGGCTGCAAAATAAACAGATAGAAAATTAGTGTACAGAAACGGGAATAAAACATCTGTGTATATATAGTTCTTAAAATAATTATCATGAAAAATCTAATTTATCGTAAATATTAATGATTTTTTAGTTAGGTTTTGAGCTATCAGTGCATATAGTCCAACCAAAGTATAATATCACATTAATTATATAGACCTGAATTATTGAGGTGAAATGATGACCACATTAAAGGCCTCCAAATTAAAGAACATATATCATAAGATAAAATATGTTACTTATAACTTTTGACTTGATCAACAGTACAATATTAATGGTATGTAGTGTTAGTTTATCTTAGTTTATAGTAATAATAATATAATAAAAATTAAACATGGTTTTAGTTTTTAAAGTTGTAGGCAAAATTATAAAATTTATTTTGTTTTAAATTTCGATATATTTTAACCTAAACTTTGAAAATAAATTAATATATTTCTCTAACTCAACTTAATCTGTCTTAAATTTTTTACCGTATCAAATATGTTTTATGAGGATTTTTGAATTGTTTACAACTCTAATTTTAAGAAAAAAATATATTAAAATTTAAAATAATAACTACAATGGAGAAAGAAAATGAGAATTAATTAAGCAAACTTACTCTATGAAACCTTTCCAATAATTCTCTGTTGCATCTTCATCCATGAAATCTCCCCAAGCCAACTCAAAGGTGGTAGAAGAAGGATTAGAACACTCCTTTGAGTTTGCATTAACATTTTCTGCTTCCTTCAATGGGGAACGTTCAGGCGAGGCAGAAACCAGATTTGGAAGAGAATTTTCTTGTGTTGGGTGGTGAAGGGCCTCAAAGTTTTGGAAATTGGGGTGAATTTCAGACACTGAATTACCATCATGAAGTAGGTTTGGGAGATCATTATTACAGTGATTCATAAAACCATCTGTGAGTGAGTTTAATGGTAGAAAAGAGTTTGAGGAAGGAGTGAGTTGAAACATGTTTTGCAGTAACTGGAATTTGGCATCTGAGTGTAGCCTTAGAACATTGTTTATGTCAGAAGGGTTTGTCAAAGTGCTCACAATTTTTGCAGCTGCCAAAATCTGTTGCAGATTTGTAAGAAGGTTGAGGTGATCGGTTCTTGGACGGTGAGTGACTGGGTCTAACCCCATTTGCAATAGCTTTTTCCTTAAATGTGTGTTCCACAAATTCTTAATTTCATTATCAGTTCTTCCTGGCAGATGAGATGCTATAGCTGCCCACCTAATCATAAACAATGCAAACAAATTTACAATACTAAAATCATGTTCATTCACACTTCATTTCAATATATTAACACACAAAATCACGAAAACTTCACACGACTTTTTCATAAACTTGTTACAAAGTAAGGTTGTCAGAGTCGTGACGACTTCAACAATATTAGCTGAAGTCGTTATAACTCCTGACGACTTTACTTTAAAGAACACAATGATGAAGAAGAAGGTGCGAGGACTAGTTGGTTACTTATTTCCAAGAACTGCATGCAAATTGATGATGAGTTGCTCTTCTTGATCAGAGAATTTGCCTCTTTTGATATCAGGTCTGAGGTAATTAGTCCACCTTAGTCTGCAACTCTTTCCACATCTGTTCAATCCTGCAAGCTTTGGAAGGGCTCTCCAACTCCCATGGCCATGCTTCTGAATGTAATCCACTAATATTTTATCCTCTTCTGGGCTCCATGGCCCCTTCTTCAACCCACTCTCATCACTGCTTGGTGTTCTCATCATCACCACCAGCTAAACAATCCAATTATAATACCTTTAAAGTGTTTTTGAAGACATTTACCACACAAGTGTTTGTTATATATATAAGGTGGTGGCGATGTATATGCATCATGTTTTGGTGGCATATTCCAAGTTTGTCCTTTATATCATACACAAAGTCATATCGATAACGACCCTGAAAGGAATCTCTTAACACTCACTCCACAAATGATCTCTAATCTCATTCCACACCACTCTATGTCAACCAATAGTTACGTAAATATTTTCCTTTACAAATCATACACATTCTAAAAAAAATACACCTAATTTCTTCCATTATAATCAACTGTTTCAGTTGAAAATTCTTACCTCGTTTTTGTCATTTTTCTAAAACACACACACATTATCTTCAACTATTCCTTCCCTAACTATACTGAAATATGAAATCATATCAGGGTCGTGCATCCTGGTATGATTACAGTAACCTATCTCTTTCATGTACTTATAACTTACATATATATTCTTAATATAAATCCAATTTATACATATATTAATGATATTAATGGCATTTTTATCCGATATAAGATTTACACTTACACTTAAATTCATCGATAAAAATTGTTATCATTATCTGTCTGGAAGATGCAGACGCAGAAGTTTCCTATACACAACACTGAGTAGTAGCTTCTCTGATAAACCTTCTTTCTCTTTATAATTTGACTTTATTTAATTTTGTGGTCTAAATTAATCTTCCACAGAGGTACAAAGTAGCAAGACTAGGTAGTGGAGTCAACATAACTGTAATGGGAGAGATTTTGTTTTATGCAGAAAGGAAGAAAATGGTGAATTGAAAAGTGAAAAGATATACGTAGAAGGTTTAGATGATGAAAATTTCAACAGGTTCACTTGTCCAACAAGAAGAAGGCACATGCATGAATGCGTGTGGCTAGGGCAACATATTCCAAAAACACACATCACAGAAACAGCAACGAACTTCAACCACCAGCTGGGGTTGGTTTCCACGTGGCAATCATTCAGTGACTGCAAAACTCACTTTTCATTGCCCAATCACAGAAGAAACTTCCTAACTTTAAACCATCCAATGTGTCTCAACATTTTAATGATTTTGTGTTTCGTGTCATGCATAAACCATTCACTTCTGGGACCCTCCATTCAACATGTGTTTGATAAAAATTTCTGCATATTTTATGTACAAAAGAGTACTGAACTAATGGTAGATGCAGCAGCCTTTTATTCAATCTTGTTAGGTTGTAAAAGTGAAAAATGATTACGTATTTGCATCCCACCATTATGTATTTAAAAATCAAGTATTCATGACTTTATACAAAGAAATACGTTCTAATATAAGAATGCTCACTACTTTTAGGTGAGAGTGGGAATAAAAAGATGATTCTCAGACATGCTAAAGGTTAAAACGCCGTTGATTTTAATTTGCTTTTTAATATCTGAGTTACCAAAAGCTTTCTCAGTATCAAAACCCTAATGGCGTTGACAGAAAGTTTTGCACCATTATCTTTTCAGATATATTCAACACTCAAAAGTAAGGGAATCCTCAACTAATCTCCAGTGTCTCCACAGCAAGGGTTTAATTTTCTTGCACCCTCTTCATAAACCATGATGTCTAAAAGGCTTTTTTAAGGGGATAATTTTTGTTAAATGATCCAAGACAAAAATCATTAGGGATGTATATTTAATTCAAGAAAGTAAAACAAAGAGGATAGTTTTATAAATCTTTCTCTCTTATACACGTTTGATTACAAATAGAAAATATGAAATGACACTTATTATTATTATTGATGAAGTCTTGGTCACTAATAACAGTGATACGGAAGGAATTGTAGACATAAAAAAGCAGTGAAGAAAGAAAATGGGAATGGATTTCACAGTCTTCACAGGAAAAATACAAGTAAAACTACTCTTTCTCTACTCTAATATACTATACTATTCTATACCTGAGTTCATGGAAAATGTGGAAGGTAACTTGATCAATTTCATCATGCATTATGTATCAGCCATTTGTCATAAATTTTTATTCAGCACAAGATCAAGAGAGAAATTCCCTTTATCTTGAATAATTTTCTTACATTCATTTACACTAACAAATGACAATTACTGAATTGTAAGCTTTGCAAAGAGAAAATATAAGGAATCAGAAAGGGAGCACATATATACTTACTGAAAATGTCTATCAGTATTTGTGTAATCAAATCAAACATTAACTTATTGTGTTTCATAAACTTTATCAGAAGATGAGTTGTACGAAAATTAAATGAAAAGGTTTTTAATGAGTTTGGTTTTGGCAGTGCATATGTTGTTCCTTCTAGAGACATTAAGCAACAAAACCAAGTCACTGTCATTAGACACAATAGTCAAATTGGGGGGTTAAAGGGATAGTAGACCTTGCTGTTGCAGGGATTTTCTACCAACATTACCTCATTATCCAAAATTACAAGACACTATTTTATATGTTACTAATTATATTTTATGTTATCTAACTAATGAACACATGACACCTCTTTCTGCTAAAGATTTCGTGTAAACGGAATATTATGTGAAGAACAATAACGAATTTGTTACTTATGAAACTTGATTTCTTTTTCTAGATAATAATAATTAGACCGTTTAACATAATCCATGTTTACTTGCGCACTTGGTACATGTTTGCCACAAAAAGACCAATGTCGTTAAACTAAAATGCTTATATTAATTGGATAAGTGAAAGGGATTGGTCGTTGTTCTGAAACTAAAAGTTGTTCAACTTCAAAAGTTAAAAATGTGGTACACAAGTCCAAACCATCACAACCATTAATTATTATCAAAGGAGTTGGTAAATGGAAAGATTCACGTAATTACAAGATTTACCAAGGTTAGTTGAGAAGACGATGCAAGACGACTTTCAATCAATTTAAATATTTTAATAATGTCTTAACTACAATATTTTCCATTCATTTTGTGGAACCTTTGGTTTTTTGTTTTAAATGAAATTTTGCACATGCAAATTATTTCAGAGATTGATGAACTAATAGAATTAAAATGCAGTGGAGCCAGATAGAGTAGTCTTCATATTATGTGTTCCTTCATTGAACACTATTATCTTTCTAACTGTTATATTTTAAAATTAACTGTAGTATAGAATAATTTGAAATTATAACAAAGCTGAGACAACTTTATGATTAGCTGCAAAACCCAAGTGCCTTTTTTGTGTAAATCACCTTACATATAGACACTAATTCTACTTCCATTTCTCTTCATGTTTACATATAAGATTAAGAGAGATATTTATAAAGATAAAACCAAAATTTTCCTACAAGAGTAGGATTATGACTACATTGAAGGCTTGACTTAATATTTTTTAATATTTAACCTCATTTTAGATGTATTTGAATACATGCATTGAGAATCCTAGAGGTAGTTTACAATTTATATCCTAAGATAGGATCGGCGTTCTCCCCAGCAAAATTTATGGCCGACAGAAAAAAAATGGCAGCTATACATCTTAGTGCTGGATTCTATATTTTCTTTATTCTAATCCTACAAAAGCAAGGAAATCAATAATAACATGCAATGCAACTCAAAAATCGCTTCTTATTAGGTTTCCCCATCCAACACCTTCCGTATCCACTTGTTTCAATAATAAATAATGCAGCAGCAGCAGTAGCAACTTCTTCTGTTGTTGTGACACATGCCGCTAATCCTTCCAACCACAACTTTTAATCAACCCTCCACTCCTGTTTCACAGACATAAGTAGTAAAATTCACTGTCAAACAATTTGCAAGAAAGGAAACAAACAATAGGACAAAGTTTTTTATATTATCGATGCTCTCTGCACAACTCAGAACGGAAAGAATAAACAAAAAATGCTAACCTGTAGTTCTTTAACGAGCAGACCAAAACATGGTCCAGAAATATTAGGTAGTTGGTCGTGTCATTGTAGATAAACCTCTTCCCACTGGAATAACACCGGGATAGACATCCTCCGCTACTACCTCTTCTAAAGGAGCTGCAAAAACATAGTAAAATTTGGAAAAGATGAAAGATGAAATCTGGACTTAAGTTCCACAAGAGAAAGCAAGATTCAATATCCTAGGCATTAGGAAGATTACTACACCTGCTACATCTTGCGCATCCTGAGCACCAGCAATTCCAATGCAGGAATACAGAGAATCCTCATCCACTTTCAACTGTTGATATGCAAGATATATATCCTCGATAGTAGCAACTTCATATAGAAATGTTAGGTCCTTGATACATGATATGTCCTGGATCCACAATCGATATTACAATAATTCAGAAACAAGAATAAGAAAATTATAAAATGTTGGCAGGACTAAAAACCTTAAACCTTGTTTTGTTTTGCATCACAGTAAAAACTCCAATATCTCACACTTCAAGATTCAGATATTTATATCTCACCTTCTTTGGAACAGAAGAAGCTTGTAAATGAGCTAATAACCCTAACCAGTAGGCATTTGACTTGATTTCAGCTTCATGTCTCATAAGAAGGGTTCGTTTAGCCTACATTAGACAAAAGCACCAAAGAAATTCACAAATTTAAAATGCATGGCAAATAGCATGAAAAATTTAAACCATATTTGGAAATTAAAGGAAGGCACTACGTGCATTTTAACCAGAAAGGTATTTGCCCTTCATTAAGAAACCATCACGGAGAAACACAATACAAAGCTCAAGAATCAGTTCATATGATCAGAAGAAACAAATAAAAACTAATCAAATTCGAAAACTGATGTGCATACATTTTAGCAGAAAAACGTGTGCCTAAAGTGCTTCCACTAAATTGTAATGTACAACAAGTCGGGCATTTCAATAACTAACCCTGTCTAATTCCCTCTCCGTAATTTTGTTGCTATGTAGACCTCTGAGAACATTTTTGCATGCATCAACAGCTTTGTGGACCTGCAAATCAATTTAACCTAAAACTTTTGAACAGAAGGAAACTAACAGCAAAAATTAGATTGAATATATTACAAGAATGGAGCTCACACCTTGCTTGGAGTTGATGTGACAGAGATCACATACCATCCTAGTTTAAGCCGGTCAAACAAGTTTAATTCAAATGACACATCATAGGTCAACCCCAGAGAATCTCTGACAGTGGTGAAGAGCCTGTAGAGGAAAATGTAATCAGATTTCTGACCAAAAAAATTGAAAATAACAATCTCTCCAACACACCATTCTATAGAGGTATTTATGCTTGCTAACTTTCTTCACAAAGCCAAATACAGGTGAGCATCAAGTAAAAAGACATACCTAGAATTTATAATCTCAGAAAGCAGTCCCATAGTTATACCAAAGAAAAGAGGATGACCACGTAGGCTCTTTTGCAAACCTTGTATCTGTTGAGCATCAGAATTTGACTGATCACCTGCACAAGCCATTTCAAGCCTTTAACAACTGAAAGCATAACTTTTGAAGTATTATGACACAAGAAAAAAAGTCAACGAAGTTCACCATTGGTAGGTGAAGCATTACTAATGGACTCCAACAAGTACTCTCCATCGACGGTAAAACCCCAACGGTTTGGCGCTGGTCCAGCTATATAAGCACACGCCCTCTCATCTGTGTCCTTTAGAAATACCTGCAAAAAAGGCAAAAGTGAATAACCATGTCAAAAGCCTAGTTCACTGATGTATCAACACCAATTCAAAAAGTATAAACACTAAATTTGACTGTGCAAATAAGTGTACGGTTGCGTGAACCTCTCCATGAGAACTTCTAGAAGAGAAAAGTGAAATGAAAAAAAAATGATTTCATAAGTTAAAATTAGTTTATGCCTAAGCTAATTTGTAGAAGCTCTCATGCAATTTCTCCAAAAAAAAAAATCTTTAATTAGTGCATGAGTTAATTTAAACCTACGGAGAAGTCAATTTTCTTTTTTTCTTCATATTTCTCTCCTAGATGTCCTTGTGGAGAAGTTCGTCCAAGCATACCACAAATAATATACTGTTAACTTGTCACAAAACAACATATACGAAAAGGTAATTAATGCTTAGCCTCTCACTTCTTGAAACTGCAACTCGGATGGAGATAATCTAAATACGGGTGGGTTGAATTCTTGCTCTCTTTCACGGTTTCTTGTGGACTGAGCCGTGCCAAGGTAATCAAGAATGCAAGATTCAATGTCCTCCTCCGTGAAGTCTCCTACAATGCATACCTCCATGTTGTTGCCAAAAAATTGATTCATCACTGCATCCTTAACAGATTGCAGGGTTAAATTCTCCAGTGATTTTGGTGTTGGCTCAATAAACCTCTCATCTCCATCCAACATTGCTACCATGAGTTTGTGGGCAGTTGAGCGTTCCAAGCTCTTGGGGATGGATCGGTAATATGACAGATACAATTGCCTAGCTCTATCAAAAGCATCATCAACCCAGACACTATGCTGCATAAGCAACAGAGCAAATATGTAATTGAGTACTTAAATGCCGTTATACAACCAAGAATTATACATACGAAACGTATGTGGATGATAAAAGCTGATAAAAAAAAATGTGGATGATAAAAGGAATTGTATCTGTGGAAAGGTGTTTACCTCAAGCACCATGTGAAGCAATTGAAAGGCTGCACGCATCCCATTGTCTCTTAAAGTAAAACGAAACTCCATTGAAATGAATTCCTCCGTAGATTCCAAGGAGCAATTTATCAGGTGATTTACACAGAAAAGTTCCACCTGGTTTTACGCAAAGAATACAGGACATTCATTAAATGGAAGTGAGATAAGTTCTTGGATACTGAAATTATCTGTGTAGATGACATTCATATCCATGAGTAGTCCAAATAATAGATTTTATAGTGGTGAAATTAGAAACTGTGCAGAGTTCTCCTGATATGACAGTACACAAGTTAGCCACCAGAACAATGCAACGGAATTGGAAAATAGAAACATAACATTAACATTTGGAAACATCTGTTAGTAAGAAAAGATAGATACCTGTTCCCTTGAGAAGTTACCAACACGACCTCCCTCACTAAGTGTCCTCACACCAACAATCACAGATCCTCTTGAATCGGAACTCTCAGCTGCTCGTCCACCACCAACAATCAGCCTCATCACACCACTTTGTGTTTCAGTTTTTGATATCTGTCAAACATAAAATGCATTAATAAGTTCAATAAACTGATGCTTCGTTTTTTTGGGGGGTGCAATTCCAGAACTCTGTATGCCAATCTCAGATTGAATTTGTGGAATCAGCTAGAAATTGAATGACATGGTACAAACATAATAGAAACTGGAAATTAAGTTTTTGACAAATTATGTCTCCTTACAATCCATTATTGCAGAATAGAACAAAACAGAGCATAGCAGAGTAGTGAACATAAGAAATACATGTAGACCGAGTCACCAATTTTAAATATGCAACGCTCAGCACAATGACATGGCAAAGGAAAATAAGGTGCTAGTTTCATGGGAATCTCAATATAAACTGACATCAAATACCTTATAATTAACAGGAATTCCATTTGAAAGACGGCGCTGGGTGATCCCAGTTTCCTCATCAAGAAGCTTTGTAGCATCAGTTTCAGGATTTACAGGAATAAAAGTTGGCTTGCGCAGCTTTTTCAGTTCTTCTAGCTTTGATGATTGTATCAGCTCTTTTGGCACCTCAAGCTATACACATACATACGTAAGCAATTAATTAGCTGAACAGCAATTATGTATATAGACAAGACACAACCAACTCATAAGAATTGGCTCTCCTTAGTAGAATTCACCATTGATAAAAAATGAACTAAATTTGAATCAGTGGTGGCGTCATATCGTAGCCAAATCAGGATCAACTAACAAGTAATTAATCTGAAGGAAGATACCTCAGGTTCTGGCTGAATAGGTTCATCCAGTCCAGCTTTCATAGCATCCGTAATCTCAGTGGATGATATCCTGAATTCTGTTTCACCAGCTCCCTCAATGTGAACGTTTCTTGGAACACAGGCAACAATTGCTGCAGGAAGCGGTGCAGTAGGCTTTGCAAAATCAGCTATAAATTCTAACACCTTGGCACCAACTGAATTGACCTGAACCAGAAGATATTTTAAGAGATGATATTTTAAGTAAATAACTAGACTAGAAGGTACCCACTAAGATTTTACGAGTTACAACAATTTCTTCTAAGATATTTTTTTAAACACACTAATTTAAAATAAAGTATGTTTAAAATGAAAAAGAGAGAGAATGACACAACAGAAGAACAAAACAAAGAAAATAACAGAAATATGAAATTATCAAGGAAATATACTGTTTAACTTAAAATTTCTTAAAGTAAAATCAGTACAGTTGGCAATGATATTAAAGTGTTCCAAGTATTTTCTTTAACTAGGACAATAATGAGCTACAAGAAAACAATCTAAGATAGAATAAGAAAATCTAAAACCTCATCTCTAGCATGGACGCACAAATAACTAAGCAAAAGGAAAAATAATCATTTTTCTTATCAGAATAAACAAAAAATTGCACTAAAAAATTAAAAGGTAGCAGAGAGATATCTGCACAAGACCTTTGAATCAGCTCATGTCTGACAGTTCTACAATTTTACTTATGAGTTGTCATAATAAAAAAGAGTCAAGAACAGCAAAAAAGAGGAGTTAAAGGTAATTTAACATCTTGCACAAGGTCCAATGGTTATCAACGAAATTACCTCCTCGAGGGTAACTGTCCCAGCAACAGCGAGTAAACTTTCATGCCCTTGTCTCTGGTCCATAACTTTATGTCCAAGAGCATCACTTTCCATGATAAAATCCAAGTTATCAACAGAAGATACATTGTCAATCATGGCTGCTAGGTGTTCACTATCTTTCAGAAGGGCATCTAAATAACGAGTTAATTCACCCTGGGTAACCCCAAACTCTTTAAGTCTCCGAACCTATATCACACAAATTTACATTAGAGACACTTGCTGTAGAAAGAATTAAGGTAGCCTATCATTCAAGCTATTTGAAACCTTAAACAATACGGTTTTCTCTATGCAGCACAAGACCTTAAAAGATTCTAGGAGCATTTGTAAGAGTTAAAGAATTCATAAACCTCATGTGAATTAATTGCCATAAAGTTGAGTCATTTTATATCTTTCTATGCTAAACAAAGGACTGAAAGCCAGCAGTCGGACATGTATCTAACAATAGCAAACTAGAACCACCAATGAAAAGAAAAATACGAAAAAGCTCTGTTCCGTACACAGACAATCAAAGCAGAGCAAAAGAAACAAACCTCTTGAACAGCAACTCTAATTGCATTATGCCAATTCTTTGGTTCTGCAGTTATGGTTAGTGTGGTTACAGTGCATCCTTCCCTTCCAGAGTCACTGTGATCCAATTCAACTGAAGTGAAAGGTGGATTCGAACTCTGTAAAATCCAATGCATTATTAGTAAACATTTAAATCCTAAGGGATGGATAATGAACTAGTGAACAGTGATTTGTATAATTTGAGTATCTTTTTATCTCTGTCACTTATTATTAAGAAACTGAAATCCACATAATTGAGTCACTTATTATCTCTGTCAATAACTTGGACAAACTTCATAGAAAAGTGAGTATAAATTGCTGAAAACTTTAGGACTAGCTTTTCAAGAGAAAAATTTCCCATTTTCATTTATTGTTTTCCTAAAATTTTCACTTTGTTTCCTATTTTCAGATATCTGTATGAAACAATGAAAACAACAAAATCAATCAATGAATGTCAATTAATTCCTACACTAGTCACATAAAAAGGATGCCACCAGGAAAGAGAACTGCTGAAGATACAAAGAATTTTATCTCACCTTATATCTTGAATTAATTCTAAAATGAAGAGCAGACAAAAATATTCTTTTCATCAAGACCTGGCGCAAATCCCTATATGTTTGAACCTTGTTCACTGGTATCTGCAAAAGGTATAAAACAAGAGAAGAAACATAAGCTTTGTAATATCTAAAAGTATATCAATAAAACACTAAACAAGGAATATGTAAAGAAAAAGGTATGGAAGAAGAAAACGGAGGATCACTTGGGAAATTTATAATATCTAAAAGTATATCAATAAAACACTGGTGCCAACCCCAAAAATAGCAAAGCAAGATTGCCAATTTAACAATGATTATGGATACAAGATATATAATTTATACTATAAGCATATATATAAATGCTTCAAAAAAATTGAAAACAAAAGTCATAGTGTAGACACACAATTACCATTGATCTAATGGATAACTAACAAATCAATAACAATAAATGTTGAGGATCACAATGGGAAAGATGCGTTAAGGAACTGATGTGGCACATGGTGGCCATGAATCGGGGCAAAAATTTCTTGTAGAGTGTAGAGGCTGACAGAGAGAAAAAATGGTCAAAAGACACACCAGCTGGCAGAGAGCAATATGGCTTAGAGAACACGGCAACTACTTGAGAGCAAAAAAATGCCCAAAGGGAATGGTGGCTGTTGGAGGCAAATTGTCGAGGATCAGAAATGCTTAAATGGAACGGTAGCTATTGGAGAGAGAAAATGCTCACAGAGCTTGACTGCTAGCAAAGAGCAAAAAATGCTCAAAGAGCTCGAATTCTCAAAGAGCAAAATTGCTCAGAGGATGCAGTTGATAGAGTTGGTCATCACGTGGCAAGGCACTCTGAGCGAGTGGCGGTGGTCATCATCCAAAGAAATGTCATCATCCAAAGAAAGCTCGTTGGAAAGTCACCAACAATGAACAGTGGCACTGACAATAGTGAGCAGTGAAACAATAGAAAAAGAATAGAAACCAGAAAATGTACATGGTTTCTGAAAGAATTCACACCTATAAGCAGTGGGCCCACATGAAAAGCACAGATTAGAGTTCCCTTCTCATTATCCTCTAAAACCATGCTCAGAAGAGAGAAACAAAGAGGCGCATGTTGAATTCTGTGTTTAGACCACACCATAGCTGAGCAATTTAATTTATAAGGAAGAAAGCATAATTACAAAATATTCTATTACCTTATTTTAGGCCACTGACAAAAATATAGAATCTATCTAATTGCTCATAATATCTTCAACTACTACATCTATGGGATTCCAACATATCTACTAGATACTAAGAGTACTGAAATCTACTAATGAGGCCCTTACTTATCCATGTAATTTATTGGCTTACTAACAATATAAGCCACATTCATTGGTCAAAAAAAATATTATTTGAATTGTGTACTGTAATTATAACCCATTAAACTAATTAATTCCACTAGGGGCATTTTTGGAATAAATATTAAATTTGTGACAATGTTAATTATAATTATCTGATTTAACTACATCTATTAATCTTGATAAAGGATCAAAGGAAGTACTTTTCCAGCAATTCCAAGCCACCCTAAACTAACTCCAGCTACTTAATTTCAAAATATAGAAAATCAAGGAACCATTGATATTCTTTTAGTTTAGATACCTAATTAAAATTTCCCTAAAGGTCAGCAGCCTTGATGACTCAAGATACCACTTAAATAGAACTTATAAAACTTGGTCCTCGGACAATCCTTACATTCCAAGCTATTTTTGTAGAGTTGAGTCCAGCTCAAAACACAAATTGTAAGATATACTTTTTTTATGGGTGAAGGGATTCTAGCTGTAGAAATACATTGGGTACAAGAATAAAAGAGATAGTAAAATAATAAAAGCTCTCCAAGAATAAAAGAGATAGGCAATGGCATAAAGGGCAGACACAAAACAGGGATTCCATAACTGTCCAGACTAAGGATTTGCTATAAGCAAAAATCATGCAACATTGCAAGAGTTTTAGAATCAGCCAGAGGCTGATCTACCCCACATTGCTGCCATAGAATGGCACAACTTGCCACTATAAATATTCTAAAGAGTACTTGACAACATTTAAAGCCAGAAAGGTTTTAGTGCCATAAGGAGAGGCATGACAGACACAACCTGGGTAGAATTCCAACTTGTCTTTAATGGTTATTGCTCAAAACTAAAGTACATTCTAATTATCATTAGACCAATATAACATCTACTATACCAGTATACGAATATGACAATATTTTATTTAAATTGTTCATTAGACTAGTAGACCTTGAAATGAACTAATAAATTGCATGTTCCTATCCTTTTATGAGTTATGCCCATCATTCTCCATTGACCATTTCTCCACCACAAGAAGTCTCCGACTTCCTTATCAGCTCCAAAAATTTTAAGCACATGCAAATAATAATTGATACACAAAAGCAACTACAAAAATCTACACTATAAGTTTGAGTTAGGAATAAGATAACACAACTCTTTATATACCTTGCAGAACATATTAATTGAAAAATTTTGAAGTAGCTCATGCTGAAATATTTGTGGTGGCTTCAAGTCAGCACCACTCCTGGGAAGTGACCAATTGTGCTTCACAGGAGGACGAACAGCTTGCCTTTCCTTATTGAATATTTTGGATTGATCCATTGCTGATCTTTCGATAGAATTTCCACCCAAACCAACAGAAAGCTTTGGAACAAGAAAACTAGCCATTGCACCAAATGCACTTGGAGGGGCTACAGAACCTTTCTCATTGTCTACACCAGTTTGCCCAAAAACTGCCTGTGTGACAACAGCTTATTGAATAAGATTCCTACATATTATAACCATGACCGCAACCAAAATTATGAATATAAAAATGTAGGACTTACTTCAATCTGGTAAACAGTCTTTGATATGTTATCAATATCCCCCACAATGTACAAGGTAGCATTTGCAGGGAAATACCATCGCTCATGAAACTTCCTAATTTTATCTGCATCCCATTTCTTTATCTGTTCTTCTAATCCAATGGGAAACCTTTTGCTCAGCTTATTTTCAGAATGAAGATGCTGTAACAACTGCAGTTACAGAAAATAAAAGCAATGAAAAATGGGAAACAACAAAATTGAGTCAACATTCTGCAAAAAACACAAAGTTGATAGCCTGAATTTCCTAGAGATATTTTTGTTCCTCACCTGGCAATCAACTCGATACTCTATTGTATTCATCATTTGAAGCTCTGATAGTATGGCACGTCGTTCCTTTTCAATCCGAGAAGCAAGAAACTTTGGGTGGAAAGCTATCTGCATACATCAACAACAATTAGCTGTGAGTTCATATTTTCTCTATTGTGCCAAGACAAGTAAAGTCAAAACCAAAGCAAGATCAAATGAAATATCGTGTTAAAGCAAATATAAAGCATTTGTACAAATGTGAAGAGGCTTTTATGGGCAATGGCATGAAAAGGAACAAAGTTCAATAAAGCATACCTCATTCAAGGCATCCAGAACAAATGGAAGTAGATCCCCGTCAGAATCCTAACAAACGACACCCGTTTATGATCAACAACAAAATGAAATATTAAAATATTCAATTTGATTCCATGCATATATACATATATTGGAAACAAGACATACATGCACACAGTTAAAATGCGTCAAAGAACAATTCTATTACATAATAAGTGTAAGAAATATGACTGTCAAATTTTCTATAATTATGATTGCTGGAAAGTTGCCTTGGGTATTGCTCAACCCCAGCCCATTAATTTCGGACTCTTTGAGGGTTGCAATTATTGCAATCTCAAGGTAATATTCAATCTTAAAAATATGACTTAAGTAGAGCTCATAAAGCTTGGGCTTTTCTCACGTTACTGGCAGATTCTGCAAAGTTAAATAAAGAATAATCTTCACTCTTCCATTGCATTCTCTCTCTGGAGAAGTTTCTCCACTAGAAATCGAGCCCAATGCTTTCTTTGTGCCCTAATGGAATTTTACTCTAAATATCATGTTGAATCTCTTTTAAAGAAAACTATTTAACATTGTTCATCATTGACAAGGATTTACCTCCAATTGTCACAAGCTTTAAGTGTGGGAAACTTTGATACCATTAGAACATTGGGATTTGGAGTTGGGAGTTTTCATGACAATTTCTTCTTACAAATTAATTTAAAAAATGTATACTGTTAGCCAAATATTGTTATATTCAAAATATGAACTGGTCATACCCATTACAAGGTCAATAATTTCTACATATTGCTTTAGACAGAAGTACACAAGAAACACCGTTTACCCTATTCTCATATGCATGACTAAATAATAATTAGTAACATAACAAAGTTGAATAAACGTCCAAAATCCTTAATGAAATATATCACAGAAATTATAATTATAATTGAATACATCACAAAGAACTGCACTTCAAATGGCCCATACCTTGGTGGTTGTAGGAGCATGGATGTGAAATACTGTATGGTGGAAATCAGTATATGCATTTGAACGGGCTCCTGTTCCTAAAAGTTTCTCACGTTTTTTACTTCCTAGGAAAGCAACGTGTTCAATCATATGAGCAATTCCTTGCTCATCCTCCTCCTCGTCTATTGATCCTGCATGAACTTCCAAATGTGCTTCGAACCTAAAATTGAATCACTTGATACTAAGCAGTTGACAACAAGCAGATTCTAGAGAAACTACAACAAAGCAATGTTTAACCGAGAAAACATAAAACTATATCATATTTGACTGTATCGGTTATATTAAAAAATCGTCTAGAAATAACGTACTAGCAAACTAAATTATTCGCTTCAAAGTGTTGATGGTATGCATACATGACCCATTTCACCAAAGAACGCTTCACAATCACAATTTAACATAAACATATTCCACACCTCAGAAATACGAACTGCTAACATAGCATTCCTGCCAAAAGAAATACTGATGACACGAGAGCAAGGCACTGAGAAGAAGCGTCTCAGGGGATTGTAAAACACAAAGCAATATGCCTCAGAAAAGTAATGGTCATGCATGTCGATAAGAGATATCAAGATATCAAGATATCTTTATCGCATTCTTGAAATTGATCGTTGATAAACAAACTCAAGAATCATAATAAAGAATGAAAAATCGGCACTTTCACATTGAAAGACGTCCTAGTTTTGAATGGAATTCATGAAAATGATTAAACTTGCCTTTTTGGTGGAACTTTATTTGGCAGGATCAGATAACGTAACCCATTCTTCAGTTGACCACGGTGCAACTTCGGGTGAGACGGAAGTTCAGTGCTTAGAAACCCCTCAATCTGCTCTAGTTCATTATCATACACACTTGAATCTTGTTTCACAGTACCATCTGCCCAGGTTGTACTTGCTGCATGTGGCTCATCTGGACCTACGGTTGCACGTGGAATCTGAACCTGCTTGAAGAAGAAAATCCATTAACACAAACATAAATTTCGCCCAAGATTTGATACAAGAGACACTTCTCTAGTTTAATTCTTATTCGGACAATAAGTAGAGTTTTAAAAATCTTGAAAGCCACATATAGAAATGACTCGGTTGTAATATTCCAACCAAAGATCACAAAAAAGAAAGCCAAAATCTTTCTTTTCTACCAGCCACAACGAGAAAAGTGAAAGAAAGTAATCACAAATTAAAAATTAAGATTATCAGCTACAAACGAAGCGAGAAAACTCACAGAAGAACGATGGAGTCTACTGTTAGACAAACGGAAACAAGACTTGTCAAGAAAAGCTCCAGGCACAAATGTTGCGAGATTGGAACGGCGTTTCCTCGCAAGACAGCAAGAAGCACAAGTTTGTTGCGGCAGCAAGAACGAGGGTTCACCAATAACAAAAGCGTGACCGCGAGGCTTGTTCCGTCGAAATCCCGATCCGCCACCAAGAGCCTTGAGCCTCCTTCTTTCACTGATAGGGAAACAAGAATTAACAACTGTAGAGGTGGAATTTGACATTGGAAGCATCGACAAAAAAATAAAAAAGAGAGATAAAGAATCAGTGATACCTTGGGAGAGACGATAGGAACAAACGGTTGTTCCGGAATCGAGTGCAGAAACGAGTAGAGGATGTTGCGGGAGGGTGAAGATGATGGTGCGGGAAGGCGAGGCCACTTCCAACGACGGAGAGAGAGGTTGAAGTTGAAGCAGCCATAGCCATAGCCAGAGCAATAGCTAAGGCTCACAGAATAGAAGAGAGAACAGAAAGAAGAAAAAGAAAAATGGAAAAAGAGGGTAATACGGTGGTTATATAGACACCGCCACCCAGGTCGGAGTCACACGGGAACAGAGGAACACGGAACCTCTCGATTTTCAGATTTTTCTTTCGACACCCGCATCATCTACTTGTGTAGTTTATAATTGTCACGTGTGAGTGTGTGTGCGATTACATTAGATATATAATAGATTTTTTTCGTTCAAAAGTAATCATTACGTTTCAATTACAACTGAAATGTCAAAACTAAATATGCACTTACAAAAATTATAAGAATCGGCTAAATTCACTTGGAAAGAGAACTCCATTAAAAATTATATTTTTGAGACAGGTTGTATTGTATTATAACGAGGAAAAAAATATTTATTCTGATTTAGAGATATTGAAAATGAGTGTTTTTAAGTTGAAAATGGTAGGAATCAATTCTTATACGTTAAATATATTTTTATTCTTTAACTTTAATCGAATTTTAGAATTAGTCTATTTGGAAATTTTGAACCAATTTAGTTTTTCATCTTTCGAAATATGTAGATTTAATTTTTTTAATCAAATTTTGTTAAGTTTATTTGATGTTTTGTATGCATTTCAGAATTATATTTAAGTTGTTTATATTGTTTGACACATTTTTTCTTTAATGTTAAGTCAAATAGTATTGTGAAACACGCTGGAAATGTTAAATAAACTTAACAAAATTTGATTAAATGGGTTAAATTCACGTATTTCAAAAGTTGAAGAACTAAATTGGTTCAAAGTTTTAAAATTGACTAATTTCAAGATTCACTGAAAGTTAAGGGACCAAAAACACATTTAACCCAACAATAAATCATAGAAGTAAGTGATCGTATATTATAAGTTCTTACATGGATTTAGAGGTCAGATTTTGTTATATGTAACAAGATTTGCCGATGAATGTTATTGAGATTAAACATGTTGTACTAAGAGAGTTTGATCTATATTATGAATATATGAGTGAATATAAAAAAGTGTGTCATTTCTTTTGTGAATGATACTTATTTATACATTAAAATACTCCGGTCATCGTTTTTGTTGCAAAATCTTAATTTGGTTATCGTATTTTTATTAATCTCAATTAGGTCCTCATTTTTGTAAATTAGTATCAATTAGGTTATTTCTGTTAGTAGAGAACTAACACCGTTAAGTAAGTGCCACGTGTTAGCTCCTCGTTTTTTTGAATTTTTGATTTTTTTTTCGAATTTTTATTTTTTTTAAAAAAAATATTTATGTCATGTGTCACAGTGTACCACGTGTCAATCTAATATGGTGACATGTGTCAAATTATTGTATGAATCTTAATTTGGTCCTCATATTTGTTAATTTGATTTGATTTGAGTCCCAACTTTTTTTAAAAATTTTCAATTTCAAGCACTCCAAATTTAGACCAAATTTTACTTTTATATAATATTATGATTATTTTTATTAAAATTGATATTTTTATTAAATATTTTAATAATATTAATTGTATTTAATATTAAAATTTTAAATATATTT
>Ga0099822_1001990_pt1 | contig 24885 bp, 13 predicted proteins | sample CowpeawhiteBW_FD_76839 | JGI IMG/M metagenome (GOLD analysis project Ga0099822, IMG submission 76839) | Root nodule microbial communities of legume samples collected from California USA - Cow pea white BW | ecosystem: Host-associated > Plants > Roots > Nodule | place: USA: California | collected... | reverse complement strand
TATATATATATATATATATATATATATATATATATATATATATATATAACCAAACACAAAAACGGCAGAGAAATATTCACATTCTCTCTAACAATTTTCAGGTGAACTACTTCTTGCTACCACATATCATACATTTTCTCACAAACATTTTTCGTAAAACTTCAAAAAGATATATATAAGAAAAGCAAAATGAAATAAACTTTATAAGAAAAAAAGAAAAACTTGTTTAAAGCACTTAATCACGTTACGTGATGTTGGTACTAACCCTCAAAGGAAAAAGAGGTAGAAAGTCCACGGTCTTTGGTGGAGTGCACATGTTCATGTTCTTCGTAACTTTAATATTTTGCAATTAAAAATCTAAATATAGTAATATTAATTCCAACCATATCCCTTATTTGGCACAACATATTGCAGGGCTCACCAATGTGTTGCCCACATGCATGTGCTCAGAAGTAATCATTTCGAACACGTGTCTATAAATTATCAATTATTTCCCCAAAAAATTCTACTTGTATTAATATTGTTTAATACCTTTCGCTCTTATAAATTATAGCGTATGTACATATATTCTTATGTGTTTGGAATGCAGTTTCATTCAACAGAAAAGTTTTATAATTTTGATTTGAAAATAATCTTAGTTTGGAGTTCAATAAAACATAATAAAAATTTATCAAATATTATTTATGACTTTCTATGTAAAGTAAATTTGGATTTGAATTCCCAAACTGAAAAACAAACATTAAGATCATCATACTTGTCGACCATCGATGAACTGATCGGATTAACCAACCAAAATTAGTTTCAGTCATTATATATTAAACAGAAACAAAAGCTTCAGTAACGGTTGGGCGACAATAAAAAGTCATAGCAAATCTTGTTGCTACTTAGACTAAAAAACAAGTAAGTGTAATTCTTCCTAAACAATAAAATATGTTCACATGAGGCGGAACATATTTACTGGTTATATCATCGGCAATCGCCTGAATTTCAAACAAACATGCATTAAGTTCTATATGATTTGTTTGAGGGTAGATGCATGTATTCAACATCTTCCCTTATAAAAAAGCATATATTTATACCAATTTTGTTTTATTTTTTTATAAAATACTTACAAAATTTTGTTGTGAAAAATGATTCACAAAAAATTGCTACCAATTTTTTACAAAATATTTTGCATAAAATATTTTTACAAGAAATTTTGTAAAAAATATTTAAAAATTTTATAATTTGGTAAGATATAATTATCCACGAAAAAATTACATATTAATTAAAACTCTTAGAAAAATTGAAAAAAAAATCTTGCAAAATTTTATAATTACAAAAATAAACGATGAAATATGAAAATTTTTAGTAGTAATTGTTGAATTCAACAAATTTATTTAAATAAATTAAAAATTTGTAAGTAATTATATACTATATACACTACAAAAAAATTTATTAAGAAACATATTTTAGAAACAAAAAATAATTAGTCACTATAGTGATAAATTTAAATACTAATTACAAAATTAAAAATTATTAGATATTAAAATAATTAATATTATAAATAAAAATTATAATTGATTACTAAATTGTCAGTAATTAATTAAAGACTAATTCATTTTGGTAATCAAAATCTAGGTAGTTAATTTTTAGTAATCTGATAGTCAAAACCATGATAGTTAATTTTAAAGACCAAATTTAGTGATCAATTATAATTTTTTATTCATAATAGTGACTATTTTAGTAACCAATAATATTTAGTTTTGTAAATTAATCACTATTTAGAAATTTTCTTATAGTCTTAAAAATTGTAATAATAATTATTTATAATTTTTTCATAAATAAATATAATTCACAACATGTAGCACCTCCCTCGCAATTGAAAGATCCAAAAACTTCATCCTTTATAGGTGTGCTTTTGTTTTGTTTTGTTGCATATTGTTTCTTTTAAGTTGCATTTTACTTCAACTTTGTCTTCTTTGGAAATGGAGGTATCAATGAAGACTGAGTTGTAGTTTGTTATTCTACATGGAATTTGTGTTTGAATCCTAATTTTGTCTTTTACGTCGGTTTTGTTTACTCTTGCTTATTATTGAGTTTTCTTTACTACTTCCGAGTTATAGGAAATACTTTTGGATTTTTTATTATTAGTAAGAATTCGAAACATGTGAGAGAAAGTTTATAATAATTACTCACGCACTCTCTTCAATCAGTTGAATTAAATTATATTAACTAGATTAATTTCATCATCTCTTTATTTATAACTTATCTTGATAATTTTTAATTAGTCAAAATGTTATTTTATGAGACTGTATCTCCCTAACTACTTGGATTAGCCTATAATTTATATCCTTCGCGTCTTCTTATTACTTTCAATGTCCAGTAAATATACTCTTGAAGTTTTTATTTAGTTTAAGTTATTAATGGGAGATTTAATAAATATTTCCATATAAAAAATTAAACTAAAAAAAAGAAAAAAAAACATAATAGAAGAACTTTAAGCATAAAAGCGATTCATTGATCACAATTGCAACTTACTAAATCAATTTTATTATTATTATTATTATTATTATTATTATTATTATTATTATTATTATTATTATTATTATTATTATACACACCGATGCTAATTTATAAAACATAAACTCGGTTCATTGATGTCCTTATTAAGTGTAAAATTAAGCATAAGTTTGTTATTTATTTAAATCTATAATTGTCAACTTTACAAATCATGTATTATGATCAAACAAGAAAATAATCATATAAGAAATGCTTAAATATAGTTTTGTCTCTAAAAATTGTAAACTATAAAAATTATCTAATAAACTTCTTCTTCACTTTTTTATTATTGAAATTCGTATTTACTTCTTAAAAATATTTATTTACATTTGATTATACCATTATGCTTCTTTTAACTAATTATTGAAATATTTTTCAAAAATTAATCCTTAAAATTTTCTTATTATAATAGTTAATGTGTTTTTTTTTATTATATGGTGACATACCATGCTAATATAAATAACATATTAGAAAACATAAAATACAAAATAAGTTTTTTTAGGAACAAATACAAAAAATATATTTAAGCACATTTAATAGTAATCGCTAGCATGTAATTTTTTATTCAAAAAACTACATTTAAGCATATAATAAAATCACTATTTTTTTCATTAAAAAAATGATGTTGTACTGTTTTACTATTATTTAGTAAAAGTAAAATATTGGACAACAAGAAACACGAAAGAAAGTGATACCACATGAAGGGAACGTCACTTTCTTTATTCAAACAATCGATTTTTTTTTTAATTAAGGTGAATTAGATTATGAAAAGTAGGAAGTAAAACAAATTAAAAATATAAGTAAAATACGATATTGTTTAAATAGAATAAAAAAAAGTAAAGTAAATTTATTCATCATTTATTATTATAATAAAGAATATAAATATTAATAAAATAACTAATTATTATAATAAAAAAGGTATAAATATTTAATAATCTTTTAATTATTTATTACTTAAACTACCACCATTTCCCAAAAGCTCCACCAAAGAAACCATATCTATTTTTGGTAGAGTAAGGAAAAGTAGGGTTTTCTAACTAACCTTTTCCTTTTTATTCAGCAAACCATGATTCTCTAATTACCATGCACATCTGATGGCTACTCTTTAACTACTTCCCTTGATTTTCTCTAAACATTTTTTTCTTCCAACCATGCATGACCTCTTACACTAACATTAGTTGGTGGTTTCAATCACACTGAATCTCAAATCATTAAATAAAGTATCCTATTAAGATTTAAAGAAGAAAAAATATATTTTCTTCAGTAAAATATCAATTATTACCATTTCACATATTAAAAAATAACTTTTATGTCTAGTTTAATCTTTTTAAATAATATTACGTATTTATTTTGTATAAAGTGATATAGAATTGATTTTTTTAACGCAAAATGTAAAATAGTTTATGTTTGATGTGTTGGCCCAAATGTACATTAAAAACTCTTTGGAAAATCTCTACTAAATCATTAGTATGGCTATCAAAATGATGAGCATCGGCATATAGGTTCTAAATTTAAGTAGTAAAATCTGATTCCTTAACTATTGTTCTTAAGAAATGGTCAGGATTTGTCTTAAAAGAACAAAATCCCTATTTATCAAAATTTTAACTTCTAATTTTGGTGAATGAATAATCGTTGAGTCTTTCACTTTTTAAACAATACATACAAAAGACCTGCAAACATAAAATAGAATTAGTGAAGTTATTAGAGAACTTATTGTTGTTTCTGTGTCACAAAATTGATTCAGCTAAATCATTTCTCCTACACATAATCAACGGGTCATTCAAAACAAAGGAACACAAACTCTTGCCAAAGCACTACAAAATTGACAATGAAGAATCCATGGAAAAAAAAATAAAAAATCCTAGGCTTCCTAACCTGTTCCCAAAGGCACTGGCAAAGAACTAAAGTAACAAAAATAAATAAAATAAAATAAAAATAAGAGGCTAAGGACAGAAGAAGAAGTAGTAACCAGAAAGGAATAATAGGCATTACCCCAGTAACAAGTAAGCTTTATAAAAGCCTATACCATCTGCAAGCCATGTGCCAAAAGTATATACAAAAGCAATAAAAACATGCACTCAAGTCCATATACCCTTTTATCCTTCTTTAACTTTTCCACCTTCTATTATTTTCTCACTTATAAGCTACCCTTACAGCTCTGCAATCCCTGCACACACAGATCATCATCATCATCATCAACCTATTTCTAGTTAACATGTGCTCTCTCCCTACATACTAAACCTACCACTTTCCTGTAACCTTTAAAATAACCCAACTTTATTCATATTTAACACTTAATATTCTTCATCAAGTAACAATCTCTCACTTTCCTTATTATACTTTATCCAATCCTAATAATGCACCCTTCTCCACCTTTCTGCATTGCCATATTAATACACTCAACCACATTTCACTTGTGAAATTCCAAAACTCAAATGGGCTTCACTGGGGAATTCGTAAGAACTGTCTTCTCCAAAAATCGTTCTGATGGGTCGCATGAAACCAAAGTCAGTATCTCAAGCTCCATTCTTTAACTTCTTTCTTTTCTGTGTCACAGTGATCTATGTGTCACAGTGATGTTCACTGAATATTTCATTAACCAGGTTTGAATTATGACATATGCTAGCAGGTGAAACGAAGTAGTGCTGAAAATAGAAGATGGTTATCTGTTAGGTCGTACTTGTGTGGCGATGAATTCAATTCGGTCCTTGCAGAGAATGATTCAGCTTCAGTTAAGAGCACTGAAGTCACGGTTTCACAGTCCATTTTGGAAGAGTTGAATGATAAAGGAGACACCGATAGTGAAGAAACTGTGGAGAATGTAACACAGAAAAGACCAAATTCAGATTCCAGATCATTGACCGAGGAAGAAGCAGCAATTCTTATTCAATCAGCATATAGAGGCTTCCTGGTAAACTCACCAAACTTTGTTTACATCAATCTTTAGCCGTTGTTTGTGCAAAAAATCGCTTGATTCATACCTTGTTTATTCATTGATCATAGCGTATAATCTCGCTTGTTAACATCAGTATAATCTGCATTACAGTTGAGGCGTCAAAATGGAGAAATCAGATCAGAAACAGGAAAAGAGGAGTTGAATTTGGTAACAGAAAGTCCTGATAGAAAGTCCATGGGCACATCAGTTGAAGTCCAAACTGCAAACTCCACTGAAGTTTTCTCGGTTGAAGGAGAAAAAAAGGGCCTTTGCCACCGAATTCAGCGCAGGACCAGAACTCAAGTAATAAAACAAAAGGTATAGCACAACCTAATGATGCGTTGTGAACTAGCTCCTTTGGTTTTGGTTAAAAGAGAAAATGAAAATTAAGATGCTCAAGAGAATGAATTCAGAAGAAAAGGACAAAGAAATTAGATAAAATTAGCATTTTAAGACACCTTCCCCACATATTTTAAACTGCAGATGACTAACAGAAAGAGTGGCTAATAATATGATATCATATCCTTTTTTTTTCTTCTACAGAAAAAGAAAAGAAAAAACAAAACTTTACAAAAGGGGATAACGAAGATGACATGTTAACATGATAAATCATCATTTATGTTAATTTGAGCTACAACTAAAGCAAGCAAGGTTGGTTCACTTTACATACATCACACATAGTTTGAACATTTCTACATAATTGAATTGGCCATAATTTGAACCAATAAAAATTGTGTTAAGCTGAAAATTAACACAAGGCATTTTCAGGAAGACTGGGATGACAGCACTGTAAGTAGTTATGTTTCAAAAATGAGGATGCAGAGTAGAATGGAGGCATCAACCAGAAGAGAAAGAGCACTGGCATATGCTTTCTCACAACAGGTAAACACTACTGGTGTATTTTCCATTATCATTCAATTACAAGCAACCATGTATTATATGTTTGTTTGACTTGTACAACAATTAACTTAAAAGTCGCACAATCAGTGATTTCTTATTACATTGACAATACATAGAATCAAATGCGGATAAAGGACAAACATGGGCTGACAGCAAAATACTGATCCTTGTTGTTTCAGCTGAGAATCTGTTCAAAGAGAAAATTAACAAAACACAACAGCTTGGAGTCAAATATGAGTTGGAGCTGGCTTGAGAGATGGATGGCAACACGTCTTCCAGAGACTTCATCAGTTGAAAGCCATGCCATGAAACAATATGACACTTCTAACTGTAATCACAAATTCACAATCATGACAAGATTTTTAGATGCTGCTGGGGAAGAAAAGGAAAGCTGCGGTTCAAACGAGGTGCCACTTCATTTTGATAACTATTCAATCAATTCAGAAGAAGAAAAAGTTAGCTTCAAACCCCACACAGCAAAGTCCAACTTCAAGGCTAGGAGAACCGTTTCAAGGAGGAAAACAGTGCCAAGTTATCAATTCCATGAAGAGCCAAAGGTCAGAATTTTTCATTATTTATCCAAGCCAAGCATAACAAGTTCATGATTATGTCTCCTGATTTTTAAAAGAACAAACTTTCATTTGTATTCCTTCCTTACTGAGATAGGAATGACACTAAACAATTAAGTCGACAGATATAGATGAATAAACTGAAATTTTGCTTAACATAGCAGCACTTTATACTTTCAACTTCAAGAAACAAAATAACGATTCATTAACCTTTCTAATACAATGTGATGATCACCAAAGATATATATGATATGAATGCATGAGAATGTTGCTTGTGTATCTTTACCATCTCCTGAAAATATAGATTTTAATGCTCTCACAGGTAAGCAAGAGAGATGGTTGGGGAAATGCTGGCAAGGATGCTAAGCAAAAGCAAAAGCAAGTGGGAAGCAGGACAGAGATTACATTAAGCTCCTCGAAAGCTTCTAATGTGTAACTTGTAATAAAATAAAGTCTGATATTATGTTTCTGGTACTATATTTAGGTGCAGTGGTTGGACTCTCTTGTAGATTCTTGATTCCATAATCTTATGTGTACATTGTACATAATGACAAGTGCAGGATTGAGATGGTTGTTCTGATTGAGATTTGTTTTCCGAAGTTTCATCCATTATTTAGCAGTAAAATAATGCAATCACAATTAGTTGTTGGACAGTAGTTGTTATCTTATTATAACAGACATGAAAATGCTCAATGTTAAGATTCAACATTGTATATTGTTTCGTAAAAAACAATGTGTGTTGGTTTAATAGAAAGATTTTGAATATCTTAAGCACATGATTAGGTTAAAAAAAGCCTCCAAAAAAGTCTCCATCATTTCCCACATGGCTAAAGTAAACGGCACATGATTGACGTGTATGAAATTAGGTTGGGGTGATATCAGAAAGCAAAAAATGACAGCAACATAAAGAGCAGACCTAAGATAATCCCTAACGTTGACCCTCTAGAAGAAAATAAATCATGAATCTTAAATATGAGATGGTCCTAATAATGGATAAGAATAAAATGTTCTCTATTCTTATTGCAGCCGCAAATAAGAATAGAGAAATTGCAAATAATTAAGAGGCATAAAAATTGTGAATAACTCATAAGTCACTTTAGCAATAGCTAATCATTTTGTTAATAGTTTCTTAATATATATTTGAGCACGCAAACAAGTGATTATCACTTGTATTCTTGGAGCCTTTCATGAAAAAGGAGTATACATTAAAGGCTAATCCCATTCAATATGTGTTTTTATGTCACAAACATGGAAGAAACTTCTTGCAAAATCAAGAACCAAATAAAATTAGTTTTCATAGGGACTAATCATTATATTAGAAATATGCTAAAATAGGTTGGTTAAGGAGACTAACCGGTGTTTAAAAAATAATAATCACAATTCAAAGTGATGATATATTGAAAACACGATTAATGTGATGGTCATAAACAAGTTCAGTAAAACTTAAGTTTGACTTAAAAACGAAGTATGGTATTGGTAATATATATAAATTTTGAACCGTGAGAATCAAATTATCATAAAATTATTTTAGCTTAATTAATAATTTTTAATTGAATTCTTAAATATAATAACTCAAAATAATTCTAAACTATTTTGAACAGAATCAGTTTATCGGAAATTAGTTTTTTTAGAATTTGTCAGCATTTATTTATTTATTTTCAATTAGACGAACTCCAAATCAGAAAGGGCAAATTAGACATTTCAGTCCATGAACAGTGTTCTAGTCTTCCTCGGAAGATTTCTCCCTCTGTACGGCTTTCCCTATGTTATCTTTGTTTTTGCAACAGATGATCAAATCCAATTTTCGCAAACGATAAATCAAAATGGCACCTTTCCTTGTTCTGCTTCTACTAGCGTCTTCCTTGAATCATGGGTATGCTCAATTTCATCCCAAAAACGAAGCTTTTATATCCCTGTCGATTACCCAAAACGGCCTTGACTTTGTGAAGGAGATGCTGGTGAATAAGGCAATTTCCTCACTCATCCCACTTCAGTTGCCGAATATTGAAAAGACTGCGAAAATCCCATTTGTGGGTAATGTCTACATGGTGCTTTCCAACATCACAATTTATCATATCTATGTTCCTTCCTCACGTGTCAAGCCAGGGGAGACCGGAGTTTCCATTACAGCTTCTGGGGTTACTTGTGATTTGAGCATGAATTGGTATTATTCTTACAGCACATGGCTTGTGCCTGTTGAGATCTCCGACAGAGGTAGAGCAGAAGTTCAGGTAAGAAATTGATCCTTTGTTTTTGTTTATAACTTTATATATAGCGAGAATTTAGTTGTAATGCACTTTAAGTTTGTTGGCTTTCATAACAATTGTATTGAAAGTTATATCCATGATGGTTTCTGATTGGTTGACAATTAAATGCATGCTACTGGAAAGGTTAAAAGCATGGAAGTAGGACTCACATTGGGTTTGGAGAATGAAGAAGGGTCTTTGAAGCTGAAACTCAAGGATTGCGGGTCTAATGTTAAAGATATTTCAATAAAATTGGATGGAGGTGCATCTTGGCTTTATCAAGGGTATGAAAATATCCATGTTATAGATTCTAGCTCATAAAGGAACATATCTTTTTGTAACATCATAGAACTTGTGCTGCTGGTATAAAATGAGTCTATGGTTTTTTGACTTTTAGTTTTGCCTCATATCTAACAGGGTAGTTGATGCCTTTGAAGAGAAAATTGGTTCAGCGGTTGAAAATGCCATCTCCAAGAAACTTACAAAAGGGATTTCAAGACTAGATTCGTATTTGGAAACTCTTCCAAAGGAAGTTCCGGTTGATGACCACACTTCTCTGAATGTAACTTTTGTGAATGATGTTTTATTAAGTGATTCATCTGTTGGATTTGAAACCAATGGGTTGTTTATTAAAAGAAATCCTTCCCTACCTATTCTTGACCTCTACCACAATAACTTGAAACTTCCAATTCTATGCACAAATTCGTCAAAAATGGTAGGAATCACTTTAGATGAGGCTGTTTTCAACTCTGCATCAGCCTTATACTATGATGTAAGTTTAGATGTTTGGTTGTGATATTAAATCATGTTTTCTTAAAATATTTTTCTATTGGCATCAAAGAACTTGCTTACTCTCTTCAGGCAAAGTTTATGCACTGGATCGTAGATCAAATACCAGATCAGTCTCTATTGAACACTGCAGGATGGAGATTTATTATTCCCCAGCTGTACAAGAAATACCCAAATCATGACATGAACTTGAATATATCTTTATCTTCTCCTCCAGTTGTGGAGATTTCAAATCAGAAAGCAGGTGCCAACACAATTGCAGACATGACAATTGATGTTTTAGAAGGAGACAAAGTAATACCAGTGGCATGCATATCATTGGTAAGATCATTAGCACTAAATTAAATACCTTTATCACATTAAATTAAGTACAAGGATGACCAAACATTATTGCTATATTACATCCTGTTTCCACAGGTAATTCAAGCTACAAGTGTGCTCAAAATCAGTGGAAACAACCTCGTTGGTGATATCAGATTGAATGACTTTCAAATGTCATTGAAATGGAGCAAAATTGGCAACCTGCGGATGTACCTCATTCAGGTGCCTTTATGTTGTATATGACGTATAACAACAGTGACTTCAAATTTAATTTTATAACACCTCATTGATAAAGGGTGTGTTGTGATTTTTCCTACTGCAGCCAGTTGTGTGGACTCTCATTGAAACTGTCTTCTTGCCGCATGCCAATACACGTCTAAGTAAAGGGTTACCTTTGCCCATCGTTCATGGCTTCATCTTACAAAATGCAGAGATAATCTTGTCAACTTCAAGACTTGCAGTTTGCAGTGATGTAGCATTTACAACAGAATCAAACAAACGTTTTCCTATTTCATTCAGTAGATGAAGAGTGTGTTGTTAATATTCGTGGATTGTAAATATTTCAAACCAGAAATCAAAGATGATACTTTTGTTCTACTTGTGCAATCTGTTGGTTTTGTTAATTGCTAGGAAATGAAGTAGCCATAAACATTGATACAAGTTCTTTCATCTCAGTTATCATGTAAAAAGGTGTATATAGGTTTATTTCAATACAATACAAAATCTTACTTTCAAACCACACTTGAATAAACATTGGAACTACTCTTTATGCATGCTTCTTTATTAGCTTTTAGTTAGTAAAAACATATTATTTTTGTAACTTAATTCTCACTGAAATCTATTCTCAATTTAAAAAACAAAAACAAATAAAAATAGAATCGAATTCAAAAAAGCAGTCAAAAATATTATTGGCCTAACTTTACTATTCAACAATGATAATTTATACCATTAATAAAAAAGATTGTCTTTGTAACTACTTTTTTTTATACAGTTCCTTACAATTTTGTCCTTTATGAAAAATACTCATAATAAAATTGATTTATTTTTGTATATGTTTTTATAAACACGTCTTTCATAATTTTAATAATACTTTTTAGTTTAATCATTATTATAATAATTAGTTTTTTACTCTTAGATTTTTTATTATCATGAGTAAAATAAAAGTGGAGACCATGTTTCCACTAGGAAATTATAATAATTATATCAATCCACAGAAGTAGAAGAACCCATTTTGTCAAATATTGGAAATGGATCATTTAAAAGAAATAGCAATAAAACCCGAAGGTCAAAACGACAGTGTTTAGCAAGTTAACCTTATCTTCGAATTCCATCACCAATGTCCCTGTGGTTGATTTAGATAGACACCAACGTCTGTAAAACCCAGAATAAACCCTCTTTTTTTCTCAGTCCCTCTTTCTATCCATCACCGTTCAAATTCACAAACAACAATGCATATTTCTCTTAGCAACTTAGCCTTCAAGACCCCTCAACTCTTCCCACTCCACCACCCCATTTTCCCTCCAAAGCCACTGCTGCAGCACCAAGTTTCAACGCAAAGCCATGTGAATGTGCTGAAAGGGTCGGGGTATTTGTCTGAAATCAGCAAAAAAATTGATAACGAAGAGCAGTACCGTATAGCCCGGTCGCAGGTGAACCGGAAAGTTCTGGAATTGGAAGGTTATTCCATTGAGGGTATTTCAGTTGGAGGCCAAGAGACATGTATCATAATACCTGAATTCAAGTGCACTTTTGATATTGGGAGGTGCCCTAGTAGAGCTATTAATCAAAATTTCCTTTTCATTACTCATGCTCATCTTGATCACATTGTAAGGTTCTCCACCTTTCTCACCAATAACTTTATATGGGGTGATGCTTTTTCTTTTGATTTTTTATTTTGGATTCGTAGAAAAGGGAAGAAAGGGTAAATTTCATATGCTCTGTGTTAGCTTAATAGATTGTATTAAGTTGTTTGTTATGAAAGGCCAATTCATACTTTATTAGCATGGCCAGAAGGTTGTTTGTTATGAAAAAATGTTATGTTTTAAGTTTGCATAGGAGATAGTGAAAACATAGAATAATACAAAAGTTATTTTATAGTTTCCTAAATAAACTTTTGAAAATTGAAAATAAAGTAAAAACACTGACATTTTTAATTAAAAGTGAAAGCAGAAGACCAAGACAGAGAATGATTTCTCAAACCAAACGATGTTTAAAGTCTTCTCTGTTAGAACTTAGGCCTATATGTGGTGATGGCAAGGACTAATGTTGATGGCATATACAGGCTGTTTTTGAATAAGTGCTCAGTCACATTGAATGTGAATCTAATGTGAGAGGAGGTTTGGGTTTAACATGCATTGGAAAATGGAATTCTGCTAAACCAAACACATTCTAAAAACAACATACTCAATGCTGACCTGTTTATTTTTTTGGTTTTCACTGATCCCTGTGGGTCTTACTTGTGATCTGTAAATGTGCGTTTGCATCCTAGTAAGTTGTTTGTAAGTTTTATTTGTTCTGTTCTGTGTATACTTTGGATCTTAACTGTAAATTTGGGATAAGTGTGCTATGATGTTGAATGATTTAGGGAGGGCTTCCAATGTATGTAGCTAGCCGTGGTTTGTTCAATTTAAAACCACCGACTATCTTTGTGCCTCCTTGCATCAAAGAGGATGTTGAGAAGCTGCTTGATATTCACAGAACAATGGGCCAGGTTGAATTGAATGCTGAAGTGGTTGCCTTGGATGTTGGTATGTGTCATTTGTCTGCTGTTAATGATCAGGAGATAACTTCAAGGAAATGATATGCAAAGTTTCATTTCAGGGGAGACATATGAGATACGGAATAACCTTGTTGTCCGACCATTCAGTACACAACATGTTATACCTAGCCAGGTATCTTTCAACCAACCATTCTGTAGCCATTTTCTTTTAACTGAAGCGCTGGAAGTTAACTCGTTCTGTGTACTAAAACTGTTGAACAAAGAATTTGGCTCAAAAATTAACGGGTTTTGGCTTAGTATATTTTTGTCGTTGTCTACAGTATTGTCTTCTTTTTCTTGATATTTCAGTTTGAAATTGTGTGAAGACTTCCGATCTTGGCATCACAACACCTTTATCTGCTGAAAACACATACTTGTTTTATGCAGGGTTATGTATTCTACTCAATCAGGAAAAAATTGAGGAAACAGTATGCCCACTTGAATGGGAAACAAATTGAGAAATTGAAGAAGGCGGGTGCTGAGGTTTGTGATTGCTGGAGCTCAATTTGGATCTAAATCTTCTTTGATCCTTACCTTTAATGAACTCTCCTCTCTAGATTACAGACACTATATTATCTCCTGAGGTGGCCTTCACCGGTGATACAACACCAGATTTTATGCTTGACCCATGCAATTCTGATGCATTGAGAGCCAAAATTCTCATAACTGAGGTATAGTACAATCTTTTAATGAAACGGGTACAATTATTTTGTCTCCTAGTTCACTGGACTTTTGAGAATTGATAGTATGATTATTTGAAATCCTTAGAAATGGAGAATAAAAAAAGGGGGTTCAGTAATCTTTGGAGATTATAAGAGGATCCGAAGAGGGATAAAATATTGTAACTCAAGTATCATAAGTCAACTTGTAAGAGGTGTGTGCACAGTCTTGAGTCTCCTTTGTTTCTGATTTACGAATGGCTGGGAACCCTAGCTGAACAAAAGGGTTACACAAGTGTTAGGCTTTGTTTTTGGGTCAGGTTGGATTACTTTTTAGCCAACATATGGGTTGGCAAACCTAGCTTCACAAGATGGAAAGGATTTACACAGCGCACAATCCTGCGATTCAACAAGCAACATCATGATCTTGGCACAATCTGCCATTTGCATCAGTTCGTGGCGGTGTCTTTATTCACAGGATCGTTCAAGTTTGCAAGTTTACTCTGGACTTTGACATCATTGCAGTAATCAAGTGTGGGACAATGTGTAAAATGCGTATGTAATAAGTTTTAGCATAAAAACAACCTTCCTAGTTTCATAAATGGCTTAACAGTTCCTTAACCAATTCTTTAAAATGATCATATTACAACATGGGGTATTGTCAGGGGAATTTTAGTTAACTTTTTCTTTGTGCCTGGTTAGAGTGAAATTGGAAGGAATGAAAACAGATAGTGAAAAGGATGATATTATAATTTCTATGGTTTTCAGTTTATTGATAAATGATAATTAAGGGGGGTTTTCTCCTTGATGGCTATATGCAAAGATTGCCGGCCCTTATTATTTAAGGTGTTTTGGTCTCGATTTTCCTGTTGACTTTCTCCACATGTTTTTTCTTGCAGATTGTTATCATATTCTTTTATAGTCTTTCTTTATTGTTTTGTCCCAAAGGATAAAGGAAGAATGAGGGGTAGAGATAATGATTTTCTGCTTGTCGTCCTTTTCTATCACATTGAAATGTCTTTATTTTTATATAATATTTTCTTGCCTATACAACAAAAGTGAAGACAGAATAAGAGAATGGTGGGAGGCTACAAGAAAAGATCCTGTTTGTCAGTGATAAATCATAATTTTTTATTTAATCTTATTTTGGACTTTGTTTGTTCTTTTCTTTCTTCTCCTTTCTCGTTTATTGTTTCTTCTCTGTTCTTTCTTACACTTAACTGTGACAAGATCTATTAATATTAAAATGTAAACATTTTTTTATTGTATACCTAAGGTTTGTCGTCCTCTTTGTTATGTTGTGTTACTAGAATTATCAGAGTCATCTAAGTTCATTTCATCTGTACTTTTAGACATTGGGTTTTTCGCCTACTTGAAAAACTTGGAATAAAACTTCTCAAAAATTGCTATTGCCTTCCTTTGTAGTGTGCTCTTCTTTTGGCTATCTTAATTGATCTTTTTGTTTTGATTGCTTTGCTTGTTGAAACTCTTTTAATAGGCAACTTTCCTAGATGATTCATTCAGCATAGATCATGCTCGGCAACATGGTCATACTCATTTATTTGAGGTATGTAACATGTTTCATTCTTTCATGGCTACTCTGAACTTAACTCGACAAATCATAGATGCACAAAGGCCAACTTTTGCTGCTATCATGCTTGTACTTTCTCTTTTATTTTGCTGTCACTTATGATTAAGTTGCTATTCATGTTAGTATAGCTATAATTATAGTCATATATACCATAATCATTGTATTGTCAGCAGCTTTTTTTAGACAAATGTTACAGAATAGTTCAACTAAGTACATAACTTTTCTGGGGCCAAGTCGTATACCATGTTGCATTCATAAGTCAATCTTGAACCATTTGAAAATATTAAAAATAAACTAGAGTCTCTACCTGCTCAGACAAATTCACAGTAAACTTATAATATTTCTTGGTGATTGATTATTTCAGAATTTCCACACTACTTCATAATATATTGTGGAATTCCTGAACAGTAAACTTATGATATTTATATAGATCATTGCAAATGCACAGTGGATTCGCAACAAAGCAGTTCTGTTGACTCATTTTTCACCAAGATATACTTTAGAGGTAATACTATATTTTTCCTTTTAGTTTTTTAACTTGCAAGGGCATACCCTCTCGTACCACATTAAATATTCATATAATGACAAAAACAAAACTTGGATGCAACTCCTAGAGTATTTTATATGGTGCTCTTCAATCATAATTAAAGTTTTATTTATCTCAACAATGTGTATATGTATCAAAGGTTAGTAAATATTATCTGAATACAATTCCATTTCTAATCAGACACCACTACCAGAGCCTCTTAAGGAATTATATCTAAGTTTTTGTTTTGATAAAGGAAAAAACCGGTGAATAAAATAGGCATCTTTTGTAATTCCTCAGGATATTCGACAAGCTGCATCAAAATTGCAGTCCAGGCTGTCCGCAAAGGTGGTTCCTCTTACGGAAGGCTTCAAATCTATGTACACTTAGGAATCAAAGTATATTCACTCTTCACCATTATCAGTGTATCAAGTAGAGGATAAAAAGTGTACCTAGATATATCTACATTTCACAGTTTATTTCATGTAAATTAGAGAGGTACATTTTTTTTTTGGAACGTGTAAGCTTTCAATTTATATCTATGTAATTTGCACAGCATTAAAGTTATTGTTTCCCCAACTTGGCTTCATATGCATATGCTTTATTGATTGATAGGATAGAGAATTAGACATGTTTTTGGTCTCTTATGAGTTATGTAGTTTCTTTTTTATATCTATATTGTCTTGATTAAACACTAATTCGGTCCCTGAAAAAAGTTAATCAAACTAATTTGGTTGCTGAAAAAGATAAAAACTACCACTTTCTTTTTTGTGGCTTGTAATCAAATTCTTCTGTTGAGGCAGTAACCCCACCTAAACAAAAGGAGAAAAGCTACCAAATAGTATGTGAAACACAATAGTCCTTTAATAATTTTCAAACACCTTTTTCACATAGTCTGTTTGTTGAAGAGAAAATCACTTATCATTAGTCCTTAAAAGATTATTAGTGACCTTTTTTTTTTTGACAGAATTGGTGTCCAAGGATGATTCTTTAAAATGTTAATTTTAAAGGCATGAAAAATACATTAAAAAGTTATTGTCTCTATGATCTTAAAAAAAAATATTTTATAGAAAATTATTTATTTTAGAGAAACTATATTAATATAAGTATTGGAAAACTTATATTAATCATAATCTATTCCCTTGAAAAAAAAGTAGAGTCATAATGTGTTCATTACTTTCCAATCATCTCAGAATATATTCCAGCAGTCATTCTGTTCCTGTTCCATATAAAGATAAAGTACACCATTATCTCACTAAAGATAGCTTGTACGTTACTTCTTTTGTTCCTTTTCTTTTGAATTGTACCTTCTTCAAAATCATGTGTCTCATTTGTCCCCTCTGAAAGGGTACTCAAACACACAATCTAACATAAAGAGCATGAAACTACACTTATATTTTTGGGTTGGGAATTATTAATTTCATGCATGTTTGAAGAGTGTTTTTCAAACATTCTTTGCCTTTGTAACTGTGTATAAGTTACATAATATATGATTATCTAAAATTATTTAATATCAATTTAATATAAGAAATTGCATTAACTAAGATTAAAATTAAATTGACACCTGCAAAAATAGTGGAAATAAATTAAAAAAAATTAACAAAATTACAAAAATAGTTATATAATCTAATCTATATTTAAATGCAATTATGTTAAAAGTAAGATAATTATAAAAATAAGGATTAAATATGTTTTTGATGTGAAAATTAGTATTAGTCTTTTCTTGAATCTTTGATCCAATGAGGTTCTCAAACTTTAGAAATGTGAGTTTAATTCTTTTAATTTTTTTTTGTTTATTTAATGTTTTAAATGCGTTTTATGTTACTATTTGAGTTCTTTACATTGTTTAGTATATTTACGTTTCAATGTTAGTTGAAAAAATGAGTTTGAAATATCAAATAAATGTAATAAAATTTGGTTAAAATGACTAAACCCACATATTTCTGAAAATGAAGACTAAATTAATCCAAAATTGAGAAAAGACTAATTTCAATCTTTACTGAAAATTAAACAACCAAAAATATATTTAATTCTAAAAATAATAACCACAATTTTAGTTCAAAAATATTGAAAAATATAAATTTAGAACTTCTCAGATATTAAATAAAACACATAAATAATAAATTTTTCTTAATAATAAATTGAATGTTTTAACTAATATTTTATACTTTTATTCCAAAATTAATATAAATGAAATGCTGACTAAAATAAATTTAATAAAAATCTTGACCAAACTTTATTTATTTTTCACTTAAGTAAAATTAATTAAAAAAAGTATTACATATGTAAAAAAAATAATAATCAAACACAGTACACTAATCAAACAAAAATCATCATGTGATGATTGAGGTAGTTAGAGATGATATTATAGTTAGTTGGTTAATTTGGGAACATTTTTCCTACACAAGGTGTGCCATAGTTGTGTCCACATCGTATCTAAAGACTCATATTTGTGGGGGCAAAGGAACCAACTTGATTCATCAATGAACAGCATCTTGGTATTCATTGACTATGATACGTCAAACAAACAACACATCAACAAATGGATAAACCTCTTCATAACAAAGTCGGTTCATATATAATTCAATATTTTATGCAAATTATTCAAATTGTATCTCTATCCAACTACGCACATGATATTTTAGTATGACAGAAAAATATTTGCACATTAAATTCATTTAATTAATGTCATGTTAATTTTGTTTTCTTACAAGATCATATAGTTTGCGTGTTTAGAAACATAATATAGGTCAAGTTTATCAGCAATACTATTTGTCTCCCGCTACCAAACATATTAGGTAAGTAACTTGTTTGATTAACTTAACACTAACCAAAATATTTTTATCCTATGATGAAACAAAAATTATCTTAGTCTGCTTTAAAACAAATTACTCTCTGTCATAGACTTACGTAGATTTTTTTTTTTAAAATAGTACAACTTTGTAATAGAATTATTAAAAAATATTATTTATTTTTTCCTCTTCCTATCTATTCTCTAAATCTAGGGTTCAATATAGGTTTATAAAGGTGAAAACTTGTTAGAAGAGTAATTAGTTCACAATTAAACATTATGCGAATCTCAATCAAATTAGAGGTACCGCATTAGTTTAACTCTAATAAATATTCATAAGTAAGACAAACATTTTATAGGAACCAAAATTCAAATTAATAGTTTATGGCTAAGAATGGGTATAAACAATCCATAAATAATATTTTTCTATATCTTTTATTTGTTATAAACGGGATTATAAGTTGAACAGTGGGACATGTATATAAGTGTTCATGTACTCAAACAAATCATTTATTACAATCAAACAAAATATTATTAAATTTATACTAAAATTATAACAAAAACACACATATTGGAAATATTTTAAAATATTAAATTTATACTAAAATTATTAAATTTATATTTTAAAATTTATCATATATTAAAAAATACAAATCTATATTGGCTATGTTTAAATAGAATTTGAAAAAGATTATTTATTTAACTCAGAAAAAAAATATTCATAATAAAAATAACTATAAACAAGTACATTAATTTAAATAACATCTAAAAAATCAAAATAATTCTGTGAAAAAATCAACTCCTCACCCATTAAAAGACATCATTGTCCACCAATCATAATTGAATATTTTTACAGTGTGAATGCATGTTCTCATTTGTCTAAAAATGGAGAAAGAGAGAAGGGGAAAAGGCTTTAGAGTTATGATGGAAGAAATGATGATTATTTACCTGAAACTGAGATGGTTGAGTGTTAGGCAAGTTGTATTTTTACCAGATCTATTCTCATTTCTAGGAGAATAAGAAACCTGGATTGTTCACTTCACGTGCCAACCAAAAATCTGGAAGCCCCCAAAATCCATCAACTAATACATATACCCAAAAAATTTACCCCTGTGTCTACCATAATCACCATCATCCAATCCAACCAAATCCCTCTCTAATTACTACCAAACCATGGTTAAGGCTTTGCCTCTATCACAATCCAGTAGTGCAAACCAATGAGTGTTTCTAACTTAGATAGATACATAGATTGTAGTCATGTCCTAAGTTGATAACACTATTATTACATCAAACTTACAATAAGGAAACTTCCATATCGTTTCCCTTCCTCTCCTTCTTTCTTCTCTTGTTGTTCCGACACCACATCTTCTTTCTTCCCTTCTCTCATTTTTTTTTTTCTCGATCTGGGTGTTTGGTTTTTTCAGGTTGGAATCATTTTTTCTGACTGTGTCTCTTCCCCTAAAAAGATCTAATTTTTTGCCCGGTTTGGTTCCCAATCCCTTGTTTTGCGATCTGGGTCTGAAGGAAACTTCTGTTGTTTTCATTGTTGTTGTTTAATTATGAGGAAAAGAGAAAGAGAGAATCCTTGTGGGGTGTGTGGCCACTATCACAAATATGAAGAAGGGGAGGTGTGTTCCATTTGCGGTCACCGGATTCCAGTTGGATCGGAGAAAACTTCGATACAAGTGAGTGCTTTTCCTTCGGTGATTCTGCCGGAATTTCTTTACCTAGGAAGCTACGACAACGCATCACGTTCCGAGCTTCTCAAGACACAGGGGATTACTCGAATCCTCAATGTAAGGGGTCTTATTGTTTGTTATAATCTGTGATCGAATCTGACATCTTTTTGATTTCAATGTTCCAATGATTAACTATGAATGTATGCATGTTGATCAGTTGAGTGTTGTGGGGTTGAGATTTTGGATTATTATTGTTTGTGGTTTTGGTAATAATGAGGAATCATAGGTGAAATGGTTTTATAGCATACTTATAATTTCTAAGTGGTCAATGCATAGGAATGATGATGCCAAACAGGGATTTAAATTAAATTGTGGTTGTTGCCAGATGTGTTACAGTCATGAAAATTACAAAATCCTCTGAATTGTGGACCCTTTTTTAAGACCTTGATGCCAAGTTAAACATTTAGTTGTTGATATAGATTGTAGATTCAGAAAAGATTAATGGTCAGATTGCTGGAGGATTTTGAATTGCATCTTGGGAGCCAAATTGGTTTCCATGCTAGCGGCATTATAAATTAGTTCCAGTTTAGGGACTAATATGACTGAATGAATACAGATTCATGGTTCATAACCTCAATGATCACCTTCATTGGTCGGGTGATTGTGCTGATACTTTTTTTTTAATGTGGAAAATCACGAAGATGTGGAATTAGCTTACTGCCCATACTAGTGGAAAATAGTTAATTCTATTTGGACATAGCAAGAAGTGACTAAAAGAAGAATGATTTGAAAAATGTGTTTTCATGGTGTATGTGATTCTTATCCTGCTCAGAGGTTTTGCACCTTAAACCTGCTTATCCGAACTTTTAGTGTGTTTATTTTCTTCTAATACTTTTGAATTCTCTACTTTTGCAGACTGTTCCTTCTTGTCAAAATCTCTACAAGAACTCATTTACCTATCACTGCCTCCCAGATGACAAAACTTTGCCATTTGATGAAGCAATTCAGTTTCTAGGTATTTTTCTGTTTGTCCATTTAAAACTTATACTTTCCATTTGCCCAGGTGCTTCTTTAACATGGATTTGCAGTTTTTTTGATAATAACTACTAAATATAATACTTGTACTTGCTATTGGAACTATGGCCAATATGTTCATGCTCAATAATACTAGTAAATGATCTGCTACATGGACTTTTACTATTTTGTTCTTTTGCACTTCTACTTTGTAGTATTTTGATTCTTCTTCTAAAGGATTTTCTCTATGAATCATCTAGTCAATTATTAACAAATAAAAAACAAGCAGTATATTCAAAGGAAAAGACCATTATAGAATCACAGAGACATTAGATATTTGTTGTTCACCTACTTAGCATAGGATCAATAAAAGTCTTGAAAGATACTCCTTAGTACTTTTCACTTCATTCTGTTATGTTTATGAACCAGTCTACTCCACTATATCTTGAACCAATCTGCTACACTTTATTATCTACTAATTGCCCACTCCACTAGTCATCCCTTCCGATCCAAACATTGCCTAAAATTGCAATTTCCTTTTCCATCCACTTTTACCTATGTTTCTGTTTCTGCTAGAGGGCCTGCTTAAAGTCAATGTTGAAGGAGGCTCCTTCAACAGTTTGATTATTTGAGAGAATCCCAAACATCTATCACTCTATTGCAGTGGTTTTGTGTAATTTTCTCATTATGGGCATCTGCATCCATATCTTAATGTCTTTCAGAGTCTAAAACTTTCCCAACAGTGCATAGTCAGGTTGGTAACATCAAAAGCTTTAATATATTGTTTTATTGAGATAAATGCCATGGTGAGGGACGATAGTAGTAATTAGTGACTAGTGGTCCAGATCCACGCCCCCAAAAGTGCAATTGTGGGATGACTACCATTTTGAGTCCTATGTATATACATTAAACGTCTATTTATGCTGAAAAATAAATAAAATACCTAAATTTGGAACATGGCAACAAATGGAACAGATTCTTGCATCTTTTTATGATGTAATGCAATTAGTATAAACACTAAAGAAAACAATTTTAACATTCACCAATCTGGAAATGCATACAAGTTCTGAGAGAAAATAGAATGTATTTGAAGAGAAAATCTCATCAGGTCTGACGAGGTCAATCTTTGCCTTAAAACTTGTGTCGCAACCGAAATCGTGACAGGACGAAATTGTGACGGGACGAAATTGCGACGATTTGACGAGTCAAAATTGAGCAAAGCAAGGGACTTGACCACCGAATGATTTGAATACCATGCAAGGGCAAGGGAATGAGCTGTTGTCGCCGCATATGTGAAACCTTAGGGATTTAAAGCTGTGCTTGGGGTTGAAGAGAAAGTGTAGAAGCTAGGGCTGACTGGGCATCAAAGAAGAATAAATGGGGTCAGAATATAGTGTTATTGCTTTTCCAATTTTACCCCATTAAGATGCATTAAACGACACGGAAAAAGCGCGAAAAAGCGCGTGAGATTGTCTTCTTGCTGGTAACACCTGGAGCAGCTGGTAATAGGTGTGAAGGGCTCCATTTGCACTGTGATTGGTGAAGGACCATGACTAGAAGACATAAAACAATGACTTAAACAGGAGGCAGACCTTCCTACTGTAGAGCTGTGAATGTGCTGAATTGACTACTTTGCTAGAGACATATCTTGAATGAAGTTTAAATACAGTTTGCTCTTTTATGCAAACAAACTGTTAGTTTTATTACAAATTACTTTGATATCAGCAAGTTTAATGAAATAATGGGTAAAAAGGACAAAAGAAAAACATTCTTGAATTGCATGTATTCTTAACTCTGTTATTATATGTTTTTCTTAATGAACTTGTTTTTTAATAATTGGTATTGAATTTTGGTTGATATAGAACGAATTAGAGCATAAACTGTTTGACAAAGGTGGGGTTGTGGTGGGGGAGTGGACGTACAAAAACTAGATCAGGAATGAAGGCATTAGAGAGAAGGAAACAATAGCCCCTGTTGAGGAAGAGATAGTAAAATCTCGCATAAGGTGGTTTGACCTTGTAAGAACAGTAGAAGAACTAATGAGAAAAATTGATCTGGTGCACAGAGGAAGTCCAAGCAACACTCTAATTGAGCCTTAATGGACCTTCCAAAGGGTAGGTTCGTGGTTGAACACAAGTGTTGCTTTTGATCATGTACAGATCCTCTGTCATAGGAAAAGTTACTTAGGTTCTTATCGTTGTTAAAAGTGATAACATCCACGTAAAATACATTTTGAATCATTTGAATTTTAGGAATCTTTATGTTGTCAAGATTTCCTACTTGGAGGGACAGGGAGCGAAATAACCACTAGTGTGATAGACCAAGGCAGTAATGGATGGAATCTTCTTGGTGGAGAGGTGCACGATTATGGTTTTTTGAAAAGGTGCTCAAGTGTCTTGGATGGAAAACAAAGGGGTGACTGAAAAAATGTTTTTTGGTGCAAAATATATACTGATTAATGATGGTAGAGAGAAATGTACAAAGAACCACGATAATGTTCCAGTAAAGGAAATAAATATATTATTTGTTTATACACCGTTTTACAAATTTCTTTTGGTAAAAGTATATTTTAATTTATTTTAGTAGTTGATCATGAATTTATGGTTTGTGATATGTTCTGATTCATGTTTCAAAAAATAAGCCTTTTGATTAACAATTTGATAACTTATGTTCCTAGGGACATTTTTTACTCTATCATGAATTGTCACTCAATGTCTACGCCTTAACAAAATTGTTTTATCATAGGTAACTTTTTGTGGCTTTTCACCAAGTCCCTCTCCATGCCCTTTACCTTTTGTCTTCTAATATGCCCCCATCTTCTTTCCTTCACTATTGTTGACAATGAACAGGGGGGCATGTTTGCAGAAGTGTGTGGGTTTGTATTGTAATATTAGATGCATTTCCATCATTATATAATTAATCTTTAATGAGTCCTCTATTGTTTAAGGCTTTATTTTAACTTGCTATCTCTGTAAATCTTTCTCATTTTGTTTAAATGGTCGTCACTTGTTATAACATTGATGGAGTTGCATTTTGCATTCTTTTTTGCTTATTTTTGTCTTCCAGAATATATTCAGCCTTAATGTTGACAACATTAATGGGATATTAAGTATAAATAACACTTCCTATGCTGTTATTAACTGAGTAACTGGTAATTAATGGAATCTTTGTTTTAAATTGACATTATACTTTTCTCTTTATATTTCTTCCTTCTACCCTTCATAATGAAGCAAATGCCGGGTGCTTCCTTTGCAGAGTTATGTGAGAAGGAAAAGGAGCGTGTTCTGGTTCATTGCATGTCAGGAAAGAGTAGGTAAGATAATACTACAACATGTCAGTGACATTTGGTGCTGCTTAGTTTGAATTACTTAGTGATGATGACTCTCAAAATTCAAAATGGAATTGATAGAGGTTTTAGTACTGCTGCCTTTCAAATGAGGATGTAATATATATATATATATATATATATATATATATATATATATATATATATATATTTTAATTTTTCTCAATTATTATATATATAACAATATCTATATATATTTTTATTTTATATTTTTTTTATA